>Ga0134089_10000451_pt1 | contig 9488 bp, 10 predicted proteins | sample 15_taG_24_FD_123127 | JGI IMG/M metagenome (GOLD analysis project Ga0134089, IMG submission 123127) | Grasslands soil microbial communities from the Angelo Coastal Reserve, California, USA - 15_D_Glu_40cm_5_24_1 metaG | ecosystem: Environmental > Terrestrial > Soil > Grasslands ... | reverse complement strand
CCGGAAACAAGCCCAGAATCGAGCCTCACTAGGGGAAAACGAAAAATGTAGGCGATAGCCATCTCACGTCGTGGGAGAGCCTTTCCCGGAATCAGGCGAGGCTTCTAGAGCTGGGGACCAACATTCCCACGACCATGTGAGGATTGAGCCTCAGCAGGAACCTCCATGGGTTCCACGCCGATTCCCAACCAGTCAAATAGCCGACAGTAGGCGGAGACTGGGCTCTTCTTCCGGAACAAGTATGAAAAGTGGACCCCGCTCGCCTCCCGTGTTAGCGAGTCAAAAGCCTCGGCTGCAAGGCCAACACCAGTATCGTGCCCGCCAGTCTCCAATCTTCGCCTAACATTACTGGGCACGTGAATTCCGAAGCGGTGACTCACGAAGAGAAGATTGTTCAGAGAATAAGGAATCGAGACTTGTATCAGCAATGGCACATCAAGCCCTGCCGAGAGTAGGGCATCGCGGTGAGGCAGAACGCTCGCCGCATCAAACGTGATGTTTGTGATCACAAAATCGGCTCCAGCGTCCACTTTTGCAAGGGTCTTAGCGACTTCACCCTCTATATCCTTGGCATGCTGGTTGGTAATTGCCCCAACACATGGGCCGTGCCTGGCAGGCGTCCCTGCAAGGCGTCGTATGAGCTTTTCAGACTTTGAGAACTCGTAGAGGCCTCTGTCATTTCCCGGGAAAGGGTCTCCGTAAACAACAAGGAAGTTCTCCAGGCTCCCTTTCCTGGACTCTAGAACCGAAGACAGCTCATCACCCCTGCAATCTCTACACGTCAATGTAGCAATGGCCTCAACTCCGATTCTTCTCACAATCAGGGCTGAGGCTACACTCCTCTGTTGAGGGGTTACTTTGAAGGCTGTCGGGTAGCTCGGGTCACGAGAATGATTCGTGAGAGCCGGTATCGTGATAGCGTCAACCCTGCCCCGTAATTGCTGGATTTCCTTCTGGACCACTCGGTCAGGAATAACCTCAGCAGTGACCAGACGCTTCCGCCTAGCCAACTCTCCGATCCTCAATCGAGCACCTCCCTGGCGAGTTCTGCCCCCTTGACCACGCTCTGCAGCTTAGCAAGAGCCACATCCCACGATCTCGTTCTGAGCCCGCAGTCCGGGTTGGCCCAGATCTTGGCCGGATCTCCCACCACCCTGCTTGCATAGACCAGGCGGTCTCTCACGAGTTCAGGAGTCTCGATAATGTCTCGTCCCTGGACGCGACCAGCGCCAGTCGAGACTTCGCCTGCGAAATCATGCACGTGTACCACGCCGAGACCGAATTCTCCGTCAAAACCGTTCTCGACGAATCCGCGAAGCGACTCGTAACCACCACGATCATCATCTTCAGTTCCTAGTTTGGTCGAGTCCCTGTTGGCAAATTCGAGAGCCAGTTGGCTACACTTGTCAAGCTTGGGAGCATACTCGGCGAGTCTCTCGTACCCTATTTCCGAGGGGTAGCACGTGTGAATGCTGAACTTGCATGAGAACCCCTTCACCGTCTCATTCCACGCCTCCACGAACATTCCCATCTCGACCGGCTCTGGATGAGTTGTCACAGCAGGCTCGTCGATCTGTATCCAAGTCGCGCCTGCATCTATCAAATCGCGGATTTCTGGCCGAAGAACCTTTTCGACGATGTCCAGGAGAAACTCGCGCCTTGCCCCTTCCTTTCGCAGTCTAAGATTGTTTCCGGTCTGTTTCCTGAGATAGTACTCGTTGAAAGACCAGTCCACGAGAGTGTACGGTCCTGTGATTGGGACCTTCACCGGAGAGCGCGCGTGCCTACGGACATCCGAGAACTCATCCAGATAAATCGGGCGCCTACGTTGAACCTTGTCCTGCGCAACCGCCTTTCTGAAGTACTTGTAATCAAACGATTGAACATGTCCGAGGAAAGCCATTCCCTCGACTGCCCGGATAACATGCTCGTACATCTCCACACGCTGTTGCTCCCCACCAACCCCGACATTACTGAGCCCGGCCATCTCAAAGAGTCTGAGCCCGTAGAGCGTCGATAGATCTAGAATGGTTCTGGCTCGGTCTTTGACTTCCGACTCTTTGAGAATCGTCTTGGCCTTGTCATGGAAGCTGGGCACCTCGAGTTTGTCCGCCCATTCCTCAGCCTCTCGCAAATCCTCCGCGGTGAGCTTTTGCCTTATTCCCTTAGTGCGCCATCGAGGCTTCGAAAGGCTTCCAATTTCCTGTGTCCGAAAGAGGCTCGTCAGACTCAGTCAGTCTCCTTGTAGATTCGGGTGGCACTCGATAACGCCTCGACCTTCGCATCTGCCACAGTCCGGGGCAGATATTTCAGGTCAGAGTTCGGGGAGAACACCAGATCAGGAGCCTCGACATGTTTGCTGACGAGGGTCGCTGTGTGAGCGATCCACGATGGGTCCTCGATATGAGACTCTCGAGAGTCAACGATCCCAAGCACGATCGGTTTGGGACTCTTGAGGCGCAGTTTCTCGTAGTCGGTAGAGTAAAGGTCGAAGCCAATAGCGTCCAGCGGAAGGTTGACGAGTTGGCTCAGGATTGCTGAGGCGTCTCCAAAGGAGGTCTGGACGGCTAGCTTAACGGACGAATGCTCAGCGACTATTCTAATGGCGTCAAGTGCTGTTTGAATCTCCTTCGAGCTTGCCACTTCTTTCCTATATGGTCGGTAGACGAGGCATGGCTCTGAGAGTTGAACGAGCGATATTCCTGACCCTGCCAATGTTTGGATAAGTTTCTGCTCTGCGTTTGCGATGCTGAGTATGAGCTGTTCCTTGCTTAGACCACTCTTATTCTCTGAGAGCTCGGAGAAAGTGTAGGGGCCGGGAAGCGCGATCTTCCATTTCGCCGGGCCTGGTGATAGATCGGATCTAACAAAATCGTGGGGTTGGAATTCCCCTAGCGAGACTTTTCCCTTGATGACTGGTTTCAGATAGAACGTGTTTGTGTCGAACCATCTTGAGTAACGCGAACCGGAACTCACGCCCTTCAGTGATTTTGTGAGGGGCCTGAGGGGATCTTGCCAGTAGAGGGCCCCGTCGACCAGATACTCGAAACCCAGTCTCTTCTGAAGGTCGATTATCTGTTGTGTCTCGGTCTCGACTAGCTTTTGCGTCCTAGCCTTGTCAGCATGTCCCCTGTCGTACGCTCTCGTCAGCTCAATGAGCTCCTCTGAGCGAGGGTGAAGCCCCGCCAGTTGCGCACTAGGACACATATTCGTATGGGGAGAAATTATTCCAAGGATATAAGCTGACTCGTACTGGCATTCCGTTAGGAATATGAGAACTTATATTCCAACAGGAATATAACCTAAAGCAACGAGCGTTGAGGAATCCTTGCTGCCCAGCCTTTCCGAGATTGAGAGAAGAAGAAAAGACCTCGGGCTAACCCAGTCCAAACTCGCCACCCTGGCAGGGGTCAGCCAGTCGATCATCGCGAAAATCGAAGCAGGGTCAGTCGATCCCTCCTATTCCGTTGTCGCTCGAATTATCGTGGCCCTGGAACGAATGGGGGTCGCGCCTTCTCTGAGAGTCAACCAGTTGATGAGCCGGCCAGTCGTTTCCATCTCTAAGATGAGCCTTGTGAGGGAAGCTGTCGACCTGATGAGGAAGAAGGGATTTTCGCAACTCCCAGTATTCGATGGTGGCAGATGCGTAGGCAGCATATCAGAAAAGACAATACTCGACCGCGCAGCGAGAGGCGAATCGCTCCAAGAGTTGTTAGGCCGGAGAGTTCGTGAGATCATGGATTCGCCATTCCCCATAGTCAACGACGACACGCCTCTCGATATGGTCCTCGGACTGATGCAGAGCAATTATGGAGTTCTCGTATCGAGAGGGGAGAACGTCACCGGGATCCTGACAAAGTCCGACATTCTAAAGTCGCGAAAGTGACCAGAGTCCCCCAGTCCTCATCGTAGTGGTAACAGCACTCATATTCACACTCGGAAAGGCACCTCAACCTATCTAAGCTTCTTTACCAGTGAGTGGTAACATTTGGAAACAAGCGTCGGGGTTCGAGGATGATCCATCTAGGATTAACAGGTCTCATTGCGCTTGCTCCCGTAACTCTGGGAATTATCACGATTTTCGGACGGAAGGGGAAGAAGGAAGAGGAAAAGAATGAGAAGAGTCAATCCACCCAACAGCCCCCCTCGACCCCAATGCAACCACCTCCACCAACACCCCTAGAAACGAACGCTCCCACTACACCTACAGCACCCGTCCAGGAAAGGTACAATGCGGAGCCAGTATCATACCCCGGTGAGACTTCCCTAAATCAACTTCTCCAATCACTACTTCAAGATGTCCCGCTCACATCGACAAATTCGTATGAAACCAAGGACGTTCTGAGAGAGAGCACGTTCGAATGGGTCCCTCCCCTAACCTCTCCACCAAGTAGAAAAATGGTGATAGTTGAGGACGACAAGGGAGAGAAAAAACTCGCCCCCGTCCAGCCCGACCAACCTAGATTCTACGCATTTTCCCAAGCCTCTGAATCTGCTCCGGAAGAGAATGAAGAACTTACGCGGCAAAGTCTAACCCATGAACAAGCAATCCCGCCCGTTCAGAAGAGCAGTGTGCTGGCGCAACAAACAAGCAAACCATCGAAGCCCGACAAACCGGACAGGCCTGAGTTCAAACAAAGAACGGTCGAAACGTCTCCACGAAAAGAGCCGAGTACCTACCCCCTCTCGGAGATGGCTGGAGGCGGGCTGGAGTCACCCGGCCTAGTCTTGATAACAGGCCCGCAGGGCTCTGGCAAGACTAGTCTGGTCTTCAACGCCGCGGGCAAGTACTTGGCGGCCGGGACTGACTGCATCTTCGTATCTTACGATCAATCGGTTTCATCTCTGCGGGACGCCATAAAGAATTCAGGGTGGGACGCAAGCCAGTATGAGTCAGGATTCCACCTTCTCATGTTCGACGCGTTTTCTGGTCAGACAGACTCGCTGAGCATTGAGCCCTACTGTATCGGGAAGCCGTTTGATCTTGGCGAGCTGGCAGATGCACTTGAGAGAAACACGCAGATGATGATGACGAGCAAGGTCAAGATAATTGTAGACTCAATAACCAGCCTTGCGTCACGGACCCCTCCCAAGGAATTTCTAGCAAAACTTCGCACGCTTACGGACAAGTTGAGGGACCTTGGCTCGACCTTCATCGTTACAGTTGACTCAGCAAAGCTGCCAAAAGATACCATGGCCTCCTTTGAGGAGATCGCGACATGTGTGATAGAGCTTCAAGGCGACGGTCATAATGGCGGTCAGCTACGGGTGAAGAAGGTGAACGGAGCCTTGTCCAAGGTCAAGCCTGAAGAGTTTGAGATACGACCGGGCAAAGGGCTACTCTTCACCTAGCCGGCCAGACGGCTATTCCTCGGAACTCGACTCCTTCTTCGCAGATGGCTCAGGGGCTTGCAGCGTGAAGGTCTCAACAGGGACCCACCTAGAGCGATCCTGGTTCTTGACCCAGGCACCATTACCATCAATCCACTCAACGACTCCCTCAACAGTCTCTCCGTTTCTCAACACGACCTTGAGCGTCTCACCTGGCTTCGGAAGGGTCATCGCCGAGGACTTCACAGCTTCAAGGATAAAACCCTAGTTATGGAGTCGAGGGGCAATCGCGGTACTATGGGACTTCTCCAGCTAGAATCCGGGACAGTTTCGAATGGTCGATATTGCCCCCAGATATCACACAAGCGATGCGGCCGCCTCCAGCCTTCCCCGCCAGGGCAGCAGCCACAGCCAGTGCGCCTGCTCCTTCAGATATGATCCGGTGCCGCTCCGCCAGCAGCCTTACGGAAGCAGCAGTTTCCTCCAAAGAGACTGGAAATGAACCCGTTAGAAGCTTACTTGCCAACCGCCATATCTCCGGGAGTACGCTCTTTCCACCCGCACCATCCACAAAACTCGGGACCCGATTAATATCTCTAGGCGAGCCGGCCGCGAATGACGCGGCCAGGGGAGCAGCGGTCTCCGGCTCACAAGCGTAAACTCTTACTTTCTCATTCAGAGCATGTATTGCGGACGCAATGCCTGTTGAGAGTCCACCTCCGCCAAAGGGGACGAGGACGGAATCGACTTGGGGCAGGTCTTCCATTATCTCCAACCCTATCGTCCCGTTCCCCGCAATCATTCCCGAATCGGCAAACGGGTGAATGAACACGCTGTTCTTCAATGGAGGATAGTTATGGTCGACTACGACTTGCCAGACCTCGTCGAATGAGACTTGAATTATCCTGGCGCCGAACCGTCTTATCGCATCAAGTTTTGTCGCGGGTGCATTATCAGGCACTATCGTCGTGCACTCTATTCCTCGTTCCCGAGCCTGCCAGGCTAGAGCTTGCGCCATGTTTCCAGCGCTAACAGTGTAGACGCCCCTCGCCTTGGCCTCAGGTCCGGCTAACGCGATGGAGTTTGAGGCTCCTCGAACTTTGAAGGAGCCTGTAGGCTGAAGGTTCTCCAGCTTAAGGAAGATCTCAACAAGTGAATCCTCAACGTTCAATCGTACCAATGGGGTCCTGAGGACTGAAGCTGGGAGACGGGCTCGAGCTGCCTTAATTTCCTCCAGAGAGATTGGCCCGGTAATTCTTCCCGCTGTTTCGTACCCTAGGGTCGTCATTGCCAGGATTGGAAACCCTTCACGCGCTAAAGTCTTAAGCATTCAGTCGTTCAAACTGAGCTGAAAACTATGCGTGCCAGTACGAGTCGGTCAGCAGCTAGAAAAATAGCTGTTCAGAAGGGAAAGGCGCCACTAGGACTTCCATTCTCCCCCGGGGTCAGATTTGGCGACCTCCTCTTCGTCTCTGGACAAGGAGCTACCGATAAGATGGGAAAGGTGACCGGGATTGACATCAAGACCCAGACCAGGCTGACCCTCCAGAATTTCCGGAGAATCGTGGAGGACGCTGGTTCCGACATGAGCAAGGTCCTGCAGACAACCGTTTACCTCAAGAACCTAGCTGATTTTCCTGGCATGAACGAGGTCTATTGCAGCTTCTTCAGAGAGCCGCGTCCGGCGAGAGCCACCGTGCAGGTTGCAAACCTGCTTCTCGGAATGCGAGTGGAGATACAGGGGATTGCCCACCTAACGAGACGAAAGGCCAACGCTCGCGGTTAGATCAGCGCCAGCTTCTTCCCAGCCTTCTCAAAAGCGCTGAGGGCAGTGTCTAGGTCTCGCGTTGTGTGAGCGCTAGTGACGATGGTCCTGATTCTGGCTCCGTCGCGCGCCACCATAGGATATACAATGGGAAGAACAAACACTCCTAGACTGAACATAGCATCAGCCAGCAAGCGTGCCTTGCCGCTCTCTCCTGTCATAACAGGTGTAATCGGCGTCTCGCTATTTCCCGTGTCAAAGCCCAATTCCTTCAACCCCTTCTTGAAGTAGTGTGTATTATCCCAGAGCCGTTTTAGAAACGACGGTTGGTCCTGAACTAGCTGAAGGGCTCTAATGCACGCGCCCGGGATCGCAGGGGGCTGGGACCCTGATAACAGGTAGCTACGGACTTTGTTCTCGAGATAAGTGCAGAGTTCCCTAGAACCGGCCACGTATCCTCCGACGCAGCCGAACGCCTTGGAGAAGGTCCCCATGTCAACGTCAACCTTTCCCTCTAGGTTGAAGTGGTTCGTAATTCCTCGACCGTTCTTTCCGAGGACCCCGTCTCCATGAGCGTCGTCAACATAGACAATCGCCTGGTTCTCGTTCGCGAGCTTCACGATGTCCTTCAGCGGCGTGATGTCGCCGTCCATGCTGAAGACTCCGTCAGTGATCACAAGGACTCGTCGAAACTTTTCCGTGTCTGCAAGTTGTTTTTCCAGGTCATTCATACTACGATGCTTGTAGACACGTCTCTCTGCTCTAGTCAGGCGGCAGCCATCAATGATGCTGCCATGGTTGAGCTCATCGCTGATGATGAGGTCTCTCTCATCAACTAATGCCGACACGGTTCCCAGATTGGTGGCATAGCCGGACTGGAACGTTATAGACGACTCCGACCGCTTGAATTTAGCGAGTGCCTTTTCTAGCTTCAGATGGATGTCCATGGTGCCTGCAATGACGCGAACGGAGCCTGATCCAGCACCGTACTTTCTTGTTGCTGAAATCGAAGCTTGTCTAAGCTTGGGATGGTTGGCCAAACCTAGGTAATTGTTGGAACAGAGAACAAGCACGTTCTTGCCGTCAACGCTGGCATGGGGCGCGGAGGGAGTCTGAAGAGTCCTAACCTGCCAGAGAAGTTTTTGCTTGTCAAGAACCTTAAGCTCGTTCCTCAGTGCGTCGATAAGTGGTTCTCTCTGAAAGCCGGACTCTTGCACCATGAGTTGAGCAAACTGGATCATACTATGTAAAGGGTTTTACAGTTCGAGTTCACGGACCCTGTTTCGAAGGTTCATCAAGGCAACTTGAATCAACAGATGCACAGTATCGTCAAGGAGAGTCGTGGTGCCGGCGCGGTCTACAACGATTGGCCTACGCCGAAGCCAGGCCTCCGAGACATTCTTGTCGAGGTCGAGGCCACCTCGATTTGCGGCACAGACATGCACATTTACGACTGGCATGAATCAATCAGAGACAAGGTCAAACCGCCTCTCGTAATGGGCCACGAATTCGCAGGAAAGATAGTCGAGGCTGGAAAGGAGGTGTCGGACCTTCGCGAAGGAGACATTGTATCTGGCGAGACGCACATCTTCTGTGGTAGGTGCTTCCAGTGTCGGACCGGAAACGCGCATATTTGCGAACGGATGAAACTGCGAGGAGTCGACACTGACGGATGCTTTGCCCAATACCATTCGCTGGACGAGCGCACGGCATGGCTCAATGATAGAAAGATACCTGTCGAGATCGCATCAGCCCAGGAACCTTTAGGAAACGCTGTTCACACGGCTTCAGCTGCAGACGTAGCAGGGAAGAAGATTGCAGTGTTCGGCTGCGGCCCCATCGGAACATGCCTCATCGGGCTGTGCAAATCATACGGCGCTTCCGATATATTCGCCGTCGACATTGTTGATTACAGGCTCAAACTTGCTAAGGATATGGGCGCCACACGCCTGCTCGACGCGTCTAAAGAGAAAGTCGAAGCAGAAATTCTGAAATCGACCGATGGTCGTGGCGCGGATGTGTTCTTCGAAATGTCCGGGGCACAGTCCTCGTACGAGCAAGGCTTCCGCGCGCTCAGGCCGGGAGGAACCGCAGTGCTGTTCGGTCTTCCCTCGAAGAATATTGAGATGGACATCGCCAACTGGATCGTGTTCAAAGATGCGAGAGTCAAAGGTGTGTTTGGACGGCGGTTGTTCAGTACTTGGTATCAGACTGCGGAGATACTCAAGTCTCGCATGGTCGATCTTTCAAAAGTCATAACTCACAGATTCGACATGGAAGAATTCGCAAAAGCATTCGCGCTGATGAAGTCTGGGAGATCAGGCAAGATCATAATGTACCCTAACGGCAAATCTGCTAGAGACTAGGCACTGGCTATCGTTTATTTCGCCTT
>Ga0134089_10000434_pt1 | contig 9631 bp, 7 predicted proteins | sample 15_taG_24_FD_123127 | JGI IMG/M metagenome (GOLD analysis project Ga0134089, IMG submission 123127) | Grasslands soil microbial communities from the Angelo Coastal Reserve, California, USA - 15_D_Glu_40cm_5_24_1 metaG | ecosystem: Environmental > Terrestrial > Soil > Grasslands ... | reverse complement strand
GCCGCCGTGGGCCGCGAATGCCAGCGGCTCGGCATCCCGTTCATCGCCGAGGCCGAGTTCCCCACGACGTACGCGTCGGTCGACGACCTGAAGGACCGGTATGGATTCGAGTACCTGCGGCGCAACGTCCGGCTGTGCGGAGAGCTCGGCGCCGACATCATCAAGACCAACTGGCCCGGTGACGCGGCGTCGTTTCGCAAGCTTGTGGAGGCAGCCAACGGCATCCCGGTGGTACTCGCGGGAGGGTCGCGCCTCGAGGATGACGAGCTGCTTGGCAGGATGGAGTCGGCGATGTCCGTCGGAGCGATTGGCTGCTCGGTCGGTCGCAATATCTTCATGCACCGCTCGCCGGAGGCCATTACACGGGCGCTGTCGCGCGTGATCCGCGAGAGATGGACCGCGAACAAGGCGATGGCCGCGCTGCAGCAGGAGCTCGGCTCGGTGGCCGCGCGATGAAGGCCGCCTTCATGACCGGCGTCGACATGGTGGAGATCCGTCCCGCGCCCGAGCCTTTGCTCGACCCGGAAGGCGCGCTCCTACGGGTCGAGGCATGCGGGATCTGTGGCACGGACGCCCGGACGTTCTTCAACGGCGACCCGCGCGCCCCGGCTCCCTGGATCCTGGGTCACGAGCCGGTGGGCATCCTGGAGGAGGTCGGGCCCCGCGCCACCCTCCCGCCCGGGATGAAGAAGGGTGACCGCGTCTTCCTGGGGTCGATCCTCACGTGCGGGCGCTGCCGCTACTGCATGGACGGTATGCAGAACCTGTGCGACGAACACCTCCTGTACGGCTACGACCCCTACCCCGGCGCCTACGCGGAGTACGCGGCCGTGCCGCCGATCGCGATCAAGAACCTGATCCCGCTACCGCCCGACCTGCCCTCCGACCTGGCGACCGTGGCCGACCCGTTCGCGTGCGCGCTCAACGGGATCGAGATGCTGGATGTGCGCCTTGGTGACACGGTCGTGATCATCGGCTCAGGTCCGATCGGCTGCTGGCAGGCGGTGATGGCGCGCGACCGCGGCGCGAGCAAGGTCTTCCTGACCGATGTCAACCGGCAGCGCCTCGATGTCGCTCTCCGTGCCGTCGGTTCCTTCGTCGACGACTCGTGGGTCGCCGGCGATGATAACGGGGTGGCGGCGGCCATGGAGCGCACCGAAGGCCGCGGGCCGGAGCGCGTCATCGTCGCGGCGCCCTCGAAGCAAGCGCAACAGGCCGCGCTCGAGATGGCCGCGAAGCGCGCGCGGGTGGTCTATTTCGCGGGGCTACCCAAGCACGACCCGGTCGCGGCGCTCGACATGAACCAGCTCCACTACAAGGAGCTGGCGATCCTCGGCGCCTACGGCGCCACCCACCGGCAATACCGGATCACGATGGATTACCTCGAGCGCCGCCGCGACGAGCTGGCCTCGGTCGTGACCCATCGCTTTCCCCTGGATCGGATCGACGAGGCGTTCAAAACGATCCGTTCGGGCTCGGGGCTGAAAGTCGTCATCGTTCAGTGACAGGGCCCTTTGTGATCGGCTGCGACGTCGGGAGCCAGGGGACCAACACCGCGCTCTACTCCGCCGACGGCAAGCTTGTCGCGTCGGCTTACCAGGCGTACGACGTGTTGTTTCCGCATCCGGGATGGGCCGAACAGGACCCGCGGGAATGGATCGACGCTCTGCACAACACGATCCGGCGCGTCCTCGAGCATGTCGAGCCATCCGCCGTCAAGGCCATCTCGTTTGGCTCTCAGTTGGACGGCATGGTCGCGTGCGACGCCCGCGGCAGACCGCTCCGCAACGCGATGATCTGGATGGACCGCCGCGCCGAGGCCCAGGCGGCTGCGCTCGCGCAGCGCGTATCTCCCGAGTCCTTCTACACGCACACCGGGACCAATCTGGATTCATCACACGCCGTGTTCAAGGCGCTGTGGATCAGGGACGAGGAGCCCGAGATCTTCGCCCAAACCAAGAAGCTGATGCCTCCCGGCTCCTTCGCGGTGCAGGAGGCCACCGGCGTCGCGATGGTCGACTACTCGAACGCGTCGTCACTTGCGCTACTCGACCCTCGCACACGTCGTTGGTCGGACGACGTGATCGGCGCGGTCGACCTGGATGCGGCGATGCTGCCAGAGCTCGTGCCGGGAACTCACGGTATCGGCCGGGTCACGGAGACGTTTGCTTCGGCGACCGGCCTCGCGCGCGATACCTGCGTCGTGGTCGGATGCGGGGACGAGATGGCGGCCACCCTCGGGGCGGGGGTGTTCGCGCCCGGCGAGGTGTGCGACGTGGTGGGCACCGCGGAGCCCGTGTGCGCCGTTTCCTCGGCGCCGCGCGAAGACCGCACGATGCTCGTCGAATGCCACCCGCACGGAGACCCGGACAGCTGGCTGCTGGAGAACCCGGGTTTCGTCTCGGGCGGCAACCTGCGCTGGTGGCGCGATCACTTCTTCGGCACGGACGCCGACTACAACGCGATCTGCGCGCCCGCAGCCGACGTGACCCCGGGCGCGGAGGGCCTCGTCTTCCTGCCGTGCATGCAGGGCGCGATGGCGCCGGAGTGGAATGGCGCGGCTCGCGGCACCTTCTTCGGCTTGAGCCTTGCCCACACGCGGGCACACATGACCCGCGCAGTACTCGAAGGAAGCGCGTTCGCCCTGCGGGACATCCTGGAGGCGATGACCAAAGCCGGCCTCGATGTCCGCCGGCTGACCATCGTCGGCGGCGGCGCCAAGGGCCCGCTATGGCGGCAGATCAAGGCTGATGTCACAGGCCTTCCGGTACGCGTGCCCGACAACATCGAGACCACCGCGACCGGGGCCGCCATCCTGGCCGCCGTCGGATCCGGCGTGCTCACATCGGTCGCCGAGGCGGTGAGCGCGTTCGTCCACTATCGGCCGGAGGAGCACGTGCCCGACGCCGCAACCCGCGCGGCCTACGACGAGGCGTATGGCCGCTATCGGGCGGTCTACTACGCGCTGAAGCCGGTGTTCGGTGCCTGATTCCGTGGTCGCGAGCAACGCGACCCATGTCTTTCCGCTGGAGCTGGACCGCCGCTATCCGGTCGTGGTTTCCGGAGACGGCGCGTGGGTCGAGGATTCGACCGGCAAGCGCTACCTCGACGCGATGAGCGGAGGCTCGATGGCGGCCACGCTCGGCCACGGACGGCGCGACATCATCGGCGCGGCGGCCGAGCAGGCCTCGCGTCTTTCATATGTGCACAACGAACGCCTGACCAACCCGCTGCGCGAGCAGCTGGCAGCGGAGCTCGTGGAAATCGCTCCGCCAGGCATGACCCGCGTGCGCTTCGTGACCGGCGGCGCCGAAGCGAACGAGATGGCGATCCAGATGGCGCGGGCCTACCACGTCGAGCGCGGCGATCCGAAGCGATGGCAGGTCATCTCTCCAGCGCAGGCGTACCACGGCCCGACCATGGCGACCCTCGGCTTGACCTGACGGCCCGGCTTGCAAGCGCCGTTCGGGCCCTACATGCCGGCCCACCGCCACATCCCTCCCAGCACGTGGCGCTTCGATCCGAGCGGGGAGGCAGCGCTCGCCGCCCTCGACCAGGTGCTGGACGAGGTCGGCCCGGAAAACGTGTCCGCGTATTTCTGCGAGCCGATCACGGCCGCCGCGCTGCCGGCCTACACGCCGCCGCTGCGTTTCTGGCAGGGCCTCGCCGAGCGCCGCGACCGCCATGGATTCCTGATCTGCTACGACGAGGTCGTCACAGGCCTCGGCCGCAGCGGCCAATGGTTTGCCGCGGAGAAGCTGCCGCTCGTTCCGGACATCATCGCCACCGCGAAGGGCCTGGGCGCGGGCTACGCGGCGATCGGCGCCGTCATCTGCACGGACCACGTCTACCAGGCGTTCGCGAAGGGCTCGCGAAGGTTCACGCTCGGCCACACGTGGGACGGCGCTCCGATGTCCTGCGCCGTAGGGCTGAAGGTCCTCGAGGTGCTGCGCAGCGAGCAGCTTCTCGAGCGGGTACGGGCCGGCGGGCCGCGGCTGCGCGACGAGCTGTCCGCGGCGCTCGCCGGGATTCCGATGGTGCGTGAGGTGCGTGGCCACGGATTCCTGCTGGGCGTCGAGTATGTGGATCCGCGAGACGGCAAATCGTTCCTGCCCCCGACGCTGGGCGTCGCCAGACGCATCGATCTGACTGCGATGGAGATGGGCGTCATCGTTTACTCGACGATGCCGACGCGCGACGGATTCGCGGGCGACCAGACGCTTTTCGCGCCGCCCTTCACAACGCCTGATGACGACCTGGGCGAGATGGTGGTCCGGTTTGCCAAGACGGTCCGCGCCGTGGCCGGTTCGGTCGAGAGGGAGCTGCGATGACCGCAGGGTGGAAGCCGCGCACGTTGATCCTCCAGCACGAGGAGGCGACTCCGCCCGGCCTCATGACAACCTGGCTCCACGAGCAGTCTGCGCGCGTGGAGACCGTGCGCATCGACGAGGACGACAGGGCCCTCGATCCGCGCGACTACGACCTGATCGTGTCCCTCGGGTCCGAGTTCGCGGCCTTCGACGACTCGATTCCATTTGTGCCCCGCGAGGCCAAGTTGTTCGAGCAGGCGCGCGAGGCTGGTGTGCCGATCCTCGGTCTGTGCTTCGGCGGCCAGATGCTGGCGCGGGTGCTAGGCGCGAGGCTCTACCGTTCGGAGGAGGCGGAGATCGGCTGGCTCCCGGTGCGGACGAAAAATCCGGAGCTGATCGGCATTGGGCCGTGGTTCCAGTGGCACTTCGACACGTTCAGCGCGCCGCCGGGCGCTGAGGTCATCGCGGAGACCGACGTCGGGCCGCAGGCGTTCGTCTCGGGGCGCAGCCTCGGCTTGCAGTTCCATCCCGAGGTGACGCCCGAGATCATGGCGGAGTGGGTGCGCGTCTACCCGCACGAGCTCCGCGCCGAAGGCGTCGACCCGGCGGGATTGCTGGAAGAGACCCAGCGGCGAGCCGCTGACTCGCGCAGGTTGACCTGGCGATTGTTCGACCGCTTCCGCGACGAGGTGGCGACCGGGGCCAGGCGCACGTGATCACCGCCGAGCAAACCAGCACCTTTCCACGATTCCTTGATCTCGCGTACCCGAACGTCGAGCGCGGCGAAGGCGTGTGGGTGTACACGGCGGACGGAAAGAAGATCCTGGACGCGTGCTCCGGCGGGGCGATGGTGGCGAACCTCGGCCACGGTGCGCAGGAGGTGATCCAGGCTGGAGCCCGGCAGGCGGAGAAGATCGCCTACTTCTACATGGACCACTTCACCAACGAGCCGATGGAGCAGCTCGCCGACCGGCTGATCACCACGACCGCGCCCGAGATGGCGCGCGTCCGTTTCGCCTCCAGCGGCTCGGAGGCCAACGAGGCGGCGCTGCGGCTCGCCCGCTCGTACCACGTGGATCGCGGAGAAGGCGAGCGGTGGCGCGTGATCTCGCCGGCGCAGGCCTACCACGGCTCGACGATGGCGACTCTCGCGCTGACCGGGCGCACGCGTACGCTTCAGCACCCCTACGAGCCCTACCTGTCGCCGCACCTGCACATATCGATGGATGGGTCTGGCGAAGGTGCCCTACGCGAGCTGGACGCTCGCCTCGAAGAAGCCGGCCCGCAGACCGTGGCGGCGTTCTTCTGCGAGCCGATCAGCGGAGCCGCCCGGCCGGCGTTCTCACCGTCGGAGAAGTTCTGGCGCGGGCTGGACGAGCGGCGGGCGAAGCACGGTTTTTTGATCTGCTTCGACGAGGTCGTCACCGGGATGGGCCGCACCGGAACGTGGTTTGCGTACCAGCAGCTCCCGATCGAGCCGGACATCGTGACGGTCGGCAAAGGGCTGGGCGCGGGCTACGCGCCAATCAGCGCCTTGCTCTGCAAGCAGCATGTCTACGACGCGATCGACCGGGGCTCGCGCTTCTTCGACCTCGGACATACGTGGGACGGCGCGCCAATCTCATGCGCGACAGGACTGGCTGTGCTGGACGCGCTCGTCGAGTCTCGATTGGTGGAGAGAGTGCGCGAGCGCGGACCGCGACTGCTGGCGGACCTTGAGTCCGCGCTGCGGGGCAACCCGCTTGTCGCCGAGGTACGCGGGCGCGGTTTTCTGCTGGGGATCAGCCTGGTCGGCATGCCGGATGAGCTCCGCTTCGACGAGCGCGTGGAAGACTCTGCGATCGAGCATGGCCTGCTGATCACGACCACCCACTCGACCCCTGACGGCTACGCGGGCGACGAAGTCGTTTTCGCCCCGGCCCTCACAAGCACGGATGACGAGCTCGAGCTGATGGTGGCAAGGTTGGCGGCGACGATGAAGGACCTGAGTTGATCCGCACCGAGGCGGAGGCCACGGCGAGCGCGGTCGACTACCGACCGACCGAGCACGTCGAGTTCGTGCTGCTCGTGATCCCAGACGTCAACGGCTCGCTGCGGGGCAAGGCGCTGCGACCCGACGCATTCGACGCCGCCGTGCGGCACGGCACGGTGATGACGGACCTCCTGCTGGCGCTGGATCCCGTCGACATGCCGATCGCCGATTACGAAAGGTTCGGCATCCGCTCGGGAGCCGCCGACCTTGTGGTGCACCCAGACACGTCGACGCTGCATGACCTGCGCTGGCGACCAGGCTGGAGGGTCTGCCTCGGCACCCCGAGCTGGCCGGACGGCGCTCGCTGCGAGCTCGCATCCCGCGAGGTCCTGCGCGGCGTGCTGGCGCAGATGCAGGACGTCGGATATGACGCGGTGGCGGCGATCGAATACGAGATGCGCCTGCGCGACGAAAACGATCGCCTGGTCACGAGTGGGATCAGCTACAGCGCGGGCGAGGTGACCGCGCTCGATCCTTTTGTCAGCGCGCTGCGCCCGGCGCTCGACGACCTGGGCGTCGAGCTCACGGCGGTGCATACCGAGGCGGCGCCAGGGCTGGTCGAGCTCAACCTCGCAGCCCGACCCGCCCTCGAAGCGGCCGACAACGCCGCCTACACGAAGTTCGCGGTCAAAGAGCTCGCCCGGTCGATGGGCATGCGGGCGAGCTTTCTCGCCAAGACGGCACCCGGGGAGGAAGGATCCAGCGGTCACGTGCACCTCTCTTGCTGGCGCGAGGGGACGAACGTGTTTGCCGGCGGCCTGACGCTGGCGTCGGCGATCGCGGGCGTGCTCGAGCACCTGCCCGCGGCCTCGCTCTTGCTCAACCCCACGATCAACTCGTACAAGCGGCTCGTGCCCGGCTACTTCGCGCCCACCAACGTGAGCTGGGGCGTCGAAAACCGATCGTGCGCGGTGCGGGCGATCCATTCGGCTCGTTCGGAGCTCAATCGCCTCGAGTGCCGGCGGCCGGGGGCCGACGCCAACCCATACCTCGCCCTGGCGGCGATCGTGGCGTCCGCCGCTGACGGACTGCGCCGGGGCGCGCCGCCACCGGAACCGGTGGTGGGCGACGCGTACTCGCGCACCGACCTCGCCGCGCTGCCGGCTTCGCTCGAGGAGTCGCTGCATGCATTCCAGGCCGACGGTGCACTGCGTAAGGCGCTCGGCGAGGAGTTCGGCGACTACTACGCGGTCTCGCGCCGGTGGGAGCTGAAGGCGTGGCAGCAGACCGTGACGGAATGGGAACGGGAGCGGTACGAACGCAGCGTCTGACCTAGGGCGTTAGGCTGGCGCGCGATGCTGGGGCTCGGCCTGCTTGCAATGCTGGGTCTGATCGCCGCCAACGCCTTCTTCGTGCTTGGCGAGTTCGCAATGGTGACCCTGGACCGAGGGCGGGTTCAAGAGCTGGCCGCGCGAGGGGACTCGCGCGCCCACGCGCTCGTGGAAGCCACGGGACAGCTGACCCGGCACCTGTCAGCTGCCCAGTTCGGAATCACGATCTCCTCGCTTCTGATCGGTTTCGTCGCGGAGCCATTGGTGGCGGGCGTCATCCACCCTGTGATTCGCGGCTTGCCGCTTGCGGAAGGGGGGGTCGCGCTCGGCGCATCCGTGGCTCTGGCCTTGATCATGTCCACCTACCTGCAGCTCGTCTTTGGCGAACAGGTCCCCAAGGGCGTCGCGATTGCAAGGCCGCTGAGGACCGGGTTGTTGGTGATTGGTCCTCTTCGCGCCTTTGCCTGGCTCTTCGGACCGCTGGTTCAGCTGCTCAACAAGCTGGCTGATGCAGTCGTCCGGCGCCTGGGTGTGGAGCCACGCAGCGAGCTGACGGCGGCGCGAAGCATCGAGGAGCTCGAGGTGGTCATCCGCGAGTCGGCGGCGCGTGGGACGCTCTCCAGAGAGACGGCACGTCTGCTCTCAAGGGCAATCAAATTCGGCGGCCGGACTGCGGTCGATGCGATGACGCCCCGGCCGCAGCTGGTCACCGTCTCCAAGTCGACCACCGCCGAGGCGATGCTGTTCGCGGCGGCCAGCAGCGGTCACACGGGGATCCCAGTGCTGGGCTCGAGCTCGGAAGAGGTGATCGGCGTCGCGCGAGTGGAGGATGCATTGGCGTTGGCACCAGACGACCGCAAGCGAAGGGCAGTCTCCTCGATTGTTCGAGAAACGCTCGCGGTGCCCGAATCAAAGGACCTGTTGTCGCTGATCACAGAAATGCGATCGCAGCACATCCAGCTGGTGACGGTCATCGATGAGTACGGCGGCCTCGCCGGCATCGTCACCGATGAGGACCTCCTCGAGGAGATCGTCGGAGAGATCGACGAGGGCGGCCCCGGCACAGCCGTCACCCATGAGCCGGGCCTGCTGCCAGGGTGGGCGCGCGAGGACCAGGTGTTCGAAGAGACGGGGTTTGCCATGCCCCCGGGCCAGGGCTCATATGAGACCCTCGCCGGCTTTCTGCTGAGCAGGCTCGGACATATTCCGCTGGCCGGCGAAACCGTAGGCGCTGAGGGGTGGCTGTTCGACGTAACAGAGGTTGACGAGCATCGCATCGCATGGGTGCGAGTTCGGCCTTCGGCCATTCAGGGCCGTGACTGGGCGCAGCAGCCGTGATCCTGGCGCTCATCTTGCTCGCCGCGCTGTTGCTGTCCGCCAACGCAACCTTTGTCGCGGCCGAGTTTGCGACCATTGCCGCGCGCCGGTCGCGCCTCCAGCAGCTGGCGACCTCGGGCGACGCCTTCGCCACGGTGGCGATCAAGCATTCCAGCCGGCTGCCCAGGACGTTGGCCGCGCTTCAGCTCGGCATCAGCGCCGCCTCGATCGGACTCGGTTTCACGCTGGAGGCGATCGTCGAAACAGCTGTCGCGCCCGTGATCGGCTATGTCCCGGTCGCGCTCACAGTTGCCGTCGACGCGGGGCTGGCCGTATTGGCCATCACCATCGTGTCGAGCCTTCATACGCTTTTTGGGGAGATGGTGCCCAAGAACCTTGCCATCTCCGCACCGGAGCGACTTGCGCGCTGGCTCGCCTTGCCAACGTCAGCTGCCGTCTGGCTCGCAACCCCATTTGTTCCTGTGGTTTGGGGCAGCACCCGCCTTTTGCTGCGAACGCTTCGAATCGAGACGCCGGACAGAATCGAGGTGGCGACGTCGGCCGACGAGATTCGAACGGTGCTCGAAGCGTCGCGCGCCGAAGGCACGATCGGCGCCTACGACGAACGTCTACTCAGTAGGATCCTGGCTTTTTCGCAGATGCGAGTGACCCAGGTCATGGTCGCGTGGGCGGATGTAGTC
>Ga0134089_10000415_pt1 | contig 9773 bp, 8 predicted proteins | sample 15_taG_24_FD_123127 | JGI IMG/M metagenome (GOLD analysis project Ga0134089, IMG submission 123127) | Grasslands soil microbial communities from the Angelo Coastal Reserve, California, USA - 15_D_Glu_40cm_5_24_1 metaG | ecosystem: Environmental > Terrestrial > Soil > Grasslands ... | reverse complement strand
TATCCTCCGAACGAAAGAAGACATCTACAAGAAGCTGGGACTGGCGAAGAAGAACCTCACGGATGAGGAGCTGATTGATCTGATGGTCAAGCACCCCGATCTGATCCAGCGTCCGCTGGTGGAAAAAGGAGAGAAAGTGATCCTCGCCCGACCGGCGGAGACGGTGAAGCCACTACTGTGAAGGGAGAGGGGTCAACCGGAGCTTTCCCGTGTGCCGATCCAGGCTGACCACCGTTTTCCCGTCCAACACCTGAAGCAGCCTCTCGCCGGCCAGCTTGCGACGCCAGCCGTGGAGGATCGGCAGGTCCAGCTTGTCACGACCGTGCTTGGCGTCCACGAGTGCCTGAAGATCGGATGCCGTGGCCAGCAGGGTCGGTGCGATGTGCTCGTCTTTCGCCAGGGCCTTGAGGACCGCTTGCAGCAGGTCCACCTGTCCGGATGATTCCGGTTCAGGCCCGCGAGCCGTCGACACCGTCGGCCACTCCGATTCCGGAATCGCCAACCCGCGCTGAATCGCCGCCAGAATCGCCTCCCCCTTCCGCTCAACTTCGGCTCCATGGAGACCTCGTGTTCCCTTCAAGTCCTGCAGGGTCGCGGGAGGGCGGCGGGCGAGTTCCAGCAGCACTTCATCGCGCACGACCCGGCTGCGGGGGACATCCCTGCGCCTCGCTTCCTCGTCCCGCCACGCAGCCAACTCTTTGAGGACGGCGCCGGCGCGGGGTTTTAAGTTCTCCCACCCGCGGATGCGCCGGAAGCGTTCGTGCGGGCCTCGCGCGCCATCGCTCAGCGAAGACTGCAATCGGGCGAACTCTTCCTGCACCCAGTCGAGGCGTCCGAGGGATCGGAGTCGTTTGACGAGATGCTCGTGGATCGGGAACAGAAACTGGACGTCTTCGAGGGCATAGTTGATCTGCTCCTGGGTCAACGGCCGCTGGCTCCAGTTGGTGTAGGTGTGGGATTTGTCCAGCTTCTTGCCGGTGATTTTCTGCACCAGTTGCCCGTAGGCCGCCTGGAGGCCGTACCCGACCATGGCCGCCGCCAGTTGCGTGTCGAAGAACGGTAACGGGAGCGCGCCGGTATGGGCGGAGAGGAGTTCCAAATCCTGACGCCCGGCGTGGAATACTTTCAGAATCCGCTGGTCGCCGAGCGCTTCGGCCAGCTCAGTGATGGCGCCGAGGGCCGGCACGTCAATGACCGCGCAGAGGTCGCCGGTCGCCACTTGGATCAGCTCCAAGCGGGGCACGAACCGGCCCTCTCCCACAAACTCCGTGTCCAGGGCGATCCGATCGCTGCCGCGAAGATGCTGGCAGAGGCCCCGAAGGCCGTCCGGATCGGCGATGTAGCGGGGTGTCTGGCGGCTCACGGATGAAGGGGCGCTCTCTGAGGGCACGCGTTCGGGATCAGAAGTCACGAGTCGGATCGGTCTGCATCAGGCCCAAGTGCTCCCTGAGGTATTGGTAGGCCTCGATAATCCGCCGCAGCTCCGGCTCCGAGCTTCGATCCCCTTTCCGGACATCGGGGTGAAGCCTCTTTGCGCGCTGCCGAAAGGCCGCAGTGATCGCCGCCATCGAACATCCGGAGTCGAGGCCCAGCGCGTTGAACGCGTCGGACGCGTTGGTGATCTCGCCGCGGGAACCCCGCGCGTCCCCGCCCCCGCCGGCCGCTTTGAAGAAATCGGACATGTTGAGCTTGCGGCGGCGGCGGCGCGGCCGCTGTCGCGCTTCGCTGTCAAGCTCCTCAAAGAGGTCTTCGATGAATTCCAGGCGCGAGTCAAGACGCAGCGCGCCGGAAAAATCCCAGATCTCCTCGAGTTCCTCCTCGATCAGCCCCAACGTCCGGTCGATTTCCTCCAATCCTTCCTCGACCTTGAAATAAGAGTCCACCCGATCCTGCATCATGTGGTCGATCGCGAAGTCGAGGCTGTCCTCGGTTTTTGTCCGGAGGGTCTCGATGCGCCGCCGCATCCCGGCCTGATACCTGGCCAGCTTCGCCCGAGTGAAGGCCATCACATCCCTGAGGGAACTCGCCTCTGGCACCCGACAGCCGCCGACCGTCTGGGTGCCGGCGGCATTCTAGCATAACGCGGATGACGACTCATGTCTTCCGAAGCCGGCGGGCGACGCCTGTCTCCCGGGCGGCGGCGGCGACCGCCTTCGACACCCGCGGCACCACCTGCTTGTCGAAGACACTGGGAATGATGTAATCCTCGCTGATCGTCCCCTCGGGGATGATCTCGGCGATGGCCTGGGCCGCGGCCAACTGCATGGCCTCATTGATATCCCTGGCCTGGACATCCAGGGCGCCGCGAAAGAGGCCCGGGAAAGCCAGGACATTGTTGATCTGATTCGGATAGTCCGACCGGCCGGTGGCGAAGACCCGGCAGCGCGGCATGGCCAGCTCCGGCGCGATTTCCGGGTCCGGATTGGCCATGGCGAACACGATCCGATCCTCGGCCATGAGGTCCAGATCCTCGGGGCGCAGGACGTTTCCGACCGAGAGGCCGATGAAGACATCGGCGCCCTTCAGGCCATCCTGGAGAGTCCCCGTCGGGCGGTCCTGATGCAGGCACGGAGCCAGGTCATGCCGGCAGGTGCGTAGCCTGTCCGGGTCTCCGGACAGCACAATGCCACGCCGACCGCAGCCCACCAGATGCGACACCCCCGCGGCCAACAGGATCTGACAGCAGGCGGTCCCGGCCGCACCGAGCCCGTTGACGACCACCCGCACCTCTTCGAAGCGCCTCTTGATCACCTTGAGCGCATTCTTGAGCGCGGCCAGGATGACGACGGCGGTGCCATGCTGATCATCGTGCATCACCGGAATGTCCAGCGTGTCTTTCAAGCGGCGCTCGATCGCGAAACAGCGGGGCGCGCTGATGTCCTCCAGATTGATACCCCCGAAGCTGGGCGCGATGCCTTGCACGATGCGGACGATCTCATCGGGGTCCTGGGTGCTCAGGCAGATCGGCCAGGCATCGATGCCGGCGAACTCCTTGAACAGCATGGCCTTCCCCTCCATGACCGGGAGAGCCGCTTCCGGGCCGAGATTGCCCAGGCCCAGCACCGCCGATCCATCCGTGACCACCGCCACGCTGTTGCTCTTCGTCGTGAAGGCGTAGACTTTCGCCCGGTCCTTCGCGATCGCCCGGGAGACTCGCCCGACTCCCGGCGTGTACACCATCGACAGCGTGTTCCGCGTCGTGAGCGGCAGCTTGCTTTCGACGCGAATCTTGCCTCCCAGATGCAGGAGGAAGATGCGATCGGAAGCGGACAGCACCTTCACGTCAGGTATCGTGCCCAACAGCTCAAGCACCTGCTCACCGTGCTCCTCGCTTTTGACATCGAAGGTTACATCCCGAACCATCTTCTCCGGACTCGCCGACACGATATCAACCGCCCCGAGGCTGACGCCTTCTTTGCCCAAGGTCAGCGCGACACGCGCGAACATGCCGGGGCGGTTCGCCAGTTCCAGCCGGACGGTCAGCGTATAGTTCGAATAGGGTCCCATATCGGGCATGGTCTGCCTCGCCTGCACGGCTAATAATGTATCAGGGATTATCTCACATCTCTTGCCTGCAACGTATCTGTCCAACCAGAACCGCTCAAACTAAACCGCTGCGCTCCGCAAGCGGGGGATCCCATGTCTGTATTATTGACATTAGGAGATCGTTTGGATTAGGGTGTCCGCTTGCAGCGCAGTCCTGCTGAACAGACGACCCTGAAAGGGGGTGATGACCGATGAAGCGGTTCATGGTTGCACTGGTGGCGGTCATGTTCCTGGTGGGCTTCAACTCCTTCGCCTTCGCCGATGAGAAAGCAGGCGGTGGTGAGATGAAGGGGGAGAAGCATGACGAGATGAAGGGCGAGAAGCACGACGAGATGAAGGGTGAGATGAAGGGCGAGATGAAGGCCGGCGACAAGGGCATGGAGAAGAAGGAGGCGAAGAAAGCCAAGAAGGAAAAGAAGTAATCACGCGTTCAAAGAAGTTCTTATCGGCCCGCGCTCGGCGCACGCTGAGTCCGCGGGCCGCTTCTTTTCCGGTGTTGACCATCGCGCGTTCTCGATGGTACGGTGATTGCCTATGTCACACGAAGGCACCGGCCGGCCGGCCAACCGTCTCGCCCAGGAGACGAGCCCCTACCTCCTCCAGCATGCGCAGAACCCCGTGGATTGGTATCCATGGGGCGAGGAAGCCCTCCGGCGCGCGCGGGAACTCAGGAAGCCCATCCTCCTGTCCATCGGCTATTCCGCCTGCCACTGGTGCCACGTGATGGAGCGCGAATCGTTCGAGGACGAGCGGATCGCCGCGCTGATGAACGAGCACTTTGTCTGCATCAAGGTGGACCGGGAGGAGCGACCCGATCTCGACGAGATCTACATGCAGGCCACCCTCGCGTTGAACCAGGGACAGGGCGGCTGGCCGATGACCGTGTTCCTGACCCCTGAGCAGGAGCCGATCTTCGCCGGCACGTACTTCCCCCCGACAGACCGCTGGGGCCGGCCCGGCTTTAGCACGGTGCTGCACAAGGTGGCTGAGTTCTGGCGCACGGACCCGGACGGGCTTCGCCGGCAGGCCGCCAATGTGACGGCGCAATTGAAGGAACAGATGCGCATCGCCGCGCCGATGGCCGTGGGCGAGGCTGAGCTGGAGGCCGCTGCGGTTCAGTTCGCCGAGGACTTCGACCCGCGCTACGGAGGCTTCGGCACGGCGCCCAAGTTTCCGCCCGCGACCGGCCTCTCCTTGCTGCTCCGCCGGTACCACAGGATGAACGACCCGCACACGCTATTAATGGTGCGGAAAACCCTCGATGCGATGGCGGCCGGCGGCTTGTACGACCAGATCGGCGGTGGTTTCTCGCGGTACTCGACGGACGAACGCTGGCTGGTCCCTCACTTCGAGAAGATGCTCTACGACAATGCGCTGCTGGCCCGGACCTATCTGGAAGCCTACCAGGTCACGGGCGAGGCCAGCTACCGGCGGGTCGCCACCGAGACGCTCGATTATATTCTTCGAGAAATGACCGCCCCGGAGGGCGGCTTCTACTCCGCCACCGACGCTGACTCGGAAGGAGTCGAGGGCAAGTTCTTCGTCTGGACCCCGGAGGAAATTCGCCAGGTAGCGCCGTCAGAAGAAGACGCGCGCCGTTTCTGCGCCTATTACGACATCACGCCCAGCGGCAACTGGGAGCACAAAAGTATTCCGAACATTCCCCGGTCGTTGGATGATATGGCCAGAGACCTGAAGGTCGCGCCCGATGAGCTCCGCCGCACCCTCGAGCGGCTGCGACCGCTCGTCTACGACACTCGGCGCAAGCGGGTGCCGCCTGGACTGGACGACAAGATCCTCACCGCCTGGAACGGCATGATGATCAGCGCGATGGCGGAGGGGGCTCGCGTGCTCGGTGACAGCCGGTATCTGGAGGCCGCCGAGCAGGCGGCCGATTTCCTCCTGATGACCATGTCCCGTCCCGACGGGGGCCTGTATCGAACCTATCGAGCCTTCAAAGCGCACGTGAAGGCCTGCCTTGAAGACTATGCCTTCCTGGTCGATGGGTTGATCGACCTGTACGAAGCAGGCGCCCACGAAGGATATCTGCACGAAGCCGTTCGCCTGGTCGAGCGCATCCTCGCGGACTTCGCGGACACCGAACAGGGCGGGTTCTTCACGACCGCGCGAGATCACGAATCGCTGATCCTTCGGAGCCGGGAAGGCCCCGACGGCGCCACCCCCAGCGGCAACGCCGTCGCCGCGTCAGCGCTGGCGCGTCTCGTTTCACTATGGCCGCGAGGAGTTTCGGGAGGCGGCCGCCCATGCGATTCGGGCCTATGGCCGGCAGATCGCCCGGCACCCGCGAGCCTTTGCGAAGAGCCTGGTGGTGGCGGAGCTGCTCATGAACGGCCCGGTGGAATTGGCGCTGGTCGGCCGCCCCGGCGAGGCCGGGTTCGAGGCGCTCCGGGCGGAAATCAACCGGTTCTACCTGCCCAACCGCATCATCGCGCACCACGACCCTGAGGGACCCGCCACGCGGCATCCCCTCTTGCTCGGCAAAGGATTGGTTCAAGGAAAGGCTGCGCTCTATCTGTGCCGAAATTTCACCTGCCAGACGCCGATCACAGACCCTGCGGGCGTGGCCGCCGCCTTCACGCGTGGGGACGCGGATGGTCAGACTCGCGCACCGGCTGATTCGGCAGCCCACCCCAGGGCATTGCAAGGCACCCGGCTCGCCGGTCATGCCACGCCGGGCGGGACCGGCGCGTACGCCGTCCGCTCGGTCAACAACCCTGCGTCCGCGGGACTCGCCGCCCACGGGTACGGCATGGTGGGCGCCACCGGTCTCACCGCCAGCCGACTGGGCTTCGGCGGCTATCGGATCGACGCGGACGAATCGGAGCATCGTGACGCGCTCGCCAAGGCGCTCCGCGAAGGCTGCAATCTGATCGACACCTCCACCAACTACACGGATGGGGAGAGCGAACGACTGATCGGCGCCGTGTTGACCGAACTCGTGAGAAAAGGCGAGCTGAAGCGCGAGGAAGTCATCGTGGTCTCCAAGATCGGCTACGTGCAGGGACAAAACCTAAAGGCCGCCGAGGCCCGGGAGAAGGCCGGCAAGCCATACTCGGAGGTGGTCAAGTATGGCGAGGGCATCTGGCACTGTCTGCACCCCGAGTTCCTGGCCGATCAACTGGACCTCTCGCTCGACCGCCTGGGCTTAGCCATGCTGGACGTCTGTCTGCTCCACAACCCGGAATATTTTCTCTCAGACGCCAACCATCGCCAGCTAACCGACTTGCCAAGACTGCGCGACCAATTCTACAAACGAATCATGAAAGCCTTCGCCTATTTCGAAGGCCAGGTCGCGGCGGGGCGCCTCCGGTACTACGGGGTGTCGTCGAATACCTGCACCGCGGAGCCGAGCGACCCGGAAGCCACCTCGTTGTCGCGCATGCTCGAGGCGGCCCAGGCCGGAGCGCAGAGCGCCGGCTGCGCCACGCACCACTTCAGGGTGCTGCAGTGCCCGATGAACCTGTTCGAATCAGGCGCCATGCTGACGCCCAATACCGGCCCGGGGGAGCAGCAGACCGTCCTCGACCTGGCTCAGGCGGAAGGCCTGGCTGTCTTGGCCAACCGTCCCCTGAACGCGATTCCGGCGAAAGGCGGCGGGATGGTCCGGCTGGCCGAGCTGCCGGTCGAACCCCCAGCCGTCTCGTTCGAGGCTCAGCGCGACAGAATTGCCGATCTCGAAAAAGAATACCGGCGAGAGTTTGTCCCGCACATCAAAAACGCCGGGCAGGGGCTGCCGCCGGAGGATTACTTCCGTTGGGCGGACGAACTGGCCAAGGTGCGCGCTCGCGTGCAGAGCATCGAGCACTGGGAGCAGATCGAAGGTCAGATGATTGCGCCGCACCTCCATCAAGTACTGCGAGCCCTGAGCCAGCACCTGACCGGTGAGGTGGGCGATCGCTGGCAGGCCTGGCGGGATCGGTACCTTCCGGAACTCCTCACGTTGCTGAAGGAGCTGCGCCGGGAGGCGACGGTGAAGAGCCGGGAAAAGACCGCGGCGATCACGAACCTGCTCGATCCTTTCCTGCCCGAATCGAAACGGAAAGAATCCCTCTCGCGGAAGGCCCTGTGGGTGCTGGCCTCCACCCCGGGCGTCACCTGCGTCCTCAACGGCATGCGGACGCCGGCCTACGTGGACGACTCGCTGGGGATCCTGGGATGGGAACCGTTGCCGGACGTGCGGCGCATCTATGAGGCGATCAAAAAGTCAGGATAAGACGGAGCTGCCTTCCCTCATCACACACCTGTTTCCCGCATTCCGCCATTTGCTTGACAATTCCCCCATTCGGAAATAAAGTGTGCAGCGTCACGGCAGCACTCCAGAAGTTTCTTCCGAACTACCCCACAAAAGGAGAGCGGGAGAACGTGGAGCGGGGCATCGCGTTTCAGGCTGCCCCCCTTCATCAGTCCCGGTCTGGCCGGAGAAAGGATCTCTACGACCGAGCAGACGGGTGTATGGTGAATCAAGGAAATCAGAATTAGAAAGAGAGGACTATGGAACGCGTACAATGGATCTTGAACAATTGGCACCTTGTCTCGGCTGTCCTCGCGGTCGCCGCGTTTGTCATCTTTGACGTCTATGAAAACCGGACAGGCGGCAAATGGTCGCTTCCGATCAAAGTCTATCTGGGCGCGATCCTGGTTTTGCTCGCCACCATCATGGTGAGCCTGGCGATGCAACATCGGCCTCACATTGATCATCTGCGCGCCCAACTGAGAGTGGACTATGCCAAGGGCAACCCGTATTTGGAAGACAAGATCGATACGGCTCTGAACAAACTGAAAGATCAGCTCGACGGGCAACAATTGGGGACCACAGCTACCGACATGACGCTTGATGAATTGATCCGAGGCGTCAAACACACCGGCCGCCAAGATCTCATTCTTGCGACTGACTATGGCATTCTTCCTTGGCAGACGAGCTTCAGGGATTATCAGGACGCCAATCTCGCTGCGCCCAAACGGGGTGTTGCCGTCACGCGTGTCTTCATCATACCTGATCAGCTCCTCCAAAACGGAGACCGGCTCACGAGCCTGTTGAGCGCCATGAAGGAACAGAACGAGAATGGAATCACCGTGAAGGTCGCACTCAAGAGTAAGCTGGACCAGCAGCCGAAGTATAAATTCAAGCAGGGAATGGTCTTACTTGAGTACCAAAACAGGGAGCCCGTCCTCATGGAGGAATCGAATGGCTACTATGAGACGGGGTACAACGGCTTTCCGTCGGCCTATACCATGCGCGTGACGTGGGGGGAGGCCAGAGTTCGGGAATATGAGGAGTTTCTGGGTTGGCTCGTTTCCGAAGCACCATCCGATACTGTGTGTGATTTTGCCCCGACCGAAGAAAAAGAACGCCTCTTGAGAAACAGTGACAATCCATGCCAGCCAAACGCCCGTGTCGGGTCGCTCGGCCGGCTTTCTAACAGAGAACCGAATTGATGCCATTATCTAACTCCTTGCTGAGCCTGCTATGCTGGGAGCCGTTACCGGACGTGCGCCGGAGCTACGAGGCGATCAATTCAGCCTGAGCACGCCTCTCGACATCCCTCTCTCCTGAGACACCTCTAAAACGCATCGTCTTCAAACTGAGAACAGGCCATCAAATTTTACCCATCCGCAATACAGCCTTAACCGAAATGACATGCACGCCCTGTAGGATGGCCGACGTGTCCGTGTTACTCCTGTGAGCCTCAGTCCTCCCCCAGGGTTGTGCCCCCTGGGGGAGGACTGAGGGGAGGAGGACTGAGGGGAGGGGGACTGAGGGGAAGGGAAATACTGAGGAAAAGTTGGAAGGAGGTGAGTGCGCAAATGAAGTGTCCTTACTTCGTGGATCGTCGCATCACAGGGACGACCTCGCAATGCTTCGGGGTGGTGGTGCCGTTTGAACCGAGCTCGGTCGATCAGAGGGATTTCTGCGCCTCAGGTCGCCACCGATGGTGCCCGTTGTACCGGAACGCCGACAACGATCTGTCCCAGGCGATCCAACGGGAGGTCGCCCGAGCGATCGGGTAGCCGTCCCGACTATCTCGCACCTATGTGAGCCTCCGAGAGATGGAGTGCTCCAATCGCGATGGCGAACCATCTGATTTCCCTGACGAAACCTCCGGTTGACTTGATCGCTGCGCTCCCCTAAGCTGCTCCTCATGACCAAGCTGGCCGTTTTGGACATCGGCACCAACTCGATTCATTTGGTTCTCGCCGAAGTCGAG
>Ga0134089_10000405_pt1 | contig 9822 bp, 8 predicted proteins | sample 15_taG_24_FD_123127 | JGI IMG/M metagenome (GOLD analysis project Ga0134089, IMG submission 123127) | Grasslands soil microbial communities from the Angelo Coastal Reserve, California, USA - 15_D_Glu_40cm_5_24_1 metaG | ecosystem: Environmental > Terrestrial > Soil > Grasslands ... | reverse complement strand
TAAATGATCCTCGGCTAATGAACGAAACATATTGTCGTTATCTTGAAACGCGCATTCGCAAAGCAGAACCGTATCCCGGCTTGCCGATCACCTTAACACTGCGCCCGCGCAGGGGAGCGCGGCACAAGAAGCAAAGTGGACGTCGCGCTGGTCAGGCAAACAAACAGCAGGCTGGCAGCTGATAATAGCTTTGATCGAACATTCTCCTGACCATGCGTGTCTGACAAACACCGTATGAAATCGACGCAGGAAATTACGCAGGAAGTGCGGGAGCTGGGGCAATGGATTCCGGCGCTCCGCCAGCAAATCGCTCACGTTGTGGTGGGCCAGAAGTATTTGGTGGACCGCCTTCTGTTAGGACTGCTGGCCAATGGTCATCTCCTGCTCGAAGGCGTTCCCGGGCTGGCAAAAACGCTCACGGTCAAAACAATGGCGGGATGCATTCAAACCGGCTTTCAAAGACTGCAGTTCACGCCGGATCTTTTACCGGCGGATTTGGTCGGGACGCTGATATACAACCCGCGCACTGGTGAATTTACAACAAAGCTCGGCCCAATTTTTTCGAATTTGATTTTGGCTGATGAAATCAATCGCGCGCCGGCCAAAGTACAAAGCGCATTGCTGGAAGCGATGCAGGAGCGGCAGGTCACCATCGGCGAACAAACCTATCCCCTCGCCGATCCATTTCTAGTCTTGGCAACGCAAAACCCGATTGAGCAGGAGGGCACGTACCAACTGCCAGAGGCGCAACTCGATCGTTTCATGTTCAAATTGAATATCGGCTATCCGCAGAAGAGAGAGGAGCGAACGATTCTTGATTTGATGGCGACTTCGGCGCCGGATTTGCGAGTCGATCCGGTGATTGAACCGAAGCAAATCATCGCGGCACGCGGCGTCGTCAACAACATCTACATTGACGACCGCGTGAAAGATTACATTGTCGATGTGGTCTGGGCGACGCGCGAGCCTGCCGCGTACAATTTGCGACTTGAAGGACTGATCCGTTACGGCGCCTCGCCGCGCGCGACAATTTATTTGGCACTCGGCGCCAGGGCCCACGCATTCCTGAACGGCCGCGGTTACGTTACGCCCCAGGACGTAAAAAGCATCGGCCCCGACGTGTTACGGCATCGGATCATCGTTAGCTACGAAGCCGAAGCCGAAGCGGTCACCAGCGAGACCATCATCGAGCGGATTTTTGCCGGCCTTCCTGTGCCGTGATCGGACCAACAGTGAGAAGTGATTGGTGAGAAGTGAGAAGTCGTTACCGGTGATTGCAAGATCGTTTCGGGATTTGAAAGTTTACGAGGCAGCTCGAGATGCAGCAGGAACCATATTCCTCTTGAGTCGCAAATTTCCTGTCGAGGAACGTTATTCCTTAACGGATCAGATTCGGCGAAGTTCGCGTGCGGCAAAAGCAATGATTGCAGAGGCGTGGGGCCGACGTCGCTATAAGGCCGTGTTTGTTAATAAGCTTGATGAAGCGCTTGGCGAAGCCACAGAGACGCAGTCATGGCTAGATGATGCGCGCGACGCGCAGTATCTCTCCTCTGAGGAATTCAATACGCTTGATCCCAAATACATTTCGATAGGGCAAATGCTTTCGCGCATGATCGACCGTGCCGAAGACTTCTGTAAGCATTCTCCAGCGACAGATTATCGAGCGATTGCGCGCGTAGAAGAAAAGGAGTCGACGAGCGAACAGTCATCAAACATCGAAGAGTTCTTCGCTTAACCACTTCTCACCTCTCACCAATCACCTCTCACTTTTGATGGAAACAACCGAGATCCTCAAAAAGATCCGCACCCTAGAGATCAAGACCCGCGGCCTGGTCGAAACCGCATTCGCCGGCGACTACCACAGCGTTTTCAAAGGACGCGGGATGAACTTTGAAGATGTTCGCGAATATCAGCCGGGCGACGAGATTCGTTCAATTGATTGGAATGTCACAGCGCGAATGGGCAACGCGTTTGTAAAAAAGTTTACCGAGGAACGCGAGCTAACGGTGATGCTGATTGTGGATGTCAGTGCTTCAGGGAATTTTGGCAGCACAACCCAATCCAAACGCGAGCTGGCTGCAGAAGTTGCCTGTTTGCTAGCCTTCAGTGCGATTAAAAACAACGATAAGGTCGGACTGCTTCTCTTCACCGATCGCGTCGAGCTTTTTATTCCACCAAAAAAAGGCCGGTCTCACACGCTGCGGCTCATCCGCGAGATTCTGTTTTTCCAACCGCAGGGGCGCGGGACGGAGCCGGCGCTCGCGCTTGATTATCTGAATAAGATCGTAACACGGCGCGCGGTTGTCTTTTTCATCTCCGATTTTCAGGCGCCTGATTTCTCGCGAGCGCTCGCGGTAAGTGGGCGGCGACACGATTTCATAGCCGTCCACATTCGCGACGAACGAGAAAGCGTATTGCCGAATATCGGCATGATTACGTTAGAGGACGCCGAGACTGGAGAACAGATCGAGATCAACACAGCTGATCGCAAAACGCGCTCTCTCTTTATGGACCTTGTCCGTCGGCGTGACACAGAACTCTCCCATACTCTGCGGCGGAACAACATTGATGCGATCACGTTGCAGACTGGAAAAGATTATTTGCCACCGCTGCGCTCGTTTTTCAAACAACGGGAGCGCCGGCTCGGTGTTCGATGAATTGCATCGCTGGACCGTTAAAGCGTTGAAGCGTTGAAGCGGAGGGAAAAATGAACATGTCGATCTTTCTAGCCGAAGAATTCCACGACATTACGCCACCAGTGGATTATTCACTGATTCCTCCCTGGCTGGTTTTTGTGATCGTGTTTGTGGGGCTGTCACTTCTTGGCCTGGTGGTGTGGTTGTTTGCGAAGCGCCGCAAACCGCTCCTGCCCCCAAAGCTACCGCGTGAGATCGCGCTCGAAGAACTTGAACGAATTGGCTGCGAAATTGAAAGGATGAGCCCGTACCAGTTCAGTATTCGTGTGTCCGACATTTTGCGAAAATACGTGACGCAACAGTATGGGTTGCCCGCAACGCGACAAACTTCCATCGAGTTTCTGACTGCGCTGGCAAAGGCGTCGCCGTTCTCCACTGAAGAAAAATCGTTACTGGAGGACTTTTTGAGCCGGTGCGATCTGATTAAGTTCGCGCGATATGAAGCGACAACGTCGGACAGCAAATTGCTACTGGGAGAAGCGATCCGTTTTGTGAAAGGAGGCGAGATTGCGACGGCTGAGCCAGAAATTTCTCGACTTCGCTCGACATGACAAAGTTCGTTGATTGGTGGCCGGCAAACAGCGCGCTGACATTCGCTCGCCCATGGCTGCTTCTGTTGCTGCTGGCAATTCCGCTGCTCGCGTATTTGCGCGGAAAACGCGGGCCAGCTGCGGCGCTAACTTATTCATCCACAGCGACCCTTCGGGCAATCGGAAAACAAGGCGCCGCGCGCGCGGGAAAAATTCTGCGGACACTACTGCTGGCTTCGCTCGCGGTCTTCGTAGTTGCGCTTGCGCGCCCCCAGCTCGGCAAAAGCCTGACCCAGATCGAGGCGAGCGGGATCGACATCATGCTTGTGCTGGATGTCTCCGGCTCGATGCTGACGAAAGATTTTGCCATTGGCGGACAAGAAGCGACGCGAGTGGATGCCATCCGCGAAGTCACACGCAAATTTATTGAAGGACGGCCAAACGACCGCATCGGCATCATTGCCTTCGCCGGTCGGCCGTATGTCGTAAGCCCGATGACGCTGGATCACGATTGGCTTTTGCAAAATCTCGATCGAGTGCGGATAGGACTAGTCGAAGACGGCACTGCGATTGGATCGGCCATGGCAGCGGCTGCTAACCGGTTAAATGATAAACGTTCAAAAAGTCGCGTGCTGGTTCTGCTGACCGACGGCGAAAATAATGCCGGCAAAATTCCACCGAGCACTGCCGCTGAAGCAGTGAAAGCATTAAAGATTCACTTCTATGCCATCGGCGCCGGCATCAACGGAATTGCGCCAGCGCCGATCTTCACTAATCGAGGCCCGCTAACCGATGCGCTGGGCAACATTCTCTACGAAAACCAGCGCGTGGAGTTTAACGAGACGGGTCTGAGAGAGGTTGCGAAAATTGCGGACGGCAAATTCTTTCGAGCGACCGATACGAAATCGCTCGAACAAATTTATGACGATATCGACAAGCTAGAGAAATCCACAGTGAGCGTGAAGAAATATCAGCAATACCGCGATCTGTTCCCGTTGTGTCTTATGGGCGGATGCGGTTTGTTGCTTGCGCAGATTTTGTTATCCCAAACGATCTGGAAGAAGTTGCCGTGAGAAATCTGTCGTTCTTAAAAGTGGAAGGGACCTTAGTGTCCCGACTCATCCGTAACTGTCGCGACACTAAGGCCGCTCCCACGTTATGACTTTCGGCGCACCAGAATGGCTGTGGGGATTGTTGCTGATCCCGCTCTTGGTTGCGCTCTTTGTCAGCGCCGAGCGTCGCGGGTTTCGGCGGCTGCAGGAATTCGTTTCGGCGCGTTTGCTGCCGCAGCTCGCCGGGACGGTCGATCGGCCGCGGCGCATGACAAGACTTGCGCTCCAATTGCTCGGACTTTCCCTTGCGATCATCAGTCTCGCGCAACTGCGCTGGGGTTACACGTTTGAGGATGTAAAACGTAAAGGGCTCGATTTACTGATCGTAGTAGACACATCGCGCAGCATGCTCTCCAATGACGTCCAGCCGAACCGACTCGAACGTGTCAAGCTTGCTGTCCAGGATTTGATCAATGGACTCCAAGGCGATCGTGTTGGTCTGATTGCTTTTGCGGGCCGTGCTTTTTTGCAAGCACCGCTTACGATTGATTACGATGCCGTAGTTGAGGCGATCAATGATCTGGACACGAAGTCGATTCCCGAAGGCGGGACCAATATCTCCAGCGCCATTGCTCTTGCCATGCAGAGCTTCGGCAAAAGCGCAACGGGGAATCGAGCGCTCATCATCTTTACCGACGGCGAGGAATTAAGCGGTGATGCCGCAAAGCTGGCAAAGGAAGCCGCTGACGCGGGCGTGCGAATCTTCACCGTCGGCGTCGGGACGCCGCAGGGCTCGCTTATCCCGATTACCGGCGACGATGGCGAAACGAGTTTCGTCAAGGATTCAGCTGGCCAGGTCGTCAAATCCAAGCTGGACGACAAACGTTTGCGCGAAATCGCGCAGGCTACTGGCGGGTTTTATATTCATTTGGAAAGCGGACCCCGCACGATGCAGCAAGTGCAAAGTGACGGATTGGCAAAAATGCAGGCCGCTGAGATGGACGTCCGTTTGTCGCGCCGGTCAATCGAGCATTACGAATGGCCGCTGGCTGCAGCGTTAATTGTTCTGGCCTTATCGATTCTTATTCCCGAGCGGAAATCCGCCACCGGACGGATTCGCCGTGGCGAGCGTGTTCGCGAACGACGCTACGTTCCTGCACCCGGTAAAACCGCAGCTGCGACTGCTGCTTTGCTGATGTTGCTCAGTGCATTCGCTTTTGCTGCGGCGCCCGGGGTTGACGCATATCGGCAGGGGAAATTCGAAGATGCATACAGCCAGTTTCAACAAACGCTGAAATCGCATCCGGAGTCGCGCGCCGAGGACAAGCTCCAGTTCGATTCAGGCGCAGCGGCTTACAAATTGAAAGATTACACCAGGGCGCTGGAGTCGTTTAGTCAGGCATTGCTGACGCGAGATACCGGATTGCAGAGCAAGGGCCATTACAACCTTGGCAACACGCTTTATCAGCGCGGCGAAACGGAGAAAAGCGACGAAAAGAAGCTCAAAGATTGGACAAACGCGCTCGACCACTATCAACAAACGCTCAGGCTCGATCCGCAAGATAAAGACGCCAAGGACAATTACGAGTACGTCAAAAAGAAGATCGAGGAGTTAAAAAACAAGAAAGCGCAACAACAACAACCCTCCCCTTCCCCTTCTCCGCCGCAAAAGAACAAACAGAGCCAGCAGAACAAACGAGATCAGCAGCAACAACAAAACCAGGACCAGCAGCAGCAAAAACAATCGCAGCAGAATCAACAACAACAAAAGGACCAACAGCAACAACAGGACCAGCAGCAAAACCAACAGAACCAACAGCAGCAGCAAGGTCAGAGCGAACGGGAAAAAAAGGATCAGCAGCAGCAATCACAAGATCAGCAATCGCAAAACGAATCGGCTAACGACAAAGAACAAAAGCAAAATGACCAAGCTCAGGCGAAGAACGAGCAACAAAAGAAACATCAACAACCTGGCGAGAGCCCTTCTCCGTCGCCCTCGCCAGACGCGGAAAAGCAGCAGGCCAATCAGCCTTCACCATCGCCGGGAGAACGCCAGGCCGAGGAATCACCGAGCCCGGGCAAAGGAGAAAATGAAATGCCTTCCCCCTCGCCGGGAGAAGGTGAAGGCGAAGGCGCAGAACCATCAGCTACGCCCGCAGAATCGCCACAGAAAAAATTTGCCGGACAAGTGAAAGGCGCGGGAGAAGACAAATCGCAGAAGCCGCCGGACAAGAACGCGCAGATTGCTGAGCCCGAACCGGAAAAAGAGGGCCAAATGAGCGAACGCCAGGCGCTCGCGCTCCTTGAATCGATGAAAGACGAAGAGGCGCGAGTTCGACTTGATGAACGCAAAGTAAAGCGCCATGTCTATAACGACTGGTAGCTGAAGTCTTAAGGTTCGATGGTTGATGTTTGATTGAAGATGGGACGCGCATTCTTGATTGGAATCACCGCCGGAATTCTCGCGGCTGGTTTCGCATTTGCCGATTCGCCGAGCGTCACGGCGGTGCTGAGCAACTCGGAGATTGTTGTTGGCGAAACGGTGGAACTGCAAATCAAGGTAACCGGCCCCGGCGATGCGAGGCCACCGGAGGAAATTTCAGTCGATGGTATGGAAATTCACGCTACCGGACAATCCCGACAGTTCGAAATCCACAATTTCGCCACCAGTTCGAGCGTGACGTACAATTACACTATCCTGCCGCTCAGGGCCGGTCGCTTCACTATTTCGCCGCAAACAGTTCGCGCTGGCGCCAACTTGCTAAAGACGCCGGAACTCACCTTAAACGTCGCGGACTCGCCAAGCCGCCCGTCTGGCGTCCGGCCAAGTCGTGGCACGCAAACTCAGTCAGTCCGCGCGAGCGATCTGGTTTTTGCCGAATTGATTGTGCCACAGAAGACTGCCTATGTCGGCGAAATCGTTCCAGTTCAGATCCGCATGGGATTTGATCCGCGCGTGCGGCCAAGACTGATCGAACCACCTGAAATCACCGGACAGGGATTCACTGCGCAGAAGTTACAGGAATCCGGACAAAATTCAGAAACCATCAATGGCAGACCTTACGACGTGGTTACATATAAGACTGCGATCGCTGCGGCGCGCGCGGGAAAATTCGAGGTTGGACCGGTGAAAGCCAAGGCACAAGTTCTGGTTCCGCGACCACGAAGTGCGCCGCGATCTCGCTCGCGTTCGCCGTTCGATCTATTCGATCTGGATGATCCATTCTCGGATCCATTCTTTAGCAATCCATTCGCTCAAATTGGTGAGCGCCGTGAAATAGAGATCAAAAGCGAACCGGTGGCGCTCGAAGTAAAACCGTTACCGCCAAAGGCGCCGCCGAGTTTTTCAGGCGCAATTGGCAATTTTACAATGACGACCGATGCGAAGCCCAAGAGCGTGCAAGTGGGCGATCCCATTACCGTCACAACTGCAATCTCGGGTCGCGGCAATTTCGACCGCGTCAACGCGCCAGTGGTTGAGGACGAGCGGGGCTGGCACAAATATCCGCCGTCTTCCAAGTTCAAACAGGACGACGAGGTCGGCATCAGCGGCACAAAAACTTTTGAGACGGTGCTTTCGCCCAACGAGAAGAAACAAAGCCTGCCGTTGCTCGCATTTTCTTATTTCGATCCGGTCAAAGAACAATATGTGACGGTCCGCAGCGAGCCGATTGCGATCAGTGTGCAAGGAGGAGCAGTTGCGGCAAACGTAGCCGCGACTCAGCCGGGGTCATCGCCCCCGACCACGGCGACGCGTCCGGAGCCAGCGATCCAGAGTACAGCCAAGCCGCAGGATATTCTTTATCAACTCACGGAACGACCACGCTTTACGGAATCCTTTGCACCGATTTACACGCGTCGCGTGTTCTGGGGCGCGCAATTAATTCCGTTGCTCGCCCTGATTGGATTTGCGGTCTGGAAAATTCGAAGAGCGAAGATTAACAATCGCGAGGCACAACGCCTCGCTGCGCTGCACCATGAAGCGGCCGAGCTGATGCACAAATTGCGTCGTAACGATGCATCCCCGCGAGAATACTACGCCGAAGCCTCGAGAGTTGTTCGGGTAAAGACCGCGCTGGCATCCGGCAGCCGCGGGATCGATCCAAATGTGGTAGACGCGGAAACCGCGGCGGACACTTTCAAGCTGAACAGCGATGAGCGCGACCAACTACGCCGTCTATTCGAGCAAAGTGATGAGTGGCAATATAGCGGAGCACACAATGGCCCGGGAAGGATCTCGTCGGAAAGCCGCCGCGAGGTGCTGGAGTTGATTGAGAATCTAAAATGAAGATCCGTGGTTACTTTATTGCAGCTAGTCTCTGCGCGCTCTCGATTTCCTCGTTGTCGGCGCAGGCAGACGCAGACTTTGCAAAGGCAAATCGGGATTTTGCGCAAGGCCATTTCAAGGAAGCGATCTCGGGTTACGAGGCGCTAATTCGCGACGGGCAATGGAGCGCAAACGTATTTTACGACCTCGGCAACGCTTATTTCCGCGCTGGTGATTTTGGGCGCGCCATTTTGAATTACGAGCGTGCGCTCGCCTTAGCGCAGCATCATCCGGAAGCGACGGCGAATTTGCAGATCGCGCGCGACGAGGCGCACGCGCTGGAGCTCCAGGCAAGCTGGCCGGAGCGCTATCTGCAATTTGCGACCGTCAACCAGTACAGTGTCACCGCAGCCGTCGCTTTCTGGGTCGCAGCGTTTTGTTTGGCAGCGTTGATTTTCACGCCTCGCCGATCAGCTGCCATGATCAGTTTGCTGCTTGTAATGCTTCTTGTGTTTGCCGGAGCGATCTTTGCGATATGGCAAGTCGAACGCGGCAGCAAAGGAAACGCGCTCGCAATTGTGACAGGCAAAGATGTCCAAGCGCGCCTCGCGACCGCGGACACAGCGAATGCCGTTTTGGCGTTACCTCCGGGAAGCGAAGTCAAAATCCTGAGCACGCGTGGCGATTGGACCTACGTAGCGCTACCAAACAATCTGCGCGGTTGGATTCCAGCGAAGAACGCCGAGCGCGTGCGGTTATAGTGCGGCATCGCTAAGGCGCCTCTCGATAGCCCAGGCGTCTGACACACGCACACGCCCATTACTCAGGCAGTCGGGCGGATTTGCGGCGATTGAAAACCGCCGCTAGAGAAATTGTATGACTCCAGAGATGGAAATCGGTACGGACGAAAAGGCGCTGCAAATCAATCTGGATCCGGCCAAGTACGGGACGTTTGCAGAGATTGGCGCCGGCCAGGAAGTAGCGCGCCGATTTTTCCGCATCGGCGGCGCCGCTGGCACCGTCGCCAAGACCATGTCTGCCTATGACATGACATTCAGCGACGCGATTTATGGACCGGCCCATCGCTACGTGAGCCGTGTTCGTCTCCAGACAATGCTCGACCACGAATACAACCTTCTCATCGAACGGCTGGATGCAAAATTCGGTGCAGAGAAAACCTTTTTCGTCTTTGCAGACACAGTTGCGGCGCGGAGTTTTAAACAGCGCAGTGAATCGCATGCCTGGCTAGGTGTGCGGTTTCAATCCGAGCCACGCGG
>Ga0134089_10000396_pt1 | contig 9890 bp, 9 predicted proteins | sample 15_taG_24_FD_123127 | JGI IMG/M metagenome (GOLD analysis project Ga0134089, IMG submission 123127) | Grasslands soil microbial communities from the Angelo Coastal Reserve, California, USA - 15_D_Glu_40cm_5_24_1 metaG | ecosystem: Environmental > Terrestrial > Soil > Grasslands ... | reverse complement strand
TGATGAAGACCTCGTCATCAGAAGGAGAAGAAGCGAAGGAGTTCATGTTCATGGAGGATGTTGTCGGTGGCCGCCCAATCTTCGCTTTTCCTGGAGCGGCGGGGGGTTTCAGAATTCGATATGGCCGTTCGCGAAACACTGGAATGGCATCCGTTGGTGTTCACCCGGCCACGATGGAGGTTCTAGGGGGCTTTCTGGCGATAGGGGTCCAGATGAGACTGGAAAGGCCGGGAAAGGCAGGCATCGTCAACGCAGTTGATAGTATCGAGCCTCCTGTTGTGAAGCTCATCGATGGTTCAGTGATGAGGATAGATTCACCTCAAGAAGCAAAGGCGCTGCGGGACAAGATTCAGAAGATACTATTCCTCGGCGACCTAATGGTAGGATATGGGGAATTTCTTGAGAACAATCGGGCGCTGGTCCCGTCAGGGTTTGTCGAGTCGTGGTGGGCGCAGTTATTAGAAGAGAAGCTCTTGGAACAGGAAAATAGGAACAAAGCACAACAATTGCTGAATATTTCGGCAGAACGATTGCAGGACTTCGCTAAGAGCCCGTTCTCCGTTAGACCACGGGCGAGCGAAGCAATTGGACTATCTCAGACCCTCGGGATTCCTCTGCACCCGGCGTACATACACTTCTGGAGTCAGGTTACCGTTGAAGACATACACTATCTCCGCGAGAAACTAATCCACTACCTAGACGACTCCTGCGTTCTTCCGTATGATGAAAAGCTGAAGGACATTCTCGAACAGGCTCGAATGCCCCACAAGATGGTTGCCGGTGCAATCCAGCTCCTAGACGATGATGCCCTAGTTCTCCAAACGATTCTGAATCTCGGGGCCCCATCGACAACGGTCAAAGGAGAAAACTCGCTAGAAGCGTTGAGCATGCTAGCAGGATTCCCAATCAAGAACAAAGCGCCCATCTTTGTCGGGGCACGCATGGGACGCCCAGAGAAGGCGAAGGAAAGGATCATGACTCCAAGGGTCCACGGCCTATTTCCAACCGGCCAAGCAGGCGGCCCACGCCGTGATGTGATTGAAGCATCGAGGAAATCGGTCGTAACCTTGGAACTAGTAGACCGAAATTGCTCGCAGTGTGGTCGGTGGGAATCGAAGCTCAGATGCCCAAGCTGCGGACACGAAACGCGGATGAGTGTAAACTGTTCAAAATGCGGCCAACCATCGCACGATTCCTCCTCCAATTGCAACGGATCGCTCGTCGCCTACCGGAGCGTCAACCTAAACCTAGTCGAAATGCTGGAAGAAGCAGTCAGGAGGCTCAAGCTGGGAAAAATGGAAGGATTGGTAAAAGGAGTGAAGGGTCTCATCAACAAGACGCGAATGCCCGAGCCCCTGGAGAAGGCGCTGCTACGTGCCAAATCAGATGTCTCCGTGTTCAAGGACGGAACCCTGCGGTTTGACGCATCAAACGCAGTCTTAACCCAGTTCAAACCCGGGGAAATTGGGCTGAGCCTTGAGAAAGCCCACGAGATAGGTTACGCGAAGGACACGGACGGTTACGAACTCTCAGACTCGAAACAGTTGTGCGCTTTGGAGATACAAGACCTCGTTGTCTCGGAGGCTTGCGGCGAGTACCTGTTGAAGGTCTCCCGGTTCCTAGATGACCTCCTCAGCTCTTACTATGGAATGGACAAGCTCTACAAGGCGTCGAAAAGAGAGGACCTCATCGGGCATCTGGTCGTCGGGCTATCACCTCATACATCCGTCGGCGCAGTGGGAAGAATTGTCGGATTCACCAAAGCAAGCGTCTGCTACGCCCACCCGCTATACCATGCTGCGAAACGGAGAGACTGCGACGGAGACGAAGACTCCGTGTCCCTTTTGCTCGATGTGCTGTTGAACTTCTCCAGGGAATACCTTCCAGACAGGATTGGGGGGTTAATGGACGCCCCACTACTCCTCGCTCCACTCCTAAACGCGACCGAGGTGGCGCGGCAAGCATTCAACATCGAAACAATCACCGCTTTCCCCATCGCTTTCTACGAAAAAACACTGGTCGGAGCGAACCCTAAGGAGATCGAGGATCTCGTCCCAACCCTCAACAACGCCCGGGAGTCTTCGTCGGGCAACTGGAACATTGGATTTACCCATCCGACGGAAGATCTAGACCGAGCGCGGTTGACAAGCGCCTACAAGGAACTACCGACGATGCTGGAGAAGGTCAAAGAGCAGCTCGACCTCGCGGACAAGATCGTGGCTGTGAAGGGAGAAGAGGTAGCGAGGAAGGTCCTTGGCACGCATATTCTACGAGACTTAGTAGGGAACTTGCGAACGTTCACGTCGCAGAGATCGCGATGCTCAAAGTGTAACTGGAAACCGCGTCGCGCACCATTGAAAGGAGTCTGCGTGAAGTGCGGAGGCAAGCTGGGACCCACCGTATTCAAAGCAGGGGTCGAGAAATACCTCCAAGTCTCCTTTGACATGGTCAAACGGTACAATGTCGGTGAATACTACCGTCAGAGACTCGACCTGATCAAAGTCGAACTGGACGAGACATTCAGACCGGCTGTGGAAGATAGGACGCAAACGAAGCTCTTGGTGGGAGATTTCGCTTAGAAAAGGGCTGGAAGCGTGACACCGCCCTACCATCCACGTGCCTACATCTCCGGAATGAGAAACGTCAACCGAGGGCTAGCATCGAGATCAAAGATTATTGAGACCATGGAGAAAGGAAAGACACGAGTCATCGAGATTAGCGAGAAGACTGGCCTTACTGAAAGCTGTGTTAGTCATCACCTGAAGCTTCTCCTCAAACAAAGAGTCGTCTCAGCTGCGGCCGTTGGGCGGGGAAACCGGTGGACCCTGACAAAGTACGGACAGGAAAAACTGGGTTGAATGCCCGCTTACTATGAAGCCCACTCACCAAAAAAAAGGGGATGGTCGATCCTGTACGATTGGGGCTAATCGTCGCCTTGGTCGTTCTCGCTCTCGTTCTCGTGCTCGTGTACTAGCTGGCCTCTGATCTCGCCCATTGGATTTGTTTTGGTGTGGACGTTGACGTACGTATTGTCTGAGAGGAGGGCTTTGACGAAGTCGTCCCAGCTCGTGATCGTTGGACTGGCTTTGGTGTTGAGGTCAGCTGCGGTCCTAGTCCCTTCAGCCAGGGTCTTGCAACCGTGCGGCGAGGAGAAGAGCGGTTGGCTAGTGAAGAAGGGAATGATTACAGGCCCATTAGTTCCTGCCGCGCCTACGTGGATGTGCGATGCTGTCACGTTGACGATGTCGCAGACTATCACGCGGAAGTCGATCGCGGTGCCATTGTCAACAAGTCTGACGGTCGCCATTCCGAATGCCTCTGTGGTTACGGGACCTACCTGCTGGTTCCCAGTGAGGTCGATGTGGAATGTGACTTGATGGACCTTGTTGTGTTCGTCGGACGTTTCATGCCCCTGGTGTTCCGCAATTGCTGGGGCTATTTGGAGCGTGGCTACGAAGACCGCTAGAGAGACGAGGAGAACTATCGATAATGCTTTTTTCAAACTAAAACCTCCGTAGCTCCCGTATCTTCCAGGATAAGGATTTATGATTTTTCTAGTCAAAGCGACTCCAGGATAGACAAGGATAGAAAAGGCTGTTCATAGAATCCTAGTAATGAGCCAATGTTCTCGCGAGGAATGCTTGGTCCATTACTGAGCTGGCACTATGGAAGCTGGTTCCTTCTGGATCTTCACGGTGGCAGAGACAGCTCGGTCGTCAGCATTCTCCACGACGAAGAACCATTTCCCCTTCGAAGTCGCAGTAAATTCCAGCGTCGCTTTTTCGACGCCCTCCTCGCCTGTCTCGCTCCAGAATTCCTCGCCCTGATCTAGGTTGTCCAGATTGTCTTCATCGAGGAGATAGACGCTGACAAGGCCGGTTGCAGTGACCTCGCCTGAGAAATCCTCCCCAGCGTCCAGCTCTACATCATACTCCGTATAATCGCCCTTGGCAATTGTCGGGTTGAAGTTTGGACCCTCCTTGACAGGCAGGGGTCTTGGCGTAGGCGCTACCTTTGGCAAACCGGGTTTCGGTGTGCTAACTGTAGGAGCTGAGAGTTTAGGGCCAACTTTCGGTCCGAGAGTCCTAGCTGGCTCTGATTTGGGCGGCGTCATTTGATCGATTCTTGCGGATGACGAATGGCTTGGAGGAGAGTGTTTCTCTGCAGTTCGATGTTGTGGAACCTCGGCCTCAGTTTGGGAACGATGCGTTGTCGCAGGAATCTTCGGGGAGAGGCGCGATGTCATAGGCCCCCTAGGCGGGCTGATATTGGCCAGCAACGGGAGCACCAACGAGAGAAGGATCAGAACACCCGCAATCGGCCATGATATCACCTGAACAAAGGCCACAATTGTCACGACTATCGCGACCACATTGCCGAGGAGTAGCAGGGGTCTAGAGCCCATGGCCATTACCGGAATGACCTGAGGTATCTTGGCCGGTTCAAAATGGAATTGTAACCCGGAAAGCTCGAGGGTGGGGGTGCGGGATTCTTCTATTTCAGTAATTCTTCGCGTCGAGTTCCCTAACTTGGTCCCATCACTCTAGCGGGACAAAGCCCTGATCTCCTAGCTTTGCCTTCGCCTGCTTGAGGGTCCAGGCTCTTGCGAAATATGACAAGGCGATAGCCGGAAGCAGAACCAAGCTGACAAGCACTAACAGAGAACTGAGCGTAATCTCGCTGGAAGCTCCGGTGGGCTGTTTGTTCATCGTATCTGGTTGGGTTGATTGGATTGATGAGGTGGTTCCCCTAGGATTGGAGCCAGAAGTTGTCGGAGTCTGAGTCGAAGGTGCGAGAACCCCGGGCAGAATGACCAGCCCAAGGCCGATCAGCAAACCCAGCGTCAGACTTAGTCCAGCTCTCGTCCGTCTCCCGAGCCTCAAATTTCGAACCCTCTGCTCCCCTTCTTCCATGATACTCATGGGCTTTGGCTCCGCATAATCCCACGGGTTAGAACAGCCCGATCCGCTATCAGAACGGCCTCGACCTCCACGCCCGCAAGGTCTCGCTCCACGAAACCGCAACCGCGGAGATGCCGAAGACAAATGCCATGATATTGTGTGTGGAAAAATCTGGTGGATAGATGATAGGGTACAAGGCGAGCATGACCGTGAACATGGTAGAGTAGAACAGGTATCGTGGAAGCATAAATCCCAAAACCCCGACAAAGTTCTGCAAAACCCCGACCTTGACCAGCTCGATCAGATGATATTCGCCGGTCGAGTCCTTCTCTAGGAGTCCCAGATCCTTCAGTTTTTCCAGATGATGCAGGGCAACACTGGGGCTACTCAAACCCAAGGCTCTCTGAACAGGCCTAACACCGACAACCTGCTTCTTTGACCCGAGAATATGCCAGTAGACACGCAAAGTCACGCCTTTCAGCTCGGACTCGATAACTCTCTCTCGTTCTTCCGCCATGAATCCTCGATCCTCCTGAGGGTGAGGGAACTCCTTTGGTTCAATTCAAGCTTACCCGTGAAAACGAGGGCGTTCGGGTTTCCGAACACCATGTTCTAAACACTGGGATTAAGCCCACGTCCCACCCTACCATATGACGAACAAGCATGATACTCCGCAAAGCAACAACAGCATACCTACTCATCCTCACCAGCCTCACACTCATCCCGGTCTCCGTCTATCTCACAACTCCAACAGCCCATGCAATGATCCCGTTCACTTCTTACCAAGACCTGCAGGAATTCGTTCACGGGGGCGGATGCCGCACCACCGCGCCTAGCCTGGACAATCGAGGCGGTCTTACTACCGGTCTAGCAACAACGGGCCCCGCCTCCCAATCGAACGGTGCTTCAAGTCAGAGTCCGACCCATTCTGAAACGAATCAGCAGGTGTCTGGCGTTGATGAACTAGACACAGTCAAGAACGACGGCCAGTACATTTACACGATAACAAACAACACCGTCGCCATAGTCCAAGCGTACCCCGCAACAGATGCAACCCTTGTCTCGAAGGTCACTGTCAACGGAACTTTGCAAGGAATATTTGTAGTCGGCAACAAGCTTGTTATCGTAAGCGAAATTCCAGGATTCCCATATCCGTATTATGGAGGAGGCGCAAAGGTTCCTGCACTAGGCATTGGTGCTCCTCAACCCAGCAACATTGCAACGATATACCCTATTCAATTCTCAGGGACCACTTCGCTCTTCGTTTTCGACATCAGCGACCATGCCGGCCCGGTGCTCACGACCAGGGTTGAGGTAAACGGGACCTTAGCCGGTGCTCGTCTTATCGGAAATTACGTCTATGTTGTCGCAACACAGCCTGTTTTCTGCTACGGCGAGATCTTGCTCCCGGAGCAGATCATCAATGGTCAAGCGGTAAAAGCTATGCCTGTACAAGTCTATCACTCGGACATCATCGACCAAGGGTACAGCTTCACCACGATCCTCGGGTTTGATACGACAGAGAACAACCCCCATCCTGCTGCGAAGATCTATCTGATCGGAACGACTAGCACGATCTACGTTTCTCTGCACGACGTCTACCTCACACAGCCAGTGTGGAGCCAGAGCCAGCAAACAATAGTTCACCGTATCAGCATCGACGGCCTCGCAATCAACTACCAGGCTACAGGCGCAGTACCCGGACACGTTTTGAACCAGTTCTCCATGGACGAATACAATGGATACCTCCGCATCGCAACAACCAACTGTTGCAGCCAGAGTGGCGATCCCACGCCCCTCGCATACACGCCAGTCAACCAGCAAGAGACAAACGTGTACGTTCTCGACAAGAGCCTCCACACCACCGGAAAACTCGAGGGACTCTCTCCGGGCGAACAGATCTATTCTGCCCGGTTCACGGGCGACAAAGCGTACCTTGTCACCTTCAAGCGAACAGACCCACTCTTTGTCATTGGCCTCCGGGACCCCGCGAAACCCACGGTGCTCGGCCAACTCAACGTGACAGGCGTCTCAGACTACCTACAACCATACGACGAGACACATCTTATCGGAATCGGCCAGTCAGGCACGGACGTCGTGTGGGAGAACGCGGTCCGGTTCACAGGTCTCAAGATCAGCCTCTTCAATGTCACAGACCCCAAACAGCCAACTGAGACAAGTCGATACCTGATCGGTGGTCCCGGAACCAGCTCGCCTGCAATCACGGACCACAAAGCAGTCCTATTTGACAAGACACTCAACCTCCTCGTGATCCCAGTCGAGATAACCGCACAACCGCAGGACGCAACGTACTGGTACTCTTACCAGCCTATCTGGCAAGGAGCCTACGTCTTCAATATCACACCCGACAAAGGCTTCGTCTTCAAGGGCGGAATAACACAACTGCAAAGCGGCCAACTACCAACATGGCAGGACAACAACCTCTTCATCACCAGAACACTCTACATTGGAAACGTGCTATACACCATCTCAAACAACATGGTGCAAATGAACAGTCTCACAGACCTGTCAGAACTAGGCTCAGTCAGCCTATAGCATAACGACCAAAAAACCCCTTCCAGTTTTTCTTTTTTTCTCTCTTAGCCAGTTGCTGGTCTCACATGGACCAGTTAGGCAGTACGGGTTCGAGAATCGAGGACGAGTTCTGACTTACTAGATGTTCCAGCTTCGTTTAAGGACAGGCTTGATCCGGATATAGGTTCCGGGTCCCATGTATCCGGTATGCTTGACGATGTCCGCTTTTCCTTGTATCTTAATCCCGCGCGGCGCCCAGGGTTTCATCGTCTTGAGATCATCCACAACGAACGAGGCTCGAGGATTCTCAAGTACGTTCTTGTACTTCATGGTGTTCATGACGTCCCGGCCGCTGACATAGACGTACTCACCATCGGTATCGAAGCTGACAGCGGCAACATCCGGCCTTCCTGACTTGGACGATGTTCCGATTCTGGCTAGCGGCTGAGATTTCAGATACGCAATCTCTTTCTCACTGAACAATAGTCACAGCTCTTGATAGGAGATCATCTTCGTCTTCGTATAAGGCTGTCTCGCTGTCATCAAGCTTGCGGACGTTTGTGACAGGGAAGTCTGAATTATTTCTGGAACTGTGCCATGCTGCTTTGTAAAGGTCCGGGTTCCTTGGACAATTCTTTCCAGTCAAGTTCGGCGAGTCCTGCGAGCCGTCGGAATTCGTTCACAGACCCGGGCCCGAAACCGGCGAAATGGTTGTTGAAGAAGATGAAGCCCTGTTTGAACAGACTCGACTTTTCCTCTAGAGCAGTGTACCATTTCCGCATCGTCTCCCCCTGGTCCCTCTGTTTCTCGCCAAAATTTGTTATCGAACGATCGCCCACCATCCGCAAATACGCCACATTAGAGGTGGCCTCAGGTGGAGCAGAAGCATACTGGTTCTCGGACCAGACTAGGCTGACTTTGTTTTTCTTCAGCAGCTCGTAGGTGTCGGGCTTGAACCACGATTTGTTACGGAATTCAATAGCATGGACATAGCTCTTGTCAGTTAGTGCGAGAAAGGTCTCCAGAGCCTCCTTGTCTTTCTTGTAGTTGAACGAGGGCGGGAGCTGAATCACCAATGCTCCGAGTTTTTCTCTCAACTCGGACATTGCCTTGTAAAACCGTTCTAGTTGCGCCTGACTGTCTCGCAGTTTCAGCTCGTGCGTTATTTTCTTTGGAAATTTCGCCGTGAAGAGGAAACCCTCAGGGGTCATACGTTTCCAATTGGCGACCATGAAAGGAGAAGGCGTCCGATAGTAACTCGAATCAATTTCGACGGCATTGAAAACTTGTGAATACATCCGAAGATAATCAGCAGGCTTCGTGTCCCTAGGATAGAAGGGGCCGACCCAGTCCTGGTAGGACCAGCCGCTGCACCCGACTCTCAGCTTCTTTGGATCAAAAGACAAAGGGTCCTGACAGTGCTCTAGGAGGTTGTTAAAAGACTCTTGACCGCCAACACCTAGAACATAGGTGTGTTAGAGAACACGATACCCTGCTGCGTGATCTGGTAGAAGTATCCTCGTGAAGGTGTCGGATTACGCCCGATTCTCAAAACCTTCAACGTGCCCCCTTTCAACAAGACCTCTCCCTGTCGTTTCCTCATCTCGATTACGCCGTCCGCCAGGTTCGCGGTCGCGTTTTCCACGTTTACATCTACGACCTCCGTATGTAAGACCGAGATCGTTACTGCTCTCGCGATCTGTGTTGCAAAACGCATCACCTGAACATACTGGTAGACACGTCTTGCTTCCGCTAGAAGGAAAAATGGTGTGATGGAGTCCATCACGATTACCTTAGGCCCGACGCTTGGCTTCATCGCAAAGCTTCTCCCGAGGGCGAGGAGATCCTGAAACTTCAACGTCTCTTCCAAGATATCACCCGGCTCCATTTTGGGAAGCGACTCGGCTAGCTTCTGAGCTCCGAGCGAGAACATGTCGACAAATTCGAGACGTCCTTCCTCTTCGATCTTCGTCACCGCGATGTGATGGTCCTCGAGACCTAGCTTGACCACATCAGCGGGATCGTCTATGCAGTAGTAGAGGAGCTGGCACCCTTGACGAAGGAAATTCGCAACTAGTTCTCGGACGAGAGCAGATTTGCCGCTTCCAATCGGGCCCATCAGCGCTACACTGGACGGCCGAGGGAAACCTCCTCCGCTGACCTTGTCAAGAATAGGGATGCCCGTTGGCTGCACTGCCTCTATTCTATGATCAACTGGGGACGGTTTCAAAGGTCGCTGTTTTCCTTGTCCACCAGACAAGTGCTCTAGTTCGAAAGGGGCCATGTAACTTGGACCTGTATCCTAAAGTGACAGTATCATTTGCTCGACCGGAGTTTCGCCAGGCCCAGAACGAACGTCCCGCAGAATATTCCCAGAAAGACTCCGCCGAGAACGTCACTTGGGAAGTGCAATCCCAAGATTACCATTGAGACCCCTGTAGAGATCGCGAGGAC
>Ga0134089_10000395_pt1 | contig 9916 bp, 13 predicted proteins | sample 15_taG_24_FD_123127 | JGI IMG/M metagenome (GOLD analysis project Ga0134089, IMG submission 123127) | Grasslands soil microbial communities from the Angelo Coastal Reserve, California, USA - 15_D_Glu_40cm_5_24_1 metaG | ecosystem: Environmental > Terrestrial > Soil > Grasslands ... | reverse complement strand
GTCTTTGAAACGCCCACTCCTCCGGAGAGCGAAGTCGGGGGACCTCTTTCTCCAGGCGCCGAAGTCGAGTACTGGTCGGTTATGGGCAGGAACAAGATAATGCGGATAAAGGGCGGAACCTGAATCCGTTTGATGCTCTATCTGTACATTGATCTCTTCATCGTGACCTCAGACGGCTCTTCCGATTTCCTTCATCTAGAGCGGTCCTACCGAGTAGGAGAGCGAAATAAGTTTTCTCGACACCTGGGAGATTGGTGTGCTTCTGCTGATTCGGCGCCAGGTGAGTTCTCTCAACACTTAAAGATGGGCGCGCAGACCGCTGCCTCGAAATGGAACGCGATGTCATCATTGGCATAGCCCTGTTCGCCGTCGGCGGACTCTTCATCGGGGGACTCTTCGCTATCATCGGATTCGCCCTAGTCGGTCTAGGTTCTTATTACATCATTACGTCAGTGATCAAGAAGATATCTACCCCAACGGCCCCAAAGCAGAGCCAGGCGTGAGATGGGCCGGAGGCAGCTCACCCCAGCCTCGCAAAGCTTTCACCCACACAGAGCTTCCTACTCGCTTTCCTTCGAGTGTTCAAAACAGCTATCTGAAATAGAGCTGGGCAGGAGGGAGATTCATGCGCGTCAAAAGGGGGTTAGGAAGGACTCTCGCCGTTGTGTCCATCCTGCTAGTTGTCACCGCCGCAGCAACGGCTTACTCTTACTACCTCCTTCAGCAGAGCAGCTCGAGCCAGAGCCAGCTGCAACAGTTGGTCTCCAACCTAGAGAGCAGAAATACGCAGCTGCAGCAGGAATTGAATTCCGGAGTCACGCCGAACAACGCGTCCGTGCTGGGTCTCGACCCAGTCTCGATATACCGAAGCGCGAACAGAAGCATCGTCACGATACAGGGGGATCAGGTGACCACGGTCAACACTTTCTTCGGCCCGCAGCAGAGCCTTCAGGTCGTTCTTGGTTCTGGTTTCGTCATCCAGGACACGGGCTCATACTATATCGTTACCAACTTTCACGTCCTGTCGGGTGATACGAACCTCACTGTGACGTTCTGGAACGGCAACTCGTACGTAGGAAAGGTCGTGGGTACGGACCCGTACAGCGACCTCGGCGTCGTCTCGGTAACCGCACCTCCCTCCCAGCTATTCCCGATACAGATCGCGTCTTCCTCATCACTTCAGGTTGGACAACCTATCGTCGCAATTGGAAACCCGTTCGGCCTTACCGGTTCGATGACTTTTGGAATCATCAGTCAGGTTGGAAGGACAATTCAGGACCCCGTTGCCGGAAACTTCTCGATTGCGAGCGCGATTCAGTTTAGCGCTCCGATAAACCCCGGCAACTCTGGCGGAGCCCTTTTGAACAGCAAGGGAGAGGTCGTGGGCATTACGACCGCTGTCGTTAATGGGGCACAAGGTGTCGGGTTCGCGATTCCGTCGGACACAATAGTTCGTGAGCTGCCCTCCCTAATCACCACAGGCAAGTACAATCTGCATCCTTATCTTGGAATTGGGAGTGCGGATATGAGCTACGCCCTTGCTCAGAAGCAAGGTACGAACGTTACCTATGGCGCCCTAATCGAGCAGGTCGTACCAGGAGGTCCCGCGAGTCGCGCGGGCCTGAGGACTGGAAACACGATGGTAACCCTCGAGGGAACACAGTACGTTATTGGGGGGGATATCATCGTCTCCCTCAACAGGACGAAGATAGTCAACACAGATGCGCTCTCGACCTACCTAGAGGGGCATGCGCTTGCGGGCCAGACAATTCAGGTGGGCATCATACGGGGCGGGAGTTTCCAGACCGTGAGCGTGGTGCTCGGGACGAGGCCTCCGCCACCCTCCTCTTGAACCGCTACTTCGGAATCAGTCTCGCCTTGGTTATCTCAAGATAGCCGGAGTCGCCCCTCCAGTGCTTCCTGGACTCCTGTACTTCCACACGTTTCGTGAAGATGGGGCAGTCTAGGACGAGGGTTTCGCCTTCCCCTCCCTCCAGACCCGCGTGTACCCCGTACTTCGAGTGTAGATCGAGCAGCTCGTCAACTGCTTTGTGGTCGAGGAGACGCCCCAGCCATCCCTCGTTGAAGCCAAGCGCTGAGACGCTTGTCATGATGACCCGGAAGCCACTTTTGAGCAGGTTTCTGAGGTGGGTCTCTGGGTCGATGTGCCAGAGGGGCGAGATACTTTCTAGTGCCAACTCGTCACAGATTCTGTCGACCCTGGATTTCTGATAGACGCTGGCAAGAGCCCCGGTGTACAGGCCTTCGACCCGGTATCTTTCTTTCGCGAGGGAGAGGGCCTTGATCAGGTCTTGAAGCTCTAACTCTTTGGCCCCCTCCGTTTCCATCAAAATCTGTGGTACTCCCATAGCCTCGGCCTGGAGCCTTGTCGCCCAGACGTTGGGGTAATGAAACATGTACGAATCCTCCCTCAGCGGGGAGAGAGTTACCAGACACTCCAGCGAATACCTCCTCTTGGCGAGGTAGGCCGCGTAGGTGCTGTCTTTTCCACCAGAAAATAACACTGCGACCTTCAAGACGAAAAGGGCCTAGGTCGTGGTCCTCTCTTAGGGGCTCTTGTCCGGCGGAGATGTGTCGAATAACTTGATGGCTTGGCAATCCGTTCGTTCGATGGCAGGAGTTTCGAACTCTCCTAGGATACCGATGCCTTCATGAGTAGTTCGTTGACTATATTCTCCCACCTCACCAGGTTATGTGCCCCCCGAACGTCCTCTTGAAGGAAGATATCGCCGACTCCACCACTATCGACCTCTTACCGTATCCGTGCCTCTTCTTCCACCTCTCGTAGTCTCTGAGTTGTTCAATCACGACGAGCTTCTTGGGCATGCACCATACGTGTGCACGGAGGCGTCCTTCCTGACCTTGATCACAGGTTCTATTCAATTCGTGTCCAGGTGCCTGAAGATCTCCCTCGAATCGTATGCTCCGTCCCCGATCGCTCTGGTCACGCTACCTGTCGATGATGCCTCCTCCTCTACTAGCGGCACGAATATCCTGCGGTCGTGGACGTCCTCCTTCGTCACCTGCATCAAGGGTATCTTCCCTCTCTCGTGTCCACCGCCAAGTGGACTTGACGAACCCACTCTTCACCATCCACTTCTGCCTTATCCACTCTCCCCTGTTCGAGATCTTGATTCCGGTGGAGTCAATTGTTATCGTTACGTCTTCGTCTGGGTCTACGCCTGGGTCCAGCTGCACCTTTGTCGTTGATATTCTCCACCACATCGTGGTGTAGTCCGGGACCCTCAGTCCTTCGACGTGCTCTGAGAACGCTCTGACGAACCTTCCAGCTCCCTGTACGGCAGCAGGTACACGTGGATGGCTGCGAGCATACTCATTGAGGCTGGATAGCGATACCCTGCTCCTTCCTTCTCCTCGTTCATTCTCCTTGGTTCTCTGCTCCATCCAGACAAAAAATCGATGTCGAACAGGAGCTCTCCCCTCCTCACCAACGGCTCATTGTGCTCTTCCAGTTCCTCTTCTTTGTGACCGTCCTGCCACGAGAGAGGGTTCTGATACATCTCATCTATAAGAGCATGATAGAAGCTTGACAAGCTGGTTAGTCATTCGACACATCTTAAGTATGGTAAAATCTCATAGTAAGTATATTAAAATCTCACGTATTATCTGATAAACGCTTATTAATTATTAAAAAAGTGGGGTTAATATGAATAAATTTTCGATTCCCATTCTCGCCATCTTTGCCAGCACTCTCCTAACAACACCGGTCTTCGCTGGACAAGCGAACCCTCATTTCATAGGTACCCCGACGCTCACCACGTCGTTAACCACGGGGGTCACCGCTAGCGGCAAGGCAGCCGGACTGGACGAACTCCCTACGGCGGCCTTCTTGACTGCAAGCAAGGTCACGGCTCAGTACGTCTGCGTCAACCATGGGGGCAACATTGCGCCGGGCCAGCCTCTTGCGTTCTCAAATGTGGTCGGACCAAAGCAGGGCATCACCCCACATAATGGTCAAATCACCTTTACTGCGACTATTCCACCACCGCCTACGCCCAAGTCTTCAGACGTGTGTCCCAATGGTAACTGGTCTGTCCAACTCCAAAAACTCACCTACGAGAACGTCGTGCTTCACATTCAGCAGGGCAACCCCCCCGCACCCCCGGACATCCTTTCATTCACCTTCCAAACCCCCATAACCATCACGTAGGATGGTCATCGGCCGAGGGGAGAGGACACTCCCCTTCCCCTTTTTCTTTCTTTGAAGGTAGCAACCTAGACAAGGGTGTGCACGGCGGGACTCCGCCCTGAATAGGTCCGAAAAGTGAATTTCACGGCGACGAGTGATTAGGAAAAAGGCTGCTCGGCTCCTGCCGCCGCGTCTTCAGGTCAAGCGCCAGGGAGAGGGTTCGCTGTGACTCTCCAGGTCAAGTCACAATATGCAGCTTGATTGGATTGGATTAAGATTATTGGAAGAATTTTCGAAATCCTTCTACTCGGTCGTATGCTGCCCGGATGCTATCTCTGCCACCCGCGAAGGAGCCGGTACCTTATCTGAAGTGAAGAACCGTCTAAATAGCCGGTATAATGCGAAGGAAGAGGCTATGCTGGAGTCTCTAAGAGACGGCCTCCAGAATGCGGTGAAGCGGCTCCTCGGAGCGTCGACGGTGGATGAGCAGGCTGTGAAGGAATTCGTCCGCGACCTGCAGAGGACGCTCATTCAAGCCGATGTGAACGTGAGACTGGTCTTCGAGCTGACTGAGAGGGTTCAGAAGAGGGCGCTCGAAGAGAGGCCGCTCGGCGGCATCACGAGGAAGGATCAGACCGTGACGATCCTGTACGAGGAACTCTCTGGGCTCCTCGGCAAGGCAGGACCGACTCCGCTCGACAAGAACAAGCTCAACGTAATCGTGATGCTCGGCATACAAGGCTCGGGGAAGACGACGACTAGCGGGAAGCTGGCGAGATTCCTCACGAAGCAAGGTTTCAAGGTCGGACTCGTCGCAGCAGACACTTTCAGGCCGGGAGCGGTAACGCAGCTGAAGACGCTCGGCGCCACGGTCGGCGTCGAGGTGTACAGCGATGAGAAAGAGAGAGATTCCATCAAGATAGCTAGGGAAGGAAAAAAGTACTTCCATCAGAGTAAGAACGTGATAATCATCGATACCGCGGGAAGACACAAGGAGGAGAAGAGTCTCCTCGATGAGATGAAGAGGATCATCTCCGAGGTGAAGCCAGACCTGAACATCCTGGTGATCGACGGAACGATAGGGCAGCAGTGTTACAACCAAGCTCTCGCGTTTCATCAGACGGCGCCTGTGGGAGGCATCATCGTGACGAAGCTCGATGGTGCCGCAAAGGGAGGGGGCGCGCTCGCAGCGGCGGCCGCGACAGGCGCACGGATTCTCTACCTCGGGACTGGCGAGAGGGTTGACGACTTGGAGGAGTTCTCTCCAACCCGCTTTGTCGGACGCCTCCTCGGGATGGGCGATATCAAGGGGCTCCTGGAGGTGGCACAGCAAGCCGAGATCGAAGTCGACCAGAAACGCGTCCAGAGGATGATGTCTGGAAAGCTGACGATGGATGACCTCCTCTTTCAGTTCGACCAGATGAAGAAATTCGGCTCTCTGAGGAAGATCGTTGAGCGCCTGCCGGGTGTATCTGGGAACCTGAAGGGTGAGGACCTAGAAAAAGCTGAGAGCAGGGTCAAGGTCTACAAGCCAATAATTCAGTCGATGACGAGGGACGAGAAGGAGAATCCGGAGAGGCTCAACGCCTCGCGAATAAGGCGGATTGCCGCGGGCTCTGGAACCGCCGAGAAGGATGTCCGTGAACTGGTTACGAGGTACAAACAGATGAAGAATATGATGAAGTCGGGCAAGACTCGTGAATTCAGACAGTTCATGAGAAGAATGGGCGGTCAGTGAGGTGATAGAGGCGATTCAGAGGTATGAGCTGTGCGAACCCTGTTCCCTCAGGCAAGGCTTTCGGGGAGCTCTCTCGACGGATCCCAGACGCTGTTTCATCTGCAGAGGGCTCACGACAAGAGTGGACGAAATTCGGTCCGGGATTCTGCGGAGACTAAGGGGCTACGAGTTTCGAACCTTCTCCGTCGGCCTCTCGCTGCCGGAGGGAATGCAAGAGAGAGAGGACCAGCTCCGTGCAGAGTACAAGCTGAAGGGTAGGGAGACGATAAAGGCCTGGCTCTCAAAGAGCCTCTCTGAGAGGGTAGCCAGAGCAACGCACAGGCGGGTCGACAAGATGAACCCGGAGCTTGCTGTCTTGGCGGATTTGGGAGCCTCCGAGGTGAGGCTGAACGCAAGACCCGTATTCATCTACGGCAGATACACAAAACCAGCCGGGGTTTCGCAGAGGAAGACTTTCTGCGCCAGCTGTCGTGGTGGTGGATGCGCGGTTTGCGGCTATTCTGGCTATGAAACGAAGGCGAGCGTCGAGTCCACCATACAGAAGAAACTCGGCCCCCTGTTGGGTTCGAAGAAGATGAAGTTCACTTGGATCGGAACCGAAGACCTCGAGAGCACTGTAGAACCCTCCGGAAGACCGTTTATGGTCGAAGCGAAGAATCCAAGAAAGAGGAGAGTGCCGAGAGGCTTCGTCTCAAGGACGGGAATGGGTCAGATACGCGTCAGCAGTTTGAAGTTGCTTCCAAGCCGGCCTTTGAAACTCCCGGGCTTCAAGTTCAAGACTAGAGTGGCAATCGAATCCACGAGCACGATAAACCCCGAGGATCTAAGGAGGCTCTCCAGACTGATGAGGAACGTCGTGGTTGAGTTCCGAAGGCCTGGGGAAAAGCCTGCTTACAAGAGGGTTTATGGTGTGAAGGCGAAGGCTGCTGGGAAAGACATACTGGCGGAGATTAAGCTCGATGGTGGTCTGCCTGTGAAACGGCTCGTGAATGGAGACTCAGTATCTCCTTCCATTTCGGAAGTCTTAAAAGCCGACTTGAAATGTCGAAAATTTGACATTCTGAAGGTGGAGGTGGGCAAGTTCCAATTTGGCTAGGTCACACGGCTATAGGAGGAGGACGCGTTCTCTCCTGAGGAGCAAAGGGGTGAGGGGATTGAGCAGCATTCTCAGGGAGTACTCGCTAAACGACAGGGTCGTGATCAAGATCGACCCGGCTCAGGTCAAGGGTATGCCTCATAGGAGGTTCAACGGCCTGGTCGGGGTGGTGAAGGATGTCGGGACGCGTGTCCTCACGATTGAAGTCCCGGTCGGGGAGAAGATGAAGGTTGTGATAGCTAGGAAGGAGCACGTCTCGCCCCTGGTGGGACGCCGTTAATGGCTGAACATGTAGAGAAGAAGCTTCTCAGCATCCCGGAAGCCAACCAGGCTCTTCAGAAAATAAACGTGGAGAAAGCGGACCAGATTCAGAAGAGAACCCTGGACTACTTATCGAAGTTCTCGAAGGCCACGCCGGAGGAGGCGAGGAAGATGCGAAAGCAGCTCGAGAGTGACTGCGGGCTCACCCCGGAGGAGGCGGTGGAGGTAGTGAACATCATGCCGAAGACAATCGAGGAGCTGAGGACCTTCACATCCGGCTGGAGGAAGCTGCTCTCGACTGAGACCCTCGAGAAGGTCCTGAAGATTCTCCATCCGCGGAAGTGAGCAGACACTTTAGGTGGGCCTCGCCGAGAGGCCCGACGGAGCGATTATGGTTGAGGAAACTGAGGTTAAATATCGTAACCGCACTGGAGGTCCTGTGCTCAGAGAGGGAAACGTAACAGTGATGGTCTCGGAAATGAATTCCGCGATTCAGTTCTACGTGGAGAAACTTGGACTGACGTTGAAGGTGAGGTACTCTGACCAGTTTGCCCAGGTTGTGGCTCCGGGACTTACCATAGCATTACATCCCGCTGACAGACAAGGCCGGCGATCGGGGAGATCTGAAGGTCTCTCAATCGGCCTAAGGGTCGATAATCTCGAGAGGACAATGAAGGACCTTGAACGGAAGGGATTGAAATTTAGCCCGGTAGTTGAGGACGGACCAGTCAGGTTAGCCTCCTTCAAGGACCCCGACGGGAATCCGCTCTACCTGGCCGAATCACGATGGTGAAGAATTAAATAGCTTTACGTCTCTGACACAATGAGAGATTCGCAGAGGATAGACTATGAGCGCTCATGGAGTTTCGGAAGCTGGGCCGCTTCGACTCTTGATCTACTGAAAAGAACGCGTGAGGGGCGAATCTCGATAGATGCTATCTGCGGAGAAGAAGTACGAGGAGTATGCGTACATATTGGACTTCTCGCCGAGAGGGAAGTCAGTCGTCATAAAGGGGCGAGAGGGACCAATCGTTCAGGCGATAGGCGAGGAGAGGTTGACACTCCTTGAGCTGCTCGCCGTTGAGAATCAGAATTTCGAACCCGGAGAGAGGGTCAAGATAGGAAAGGAGGGGAGAGAGAAGATAGTCAGCGTTCTCGGCAAACTCTCCTTCGAAGAGCTGGCACCCGAGTCGAAGAGCTCTCTTCTCAGCGTTGTCGAGAGGATAGTGAAATCAAACGAATTCAAGTACGTCACGTATTTCAACGAATTACAACCCCTCACTCCAAGACTGCATGGCCTCGAGTTGATTCCGGGCATAGGGAAGACGTTCATGAAACAGATCGTCGACGGGAGGGAGAGACAACCCTTCAAGAGCTTCGAGGAGATTCAACAGAGGGTCGGGCTGAGGGAGCCCGCTAAGCTTCTCGCCAGGCGAATAGTCGAGGAACTCTCCGGAGGGTCGAGAATCAACCTATTCATCAGAAAATGAAGCGGCGAAGCCTGGGTCAGCACTACCTGAGAGACGAAGGGATTGTTAAGAGGGTCATCGAGCTCGCCGCGATAAGGAATGGCGAGAGAGTCCTGGAGATAGGCACTGGAAGGGGTACTCTGACCGCGCAGCTGGCCAAGGTAGCGGACAGCCTTGAAGCCTACGAGATAGACCGCGAGAATTACCTCACGACGAAGAGCCTGCTCAACTCGCATCATGCGAAATTACGGCTTGGCGACGCCTTCAAGGCAAAGCCCCGATTCGATGTCCTGGTCTCAAGCCTCCCCTACTCTGAATCCTCCACCTTTGTCGAGTGGCTGAGCGAACTCGCTTACGACCGAGCGGTAGTCATCTTGCAGGAAGATTTCGCGAGGAAGATAACCGCAAATCCAGGGGAGAGGAACTATCGAGCCGTCTCGGTCATCGCACAACTCTCAGCCGATATCTCGCTCAAGAACCCAGTACCAAGGCATGCGTTCGAACCCCCGCCTCGTGTAAATTCGCGGATGGTCGTCTTCGTTAGGAAGAGGGAGTTGACGCGAAAGAAAATGGTGTTGATCAAGCTCCTCTTTTCTATGCGAAGGCGTAACTTGAAGGCTGCTCTCAGCAAGCTCGGTTTCGATTCTTCAGTCGGAACGAGCCTCGGTTCCAGGCGCGTCAACTCCCTCGCACCCGAAGAAGTTCACGACATAATTAGTTCCTTCAAGCCGTCTTTGGGCCGCTGAATGATTTGCTTCGAAACCTCTCAATCACGCTCGTTGAGCCAGAATACCCAGTCAACGTGGGATACGTGGCCCGGCTCGCGAAGAACTTTGGGGTCAGGAGGATATTCTTCGTCAATCCGAAGGTAGACCTCTCTGCTGCCTCGATCTACGCCGCCCACGGTGCTGATGTGCTAGACCGGGCTAAAACCATAGGATTCAGAGATCTTCGAAGGATCCACGATCTTCTGGTCGCAACCACCGCCATAAGGGCTAGGAGGAAGGGGAACCTTGTCAGAAAAGTGATGAGACCGGAGCGAGCCGCCTCTTATCTTCGGTCTGCGAAGTCATCCTCTCTGGTTCTCGGCAGGGAGGCGACGGGGTTGAAGAACGACGAAATCAGGCTCTGTGACGTCGTGACCTCGGTCGATACAGGAACCGAATACCCCACCATGAACG
>Ga0134089_10000393_pt1 | contig 9918 bp, 8 predicted proteins | sample 15_taG_24_FD_123127 | JGI IMG/M metagenome (GOLD analysis project Ga0134089, IMG submission 123127) | Grasslands soil microbial communities from the Angelo Coastal Reserve, California, USA - 15_D_Glu_40cm_5_24_1 metaG | ecosystem: Environmental > Terrestrial > Soil > Grasslands ... | reverse complement strand
CTTCCTCACCCATCGAGAGCGACAGCGAGCGTGCCCGGATCCCGTCCGCGATGCGATTCAGCGCATCCGCGGCTTCGGAGGGCGTTGCGGCTCCCTCGAACTCGAACTCCCGGCTATCTCCCATCACGATTCCCTCCGGCCGTCGCGATCCGGATCAATGGACGTCTCGGCCATCGAAGCTTCACGCTGACGTGGTTCGCACGCTTCCTCTGCTTGGCCTCGATCTTGAGAATCACGAACTCGGACGTCGCGAGCTGAATGTGCTGCTCTCCGACCGCGATCGCGAGCTCGCCCGCCAGGACGCCTTTGGCCAGCTGCGTGAGATAGAACGCGGCCGCGTCCCGGCGCGCGCGCGCGTGGAACTTCGCCGGAATCGCGGCACTCACCTGCTGTTCCCTCTGAGCCGGCTGCGCCAGCGGCGTCTCCGGCGCGACCGCCACGGCCTTGGGGCCGGCGGTGCGCGACTGACGCACTGCGAGCGGCTTCGCTACGATGGCGCCCCGGCCCGTCGCAACCCGGGGCATCTGTTACCGGCAGATCAGCTGCTTGCGGTCGACACTGCAGGCCGCGGGGTACCGCCGTCGAACACTCTGCCGTAACATTTTCGTAACAGTTTCGTAATAGTTTTCAGGGACTTAGCGCCCCTGACGCGGAACGGAGTATAGGGGAATGTCGCAAAGCCCGTCAGGCCCTCTCTGATCGTCGTCAGCACGATGGCGATGCGGATCTGGTCCAGGTGCATGAGCGTGTGGCGCACCCCGAGCTGGAGCCAGTGATGGGCGTCGCTGCCGGCGACGATCGGCAAGCCGAGCGCGCGCGCCTGGGCGAGCAGCATGACTTCCGTCCCGAAGTCCTTGCCGTTCACCTCGAGGGCGTGAAGCCGGCGCAGATCGTCCGTGCGGAATTTCCCGAGCTCCTTCTTCGGGCGAAACACCAGTCGCGTGAAAGTGCTCGGTGAGCGACAGACCGTCGAGCCCGACCCGTCGGGCCATGCGGATCATGCGGCCGAGGTTCGGAGCTTATCCACAGTGATCCACAGCCATCCACACTGCAAAACGACCACCAACCCGAAGCGAAGCGGCCGTGCTCGCGAGCACCGGCCCAGCGTACCCAATATGGCCCAGCGTACCCAATATATTGTTGCTTTCGTATTACAGGGCCGCAAATAGTGTGTTGCTGGGGATAGACGGTGGGTTGCCCTGTGGACAGTGGGGATAAGTAAAAACTTCTCGGAAGATGCCGGGCGGGCTACGCGGTGCCGAAGCGCCACGCGACCCGCTGATCGCGGAAGTCGGTCGGCGGGCCATCGAAGACCAGGAGGCCGTCGGCGATCGCCACGAGCCGATCGGCGAATCCGATCGCCGCCGCCGGCGTGGCCGCGCCGGCCAGGACCGCCAGCCGCTCGCGGCGGGCGAGCGACTGGAGCACGGAGCGCAGGCTCAGCGCCTCGGTGCCGTCGAACCCCCGATCGACCTCGCGCACCACCAGCACACCGGGCGCGCTGACGAGCGCGCTCGCGATCGCAAGCCGTGCCCGATCGACCGTGCCGAGGCGGGAGGCGGTCTCGAGCTCGCGGCCGCCCAGGCCGACGCGCTCGACCAGCGCGTCCCGCTCCTCGGGCAGATACGAGACCACCAGGGTCACTTCACCGCGCCCGAAGGTCGCGCAGACGCGGTGCAGCCGCCAGCCGCCGTCTTCCCGCGGAGCGCCGATCCCGAGCTGCTCGATCATGGCCGGCATGGTCCACACGGATCGTTACGAAATGATGACGGAACCGTGAAATTCGACCCGTGGGCCTCGCGGACCCGGCGCTCGACCCCGGCCGCGCGGACGCGCGCCTTCAGCCGCGCAGCTTGTTCGAGGCGTCGAGCGCGGCGACCTTGTAGCACTCCGCGAGCGTCGGATAGTTGAAGACCGTCTCGAGAAAGTAGTCGAGCCCGCCGCCGAGCCCCAGGACGGCCTGGCCGACGTGGACCAGCTCGGTCGCGCCCGTGCCCAGGCAGTGCACGGCCAGCAGCCGCCGATCCTTGCGATGGAAGAGCATCTTGATGAACCCGCTCCCGTCGCCGAGGATCTGACCGCGCGCGATCTCACGATACCGCGCGACGCCGGTCTCGTACGGCACGCGCGCGGCGGTCAGCTCGTGTTCGGGCGGTCCCACCATCGAGATCTCGGGAATCGCGTAGATCCCGATGGGGAAGTGGCGGGCCATGGGTCGCGCTTCGACGCCGAACGCCTGGCACGCGGCCAGCCGGCCCTGCTCCGAGGACGTCGCCGCGAGACTCGGATAGCCGATGACGTCGCCCGCCGCGAAGATGTGCGGCACCCTCGTGCGGAAGCTCTCGTCGACCTTCAACCGGCCGCGATCGTCCGCGGACAGACCCGCCGCCTCGAGATTGAGGCTGTCGGTGGCCGCCAGGCGCCCCGCCGAGAAGAGCACGGCGTCCGCGACGAGCCGCTTGCCGGACTCGAGGTTCAGGACCGCGCGAAGCGGCGTGCTTTCGGTGACGGCCAGCGACTCCACCGCTTCGCCGAGCCGGAACGTGACGTTGCGCTGGCGCAGCTGGTGCATGAGCTCGTCGATGATCTCGCGGTCGACGAACTCCAACGGCCGGTCGCGACGCTCGACCAGGGTCACCTGCACGCCCACGGCGGCGAACATCGAAGCGTATTCGATGCCGACGACGCCGGCGCCGACCACCGCCAGGGTCCGGGGCAGGGTCTTCAGATTCACGAGCTGGTCCGAGTTGCGGACGATCTCGCCGTCGGCCTCCACGCCGGGAGGCGGCGCCGGGCGCGTGCCGACCGCGATAACGATGTAGCGCGCGCTCACCCGGCTGGTACCGGCCTCGGTACGGACGGTCAGCGTGCTCGGATCGAGGAAGGACGCCTCGCCCTGGATGAGCGTGACATCGTTGCGGCGCAGCTGCTGCTCGATCACCTCGATCTCGCGACTGATGACCGCATCGACGCCCGCGAGGAGCTGCTGGGCGGACGGCCGGCTGGCCGGCCGCGCCCAGGGCAGCCGATCGCCGCGGGTGCTGCTGCCGGCGTACGCGAGGATCGCCTCGCGCATGGTCTTGCTCGGGATCGTGCCGGTGTCGATGCACACGCCGCCGACGCAGCGCCGCTTCTCGATCACGGCGGCCCGGCGGCCGAGCTTGGCCGCCTGGACGGCCGCGCGCTGCCCGGCCGGGCCGCTGCCGATCGCCACCAGGTCGAAGTCGTAGTCCGGCGCCAACGGGGCCCCTCCCGCAAGAAGCGATTTTGACACAACGGGCCGCTAGGTGCCGACAAGGTCTCCGACGACGCGCCGCTTCTGAAACTCCGCTCGCCCGCTGAGCACGTGGTGGGTGGTGGTGGGCGCCCTCTACGCCGGCTTGACGTCGAAGGTGCCCGCGTTGATCGGCCGGCCACGAACTCCCAGAGCGCTAGCCAATCTTCGTTGCCGATTGATTACGACGGGTAACGATTGAGCACACGGAGCGAGAAGGTTCTTACCGATAGCCCCTTAAGGTGTTTACCGGGTTGTTCGACACGGCCGGGCCCCCCTATCATCGGCGAAATGGGGGGCGACGCGCGCGAAAGACGGAGATCCGGCCTTGTGGCCGAGCCGCGCTTGCAACGGCTCCGCGCCAGAGGCGCGATCCTCTGCGACAACACAGCCGACCTCATTGCTCGGTCCCGCAGAGCCATCGAGCGCAGCCGCGGCCTGGTCGTTCACGCCCGCCGACTCGTGGGGCGAGCCCGCTCCTAGCCCGGTCGTCAGTCCGGCGTGGGGAGACCGTGGCAGCTCGACCGAGCGCCCGGCCGCCAGCAAAGGCAGGATTGCCGCGATCTCGTGCAGCCGCAGCACGGCATCCACGTCGTCCTCTCGGATCGCGTTCACGGGCATAGACGGCGGGCGCGCCTGCTCGGGCTGCTGAGCGATGGACAGCCCTCCTTTGCCGGTGATCGCCGCCGCGAACGATTCCGCCAGCATGATGCGAGCACACGGGGCCGCGCGGAGGCCCTGGTCCGTGCGACCGAACGACCTACCGTGTAGAAAAGGTGGTGATGGTAGAAACTACCGGTGCGATATGCGCGGTACTCACCTATGGTGGGCAGGAGCCTGAGCGATGACGTCCCGCAGGGCGTCGGGGGCGACCGGCTTGATCAGGTAGGCATCGAATCCCGAGCGCATCGCGCGGTCGCGGTCCGCTGCCCCGCTGTGCCCGGTGAGCGCGACCAGGTACACGCCGTCGCCGCCCGGCTGATCGCGAACCGTCCGGCCCACCTCGCAGCCGTCGATGTCGGGAAGGCCGAGGTCGACGAGCGCGACGTCGGGCGGCTCGGCCAGCGCCTGTTCGATCCCCTGCCGGCCGTTGCTCGCCGTTCTCACGCGATGCCCGTTCAGCTCGAGGGCCATGCGCAGCACCTCCGCCGCGTCCGCATGGTCCTCGACGATCAGGATGGACCGCTCGGCGACGGGAGTCGACACGGTCGCCGAGAACGCCGGGAGCTTCTGATCGTCCTGGAGCGGCAGGCGGATCACGAACTCGCTTCCCCGCCCGGGTCCGGGACTGCCGGCCTCCACGCTGCCGCCATGCTTCACGACCAGCTCCCGGACCACCGAGAGTCCGAGCCCGAGCCCCGGTCTCGACTGCTCGGGAAGCGCACGGCCCCGCGAGAACACGTCGAAGATCCGCGGGAGGAACTCACGCGCGATCCCGACGCCCGAATCACGCACACGCACCACGGCGTCGCGGCCTTCGGCCTCCACCGAGAGCTCGATCGAGCCGTCGCCGGGCGTGTACTTGACTGCGTTGTCGAGGAGATTGGCGATCACCTGCATCAGCCGATCGGCGTCTCCCACCACAGTGACCGGCTCGGCATCGACCCGCAGCGTGATGGTCGGCTGGTTCTTGCCGGCCGTCCGCAGCACATCGAGCGACTGGCGGGCGAGGTCACGCAGGTCGAGGCGCTTCTGTTGCAGCGTGAGCCGTCCGAAGCGGACGCCCGACACGTCGAGCAGGTCGTTGAGCAGCCGGGCCAGATGCCTCGACTGCCGGTTCAGGATCTGGAGCAGGAGGGCGCGGTCCGACGGGCTCGCGCGCTCGAGCGCCTCGAGCCCGTTGGTCACGGCGCCGAGCGGATTGCGTAGCTCGTGGGCGAGCATGGCGAGAAACTCGTCGCGATGGCGCTGCTCGGCCTCGAGCGCCCTGAACAGTCGCGCGGTGTCGAGGGCGAACGCGATGCGCAGGGCGATGTCCCGGAGGAGGCGCATATCGGCGTCGCCGTAGCGGCGCCCTGACGGACCGAAGCCGAAGGTCAGCGCGCCGTGCGTTTGCCGATGGGACTGGATCGGCACGACCACCACTGACGCGAGCCCGATCTGCCTCCAGACCTCGCCCGCCGCCGGCGAGACCGCCCACCTCGCCAGCCAAGGCCCCGAGACCTCCGGCACGAGGAGCGCGTCGCCGGTCCGGACCACCTGCGCGATCGGATGATCGCTCGCCGGATCCGGCGGCTCGCGCGTCGCGAGCCGCTCGGCTCCGAGCGCGTCGACGCAGGCCATCGCGGTCTGCTCGAGCGATCGGTCGACGAGCACATCGATGAGAAAGACGTCGGCGGTCTCCGGCACGATCAGCGGGGCGATCCGCGACAGCGCGGACGGGTAGTCGAGCGACGCCGCCAGAAGGCCGCCCACCTCGCCCTGCAGCTCCGAGGCGCGTCGCGCGGCCTCGGCCGCGGCTCGTGCGGCCTGCTCGCTCTCCAGCATCTGACGTGTGAACTCGTGGGCCGCCGCCAGCTCTTCCGCGCGCTGGCGCGTTCCGATGTCGCGCAGGAACCAGCGGAGGTCCGACGTCTTGCCGTCGCCCCCGGTGAACGCGGTGACCGTGAGACCGGCCATGAACGAAGTCCCGTCGCGCGGGCGCACGCGCACGGGCCACTCACCCTGCTTCCATACGTGCGCATTGTTGACGAGCCAGCGGAAGGTCCGCACATCGGCCTCGTCGATGAACAGCGCGAGAGGCTTGCGGACGAGGAAGCGGCTCGAGACTCCGAGCATCTGGGTCGCGGCGCGATTGGCCTGCAGGATGACCCCGGCCTTGTCGGTGACGATGAATCCATCCGGGCCGTCGTCGAGGACCTGACGCGCCGCGGTAAGGTTGAGCTCGGCCCGCCGCGTCTCGCTGCGGGCCTCGTCCCGCTCGGCGCGAAGACCGTTGCGCTCCGCGGTCAGACCGGCGAGCGCCTGCTCGAGTCTTCGGCGCTCGAGGCCCAGCATTTCCAGGTTTTCGGTCGCAACGAGGCGGCACACACGCTCGACGCTCGACCGGAGCTCCTCTGCGTGCTCTGAGCGCTGTGTCATGGTCACGAACCACTCTCGCGCCCGGTTCCAGGACTTTAGACCGGGATCTCGTCCATCAGAATGATAGCACCGAGCGTTTCGCCGTTCCCGCCCGTGAGCTGCGTGCATCGAATCGGGCAGCGGACCGACTTGCCGCGACGGTTCCGGCAATCGAGCGTGAGCTCGGCCAGCCCGGTCTCGCCGGCGAGCACCGCACGGATGGGCTGCCGGAGCTGCTCGACCGGGAGCCCGATGTCGAGATTCATCAGGTGGCGGCCCTGCACCTCGCCGGCGCGCAAGCCCCACAGATCCTCGGCGCGATGGTTCCACGCGAGCACCTGAAGCTTCGGGTCCACGACGACGACCGCGACCTCGAGCCCGGTCAGGATCGAGGCGAGGAAGGCGTTGGCGGTGTTGAGCTCGTCGCTCCGCATGCGGAGCTCGGTGTTGGTGGTCTCGAGCTCCTCGTTGGTCGACTGGAGCTCCTCGTTCATCGTCTCCAGCTCCTCGTTGGTCGACTGGAGCTCCTCGTTGGTCGTCTCCAGCTCCTCGTTGGTCGACTGGAGCTCCTCGTTGGTCGTCTCCAGCTCCTCGTTCGAGGACTGGAGCTCCTCGTAGGCGGTCTCCAGCTCGTTCTTGGAGCGCTCGAGCTCCTCCTGGAGGCGGCGATAGCGGCTGACGTCGTTGAAGGTGAGCTGCACGCCGAGGGTCTCGCCGGAGGCGTCGGTCAGCGGCACCACCTCGAGATCGAAGTAGCGGGACTCGCCGGCGTCGGTCGGCCAGAGGATGTCCTTGCGCGCGATCGCGCGATGCTGCGTCAATGCGTCCTGGATCAGCGAGCGGAGCTCGATGGGCCGGAACGACATCTCCAGGTCTTGAAGACGCTTGCCTACCTCCTGGTGCGTCAGGCAAAAGAGCGTCCGGGCTCGCCCGTTGGCGAAGCTCAGGGTGCCGTCTGCGCGAACCACGACGCGCGCGACCGGGTCGGTCTCCAGCGAAAGGACCTGGAGGCGATCGTCATTGGACATCGGGGGCCTCTCCTCCTCGCGCTCGGGCGGCGGCACCGCGTCGCGAACATCCTGCGCCAGCGTCTTGCCGAAGACTCGCCACTTCAGCTCGACTGGCGTGAACAGCTCGCCGTGCGTGAGCAGTAGCTCGGCCCGCCCCATGAACAGGAAGCCGCCGTTTCGCAGGGCGAAGTGGAACCGGTTCAAGACCTTGGCCTGGGTCTCGCGGGTGAAGTACATGAGCGTGTTGCGACACACGAGAAGATTGACGCGCGAGATCGGCGCATCCTGGATGAGATCGTGGCGTCCGAAGATGATCGAGCGGCGGATGTCCTTGTGGAAGAGATACCGGTCGTCGACGCGCTCGAAGTACTTCGAGAGGAGCTCCGGCGGGACGTCCTCCACCTGCGTTGCGCCATAGGTAGCGTGGCGCGCCTGCATCAACGCGTCCTCGTCGACGTCCGAGGCGTAGATCTTCACCCGCCGGCGGAACGCCTCGATCCCGAGATGCTCGGCCAGGATCATGGCGAGCGTGTAGGCCTCCTCGCCCGACGCGCAGCCGGTGCTCCAGACTCGGATGGCGCTGTCGGGCCGGCCGCCGGTCAGGATGCGCGGGAGGATCTGCGACGTCAGGTATCCCCACGCCTCCGGATCACGAAAGAAGCTCGTGACGTTGATGAGAATGGTGTTGAAGAGCAGGCCGAACTCCTCGGGGTGCGCCGCGAGGTAGGCCTGATACGCGTCGTACGACTCGATGCCGATCGCCTGCAGGCGCTTCTGGATACGGCGCATGAGGCTCGACCGCTTGTAGGCGGTGAAATCGAAGCCGCGGGTGCCCTTCAGATAGTCGAGCAGAGCCTCGAACCGGTCGTAATCCGAGTTCATCGACCTCTCCGGTCTTCACCAGGGTGATCAGGGCGGGCGGGATCTCGCTGAGCGAAAGGACGAAATCGACGCAGCCCGTCTGGATGGCCGCGCTCGGCATCCCGTAGAACTCGGACGACGACTCGTCCTGCGCGAGCACCGTCCCCCCCATCTTCTTGATGGCCTGCACGCCCATCGAGCCGTCGCTCCCGGTGCCGGTGAGGACGACGGCGATCGCCCGGTTCTTGAAGCTCCCGGCGACCGACTCGAACAGGAGATCGGCGGAAGGCCGGACGAAGTGGACGAGCTCGGATTGCGTCAGCGAGAGCGAGCCGTCGGGGTTCACGAGCAGGTGCTTGTTGGGCGGGGCGATGTACACCGTCCCCGGCTGAAGCTTGTCGCTTTCCTCGGCCTGCTTGACGGGCAAGGTGCTGCGCCGGCTCAGAATGTCGGCCATGAGGCTCCGGTGGCGCGGGTCGAGGTGCTGCACGACCACGATCGCCGCCGGAAAGTCGTGCGGGAGCGCCGCGAGGACCTGGCTCAATGCCTTGAGGCCGCCCGCGGACGTCGCGATGGCGATCACTTCGAAGGTCCCGCGATCCGGCGTGGACAAGCTTGTCTCTTCTCCTGGCCGCCCAGGGGCTCCCGGAGCCCGAACGATAGCACGCTTGCCCCGTCCTCTCAACGCGGGCACGGCCGCGCTCGCCGATCGACGACCTCACGGGTTTTCGACTCGGGCCAGGGTTCGGGACGAGGATTCGAGCCGGACGGGTGCGACCGGGACTTCCGCGAGGCGACGAGATCGGCCCGGAGGACGCGTCGGGAGTACGCGTCCCCCGGCGCCGTCTCCTCAGGAGCCTACGGGGTGAACGAGCGGCTCCCTCTCGTGTGAGCCGATCGAGGTCAGCAGGGCCTCGGCGACCGCGCGATCGTTCAGGACGCGGGGGACCTTGTGCTGGTCGCCCAGCCTGCCTCTCTCGCGCATCCATCGGTGGAACGAGCCGGGCGGCATCTCGACGAGCCGCGGCGCCACCATGCCGACGTCGTCGTTCCGCTTGGTACGGTAGTCGGTGTTGAGGGCGGCGAGCGCCTCGTCGAGCTCACGCACGAAGGCCTCGCGGTCGCGGGGCGGAACGCGGAACTCGACCAGCCACTGGTGGCCGCCCCGCGCCTCGCCGGCCGACGGGTAGCGCGGCGCGACCGTGAACTCGGCCGGCTCGGCGCCCGTCCGGCGGCAGGCGACCACCAGCGCCTGCTCGACTTCCTCGATGATGACGTTCTCGCCGAACGCGTTGACGAAGTGGCGCGTCCGGCCGGTGATCACGAGGCGGAGCGGGTTGCGCGCCGTGAAGCGGACGGTGTCGCCGAGCAGATAGGACCAGAGCCCGCCGGGTGTCGTCAACGCCACCGCGTACGGCCGATCGAGCTCGACGTCGGCGACGGTATGGCGCCGCGGGCGCGCGCGCCCGAGGTCCTCGACCGGAACGAACTCGTAGAAGATCCCGTAGTCGAGCATGAGCGTCAGCCCGCCGGCGCGCTCGGTCTGGAGCCCGACGAAGCCTTCCGAGGCCGGGTACACCTCGACGTACTCGATCGGGCGACCCATCCATTCCTCGACAGTGGCCCGGTAGGGCGCAAACGAGACGCCCCCGTGGATGAGCGCGCCCAGGTTCGCCCAGCACTCACCCAGGCTCGCGACGGGACGGCCGGCCG
>Ga0134089_10000369_pt1 | contig 10124 bp, 7 predicted proteins | sample 15_taG_24_FD_123127 | JGI IMG/M metagenome (GOLD analysis project Ga0134089, IMG submission 123127) | Grasslands soil microbial communities from the Angelo Coastal Reserve, California, USA - 15_D_Glu_40cm_5_24_1 metaG | ecosystem: Environmental > Terrestrial > Soil > Grasslands ... | reverse complement strand
GAGATCGACGGCGTGCGACTGCTCGACCGCGGCCGGGAGCAGTGCGCCATCGTCACGCTCGCTGTAGCGGGCCGGGACGCGGCAGAGTTGAAGCTCCGACTCCGCGAGCGGGGGATCAACACGAGCTCGGCCGATCGCACCGCCGCCGGCGTGATCGATATGGACGAGAAGCGGGCCACGTCGGTGTTGCGTCTTTCGCCGCACTATTACAACACCGTAGAGGAGCTCGATCGGACCGTCGCGGAGCTGCGCGAGCTGATCCGCCGCTGAAGCCTCTTGTCCCACACCGCACAGCTGCTAGGTTCCCACCCGATGACACGCCCCTGCCGCCCGAGCCACCAGCCGAATGCTCTTTCCACTTCTAGAGACGAGGTCGTTTCCATGAAACGGGCGATGCTGCTGCTGCTCTTCACACTGCCGGCGTGGATCGCGCCGGTGCCGTCAGGCCCCGAGGACGAATCGGTATTCGTGAAGAACCTGAGGCCGGACCAACGCGAATCCCTGCTCTATGTCTGGACCAGCGACGCCGATGCCAAGCAGCCGGACTTCCTCACGGTCGTCGACGTCGATCCCAAGTCGCCGCGCTACGGCAAGATCCTCACGACGGTCCCGACGGGCTCGACCGTGGACAACGAGGCGCATCACTTCGGCTACACGGTGAATGCGGACCGCATCTTCGCGGGCGGCCTGATCTCGAACCGGCTCTTCATCTACGACGTCAAGACCGACCCACAGCATCCCAAGCTCATCAAGACGATCCCGGACCTGGGCGCGTTGAGCGGCTACACCGGCCCGCATACCTATTATGCCGTCCCCGGGGGCGTGATGATCGCCATGCTCGGTTCCAAAGACGGCACCGGGCCGGGCGCACTCATTCGGCTCGATGAACAGGGGAACTTCGTGTCCGCGCTTCCCGCTCCCAATCGCCCCGACGATCCGGGGTACATGTACGACGTCGGCGTAAAGCCCGAGCTGAACCGGATGGTCACGTCCAGCTGGACACACCCGCACCACTTCCGCGCTAACCCGATCGCGCCTGAAAACGTCGGCGACGCGGTCGTGGTATGGGACTGGAAGGCCGGCACGGTGCTCCAGGTTGAGCACCTCGACAAGATGCCGCTGGAGGTGCGGTGGCAGCACGGCCCCGCGGCGCGCGGCGGATTCATCAACTGCGCCGGAGCGAGCACGATCTGGTATTGGGAGGACAAGGACGGCAAGGTCGCGTTCACCCGCGTCATCCAGCTCCCGGCGAACTCGACGCCCGCGGACGTGCGGATCTCGTACGACAACCGGCTCCTCTACGTGTCGCTGTTCAGCGGCAACGCCGTGCAGCAGTACGACGTCGCCGATCCCCTGCACCCCAAGTTCGTGAGCGAAGTCAAGCTGCAGGAGCCGAACATGATGAAGCTCACGCCCGACAGCCGCCGCTTGTACGTGAGCAATTCGCTGCTCTCGAACCTCGACGGCAAGGTGCCGTTCCGGGTGTGGCTCCTGAACGTCGGAACGGGCGGCATGACCCTCGACGACAAGTTCGTGGTGGACTTCGATCAGTTCCCGACCGGGGCGGGCCGACCGCACGACATGCTGTTGAAATAGCGCGGATGCCCCCCCCCGACGCCCCGGCCTTACGGCCGGGGCGATGGGGCCACGGGACCCCGGGGCTACGCCCGCCACGCCTTCCAAGCCGCGTAGAAAATGTCTGCCTCGTCCACGAAGCCGCCATGGCGTGGCTGCCAGCCGAGCAGCCGCACGGCCTTGCGGGCATCCACATGCTGGTCCACTGCCAGCGCGTCCGCGAAATCGCCCATCGTGCGACGCGCTTCCCCCAGAGGCACCGGTCGCAGCTCGCCCTGGAAGCCCGCCGCGCGTGCGGCCGCCGTCGCCATCTCGAGCACGGTGGCGCGCGACCGGTCGGTCACGTCGAACACCTCGCCGGCCCGTCCGCTCTCCGCGGCGCGCACGTAGGCGTCCGCCAGATCGTCGAGGTGCACCATCGTCCACCGATTGTGACCCGACCCCACTACGGTGGGCGCCTTGCCGGCCGTGGCGGCGGCGAACCAGTCGCCGGTCAACCCGCCGCTGCCGCCGTACACGCAGCCCAGCCGCATCACGAGCCCGCGCACGCCCTTGGCCTGGAGCACCAGCTGCTCGTGCGCCGGCCGCCACGCAACGAGCTTGATCGGGTCGAGCGGGCTGGTCTCGTCCACCAGTTTCTCGCCGCTGTCGCCGTGCACCCAGACTCCACTCGTGTAGATCAGCGTCTTGGGCTGCGATCCCCGACGCCCGGCCTCGATCAAGGCGTCGACCGCGGTCTGGTCCTTGGCCACGCCGCTGGCCGAGGGCTCGAACGCGGCATGCACGAGGACACTGCAATCCTCGGCCGTATCGGCGTAGCTCTTCGGGTCCCCGATGTCTCCGATGACCGGGCGAATCTCCTGGCGCGCGAGCTGCGGCGCCTTGGCCGCGGCACGCGTTAGCCCGTACACGTCATGACCCGCCCGGCGGAGCGCCGTCGCCACGGCGAAGCCTACGTACCCGGTGGCACCCGTCACGAACACGCGCATAGGATCTCTCCGTCACGTCCCCTTCCGGGACCCAGTAAGGACAACCCAGAAGAATCCGACCCCACTTGCAAGAATCAGGTTATCGGACCTCGATATGTCACCCCATAATGCATCCGCGGCACGGTGGCGTGCATCGGGTCTCGTGTCTCGGCCTTCTGGATTGCCGTGGTTCGCAACCGGTGAGGTGCCGGTTCGACTCCCACCGCCGGCACCGCCGCGTTGCCCGGCTGTTGCCTCGGGGACGGGACATCGCTTATAATGAACGTACCAGGTCTCGCAGCCGGTTTTGCTGCGCTTCTAGGGCCGGGGAGCCACGAGCTTCCCGGCTCTCGACTTTTTTCTGTACCCCTGGGCTGGCTCATACCATGTAGGGGCGCAGCATGCTGCGCCCCTACTTTATCGGCACCGCACGATCGGCAGCTTCCGCCGCGACACCGGGCGCGGCGCTGATTACTGTTGCATCATGGGCCCCCAATCGCTCCGCCTCTCCAAATCTCGCTTCCTCGCCGGGCTACAGTGCCACAAGCAGCTGTGGTGGCGTGTGCACGAGCCGGACGCACCGGAGCTGGTGCCGGACGCGGCGCTGCGCAACGTGCTCAACCAAGGGAACGAGGTCGGCCGCAGGGCCCGGGAGTACGTTCCGGGAGGCGAGCTCGTCGACCTCCCGTTCTACGAATTCGACAACAAGGTGGCGCAGACCCGTGACATCCTGCAGCGGCAGCCCTCACCCCCGGCGCTATACGAGGCGACGTTCCTCGCCGACGATACCTACGCCGCTGTAGACATCCTGGAGCGAGGGCCGCGCGGCTACGGGGTGGTCGAGGTGAAGGCGACGAACAGCCTGAAACCGGAGCATTTGCCAGACGTCGCCCTTCAAGTGCACGTGTTGCGGCGCGCCGGGCTACCGGTCGAGCGGGCCGCGGTGATGCACCTGAACCCGGAGTGCCGCTATCCCGATCTGAGCAACCTGTTCGCGCGCGAGGACGTTTCGGCGCCGGTCGAGGGAGTGCTGCTGGGCCTCCCCGACGAGCTCGCGGCCCAGCAGCGCATGCTCGAGGGACCACTCCCCCAGGTCCCGATCGGCGACCACTGCACCAGGCCGCACGATTGCCCGTTCCTCGAGCGCTGCTGGCCGAAGCTGCCGGACCATCACGTCAGCAGCCTGTACCGGATCGAGCGCAAGAAGGCGCTGCAGTACGAGGCGGACGGCTACGCAACGATCTACGACCTGCCGTCGGACCTCGAGCTGTCCGTCATCCACCAACGCCAGGTGCGAGCGGTGACCGCGGGCCGGATGGTGGTCGAGCCGGCGCTCGCCGAGGCGCTGGTCCAGTTCGCGCCGCCGCTCGCATTTCTCGATTTCGAGACCGTGAGCCTCGCGATCCCGCGGTGGGACGGTTGCCGGCCGTGGCAGAACGTGCCCGTCCAGTTCAGCTGCCACGCGGAAGAGCGCGGCCGCGGCCTGGTGCACTACGAGTGGCTTGCCGACGGCGCCGGAGATCCTCGCCCCGCGCTCGCGGAGGCGCTCGTGGCGGCGTGCGCGGGGGCACGCAAGGTGGTGGCGTACTACGCGAGCTTCGAGCGTGACTGCATCCGCCAGTTGGCCGAGGCCGTGCCGCGTCTCGCCAAGGAGCTGCAACGGATCGAGAAGAAGCTCGTCGATCTGCTCCCCCTCGTCCGCAACCACGTCTATCACCCCGACTTCGGCGGGAGCTTCAGCATCAAGCGGACGCTCCCGGCGCTCGTGCCGGGCCTCTCCTACGCCGATCTGAAGATCGGTGATGGGGAGACCGCGACGCTCGAGCTGATGCACCTCATGTTCAGCGAGGAGCTGTCGCCGGTGGAGCGCGTGGAGCTGCGCGAGGCACTGCTGCGTTACTGCGAGCGCGATACCTGGGCGATGGTCAAGATGCTGGCGAAGCTGAGAACTCTCGTGGCGGAGCAGCTGGAGCTGTTCTAAGGACTAGGCCATCCGCCGGCTTTCGAGCAGGTCGAGGGCGCGCCGCACTCGATGGATCGAGGCCGCCAGGGCCCTGGTGCTCGCGTCACCCAGCTCGCGGCTCACAGCCAGCTGGTTGAGGAGCTGCAGTGCGTTGCGGAGATGCTCGCCCGGCGCCTCACCTGCCACGGCCCGTGTGGGCCGGTTGCGGCGATCGAGCGTGCTGCGCCGTTCGGCACCGCATCGCCGATCCACTACACGCCGGCGCTCCGCGGAGACGCTCGTGATGGACCGGCGTCGTGCCTCGAGGCGCCGGTCGCTGCCCCGGCGACGATCAGCAAAGAGCCGGCTGCTGGTCACACGTTAACGGACTCTGGCGGTGGTGATTGGGCAAAGAAAATCTGTCTGACGCCGGGACCTTCGGCCAGCCCGCCTCCCTCAGTGACAGTCCCCGGACCCCGAGTCGGCGAACGTTTCCCCCATCACCTCCGGAACCGGGATGAATTGCCAGCGATAGGACCGCGGTGTCAGTGTCAACCTGAGGACACCGTAGTCGGTGCTGCGGGTCTCGCTGTTGGCAATCGAGGGCCCGAACCGATAGGCGCCGCCGCCCCCCGTCCCGACCACGAACTCGCGGATCCCCCTCACGGGGTCGGCCCGGCCGTCCGGGGTTTGGAGCGCGAAGCGCTCGTAGTTGTGCTCGTGTCCCGACAGGACCACGTCCGCCCCGGCTTCGTACAGCGCCTGCCACAGCGGCTGCGTTTGCGGGTCGCTGCCGTGGGTCGTGCCCGAGCTGAAGCGGGCGTGATGCCAATAAGCGAGCGTGCAGAGCTTGGGGTGCGCGGCGAGGTCGGCGCGGAGCCAGCGCTCCTGGGGAGAACCCGGGCTCATGTCCAGATTCGAGTTCAAGGCGATGATGTGCCAGGCGCCGAGTTCGTAGCTGTAGTAGCCTAAGCCCCGTTCCCCCGCCGCGACACCGAAGTAACCGAAGTATCCGGGCGCCGCCGGCGTGTCGTAATCGTGATTGCCGGGAACGGGGTGGGTGCGCTTCTTGAACCGTCCCCAGGTCGGCTGATAGCACTCCGCGTAGTTAACCGCGGTGCCATTGGGGTACGCGTTGTCCCCGAGCGCGAACACGGTGCCCGGGATGCTGTCGATCAGCTGCGCGGTCGCCACGGCGTGCGCGCGCCAGCAGGACGCGATGTCCCCCGCCCCGACAAAGACCTGCGGCGTCGCGGGAGGCTCCACGAACGCCGTCAGAGTGTCGAAGACGGTGTCGGTGGCGTGCGCGGTGACCGTCACCCGGACCGCGTAGCGGCCCGGGGCGGCGTACGCGTGCGTGGCGCGCGCGGGCGCGACGCGGTCGACGATGGTCCCGTGATCGGCGGCGCCGTCACCCCAGCTGATCGCGTAGGGCCACGGGGGCGTCGTGTCCCGCCAGTTGCTCACGCGGAACGCGAGCGCTGCAGGCGCGCGGGGAGAGACGCGCAGGTCCGGGCCGGCGTCAACGGTCGGCGGCGGACTCACGCGGGCCTCGATACGGCAGGCGACGATCCCGAGGGCGGTCACGGCAACGAGGGACCGGGCGCAGCGCACCATGTAGAGCGAAGGCACGCCACAGCATACGATGACGCAGTGACAAGGGGAACGGGTGTTCCGTTTGACTTCGCTGCTCCAGGCGATTAGCTTGTAACAGCAGACTCCAAGGCGGGAACTGGCATGTGCGCCGGTCCCGCCTTTTTTCGCGACCTTCACAAGGGTGGACCGATGGCCAAAGAAGAAGCGATCGAGATCGATGGCACGGTCACGGAAGTGCTTCCTAACACCACGTTCCGGGTGCTGTTGATCAACGGCCACCATGTCCTCGCCACCATCGCCGGCAAGATGCGGCGGTTTCGGATCCGCGTGCTGGCGGGCGACCGCGTCACCCTCGCGCTGTCCCCCTACGACCTCACGCGGGGCCGCATCACGTTCCGCCACAAGTGAGCGGGCCGCTGCCGGACAGCCCGGACCAGTCCGCCGCCGCGGGATGGCTCGCGCGCCTGGCCGCTTACAAAGAGCCCGACCTGACGCGCAGCGTCTGGCAGCTCGTGAGCGCGGCGGCGCTGTACGCCGGCGCCTGGGCTCTGATGTACGTGAGTCTCGGCGTGGGCTACTGGCTGACGCTCCTGCTGGCCGTGCCCGCGGCGTTCCTCCTCGTGCGGCTGTTCATCATCCAGCACGATTGCGGGCACGGGGCGTTCTTCCGGTCGCCCCGTGCGGCGGACATCGTCGGGTCGATCATCGGCGTGCTCACGCTGACACCGTACCACTACTGGAAGAAGACCCACGCGATGCATCACGCGACGTCGGGCAACCTCGAGCATCGCGGGTTTGGCGATATCGACACGTTGACGGTGGACGAGTACCTGGCGCGCTCCCGCTGGGAGCGCTTCAAGTACCGCGTGTATCGCCATCCGGCGGTGCTGTTCGGCGTGGGCGCGGTGCTCCACTTCTTTGTACGGCACCGCCTGCCGACCATCGTACCGCGGACCTGGACGCGCGAGCGGCGCAGCATCCTGTGGACCGACGTCGGCCTCGCCAGCTTCGTGGTCCTGATGGGGACGCTGGTGGGGTTCCGGGAGTTCCTACTCGTCCAGCTTCCTGTGGCGTTGCTGTCGTGCTCGATCGGTGTGTGGCTGTTCTACGTCCAGCATCAGTTCGAGCCGACGTACTGGGAGCACGACGACCGCTGGGCGTACCACGCCGCGGCGCTGGAGGGGAGCTCGTACTATCGCCTCCCCAAGCTGCTGCAGTGGGCGACCGGGAACATCGGGCTGCATCACATCCACCACCTCAACGCCCGGATCCCGAACTACCGCCTGCAGCAGGTCCTGGACACCTATCCCGAGCTGCGGCGGGTCGCGACGCTCACCCTGAAGGAGAGCTTCCGCTGCGTGCGCCTCGTGCTGTGGGACGAGCGGGCGAGAAAACTGGTGCCGTTTCCGGCGTGACCGGGAGCGCGGCTCACTCAGGGCCGAGGATGGGCAGAGACACCCGGGCTTCGCAGCCCTTGGCTGCTGCTCGGTTGGCGAGCGTCAGCGTGCCGCCATGCGCCTCCGCGATCTGCCGTGAGAGCGCGAGCCCGATCCCGGAGCCGTCCGCCTTCGTAGTGTAGAACGGCACGAACAGGTTGACGGTGTCGGCCAGGCCGGGGCCGTCGTCGCGAACCCACACCTCCAGCCGGCCGTTGCGCGCAGTCCACCCCAGCTCGACCTGCCCGCCGCCTTCCAGGGTCGCGTCGACCGCATTGCGCACGAGGTTGATCAGGAGCTGGTCGAGCTGCCCGCCGTCCGCCTGGATCGTCACCTCCGGTCCGGGGCATACCGTCACAAGCACACGGGTCTCGAGCGCGGCCACGCGACGCACCCACTCCGCGACCGGGACGGGCTCGAGGCGAGGGCGTGGCAACCGGGCCAGCCGCGCGTAGGCGGCCATCAGACGGCTGAGCGATTCCGCCCGGCCCCCGATCACGCCCAATCCCTTGTGGAGATCTTCGCGCCAGTCGGGCGCCAGCGGATCGCGCCGCACCAGCTCCGCCAGGCTCTGCGCAATGGACTTGATCGGGGCGAGCGAGTTGTTGAGCTCGTGGCTGAGCACGCGGATCAAGCGCTGCCACGCCTGGCGCTCCTCCTCGCTCAGCGCGCGGCTCACGTCGGCGAGCACGAGGAGCTGATGGGGGAGCCCGCCCTGGCGAAACGTGCCACGCCGCAGCTCCCAGCGTCCAAGCCCCGGCCGCCCCGGGAACGCAATCTCGAGCACGCGGGGCGCGTCGCCCGCCAGACTCTCGGCGAGCCCGAGCTCGGCGGCGTCCTTGCCGAGCAGCTGCTCGGCCGGCCGGCCCAGCAGCGCCGCCCCGCCGCGGTTCACGAGCCGCAGCGCCCGTGCCTCGTCGAATGCGAACACCGCGACGTCGATCTCTTCCATCACGCGGCGCAGCAATGCCGTCGCCTCCAGCGCGCCGAGGCGCTGCGCTCGCAAGTCCTCGCCGAGCGTGTTCAGCTCGAGCAGCAACAGGCCGAGCGCGTCGTCCGGGTCCGAGCCGCGGGCTCGCAGCGAGAAGTCCCTTTCCCGGAGCGCCGCCAGCATGTTCGAGATCGTCTGCAGCGGCCGAACGACCCGCTCACGCACGACGCCGACGAACGCCAACCAGACAGCGACCAGCAGGATCGTGAGGGTCCATTGGGTACGCGCCGCGAAGTCGCCACTCCACAACAGCACCAGTGCGAGGATGACGGCGGGGAGCCCGGTGAGCAGCGCGAGCGTGACAATGCGGCGCTCGTAGCGCGGCTTGCGCGTGCGGCGCCGCTCAGAGCCCATGCCGCTTGAGCCGGCGGTACAGGGCACTGCGAGACAGGCCGAGCGACTTCGCGGCCTCGCTCACGTTGCCGGCCGCACGCGCCAGCGCCTTTTGAATCAGCACCCGCTCCACCTCTTCGAGGCTCATCAGGTCGAGCGGCGTCGCGCCGTTCGCCCCGCTGCCGAGCCCCAGGTCGCGCGTTCGCACCGAGCTTTCCTCGGCCATCAACACGGCCCGCTCGATCGTGTGGTCGAGTTCCCGCACGTTCCCGGGCCAGGGATACGTCCGGAGGGCCTGCATCGCGTCCGCCGCGAAGCCGCTAATCGACTTGCGGTAACGCGCGGCGTGGCGGCGCCCGAAATGGCCGGCGAGCAGGGGAATGTCCTCGCGCCGCTCGCGTAGCGGTGGCAGGCGGAGTTCGACGGTATTGAGGCGAAACAACAGGTCTTGCCGGAATTTCCCCGCCGCCGCTTCGGCATGGATGTCCGCGTTCGTGGCCGAGATGACGCGCACGTTCACGCGCTGCGTCTTGGAGGAGCCGACGCGTTCGAACTCGCCGGTTTCCAGCACCCGCAGCAGCTTCGCCTGCTGCGGCAGCGGCAGGTTCGCGATCTCGTCGAGAAACAGCGTCCCGCCCTCGGCGAGCTCGAAGCGGCCGACCCGATCGACCTTCGCGTCGGTGAAGGCGCCCTTCACGTGCCCGAACAGCTCGCTCTCGAACAGGCCGTCGGGAATGCCGCCCAGGTTGACGGCGACCAGTTGCCGCTCCGCCCGGCCCGAGGCGGCGTGCAGCCAGCGGGCCACGACTTCCTTGCCTGTGCCGTGCTCGCCCAGGATGAGCACGTTGGCGTCCGACGGACCGATGCGCTCCATCAGCTTGAGCACCGGTTGCATCGCGGGCGACTCGGCGATCAGCTCGGGCAAGCCCTCGCGGCGCAACGCGCGATTCTCGCGCTCGAGCTGCTGGCTGCGGCGCAACGCCCGGCCCAGTTCGACCTGGGTGCGGAGCGTGGCGAGCAGCCGGCGGTTGTCCCACGGCTTCTCGATGAAGTCGCGCGCGCCGCGGCGCATCGCTTCGACGGCGCCGTCGATGCTGGCCCAGGCGGTCATCACCACGACCGGGGGCGCGGCATCGAGCTCCTGGAGCCGCGCGAGCAGATCGAGTCCTTCCGCGCCGGAGGTCGTGTCGCGGGTGTAGTTCATATCGATCAGGAGGGCGTCGAAGTCGCGCTTGTCGAGGGCGGAGAGGACGGCGCGGGGGGAGGTGGCGCTCTCGACCTCG
>Ga0134089_10000344_pt1 | contig 10425 bp, 5 predicted proteins | sample 15_taG_24_FD_123127 | JGI IMG/M metagenome (GOLD analysis project Ga0134089, IMG submission 123127) | Grasslands soil microbial communities from the Angelo Coastal Reserve, California, USA - 15_D_Glu_40cm_5_24_1 metaG | ecosystem: Environmental > Terrestrial > Soil > Grasslands ... | reverse complement strand
GCGACGAGCGTCGGCGTCAGACTGCAGGGGACGGAATTGCATTGGTCGGGCCCGGTCGTCGAATTGTCGCCGAGCTCACCCCTGAGATTGTCCCCCCAGCACACCGTCCTCGCGCTCGTCCCGGTGCCACAGCTGGCAATCGAGCCCGCGTTGACCGACGCAGACGCGAGCACGCCATAGGTACTGAAGTGGCTGGTGGTGCCGGTGACGGTATGCGTGGCGGGGTCGACCGCGCTCCCGGGCACGAGCTGCCACGCCCCCGCGACGAGCGTGAACAACCGCAACCGGCGCTCCGCCATCCTCGCGGGGATGCCGGCCGGGGCGTATTGAACCGCGACCGTGATCGGTGCGGCGAAGGTCGTTCCCGACGGCCCGAGCTCGTACGCCGTCCCGCCCACGAGCGCGCTCACGTCGGTGGCGGGCGGCAGCGCGGCGGGTTGGACCGTGAGCCCGATGGATTGTGTGACCGCGTTCGGCGGCACCGTGAGGAGCGCGCTGCTGCCGAGGGCATTGGGCTGCGTCTGCACGATCTGCGTCTCGGTGGTCGGGGTGACCACGAACACCGCTCCCACCTCGATGCGGAACTTGACCGGGACCGTCCGGCCGTCCACCAGCGGGAACAACTCCCCGGTGTTCACGTTGCGAGCTTCCTGCTGGCTGGCGACGACCTGCACGTCCGCATGCCCGAGCTCCGTGCCCGCGACGAGCACACGAATACGGTAGACGGCGCCGGGAGTCAGGGTACAGGGGCCCGTCGTGCATTGGCCGGTATCCCAGTTCACGATGTACAGCTGATCGGTCGGAGCGACCCGCACGACCTGGGCGCCGGTGCCGGTCGTCAGCGAGAACTGAGCGACGATGGGGCTGCAATCCGTGCTCGCAAGCTGACACACCACGACCAGCGGCGCCTGGTTCGGATCGAACGTCCCGGTGACGGCGGGACTGCTCACGAGCGGGGGCAGGAAATAGAAGTGCGCGTTGCCGCCGTGCGCCCCATCGACGAATTCGAATGTCGGCCCGCGAGTCGAACTGCGGGGCGACGTGATACTGGGCGCTCGATCCCGACAGGAAAGTCCGACCGCCACGACCGACATGGCGACGATTCTCAAAACACGCTCAAGCTTGGTCATCTTGGTGCTCCGTCAGGGTTGCGGGACGATTCGCTTCCGCCGGCCACGTGGCGACGAGACGTAGCAGGTCGTTCCCGCCGCCAAACCGTTGCTTTTCGCCCGTGCCCAGGCGTTCGATCGTCCCGCCAAGGATCCGGCGGTGCTTGCCAACCGCGCGTTCCACACGGATCATGAAGTACGAAACGTCGGTCACTGTGCGATCGTCGGTCAGCGGAGGCTGCTCGGACATGTCGCTCCCTGGTCGGGGCCTTCGGCCATCTGACGCGCACGCTACGCCTGGCGGCGCATCCGGCCGTCATCCGGCGCGTCACCTCGGCGTCACTCCCCGCGAGCCGCGCGGCAGCCCGGCGTAGCCCGTGTTCGTCCTGCGCACGCTCGGCGGGCTCAGCCTGACCGGCCCTGCAGGCGACCTGCTCCCGGGGCGGCACAAGGACCTCGCGCTACTCGCATACATCGCTCGACACGGTTCGGGCTCGCTGGCTCGCGCCGAACTGGCCGCCCTGCTGTGGGGCGAGCGGCCGGAGGCGACGGCGCGGCACTCGCTCCGTCAGTCCCTGCTGCGCCTCAAGCGGGCGCTGGCCGGCTCCCTGGACGTACGCACAGACAGTGTGAGCCTGGCCGACGGCGCCGTCGAGCTCGACGTCGCGGCGTTCGAGGCGGATCTCGCCGCTGGGCGCGAACGCGAGGCCGTCGCGCGCTGGCAAGGCGACTTCCTCTTCAGAGCGGACGACATTGGCGGAGAGAACTACCGCGACTGGGTGGCAGGAGAGCGGGAGCGCCTTCGCCGCCGACTGGTGTCCGCCTGCGAGCGGTTGGTGGTCCAGGCACAACGCGCGGGCGATTGGCCGGACGCGGTGCGCTTCGCCGAGCGGTGGATCGAGGCCACGCCGCTGGACGAGCGCGCTCATCACTGCCTCGTAGAAACGCTCGCCTTGGCCGGCCGGCACGACGAAGCGGGGGCGAGGCACGCCGGGTTCATCGCCAAGCTGAAGCGCGAAGGTGCGGGCGAGCCGTCCCCCGCTTTCCTCCAGCTCGAGCGCGAGCTGCGCGAGCGGATCCGGGCGGACTCACGCGCCCGGCCCAGTCCGGGCTCGACCGCGTTGTTCACGCCCGATCTCGTGGGTCGTACCGGAGCCTTCAATCAGCTGACCACGGCTTGGCGCGCGGCTCAGTCGGGGGAGGCCAGAATCGTCGTCGTGGAGGGCGACGAGGGAATCGGAAAGACGCGACTGTGTGAGGAGTTCCTGCGGGCGGCAACGGAGCATGCGGGCCAGGCGTGGGTGTTGCGAGCTCGGGCGACGGAAGCGGATCACGCAGTCTCGTGGTCGACGGCTCGAGAGCTGCTCGGGGGCCTGACTGACGCTCCCGGCCTCGCGACCGCGCCCCCCGGCGCGCTCGCTGCTCTCGGCCACCTGGTCCCCGCGATCCGAGAGCGGTTTCCCGGCCGAGCGGACGCTGCGAGCTGGCGTGTGGACGAAGCCATCGAGCAGGCGCTGGCCGCGGTGGCCGGCGAAGTCCCCGTAGTCGTGTTCATCGACGATGCGCCGTCGGTGGACGCCGCCACACTGGGGTGGCTCGTCGGGCTCGCTACGCGCGTGCGACAGGCGCGCGTGCTCGTTCTGCTGACCGCCCGCACCGACCAGTCCACGGCCGTGGCCCCGCTGGCGCAGCTGCGCGGTGCGCACGGGGTGGAGCGGGTCCGTCTGCATGCGCTGCAGGCGCCCGAGATCGAACGGCTGCTGGCTTCGATGTTGGAGCTGCTCCCGTCAGAGCGGCACGACCTGGCGATACGACTCCATGCCGAGAGCGCGGGCAATCCCTTCTATGTGATCGAGGTGACTGCAGCGTTGCTGGACGAAGGGCGCCTCACACTCGAGCCGGGCGGCGCGTGGCGGCTTGCTCCGACGGTTGAGGGGTGCCCGCTGCCGATGCCCGCCAGCGTTCAGGAGGCGTTGAGCCGCCGTCTCGCCCAGCTGAGCACGCCCGCCCGCCGTATCGTCGACGCCGCGGCGGTCCTGGGAGCGCCGGTGGAGTCGACCGTCTTGCAGCAGGTCGCCGCGCTCGCTCCGGCCGACCTGGACCCGGCGTTGGATGAAGTCGTCGCGCGGCGCTTCTTGCGGGTGACGCTCCAGGCGCCCGGGCGCTACGAGTTCTCACACGAGCTCGCGCGTCACGCCACCTACAACCTGCTTCCCGTCGCCCGGCGTCGCGCCCTGCACCGGGCCGCCGTCCAGGCGCTCAGGGAGCGCGGTGGGAGAGACGCCCTGACCCGTGCGGCGGTGCGGTATCACCGAGGCCGCGCAGAATCGGTCGCGCTCCAGGCGGGACGCTGGGCTAAGCGGCATGCGGTCGGCGTCGCCTTCGGCAGTGTCGGCGCGCTCATCGCGGCCGCCGTCTTCATCCAGCACACGAGGCGGACGCCCGCACTGGATCCCGATCTGGTTGCGGTGGCTCCGTTCGACGTCCTCGACCGGAAGTTCGCGCTCTGGCATGAGGGACTCGTCGATTACCTGTCGCGCAACCTCGACGGTGCGGGGTCGATCCGGACGGTGTCTCCCACGATCGTGCTGCGAGGCTGGAACGGTCCCGCGGACCCCGCCTCGGCGACCGAGCTGGGACGGAGGAGCGGCGCCCGGTGGGTGGTGTTCGGACAGATGGTAGGGGAGGGCTCAGATTCCGTGCGGCTGCGGCCGACTGTGATCGACGTGGCGAGCGGCAGGGCGCTGGCAGAGCCGGAGCGTAGCGACCTGGGAGATCGGATCGATCGGTTGGCGGACTCGCTGACGAGAGACGTGCTGCGCGACCTCGGACGACTCGGACCGGCGGTGCGCGTGGGGGCGCCGCTGGGCACCAGGTCTTTGCCCGCGCTGAAAGAGTTCCTGAACGGAGAGCAGCTGCTGCGTCGCTTTTCACTCGACTCGGCGATCACGGCATACGGGGTCGCGGTGCAGCGTGACAGCAGCTTCGCCCTCGCGCTCCGCCGCATCGGCTTGGCGCAGGGCTGGAGGGGAGAGGGCGGAGGCCCGCTGGCGCTCAGGGCCGGCCGCTTCAATCACGGGCTGGCGCCGCGAGACAGCCTCCTGATAACTGCCGACTCGCTTGAGGCGGCATCCGACGATTCCCTCGACGTCCAGTACTGGTCACATCGGTTGCGCAAGTTCGCGACGCTGGAAGAGGCGAGCCGCCGCTATCCCGACGATCCGGAAGTCTGGTATGCGCTGGGCGAAGCCCGGTTTCACCTGGGATACGTGGTGGGGAGCACGGCGCAGCAAACCATCGACGCGTTCAATCGGGCCATGGCGCTCGATCCGGCGTTCGCTCCTGCCTACTTCCACCCCGTGCAGCTCGCCCTCGACCGGAACGACACGGCGGCGGCGCAGCGCTACGTCGACGGGTACCTCCGCTTGACGTCCGGCGTCCCAGAGGGGGCGGGGCTCCGGCTAGTAGCCCGGTTGCTGAGTGGGGAGCCGTCCCGGACGGTCCAATCCCTCCTCGATACGGCGCCGGCGAACGTCCTGTTCGACGCCTGGCGATCCGTCCAGCGCTGGCCGGATTCCGCCGAGGCCGGCGTGCGGCTGTTGCGTCTCCTCGCGGGCGGGCGCCGTGGCATTGGCGTTCCCGCCGACACTGCCTGGACCGGCTACTTGTTGGCGACGGCGCTCTTGTACCGCGGGCATGTGCGAGAGGCCCGGACGATGGTTGCCTCCCGCGTGAGCGTCCCGTTCGAGGAGCTCGCGCTGCTGGGCGCCATCCCCGCGGAGTCCGCCGCCGCCGCGCTGGATGGTTGGCTTCACGCGCTAAACGAGCGGCAGGTCGTGGCCGACCCGCCGTGGGTGAACCACTGCTATCGCTCGTTCCTCGCGGCGGAGTGGTGGGCGGAGCGGCGGGATACCGTGCCGTTACTTAAGCTGATGCGTCAAGGAGACTCGGTCGCGCGGTCGGGCCGGAGTCCAGTGCTGCTCGCCGGTGCGCGAGGCGATGCCGGCCTGGCGCGGGCCGCCCTCGCGCTGGCCCGGCGTGATACGGCCGAGGCGTTGCGCCGGCTCCTGGCGTTCCCGGACTCGCTGTGCGCGACCCCCTACGGCTCGTTGTCTCTCGGTCTCGGTCCGCTGCGCCGGATCCAGTTTCACCTGCTCGCGGCCACGCAGCGGGATCGGGACGCGGCCCGGCTGTTCGATCAGCAGGTCAGCCTGCCACTCGGGGCCGGCGCGATTACCGGAACGCTGGAGCGCGGTCACGTCGCCGAGCGCTTGGGCGATCGGGCCACGGCGATTCGAGCCTACGAATTCGTGCTCGCGGCGTGGCGCTACTCCGACCCGGAGCTCCGTCGCTACGTGACGGAGGCGCGGGCGGCGTTGCAGCGGTTGGGACAGCGGCCGCCGTAGTGCGTCACAAGAGCTTCAAGGATTCATTGAGGCAAACGCCGGCCGTAACCGCGCACGGTGGCATGTGCGCCGGGGGCGATGCTGGGACCGAGCTGGGGTATGAGTAGCCGAAGACGAGCGTTGGGAGCCTTCGCGATCCTCCACTACGCCGCCGCGATCCTGGTCGGCTCCTTCCTGCTGTTCCAGATCCAGCCGATGATCGCGCGGTTCATCCTGCCGTGGTTCGGCGGCAGCCCGGCTGTGTGGACGACCTGCCTCCTGTTCTTCCAGGTGGCGCTCCTAGCTGGCTATGCCTACGCGCACTCCTTGGCCAACCGGGTCGAGCTGCGGCGGCAGGCGCTCGTCCATGTCGCGCTGCTCGCTGCGTCGCTCGCAGCGCTCCCCATCGTTCCCTCGCTCGAGTGGAAGGCGGCAGCGGCGGCGGGGTCCCACCCGGTGCTGGTGATCCTGTCGCTCCTCGCCGGGACGATCGGCGCCCCGTACGTCCTCCTTTCGAGCACCAGCCCGCTGCTGCAGCATTGGTTCGAGCGCACCCGTCCGGGGCGTTCGCCGTACCGCCTCTTCGCGCTCTCGAACCTGGGCTCGCTGCTCGGGCTCGTCGCCTACCCGTTCGTGGTCGAGCCGCTGCTGCGGCTGCGCGCGCAGGCCAACCTCTGGTCGGCTGCCTACGCGCTGTACGCCGGGCTCTGCGCCGTTTGCGCGGTGGAGGCGTGGCGCCGGTCCAGGGGCGCAGGTGCCGTCGTCGCGGTACGGGAGCCGGCGCCAGGCATCGCGCTGCGCGACCGGCTGGGGTGGCTCCTCCTGGCTGCGACGGGGACCCTGATGCTCATGGCCACCAGCAACCATGTGGTGCAGGACGTCGCCTCGGTACCGTTCCTCTGGGTGCTCCCTCTCGCCCTCTACCTGTGTACGCTGGTGTTGTGCTTCGAGAACGAGCGCTGGGCCGTGCGCCGGCTGTGGCTCGCGGCCTATGCGCTCGTTCTGCCGGTCACCGTCTACATGCTCTTCCACCAAGGCACCACGCACCTCGCCCAGGAGATCGTCGTCTACTCGGCCACGCTCTTCAGCGGCTGCATGGCCGTACACGGCGAGCTGGCGCGAAGCCGCCCGCCCGCGGGCCGGCTGACGTCGTTCTACCTCCATGTCGCGGCCGGCGGCGCGCTGGGCGGGGCCTTCGTGACCTTGGTTGCCCCGATCCTGTTGGACGGCTACTGGGAGTTCCAGCTCGCCTTGGTCGCCACCTGGGTCCTGGCCGGGGTGGGGCTCGTGCGCGCGATGGGTAGGTCGGGCCCCCCGGTGCGCCGATGGTCGCCGGTCGCGTGGGGGGTGGGCGGGCTCGCGCTCGCCGTGGCTCTCGGCATCCAGGTCGCCCGCGCCCGTCAAGCGTCGATCGAATCGGAGCGGAACTTCTATGGCGTCCTCCGGTTGGTCGAGTGGTGGCAGGGTGATGGGCGCCTCCGCGCGCTGTACAGCAACTGGGTCCTCCACGGGACCGAGGTCTTATCGGGGCCCTCGCAGGGGCGAGCGAGCACATACTACGGCGAGGGCAGTGGCGTCGCGCTGGCGATAGAGCGCCACCCCGCGCGGCAGGCCGGGCACCCGCTGCACCTCGGAGTCGTCGGCCTCGGGGCCGGGACCATCGCCGCGCTCGCGCGACCGGGGGATCGGGTGCGGTTCTACGAGATCAACCCCGGGGTGATTCAGATGGCCGCACGCCGGTTCGGCTACCTGCGAGCGTCGGCCGGGGCGATCACGGTCGTCCGGGGGGACGCGCGCCTTTCGCTCGAAGAGGAGCTCAAGAGGCCCGGCCCTCTCGCGTTCGATATTCTTGCCGTCGATGCGTTCACGGGCCACGCCATCCCCGTGCACCTCTTAACCCGCGAGGCGTTCGGCGTCTACCTGCGCCACCTCCGCCCGGACGGCATCCTCGCGGTCCACATTTCCAACCGGCATCTGGACCTCGCGCCGCTGATCCGCGGGCTGAGTCGGGACGCCGGCCTCGCGGCCGTGCTCATCGACAACCATCCACCGAAGACGCCTACCACCATCTACGAGCTTTCGCAATGGGTCCTGGTGACGCGGAACTCGGCGTTCCTCGGGGATTCGCTCGTCGCGGCGCGGGCGGACACCGCCTTCGCGCGCGGCGGGCGTACCATCATCTGGACCGACGACTACAGCGACCTCCTCCGCGTGCTGCGATGACGAGCCCACCCGGCGCCCTCGGCTGCGTGAGCGTCTCTCGCTGCCTGAGGACCACCCCGCACTTACGGAACTGGCGTGGACACCTGGACGGGCCTGCTTTGGTCGTCGGTCGTTCCGTTGCCGGAGCTGCTCGTGAGCCGCGGGATGTCGGGGACGCTGGTCGATGATCTCGCCACGGCGCTCGCGCAGTTCGAAAAGACCCTCGAAGCGACGCGCGCAGGCCGGCGCGACCACGTCGGGGCGAGCGCCGATCTCCAAGCCGTCATCACCGAGATCACCGAGCAGGTACGGGTGCTCGACGGGTTGGTGCGGTATCGGTTCAGCGATAACGCGGAACTGATGGGCGCGTGGGCCAGCGCACGCGACGTTCTCGGGCCGTTCAGGTCCAGGAGCGAACCGCCGGCGCAACCGGCGAACGAAGGGCAGACGCCGGCGGGACCGGATGCAGTCAAGTCCGCGCGTGATGGAGCAGGCGCGGTGGGTGGCTCGTTACCTGCCGCGCCTCTCGACGGCCCCGCCGTTCGGTTACTTCGGCGTTGCTTTCAGAATCGCATCGTCCGCCACTTCGGTCCAAAACACGCTGTGGCTGTCGAATGCGAGCCCGTTGTGAGAGAAGGCATCGGATAGCACGCCGCTATGGATCGTCACTAGCGTGTGTCCGTCGGCGGTCAGCGAGGTGACGTAGCGCTGATCGATCCAGTAGACTTTGCCGCCATCGGCCTCGATGCGGCGAGTTTGATCGAGTCCGGGGCTCGCGAGCGACGTGAGGGTGCCTCCAGCCAGCGGCGCCTTCCAAATGGTTCCCGAATCCCAGCCTGAGATGTAGAGGCTGTTCGCGTCGAGGGCGAAATCGGTGGCGAGCCCGGGGATCGGCCCGACGAGCCGAATCGGCGTGCCTCCGACCTTCGGCACGCGATCGATCTCATCATCGTGCGCGAGCCAGTACACGTAATTGTCCTGGACGCGGATGCGGCCGGCCGGTCCGGGTCCCGCCCCCAGTGTCGTGACGGCGCCGCCGTTCACCGAAACAGATCGCACGATCGAGTACGGCTGATTCTCCACCCAGTAGACGTTCACGCCGTCCGTGGCGACGTCCTGGATGTAGAAGTCGCCTGTCGCTATGCGCTGCGGCGGGCCGCCGGCGAGTGGGACCCGCTTGATGGTCCACTTGTCCGCCCAGTAAATCGCGTTCGCATCGGCCGCGAACGGGCCGCCGGCCGTGGTCTCGATCAGCGTCCGGGCGTTCCCGCCACCCAACGCGCTCGAGCGCAGGCTCGCGAATCCCTCGATCGCGCCGATGCCCGCGCCACCCTCGATCCAGAACACGTGCCCCGGATCGGAGGCGATGCTCGAGGGCGAATCGAGGTTGTCTTGCACGATCACCGGCGTGCCGCCGGTGATCGGGACGGTGTGGATCGTGCCCTTGTCGCCATGGGCACAGCAGGGGGCTTCGATCCAGTAGAGATTCGAGCCGACGCGCGTCACACTCCAGGGCGGGATGGTTCGCGGGCCGGCGAGATTAGTGACAGGGCCGCCGGTCTTTGCCATCGACCGCACCTGATTCAAGTCAACCCAATAGAGCGTAGTGGCGTCGCTCGTCATACTGCGGACGAAATCGTTCATGTCATACGTCGTATCGGCGAGCAGGATGTTGATCGGTCCGCCGTTCACGGCGACGGACATCACGCGATAGCTCTGAAAGAAATCCGCGTCAGCGAAATACACGGAGTCGGTATCGGCAACGATGCCACCGCGCGGATGCCAGCTCGCGGGAATGAACCCGGGGCCGGGCAGGACGATCAGGCCATTTTCCATGCCGTCTACGACGGTGGTCACCGTGCCGTTGGCCAGCGAGACCCTGAGGATCTTGCTGCCGACGCTGCCGTCGAGTGCTGCGGGTCCCACACCCCCTTCTTCCCAGAAGACGAAGCCCCCCGCGACGGCCAGCGCGGTGAGGTCCACGACGCCGTCCGCGGTCGTGGCGACCGTCGTTGCCGTGCCTCCCGATTTCGGCACGCGGCGGATGGCGAACCGGCACGGCGGGCTGCAGCTCGACGGAACAGTCCCCAGCCAATAGATGGAGCTCTCGTCCAGGGCCATCACCGCCGGGGCGGGGCCGTCCGCCGAGTCGAGCCGGGTTGTGATGGTGCCGTCCAGGGTCGAGCGAAACAGCCGGGCGCCGCTGACCCAGTAGACGTATGACCCGTCCGAAAGCTCGTTCTCGGGCACGGGGGATTCCTGGAAGAGGGCGATTGACATCGCGCCACTCGCGAGCGACAGCCTCTTGAACGGGGCGCTGCTGCTGTCGAGCCAGTAGAGGATGTCGTTTTGGACGAGGAGCTGGCTGGGACCGGGGGTGCTTGTCACCGTGGCGACGGTCGGCGCGGGAGGCGGAGGTGGCGGCGGTTTTGGCCCTGTGCCGCCGTCGTGGGAGCACGCGAGAACGGCGAAGCACAACGTCACGACACATACGCGCTCCGCAGCCTGAACATAGCGTGAGGTTGCCGCCGGACACATATTTTCCCCCCTCGCCGTGCGGTCGGCTAGCAGATCCGCTGGGTCGGTCGCCGCTACCCCCCAAGAAATAACCGGCCGCGTGGATGCTCCCACTCAGCCGGTTTCGCGATTTGTCCCCTCGAGGCATGGGCGACCCGCACGACGGCGCGCCTCGGGGTTCATAGCATCTGAGTAAGGGTCGAATGTCCGCT
>Ga0134089_10000337_pt1 | contig 10513 bp, 10 predicted proteins | sample 15_taG_24_FD_123127 | JGI IMG/M metagenome (GOLD analysis project Ga0134089, IMG submission 123127) | Grasslands soil microbial communities from the Angelo Coastal Reserve, California, USA - 15_D_Glu_40cm_5_24_1 metaG | ecosystem: Environmental > Terrestrial > Soil > Grasslands ... | reverse complement strand
CCAGGCGACGTCGAAGCCGGCGAGGAACTGGTCGAAGCTGCGTTCGGGGGGCACCACGACGAAGTTCTCGCTCGCGACCGTCCGGCGGTAGCCGCCGACGGCGTTCTGGGTCTGGGGGAAGAGTGTCCCGATCGCGATCCCCCGCCGTGCCTGCCCCTCGAGCACCCGGACGCCGGCTGCCTGGAGCGAGGGGTTCTGCCGGTAGGCCTCGACGATCAGGTCGGTCAGGACCGGGTCGCCGAACGACTCCCACCACGGACCGATCGGCTCGGCGGAGGGAGCGATGCTGCCCGCGCCCCGGGCGATCCAGTCAGGCGCGACGGGGGCCTCCGGACGCCGGTAGTCGGGTCCGACCATCATGCATCCGCTCACGACGATAGCGAGGATCGGGACGCCCGGGCCTCCGGCACGCTTCGCTTTCTCCGTGCGCGTCGTGAAGTCGTGGCCGACCATCGTTCCCGGGCCCCTCGTCAGTCGAAGATCGAGTAGACCAGGCCGAGGGTGAACCTGAACACGTCGCCCTGAAGGCCCGGGCGCGTCCTCGCCCCCCTTCCCGGGCGGCCGGCCGGGCCCGTCCGCGGCACCGGCCCGCGCCCGGCGAGCGCGTGCGGTACGCGACCGCCGGCGAAGCTTCTGGAGGGTCCCGGTTCGGGCGCGTGGGATCCGGATTCGATCCCGAGCTCGTCGCATCCGGCGAGTTGTGCCCTTCGACTTTCAACCCGCTGGGGCATGGGCATGGCTCCTTTTAACGACGAGCCGGGCCCGGCGTCTTGCCTTTTCACGCCACGAAGACCGGCACGTCGCCCGCGGCCCGCGCACCACCCCGATCGCCGGGCAGCGGGCACCGCCCGCCAGTCGGGTCAGCCGCGTTCGACTACGATCTCGCTCAGCGCTTCGGCTGCGCCCACCGAGCTACCGACACCAGACCGAGGCCTCCCCATAGCAGCGGTAGAGGAGGCCTCCTCCGCCCTGGTCCTGCATCCACTCGGCGCTGCACGTTCCGCGTTGGGAAGCACCGGCGAATGGTCTTGGAACGCCGCCGGCGGCGACACAGGCCTGCGCGCTGTACTGAGCGGCGAGGTCGATCGCCGCGTTGCAGCAGTCGCGCTTGCTCGCGTAGACCCAGCCCGTGTCGCCCCATCCGGGATACTGCGCCGCTCGGGCGGCCGCCCCGGCGAGAAGGAGGCCGGCCGCGGCGACGAGCGCCACCGTCCGTCCATTCAGCTGCATGCGCGCTCTTCTAGCAGGCGCGCGTGCGCGTTGACCATGATCCGCGCAGACGATAAGGTTCCGGCCCCGACAGCCATGAGACGGTCACGCGTTCTCGCGGTCACGCTGCTCCTCGTCGCGGCGTGTGCGCGGAGGACGCGCCAGCCGGCCGCTCTTTCCGGATTCCTCGACGACTACTCGCTCCTCCGCAAGGGGGGGCCCGGCGACGTGGCGCTCGTCTACCGCGACCCCGACGCCCACTGGACGTCCTACGACAAAGTCCTCTTCGAGCCGGTGACGCTCTGGCGAAGCGGCCGGAAGTCGCTCGACCCCGTGCCGGAGGGCGACCTCCTTCGCCTCATCGCCGACCTCGAAGGCGCCGTCCGCCGGCACCTCGGCGACGGCTTCGAGCTGGTCGAGGAGCCGCAACCCGGCGCCATGCGGATCCGGCTCGCGATCACCGAGGCGCGCGCCTCGGATCCCGTCCTCGACGTGCTGCGTGCCCGCGGCGACGGTGACGTGACGGCCGGCAGCGGCCCGCTGCATCCCGAGACGCGCCGGTTCATCGAGAGCGCGGAGATCGAGGGTGAGATCCGCGACGCCCGTACCAACCAGCTCCTGGCAGCGGGTGTCGACCGGCGGCGGCCCGAGGGGGCACTGCCGATCGACACGTGGGCCGACGTGCACCGCGCGCTCGATTTCTGGGCCGCGCGGGTGTGCGCCCGGCTCGAGGCGCGCACGGGACGACCGCCCTGACGGCAGCCGGCTCGGTCTTTTTGGAGCGGACACGCTGACGTTCCCCGCAACGCGCACCCCCGGGCTCATGGGCAGTCGCATGCCCGTCACCGCACCGACAGCGGCGGCGCTTGCCGCTCGTGTGGACCACCTTCGGACACCCAGTCGACCAGGAGCGTATACGCGACCGCGAGCACCACCGGCCCGATGAAGAGCACGATGACGCCGAAGGCGATCAACCCACCGATCACGCCGGCGAATATCAGCAGCAACGGCAGGTCGGCACCCCGCTTGATCAAGAAGGGCCGCAAGAAGTTGTCGAACGTGCCGCAGACGATCGACCACACGAGAAGCGCGGTCCCCCAGACGGCGCCATTCCTCGCGTAGACCCAGATCGTCGCAGGGAGGAGCACCGGCCCGGGCCCGACCTGCGCGACCGCGAGCATGAAGATCAGTGCCGTCAGGATGGTCGCAAACGGCACGCCGGCGAGCGCGAGCGCGATTCCGGCGAGCATCGTCTGAAGCACCGCTGTCACGATGACACCGAGAGCTACGGCTCGGATCGCCCGCGCGGCGAGATGCACCGCGTTCTCGCCCTGTGTCCCGGCAAGGCGTCGGGCGAAGCGGTCCGCCGCCTGGGCCACGGTCTCGCCGTTCGAGTACAGGATCGCGACGACGATCACGGTGAGCAGGAACTGGACGAGCAGCAAGCCGAGACTGCCCACCTGGCTGACGAACCAGAGTACGATCCCGCGGGCGAAGGGCGAGAGGCGAGCGGACACCTCTTCCGGACTGGTCGCCGCAAGATGTTGCCAACGTTCCGCGAGCCTGGAACCGATCGCTGGGACGCCGGCCAGCCACGCGGGGGGCTGCGGGAGGACGACGGTTCCGAGCGACTTCGACCAGTCCGCGATCTGCCTGGCGTTCTCCACGATCGCCGTGAGGCCGAAGTAGAACGGCACCAGCAGGACCAGGAGCAGCGCGATCGTCATGACCGCGACGGCAAGCGAACGCCTGCCGCCGAGCCACGCCTGCGCGTGCAACAAGAGCGGCCACGTCGAGACCGCGATCATGACCGCCCAGGTCAACGCCACCAGGAACGGGCGCACGATCCAGAAGCTGCTGAGCATGAGCGCGCCGAGTGCGATGAGCTGGAGGGTCGTGCGGACGAGGTCCTGCGGCCGGTTGGGTTGCATGCTGTGCGCCGTCCACCGCGCGATGGCGGAATGGCGTCTTCGTACCGGGGTCCGGGCCGCGAATCTTGCCATTCGACGCCAGACTTCATGCCCGCCGGTGAGTGTTGACGCCGCGACCGATCCGTATCTCGCCCGGGCGGGATTCGGCGAGCGGCAGGCCGACGTGCGGCGTCTGTACGACGCCGTCGGATCGACGCCGATCTGGGTCCGCGACGGTAGACCGACTATTTAGCGTCCCACCTTCTCGCGCCCCGCCTTCTCGACCGCGATCGCGAGCGCCTCCGTGTACGTGATGTCGACCACGTCACCGACCCCGACGGCGTCGAGCTTGCTCGGATCCTTCACCTTCACCACGGTGACGTCTCCATGCGGGCCCCGGAGGGTCGCCTCGGACGCCGCCTGGTCGATGGCGGTGATCGTCATCCTGACGCTGACCGTGTTGGTCACGGTGCCCCCGGGTTTCTCCCCGAGCGGCGCGCGGGTCACATCCGTGGTCCTCGCGACCCCGGGTCGCGCCTGGTCGGATTTCTTCACCTCGTAGGCGATCGACTCGCGGTAGGTGACGCGCACCACATCGCCCCTCTTGACCTGCGGGAGGTTGTGCACCTCGGGATCGACGACGATCGTGAACTTCGTGCCGTCGGGACGTCTCAGGGTGACGTGCCGCGTCTTCTGATCGATCTTCTGCACGGTCGCGGTTCTGGTCACGGTCTGCTCGTCGAGCGTCCCGGACGGGACCGGGGGAGCGGCCGTGGCGGCCCGCGCGGCCGGCGGCGGCTCCGGCACCGAAGCCGGCTTCTTCGCAGAGCAGCCCGCGAGGGCGCCCGCCCACAGGGCGAGACCGAGGGTCAGGATCTTCATGAGTGCCTCCTCGTCGTTCGGCCGCCGGATACCCGGCGTCGCGCGCGGTGTCTTGCCACATGGTGCCATGCCGTGCGAGGGGCCGCGCGGCCGACCCGGACGCCGCCCATCGAGTTCAGCGAGTAGTGACCTCGGACGACGACGCCAGGTACCTGGCAACCGCCTGCTCCAGGTTGAAGAACATCCTCTCGCGGCCGAGGGTCTCGCCCAGCGGTGAACGCTGGACCATCGCCAGGACTCCGGGGCTCAGGCCGACGAGCCAGAGGAGGACGCCGGTCGCGCGCTGTCTCTCCTCGGCTTCGGTCAACATCTTGAGCGCGGTGTACTCGAGGTCGAACACGCCGCTCAGGTCGAGCGCCACGACCTTCGGCTTCGCCTCGGCGACCAGCGGCCGAATCTTCTCGCCGAGGCGCTCCGCGTTCGCGAAGAAAATCCGGCCCTCGGGGCGGAGCAAGAGCAAACCGGGAAAGGTCTCGTCCTCGAGATGCTCCTTCGAACGAGGTCGGAAGACGTTGGTGCCCGGCTTCCGGCCGAGGACATGGAGTGGCGGGTCGGCAACCTGGTAGGCGAGAGCAGCGAGCGACACGACGATCGCAACGAGAATCCCCTGCAGCGTCCCGAGCAGCACGACGCCTGCCAGGGCGGCCAGAGCCCACACGAACTCCGTTCGCCGAACCTTGCGAATCGTGCGGAATTCGTCCGGGTTGATCAGGCCGATCGAATACACGACGACGACGGCGGCAAGGGTCGCTTCGGGCATCAGCCCGATGAAGGGAGCCAGCAGCAGCATCGTCGCCAGCGTGACCCCGGCGGTCACCAGTCCCGCCAGCTGTGTGCGTGCACCCGCCAGCCGGTTCACGGCAGTCTGTGTGGTCCCGCCACCGCCCGGCATGGCGCCCAGAAAAGCGCCTCCCGCATTGGCAAGCCCTGTCGCAAGGAGTTCCCGGTTCGCCTTCGGTGCCGGCTCGCCGCTCTCGGCAAATGCGCGCCCGGCCGCGATCGTCTCGGCAAAGCTCATCAGCGCGATGCCCAACGCTGCCGGCCACAGCGGGACGATCAGCGAAGCCGCCGGCACGGTGAGGACCGGCAATCCACTCGGGACGAGGCCGACGGTTCCGACTCCGTAAGCCCGTAAGCCGAGCAAGCTCGTCCCGGCGACCCCGCTTGCGACGGCGATCAAGGGTGCTGGCGCGCGCGGAGCGAAGCGCTCGAACGCGACCAGGATCCCCACCATGACGGCCCCGACGGCGAGCGTTGCCATCGAGGTGTCCGAGACTCCTCGAGCGATGGCGAGGACGTTGTGGAAGAAGGAGCCCTTCTGAAAGTGGATGCCCAGCAGCTTCGGAACCTGATCCAGCACGATGACGAGCCCGATCCCCGCCTTGAATCCGATCAGCACGGGTTCCGAGATGAAGTTCGCCACGAAGCCCAATTGCAGCAAGGCTGCCACGAGAAGGATGACGCCCACGAGCAACGCGAGCGTCGCGGACGCACCCACGAGGAACCCCGCATCGCCGCCGGGAGCCGCCCGGCCGAGGGCCGCCGCCGTCAGAATGGCGAGCGTCGTCGTCGTGCTCACGCTGAGTGGCCGGGAGGTCCCCACCACGGCGTAGATCACCATGGGCAGGAACGCGGTGTAGAGCCCGACCTGCACCGGAAGTCCGGCGATCGTGGCGTAAGCCATCGCCTTCGGAATCACCACTGCCGCCGCCGTCAGCCCGGCGACGACATCGAGCTTGATCCAGTCGTTGCGGTAGTCGCGTATCCACTCCGGCACGAGGCTGCGGAACGTTCTCGCGTTCGTCGCCATTGCCTCATCTCGCGTCCGCTGAGGACGCAGAACGGGAGTTCCGCGACTCGCCGGTGGTCCCACCCGGCGTTCCGTCCTCAAAACTTCTCGGGAACGAACTTGAACGGGTAGTCCGCCTCCCGATAGCCATGCGCCTTCTGCCGCTTCGGCAACTTCACTGCGTCGCGGCGCACCTTCTTGTACGGAATACTGCTCAGCAGATGGCTGATGGTGTTGAGGCGCGCACGCCTCTTGTCGTCCGACCTCACCACGTACCACGGCGCCCACGCCGTATCGGTCGCCTGGAACATCTCATCGCGCGCGCGCGAATAGTCGTACCAGCGGCTATACGACTCGACGTCCATCGGCGAAAGCTTCCATATCTTGCGCCCGTCGTTGATGCGCGCCTGGAGCCGGCGCGTCTGCTCTTCCATGCCCACCTCCAGCCAGTACTTGAGGAGGACGATACTGGACTCCACCACCATCTTTTCGAAGGCCGGCGCCACCTGGAGGAAGCGCTTCACCGCTTCCTCGGAGCAGAAGTTCATCACGCGCTCGACGCCCGCGCGGTTGTACCAGCTGCGGTCCCAGATCACGACTTCGCCGGCCGCCGGCATGTGCGGCAGATAACGCTGAACGTACATCTGGCTCTTCTCGCGGTCCGTGGGCGCGGGCAGCGCGACGACCCGAAATACGCGCGGGCTCACGCGCTCGGTGATCGCCTTGATCGTCCCGCCCTTGCCCGCACCGTCGCGGCCCTCGAAGACGACGCAGACCTTGAGCCCCTTGTGCTTGACCCACTCCTGCAGCTTGACCAGCTCGACGTGCAGTTTCGCCAATTGTTTTTCGTACGCCTTCCGCTTCAGTTTGCCGCTCTGCTTGGCGTTGCTGTCCTTCGATGCCCTGCCGGTGTCAGCCATCATTGCGTCTCCTTGAACCTGCTCGGCGCAAGATGCCAGGCCTGGTGTCCCGGGACCTCGGCCGCGCACACGCCGGAATCAGGATCAGGCTCCGCGATGCCTTCTCTTGACACGCAATTGAGCCAGCGAGCGGGCGAGCGAGGCGTTGACGGTCGCCACTTCCTCGTCGGAGATCTTGTCGCGCAAGCGAGCCGCTGCACGCTGGCGCGCCTCCTCCGCTCGCGCTTCGTCGATGTCCTTCGCCGCCACCGCCATATCCGTGACGATCGCGACGCGCTCACCCGTGATCTCGACGAGCCCCTCCCCGATGGCCAGGAATTCCTTTCCTTCGTTCGTGCGCACGATGATCTCACCGGGGACGAGTCGCGTCAGGACGGGGACGTGACGCGGGAGGATCCCGATCTGCCCCTCGATCGCCGGCAAGGTGACCATTTGCACGTCTTTCGAATAGACGATCGCGTCCGGCGTGACGATCTCGAGCTTCAACGTAGCCGCCATGCTTCACCCACGCCGTTCGATGACTTCCTCGATTCCGCCCTTCATGTAGAAATTGTCCTCGGGAACGTCGTCGTGTTTGCCGTCGAGGATCTCCTTGAAGCCACGAACGGTATCCGTCACCGGGACCTGTCGGCCTTCGCGGCCGGTGAACACCTGGGCGGAGCTGAACGGCTGGCTGAGGAACCGCTGTATCTTCCGTGCGCGGAAGACGGTGAGCCTATCCTCGGGAGACAGCTCGTCCATTCCGAGGATGGCGATGAGGTCCTGCAGGTCCTTGTACCGTTGCAGCACCTTCTGGACGCCGCGGGCGACAGCGTAGTGGTCCTCGCCGACGATTTCCGGCGTGAGGGCGCGCGAAGTCGACGCGAGCGGGTCAACCGCCGGATAGATGCCGAGCTCCGCGATCGCGCGTTCGAGGACGATCGTCGCGTCGAGATGGGCGAAGGTCGTGGCGGGCGCCGGGTCCGTCAGGTCGTCGGCCGGCACGTACACCGCCTGGAAGGACGTGATCGATCCTTTCTTCGTCGACGTGATCCGCTCCTGCAACGTGCCCATCTCCGCCGCCAGCGTCGGCTGGTAGCCCACGGCGCTGGCTGTCCGCCCGAGTAGCGCCGAGACCTCGGAGCCCGCTTGCGAGAACCGGAAGATGTTGTCGATGAAGAGCAGCACGTCCTGGTTCTTCTCGTCGCGGAAGTACTCGGTGATCGCGAGGCCGGAGAGCGCGACGCGCAGGCGGGCGCCCGGGGGCTCGTTCATCTGACCGTAGACCAGGGCGATCTTCGACGCGCTCAGGTCCTTCTCGTTGATGACGCCGGCCTGCACCATCTCGTGGTACAGGTCGTTGCCCTCGCGCGTCCGCTCGCCGACGCCCGCGAACACGGACACGCCACCGTGCAGCTTCGCGACGTTGTTGATGAGCTCCATGATGACGACGGTCTTGCCGACGCCGGCGCCGCCGAACGCACCGATCTTGCCCCCCTTCAGGAACGGACAGATGAGATCGATGACCTTGATTCCGGTCGACAGGACCTGCGGTGACGTCGATTGCTCAGCCAGCGGCGGTGGCGGGCGGTGGATCGGGTAGCGCTTCTCGGCGTCGACGGGCCCGCGCTCGTCGACCGGGTTCCCGGTCACGTCGAACACGCGACCCATGACGCAATCGCCGACCGGCATCGAGATCGGCCCGCCACTGTCCGTGACTTCGTACCCGCGCTTGAGGCCCTCGGTACCGGCCATGGAGATGGCGCGCACGCGTCTGTCGCCGAGGTGCTGCTGCACCTCGAGGGTCAGCCTCATCGGCTGGTTTTGCACGGTGCACTCGACCGCCAGCGCGTTGTAGATCGCGGGGAGCGCGCCCGGAAACTCCACGTCCACCACCGGACCCACGACCTGAACGATCCTGCCCGTGTTCATGCTCCGACCCTTCCCGGCCTCACTCGGCCTGGCCTCCGGCGATCTCGAGCAACTCCTGCGTGATGCGTCCCTGGCGCAGCTTGTTGTATTCGAGCGTCAGGTGTCCGATCATCTCGACTGCGTTGTCGGTAGCGCCCTTCATGGAGACCATCCGGGCGCTCTGTTCACTCGCTTTTGCGTTCAGCAGTACCAGGTGGATGAAGATGTTCAGGTAATGCCCAAGCAGGTAGCCGATGATGTCCTCGGCATTAGGCTCGAAAAGAACCTCCGTCCTGTCGGCCGCCAGCGCTTCCGGCGGCGGCGCTCCGGGCACCTTCACTCCTCTGATGTCGCCGACGGGGAGGAACTCGAGCATCAGCGGCTGCTGGACGAGCGTGTTGACGAACCGCGTCGCGACCACCCGGACCTCGTCGACCTCGCGCTTCAGGAAGAGATCGCGGGCGAGCGCAGCGATCGCACGGGATTCAGCGAACCGGGGTGTGTCCCCGTACGGAAAGTCGGCGACGAGCTGCCGGCGGGTGCGCGCGACGAACTGGGCCGCCTTCCGTCCGGCCGTGATGAAGACCGTCGACTGCGGATCGTACTCCGCAACGAGGCGGAACAGATTGCTGTTGAGCGCGCCGCACAAGCCCTTGTCGGACGCGACCAGGATGACCGCCCGGTTGCGAACCGCGCGCACTTCGAGCAGGGGATGTTTGAAATCGATCGGGCGCGTCGTCGCCTTCCGCTGGATGCGGTAGAGCAGCTGCACGAACGGCCGCACTTGAATGGCGGCCTCCTGGGCCTTCCGCATCTTCGAGGCCGCGACCATCTGCATCGCCCTGGTGATCTGCGCCGTGTTGCCGATCGACCTGATCCGACGACGGATGTCTCGAGCGCTCGCCATCGATCATTTCCAGATCTGCTTGAACTGATCCGCAGCCGCTCTCAGCTCTGCCGATAGCGGGTCGCTGAGCGCTCCTTCTCGTCCGATCTTCGCGAGTAGATCGGCTTTCGACGACGTCAAGTACTCGGTCAGCCTGGTCTGATAGTCCTTGATGCGGTCGACGCGGATCTCGTCCACGTATCCGTTTTGCACGATCCACAGCAGGGCCACCTGCACCTCGACCGGAATCGGGTCGTGCTGCGGCTGGTTGAACAGCTCGATGATGCGTTTCCCGCGGTCGATCTTCGCCTGCGTCGCCGCGTCGAGCTCCGAGCCGAACTGCGCGAACGCCGCGAGCTCGCGGAACTGCGCCAGGTCGCCCTTGAGACGCCCCGCGACCTGCTTCATCACCTTCAGCTGGGCGGCCGAGCCGACGCGGGACACCGACAGGCCGACGGAAATCGCGGGACGGGTACCCTGGTAGAACAGGTCGGTTTCCAGATAGATCTGACCGTCCGTGATCGAGATGACGTTGGTCGGGATGTACGCCGAGACGTCGCCCGCCTGCGTCTCGATGATCGGCAGGGCGGTCAGCGACCCGTTGCCCCACTTCTCGCCGACTCGGGCGGCGCGCTCCAGCAATCGGCTGTGAAGGTAGAACACGTCGCCCGGATACGCCTCGCGACCGGACGGCCGCTTCAACACGAGCGAAACCTGTCGGTAGGCCACGGCGTGCTTCGACAGGTCGTCGTACACGATCAGCGCGTCCATGCCGTTGTCCATGAACCATTCGCCCATGGCGGCACCCGCGAATGGCGCGAGGTACTGGCTCGTGGCCGAGTCGGCCGCCGGTGCGGCGACGACGATGGTGTAGGGCATCGCCCCGGCCTCTTCGAGGGTCGCGATGATGCGCGCGATCGTCGATTGCTTCTGGCCGATCGCCACGTAGATGCAGTAGAGCGGACGATAGGTCTGGTCGCCGGCGGCTCCCGCGGCCGCGTTGAGGCGCGCCTGGCTGATGATCGTG
>Ga0134089_10000334_pt1 | contig 10558 bp, 8 predicted proteins | sample 15_taG_24_FD_123127 | JGI IMG/M metagenome (GOLD analysis project Ga0134089, IMG submission 123127) | Grasslands soil microbial communities from the Angelo Coastal Reserve, California, USA - 15_D_Glu_40cm_5_24_1 metaG | ecosystem: Environmental > Terrestrial > Soil > Grasslands ... | reverse complement strand
CGGTGGTGTCGTCGAGCGTGATCCTTGATGCCCCTTCCGCTGATGGCGGTGTGGAAGGTCTCCTTCAGGACACCCACGTCAGCCTCGGGCTGCGTACTTCTACGTAGATTTGTGGCGCAGGCGCACTCAACGGTCAAGCAAAATCTGCCTTGGGCTGTGCAATCTTTTGCCCACATCGTAGGTGGTGACAGGGCTTGTAGACCAGCACAGGTGGTGAGCGAAGCGTCCTCCCGCGACGAAGAGATCGTGCGCCACGGCGGCATCGAGGGCCCGTCGAAACTACTCGGTCTCGCCATCGCTGAATCCAAGCCGAAATCGGAAAAGTTTTTCCTGTCTTGCGTTGATCGCCTTCCGCCGTATCGTCGGTACATCTACGTATGGAGGCGGATCTGACCAAGCCGATCAACTTCGACACCTGGTGCAGGATCATCGAGCACATGGGAGGTCTCGAACGACGAGAAGACGACACAGCCGCGTGACCGTGCAGCTCGGGTCGCGCCCGGAAAGGAATTGCGATGAGCATCGAACGCGCCTCGGGCGGCAGTAGCCCGATCGATGTTTTCGATCGCGTCCTCGACAAGGGAATCGTCATTGACGCATGGGTACGGCTTTTCCTCGTCGGCATCGACCTGATTACGGTCGAGGCACGCGTCGTTGTCGCCTCGATAACAACCTGCCTGCAGTTCTCCGAAGCCGTCGGCATCTCACCCGTGTTGAGCTCAGCCGCGATTGCGGCGCGACCTTCGACGTTCCCGGCGAGCGCCGAAGTCGCATCGGATGCTGCTGCCACGCGCCACGACAACGGAGGGCCACGAGACTCTACCAACGGTGATCGCCGAACGAGCGCCTAAGTAGTGGTGCCGAAGGGGGGACTCGAACTCCCGGGGCCACCCCAAAATTGACGCGACTTCCGACGAGTCGCAGACGACACCGAGTCACGGCACAACTCGGGAAGTCCGGGGGCGTGCCATTACGAGGAGTTTCGCGCCAGCCGCATCACGGCACACAGACAGCCGCCGGCCATGATCAGCGCGCCGAGTAAACGGCTGCCGTGGTTACCCGAGCGGTCACCGGTGATCAGTATGAGCTCACCCACGATGATCCCCACGATGGCACCGATGCTCCAGCGCTGCCGCGCTGCCGGCGTCATCAGGTCCAGGCGGCCTCGATGGTCACCAGGTCGATGCGAACGAGAGAGAGCCGCACCCATGCGTCGCGATGGACGACGCCTCCCTCCGCGAGAATGCACGAGCCGCGATCGGTCCGGAAGGACTCGAGAACCTGATTCGCGCCGGCAATGAAATGATCGAGCGCGCAAAGGAACTGGTGAAGGCCGCGGACGCAGCGATCCATGCCAGCGAACTGCTCGCCATCGAAGCCCGACAGATACGAGCGGAGAGGGCCGGTCTGCGGGGCGCGAATCCTCGACCGACAGGTGCGCGGACTGACGCCTACGGAACGTCGTGAGGTCGCGATCGCAGCGGCTGTGGAGCCTCGGCGCGGTCGCTGGGATCGCGATCGGCCTGTCGATGTTGATCGTGGGCGACAGGTTCGGGCGTCACGGCCTTCGACTGCTCGGCGCGCTGATTACCGCCGGCGGTCTGCTCTGCGCCGTCGTCCGCTTCGCCGGGAAGGATTAGGTTGCGCAATAACCTCGGGCGGCCGAACCCCTCTCAGCACCGGCCGCCCGAGCATCAGCTCACGAGGCGGCGATAAGCGGCCCTCGACCCGTTGGGCGAGAGATGAGCCGCAGACGCGCCGGCCGCGAAAACACGTCTTGCCGGGGCGCCTGTTTCGGGCAACTCAGCGGGGGCATCCGAGTGTTCGAAGTATGTCGCAATCGAGGCGACGACGACGCGGGCATCGACCGTCACGAGTTCTATTCCGACCAGTGACACACGGAGCCAGGCGTCGATTACGATGCCTTTGTCGAGAACTCGGTCAAGTACATCGACGTGGCTTGGACCAACTCGAACTACTTGAGGGGGCATGGCGCGCGCTCCCACGACTAGCGTAGGGCCCGACCGGGTCGTCAGCAAGGCAGGAAACAACTTTCCTAAAACCGGCAACCTTTGCACGGGCGCTCACATCTCGTTCGCCCGTCGCCGCGAGATCGCCGTCATCAACCCACCGCGGCCTCGGGCGCGCGCGGCTCGCGGGAAGCCCGAGAAGAGCGCGGCACGACGCCGACCGGTCATCGGGCGTCGGGCACTCAGCGCGCCGCGGCGATGTCGCGCCGCGCGGTCGCCATACCCGACGCAATGAGGGTCTCCATGCCTCGCGACGAGCCGCTGAAGGCGACGACATAGGCGCCCACGTGACGTGACGCCATCAGTTCCACCACCCTTGCCGCGCTCGGCGCTCACCAGTCTGCACCGCGTGGGCCAGCTCCTTCGCGATGGTCGGGGCGAGTGCGGGATCATCACGGTGAGGTTCAAGCGATTCGCTCCCAGTAGTCGAGGAAGCGATTCGGCTGCGCGCCGCCGCAATGCTCCAAGACCAGATGCAGGAACAGCTCAAGAGATCACTCACGAGGCTGTCGGTTCGGGGGTACTGTCGTCTAAGGAGTGGTGCCGAAGGGGGGACTCGAACCCCCACACCCTTGCGGGCACATGACCCTGAATCATGCGCGTCTGCCAATTCCGCCACTTCGGCCCGGAGAGCGTCGTTCATAATACTCAGCAGGGATGGCCAGTCAAGTCGAGGGCGACGGCGGCGACCGGACGATCGCGACCAACCGCCGGGCGCGGCACGAGTACCACATCCTCGAGACGGTCGAGGCCGGGCTCGTGCTGCGCGGGACGGAGGTCAAGTCGCTGCGCGCGGGCGGCGTGAACTTCAAGGACTCGTACGCGACGATCCGCAGCGGCGAGGGCTGGCTGCTCGGCTGCCACATCACCCCCTACAGCCATGGCACCGACGCCAACCACGAGCCCGAGCGCGACCGCAAGCTGCTGCTGCACCGGAGGGAGCTCGGCCGGCTCGGCGGCAAGATCGCCGAGCGAGGGCTGACGCTGATTCCGCTGCGGCTGTACTTCAAGCACGGCCGCGCCAAGGTCGAGCTCGGGCTGGGGCGTGGCAAGAAGCTGCACGACAAGCGTGCGACGGTGCGCGAGCGCGACCAGCGCCGCGAGATGGATCAGGCGGCGCGCACGATGACCCGCGCGGGAGGTCCGCGCCGGCGGAGCCACGACGACGAGGAGTAGTCGTGGGGCCGTCCCGCGTCTATACTGACTGGTACGTCGCGCGTAGGCGGCGAATCGCACAAGGGGGGGCGACAGGTTTCGACGGGGATCAACGAGGTCCAGGCTGCGTCTCGAGGTTTCTCACCCCTCGTTAATAAGTGAGAACCTTCTAGCTGCCAACACACAGCTAGCTCTGGCGGCCTAACAACCGCTAGTGTCGGCCAGGCCGAGCCATCAGGGCCTGGGAACCGGCATCATACTCTGGTGGCTGGCTCCAACCTTCGCCTCAGGGGCGGAGCGAGACATATGAGGCTGGCCCCGCGGTCCTCCTGCCGGATGGAGGGCCGAAGGGCGAGAGCGCAGTAAGATAAACCGGCTATCGACGTAGACGCCTGCGGCTGAGGGTTTCCGGACGTGGGTTCGATTCCCACCGCCTCCACCAACATCAGAGGTACCCGCGCGGCAGACGGTACAGAAGGTACATGGACCACGGTCTGCTTCGCGCGCGCTGGTGTGCTCTGTTCGCCCTCGTCCTGACGTCCTGTGCCAGCGCCGAGGTTCGCAACGCGCGGCCCGAGGAGCGCGGACGCATCATCGAGGCCTTCGGACCCCTGCTGTACGCCGCCCATGGTTCCCAGATCGAACGGTGTCGCGTCGATACCGCCGTCATCGACGAGCCAACCTACAACGTCTGGATGATCGGGCTGCCAGACGCGCCGTGTGACCTCGCCCTGCTCGTCACGGCGTCGGCCATCGCGCAGCTCACGCCGCGCGCGCTGCAGACGCTCCTGGCCCACGAGTTCGGTCACGTCTATCGCCAGCACGCGATCGGGCGCGCCCGCGCGCGCGAGATACTGAGCGCGCGCACGGGCAGCGGGCAACGGTCGGTGCTCCGCACCTCGCACGAGCAGTTCACGCCCGAGGAGGAAGTGCAGGCCGATGAAGCCGCGGCTCACCTGCTGACGGTTGCCTGGCGCACCAATGTCGGCTGCCTCGGCACGGCCGATGTCTATGAGGACATCGCGCGCGACCGGACGCTCTGGGGCGCCTGGCTTTCACGCCACCCTTCGCCCGAGCGGCGCGTGGGGGCGCTCGTCAACACGTGCGAGCGGGAGCTGCGGCGACTGCGCTGAAGGTGCGGTCCTAGGCGGCGTCACGACCGGTGCGGTCGCGCCGGTCCTGGTCGCGCACGAGCCAGTAGACGGCCCCGAGCGCGAACACCTGCATCGGCTGCTCCGCGTGCAGATCTCGGCAGCGTCATAGCAGGGCGCAGGCCTCGTCGAAGTCCAGCCGCGGCAGGCGCGGCAGCACCTTGGTCGGGTCGCCGTGGCCGAGGTTGCAGAGAAAGTTCGACTTCACGCGGCCGTCGGGAAAGAACTCGGCGTTGACCTTCGCGTTGTCGAACCCCGACATGCCGCCGACGTCCAGCCCGACCGCGCGCGCGGCCAGCATGAAGTAGGCACCCTGCAGGGTGCCGTTGCGGAACGCGGTGATCTCGGCCAGCGCCGGGTTCTTCGCGTAGTTGTCCGCCATGTCCGGCCGGTGGGCGAAGAGCTTCTTCGGCATCCACTCGAAGAAGCGCGTGTCGTAGCCGATGACGGCCGTGACCGGGGCCTGCTTCGTCTTGTCCACGTTGCCGGGGCTCAACGCGGGAAGCAGTCGGGCCTTCGCGGCCGGCGTTCGCAAGAACACGAAGCGCGCCGGGCAGGAATTCGCGCTCGTGGGCCCCATCTTCGCGATGTCGTAGACGCGGCGAAGCGTCTCGTCGCTGACCGGCGTGGGCAGCCAGCCATTCTGCGTGCGCGCCTGAAGGAACAGGAGATCGAGCGCTGCCTGGTCGAGCGTGGGTCGCACGAGCGTCCTCCTGGTCGGGGTCAGGGCCGCCGGGCGTCGCGGATGGCGTTCCAGACGCGCTCGGCCGAGGCCGGCATGTCGAGGTGGCGCACCCCGAGGGGCGCGAGGGCGTCGAGCACGGCGTTCATCACCACGGGCAGCGCGCCGACGGTGCCGGCCTCGCCGGCGCCCTTGGCGCCGAGCGGGTTGAGCTTCGTCGGCACGGGATGGCTCTCGACGACCACGTCGGGCAGCGTGTCGGCGCGCGGCAGCGCGTAGTCCATGAACGAGCCCGTCAGGAGCTGACCCGAGTCGGGGTCGTACACGATCTGCTCCATCAGCGCCTGGCCCACGCCCTGCGCCACGCCGCCGTGGATCTGGCCCTTCAGGGTCAGCGGATTGATCACGGTGCCGACGTCGTCGGCGATGACGTAGGCGACGAGGCTGACCGCGCCCGTCTCGGGATCGATCTCGACCTCACAGACGTGGCAGCCGTTCGGCCACGTGTCGGACGGCGGCGAGAACGTTCCGGTCTCGTAGAGGCCGGGCTCGACGCCCTTGGGCAGCGAGGCGGGCTGGAACGCGGCGCGCGCGACTTCCTTGAGCGCCACCGCGCGGTCGGTGCCCACGACCGAGAACGCGCCATTCTCGAACTTGATGTCGGCCTCGGCGGCCTCGAGCAGCTTCGCGGCGATCCGGCGGCCCTTCGCGACGACCTTGTCGGCAGCCGTCCACAGGGCGGTGCCGCCGATGACCGTCGAGCGCGAGCCCATCGAGCCCATGCCGAACGCGACACGATCGGTGTCGCCGTCGACGTAGCGGACGTCGGCCGGATCGAGGCCGAGCCGCTCGTGGAGAATCTGCTTGAACGTCGTCTCGTGGCCCTGGCCCTGGTTCTTCGTCCCCATGAGCACCGTCACGCTGCCGCTCGGCGAGAAGCGGATCTCGGCGAACTCGGGCTGTGGGCCCGCCGCCCGCTCGATCGCGTTGGCGACGCCGAGCCCGCGCAGCCGGCCGCGCCGACGCGCCGCCTCGCGGCGGACCGGGAAGCCGGAGACGTCGGCTAGCTTGAGCGCGGCCTCCATCTGCGCCGGGAAATCGCCGCAGTCGTAGGTGACGCCGGTGGCCGTCTTGTACGGCATCGCCGAGGCGGGCACCAGGTTCTTGCGGCGGAGATCGACCGCGTCCACGCCCAGCTCGCGCGCGGCGTCGTCGATGAGGCGCTCGATCACGTACGTCGCCTCCGGGCGCCCGGCACCGCGGTACGGCGCCGTCGAGCTCGTGTTGGTGAGCACCGAGGTCACCTGCACGTGGGCGGCGGCGAACGCGTAGACGCCGACGAGGGTCGCGATGTTGCTGAAGGTCGCCAGCAGATTGCGGTCCGACGACACGTAGGCGCCGACGTTGGCCAGCGTGCGCACGCGCAGCGTGAGGAACCGGCCCTCGGCGTCCAGCGCCAGCTCGGCCTCCGTCACGTTGTCGCGGGCGTGCTCGTCGGCGGGAATGGCCTCGCGCCGCTCGCAGCGCCACTTGACCGGGCGGCCGAGCCTGCGGGCCGCCCACAGCACCAGACGATGCTCCGGATACTGCCAGCCCTTCGTGCCGAAGCCGCCGCCGACGTCGCCGGCGATCACGCGGATCTGGTGCTCGGGGACGCGCAGGATGTTGGTGGCCAGCGCGGTTCGCACGCGATGCGGGTACTGCACGTCGGCGTGGAGCGTGTAGCGCTGCTCGCCCGGGTCCCAGGCGCCGAGAGCGCCGCGCGCCTCCATGTACTGCGCGTGGACACGTGTGATGACGTAGCGCCGGCGGACCACGCGCGTGGCGCGGCCGAAGGCGGCCTCGGTCGCCGCGCGGTCGCCGACCTCGTGCACGTTCGAGACGTTGTCGGGGCACTCCTCCCACACCGCGGGGCCCCCCACCGCGTCCGCCGTCGAGGTCACCGCGGGAAGCGGCTCGTAGTCGATCTCCAACAGCTCGGCTGCGTCCTCGGCCTGGGCGAGGGTGTCGGCCACGACCATCGCGACCGGATCTCCGACGTAGCGCGCGCGCTCACGCGTCAGGCCGTGGTGGGGCGGCGCCCACATCGGCGAGCCGTCGGGCCGCTTGCGCTTGAGGGTCATCTTCATCGTGCCAAGCTCGGCGACGTCGGCGCCGGTGAAGACGGCCAGCACGCCGGGCGCGCGCCGCGCGCGGGCGGCGTCGATGGTCACGATCCGCGCGTGGGCGTGGATCGAGCGCACGATCACGGCGTGTGCCTGGCCGGGCAGGTTCACGTCGTCGTGAAAGCGCCCTCCGCCCCGCACGAGGCGGACGTCCTCGAACCGCTTGATCGGCTGGCCGATTCCGAACTGTCCCATGGGCCGGTAGTCACTCATTTTGACGGCGCCGGGTCAAGCCCGGGGGCGATTTCGTTGCTGCCTATACGGAAAAAATTGCACGATCCGTAGAATTACCAATCCGCTTCCCGCGAGGAACCCCCGAAAACTCAAGGCTGATCTCTTGGCAGGGAAACTGCTGTCCCCATCGCGGTGGTGAGAATGCTCCGACCCCTGGTCAGGCCAAAGACGGGGCCTCACGCCCGGCTCATTTCCCCGTGATGGAAGCCAGGAGCCAGCCGGAGGTCGCTCCGGAGGCCCCCGGGCCGTTTCTCAACGGGGGCGCCGTCTCACTGGGAGAGATCGAACCCCCACGCGGAGAAGGCCTGACACGGCGCCTCGCCGCGACGCTCCGCGGTCTCGCCCGCCTCACGGCCGAAGCGTGCGCCGTCGATCGCTGCTCGATCTTCGTGCCGAAGGGCGACGTCCTCGTTCCGGCCATGTCCCAGCTCGCGACCGGCGCGGCACGGGCCGATCTCTGGCAGGCCTTCACGGCGCTCGAGACGAAGGTCGGCCCGGAGGGGCCGGCGATCGTGCTCGAGGTGCTGGCCGCCCGGCGTCCCCGGGTGGTCCTCAACGTCCCGACGGTCCCCCGCGTCCCCGACGAGTGGAAGCGCTTCGGCATCCGCTCCATGCTCCTCGTGCCCCTCGTCCGCGATGACGCGGTCGTCGGCCTGATGGTGCTGGACACGACGGCGCCCTCGATCGGACACGCGCAGCGGCGCCGCGCCGGCCAGCTCGCCCACAGCATCACGCTCGCCATCGATAGCCCGGTCTCGACGCGAGAGATGCGCAGCCGCCTGCGCGCCTCGGAGATGATCCTGACCGTCGGGCGGACGATCGGATCGACGCTCGAGCTGCAGGAGGTCGTCCGCCGGATCACGCGCGAGGCCGCCCACGCCGTGCGCGCGGATTCCGCCGGCATCTACCTGATGACGGAGACGCGCGACCGGATGCTGCCGTACGCGGCCTATCACATGCCCAAGGAGATCCTCGACACCATCCGCAAGCGGCCGATCATCTTCAAGCATCTGGAGGATCTTCAAACGCACTGGTCGGCCGACGTCCCCAACGACCCGGCGTTCCAGGCGCCGATCTTCCGGCAGTTCCCGGCCAAGTCGCTGATCCTGGCGCCCCTGCGCGCCAAGGAGGGCGTGATCGGGGTGCTCGCGTGCGCCTGGTGGACGCGGCGGCATCGTGTGACGCGAGAGGAGATCAGCCTGATGGAGAGCCTGGCCGGTCCGGCGGCGGTGGCCATCGAGAACGCCCGACTTTACGCGAAGGCGGCCCAGGCCGCCGTCGCCCAGGAGCGGATGCGGGTGGACAAGATCCTGCATGACACTCTGCGGCACACGGTGTTCTCGATGGCGCTGAGGATCGACATGGCGCTCAACGGGAGCACGAAGGCGTCGGAGCTCCAGGCGGCTCTCCGCGCCCTGAAGCAGGACGCCGGCGTGATGATGGCACAGATGCGCGAGGTCCTGCCGCCGGGTGAAGCCGGCCGGGCCGCGCCGGCGTTCCGGCGTCGGGGTCGCACCCCGCGCCTGACCCGGCACCCCCATTCGGGGGCCTAAAAACCCTCGGACGGGTGTAACGGACCGTAACCGAAGCGTGGTCTACTCGATCCGCGTGGTCGAGTTCTGAGCCGAGGAGAAGCGAGTGGCGCGAAGGATGGAGCGACCGGTTCCTCACGTCGGGAACGGCGTGCGGCACAAGTTCCAAGTGCTGGACCGCATCAACGTGGCGATCGTCGACGATCACGAGATCGTCCGCGCCGGACTGAAACAGGCGCTCGAGCGTGAGGCCGACATCGCGATCGTCGGCGAGGCGCGGACGGGCAATGAAGCCGTGCACGTGGCCGAGACGCTGCGCCCGCACGTCATGCTCCTCGACGTGAAGCTCGAGGACGTCGAGGGCCCGGAGGTGTGCCGGCGCGTGCTCGCCGCCTCGCCGGGTACCGCCGTGGTGATGCTGACGAGCTACTGCCAGGACAACATCATCCTCAAGAGTCTCAACGCGGGCGCCAAGGGCTACCTGATCAAGGACGTCGAGCTCGCCGAGGTCAAGCGGACGATCCGCGCCGTCTATCGCGGTCACTCGGTGCTCGACCCGAAGGTCGCCCCGCGCGTGATCGCCAACGCCACCAACGGCAAGCCCGGCGCGAGCCTGTCCGAGCGCGACGTCGCCATCATCCGGTACGTCGCCGGCGGCCTCACCAACAAGGAGATCGGCGCGCTCGTCCATCTGAGCGGGCACACGATCAAGGACCGCCTGGAGAAGATCGCGGTCGTCTTCGACGTCCGCTCGCGCGCCGAGATCGTCGCCGAAGCGTTTCGCGCCGGCCTCATCTAGGTCTCGTCATCGCGAGCGCCCCCCGATCGGGGGTCGGCGCTCCCTCCGCTCTGCCGCCGCGCCGCCTCCACGCGCGGGCGGCTGCGCCCACGAACGGCCGCCAAAAATTCCCCCTCGCGTCTGTAGGCGCCGCTCGCGCGGTGCAGTCTACTTCGTCCCAACAAGGCAGCAGTCCGTCGCGCCCCGGACCGCGAGAAGGGATCGAGCGATGTGCGGGATCGTCGGCCATGTGGGTGACAAGGACGCCGCGACATGAACCCGACTACCGTCGCCCATCGGCCGTGGCCCGGCCCGGCCTTTCCCTACGTCGTCGGCGAGTCGACCCGAATGCAGGACGTCTACGACGTGATGACCAGGGTGGCGGAAGGCGATGCCAACGTCTGCATCGAGGGCGAGTCGGGCACCGGCAAGGAGTTGATCGCCGAGACGCTGCACGCGGTGGGGCCACGGCGCGACCGCCCCTTCGTCACGCTGGACTGCGCGGCCATCCCCGACGTCGCGATGGACCGGGAACTCTCCAGTCACGTCCGCGCCGGGGTCACGCTCTTCCTGGACGGGATCGGCGAGCTGACGCCACATCTGCAGGCGAGGCTTCTCCACGTGATCCGGACGGAGCCGCAGGTCCGCGTCATCGCCGCGACGAGCCGCGACCTTCGCCAGGCCATCCACGACGGCCGCTTTCTGGGGGACCTCTATTACTGCATCGCGGTCGTTCACGTCGAGCTGCCGGCCCTCCGGGAGCGCACGGAAGACATTACACTGCTCGTCGCGCATTTCCTTCGTCGCAAGGCGGCCCGGCACCGGAAGGCG
>Ga0134089_10000325_pt1 | contig 10621 bp, 6 predicted proteins | sample 15_taG_24_FD_123127 | JGI IMG/M metagenome (GOLD analysis project Ga0134089, IMG submission 123127) | Grasslands soil microbial communities from the Angelo Coastal Reserve, California, USA - 15_D_Glu_40cm_5_24_1 metaG | ecosystem: Environmental > Terrestrial > Soil > Grasslands ... | reverse complement strand
CCGTCGATCCGGCGGCGCTGCGCACGATGTGCGACGCGATCCGTCATCGCGGTCCGGATGACGAGGGCACGCTCGTCAGAGGTCCGGTCGGCCTCGGGATGCGCCGTCTCAGCATCATCGACCTAGCCGGGGGACGGCAGCCGATGACGAACGAAGATGGATCCCAGGTGATCGTCTTCAACGGGGAGATTTACAACTATCGGGAGCTGCGCCGCGAGCTGGTGCGCCGGCGCCACCGGTTCCGCACTCACAGCGACACCGAAACGATCGTGCACTTGTACGAGGAGCATGGGCCGCACGCGGTCGAGCGACTGCGCGGCATGTTCGCGTTCGCGATCTGGGACGGCGCCGCGCGGTCCCTGTTCCTGGCGCGTGACCGCTTCGGCATCAAGCCGCTGTACTACGTCGTGGCTCCCTGGGGCATCGCCTTCGCTTCGGAGCTGAAGGCGCTCGTCGCGGCCGGACTCACTGCGCGCGAGCTCGACTGGGACGCCCTCGACGCCTACGTCCAGCTCGGCTACATCCCGGCACCGGCGACGCCGTTTCACGACGTGCGCAAGCTCGAGCCGGGACACTGGCTGTTGTGGCGCGAGACCGGCGCGGTCATGGTACATCCCTACTGGGACCTCCCCCGGCACGAGACACCGGCGCCACCGGACATCGCCGACCGCCTGGTGGAGTGGCTCGACGATTCGGTCGCGGCCCACCTCGTGAGCGACGTGCCCGTGGCGGCGTTCCTGTCGGGCGGCCTCGACTCGTCGGCGGTGGTGGCGAGCATGGCGGTCGCCGGGGAGGGGCCGCCGCACGCCTTCACCGCGCGCTACTTCGGATCGGGAGCGGCCGACACCGACGAAACGGAGCTCGCCCGGCAGCTGGCGCGGCGCTACGACGCGCGCCTGACGATCGTGGACATCCGCCCCAACCTGCGCGAGAGCTTCGAGCCGATCGTGCGCGCCCTGGACGAGCCGCATGCCGACGACTCAGCAGTGCCCACGTGGGCCTTGTCCCAGGCCGTCGGCAGCTCCTACAAGGTCGCGCTCACCGGCATCGGGGGCGACGAGCTGTTCGCCGGCTACTGGCGGCACCTCGGCCTGCTCGCCATGGAGCAGTTTGGCCGTTTGCCCCGCGCGCTGCGCGGCGCGGCGGCGAGCCTCAGCTCGTTCCTCCCCGATCCCGGCCGCGGGCTCGGTATGTACCGTTTGAAACGCTTCCTGCGCGCCGCGCGTGACACGGCGACGATGCCGGACCGCTACCTCGGCCTGCTCGGCAAGTGCGATGATCGCGAGCGGGCGCAGCTGTACTCGGCCGATCTGCGCGTGCTTCTCCCCGGAGGCGCGGCGGGCGAGCGGCTGCGCCGCTTGCACCGGGATGCTGGCGCGCCCCGCGGTCTCGCCGCGGCGCTCTATCTCGATTACAAGGTCTACCTCGCCGACGACATCCTCGCGCTCTCCGACCGTCTCTCGATGGCGCACTCGCTCGAGCTGCGCGTGCCGCTCGTCGATCACATTCTCGCAGAGCGGGTCTTCCCGCTCCCGGCCCGGCTCAAACTGGGCGGCTGGAAGCTGAAGCATCTGCTGAAGCGCGCGCTCGCCGGACGGCTGCCTGCCGCTCACCTCACCGCGCCCAAACGCGGCTTCGTCGGCCCCACCGCGGCATGGCTGCGCGACGAGCTCCGGCCCATGCTGCAGGACGAGCTCTCAGCGAGCCGCATCACGCGCCTCGGCTACTTCGATCCCGGGGCGGTCGCTCGCCTCATCGACGAGCATTGCGCCCGCCGCCACAACCGTGAGGGGATTCTGTGGGCGCTGCTCTGCTTCTCGACGTGGCACCGCCTGTACGTGGAGGGCCCCGCGGTGCCGCGGTATGAAGGCGTCGCGACGATCTCCGCCCCGGCCTCGCCTCGGGGCGTCGCATGACCATCTTTGCGGGACTCTTCTGCCGACACGGCGGTGCGCGTGTCGGCGACTCGACGTGCGACGCGCTGCGCCGCACGCTGTCGCGGGATATCCGCGACGCCGTGAGCGAATTTCGCGACGCTCGGGTGTTCCTCGCCAAGGTCGACATCGGCGCCTATGGAGAACCCGCCTTCTTGGTGCGTCCCGGCGGCTCGGTGTCATTGCTCGCCGGAGAGCCGTTGCTCGCGACTGGAGATCCCCGCGTGGCACGAGGCCGCAGCGCGGACCTCGCGTTGCTGCACGACAGCTGGGACCGATCAGACTGCAGCTCGCTTGCCGGAGCACGCGGCGTGTTCTGCGCCGTGCACTACCACCCGGACGCGGGTCGCCTCACGCTCGTCACGGACAAGCTCGGTGTCCGGCCGTTGTACTACTGGATCGGCGAAGATCATGTGATCTTCGCCACGGCCATGCGAGTGCTCGAGGCGCTCGCCGAGGTTCCCAAGCAAATGGACCTGCGCGCCGTTACCGAAGCGGCCTGTTTCGGATTCCCGTTAGGCGACCGCACCCCCTACCAGGGCGTACGCGCGTTGCGCGCCGCCGAGGTCGTGCAAGTCTCGGGGGCGGGCGTGGCACGTTCCCAGTACTGGCGCTGGGACGACATCCCGCCGGCCAGGCGCCCGCAGCAGGAGCTGCTCCAAGAGGCCTATGATCGGTTCACGGCGGCCGTCGCCTGCCGGCGGCGCGGGGACCGGACCACGACCGCATTCCTGAGCGGCGGACTCGATTCGCGCTGCGTCGTCGCAGCGCTCCGTGCCCAAGGCGCCGAGGTCCATGCCTTCAATTTCGCGCTTCCCGGTACCCAGGACCGGATCCTGGGCGCCGCGTGTGCAGCCGCGCTCGGCGCCCGGCACCACCAGGGAACCATGCGGCCCGATGTCGAGCTGCGCTTCTCGGCGCTGTTGGCGGACGCCCTGAGCACGCCGGAGCACTGCTTAGCACCTCCGCCGGAGCACCCGCGCGTCGTGTGGTCCGGCGAAGGTGGGAGCGTCGGGGTGGGATACGTCTATCTGACCCGCGGCATGGTCGACCAGCTGCGCGCCGGCGACCCGGACGGCGCGATCGCGGCGTTCCTAGAGCGGCAGAAGGCCGCCGTGCTGCGCAAACTGCTGCGACCAGCGGTCGCCGACGCCGTGGCTGACATCCCGAGACGGGGAATTCGGGAGGAGCTCGACGACCTCCGCTGCGCGGATCCGGGGCGCAGCCTCCACCTGTTCTTGCTGCTCAACGACCAGCGACGCCACCTGGCGGGCCATTTCGAAAACATCGATCTCCACCGGCTCGAGTTCACACTGCCCTTCTTCGACAGCGACTTCCTGCAGTCCATACTCGCCGTGCCGATCGACCTGTGTGTCTACCACCAGTTCTACGTCAAGTGGCTTGACCTCTTCCCGGCGGCGGTGACCTCGGTGCCTTGGCAATCGTATCCCGGTCACGTCCCCTGCCCGCTCCCGATCCCCCCGGGGCTGCACTACCAGTGGCAGGCCGCGCGAATGAAAGCGTGGCACGGACCGCGCAAGCAGGCACTGCTGCGCCGCGCCGGCGAGATGCTCGCGGCCCAACGATTCCCGCGAGACCTGCTGAGTAAGTCCGTGCTGCGCGTGGCCGGATGGATTTATCGCACGGGGCTGCGCGACTATGGCTACGTGATCCAGCACGCGAGCTTGTATTACACCTACTGGGAGCGTTCTGGCGGCCGCTGGGTCGCGCCAGGGACTGCTCCGGCAAGCCCTCCGCCAACGCAGGACGCGACAGGCGAACGCCGGCTCGCCACCGATGCCCTCACCCGTTAGCTCGGCCGTGCTCGAGCAACGCGCGGACCAGCCCGCGTCGCCCCCGGCACGTGAACTGGACCGCTCGCTGATCCGGGGCATCGCGTGGACGGGGGCGACGCGCTGGGCCACACAGCTGCTCGGGTGGGCGTCGACACTCATCGTCGCGCGGCTGCTGGCGCCGACCGACTATGGCGTCGTCGGCATGGCGATGATCTATCTCGGCTTCATGCAGCTCGTGAACGAGTTCGGCCTGGGCTCCGCCATCATTCAGCGCCGCGATCTCACCGCGGACCAGATCTCCCGCCTCAACGGGTTGGCGCTGCTGCTGGGATGGGCGTTCGTGGCTCTCTCCGCAGTGCTGGCGTGGCCCGTCGCCGTATTCTTCGGTGAGGCCGCGGTCCGGTGGATTATCCTAGCGTCCAGCATCACGTTCCTGATGACAGCGTTGCAGATCGTGCCGCGGGCCCTGCTGACGCGCGACCTGGATTTCCGGAGGCTGGCCTGGGCGGACGGCGCCGAAGCGCTCGTGGCCGCCGGCGCGACGCTCGCGTTCGCAGCGGTGGGCCTGAGGTATTGGGCTTTGGTGCTGGGGCCGCTCGCCGGCCGTCTCACGAGCACCGTCCTGATCAACGCCTGGCGGTCGCATCGCCTCGCCTGGCCCCGCCGCTTCGCCAGCATCGCGGCCGCGGTGAGCTTCGGCTGGCAGGTCGTCGTGGCGCGCATCGCATGGTACTTCTACAGCAACGCCGACTTCGCAGTCGTGGGCCGCGTGCTCGGGAAAGCCGCGCTCGGCGCGTACACCCTAGGGTGGACCATCTCGAGCATCCCGGTCGACCGCGTGAGCGCACTGGTCGCGAGCGTGACGCCGGCTGTCTTTTCCGCCGTGCAGCACGACCCGCCGGCGCTGCAGCGTTACCTCCGGAACCTCACCGAGGGGCTCGCGCTCGTCACGTTTCCGGCGGCGGTCGGGATCGCGCTGATCGCCGACGAGTTCGTGCTGCTGGCGCTCGGGGAGCACTGGCGGCCCGCCATCCTGCCACTCCGGCTGCTCGCGCTCTCGGCAGCGCTCCGGTCGCTGAGTACGCTGCTCCCGCAAGTGATCGTCGCCACCGGGCACGCCAAGTGGAACATGCAGCTGACGGTCCTCGCCACGCTGATCCTTCCTGGGCTCTTCTACATCGGGGCTCACTGGGGCACCGCCGGGGTAGCGGCCGCCTGGGTGGTCGGCCATCCCACCTGCGTGCTGCCGTTGTTCCTCGTCGCCGGGCTGCGTGTGACCGGACTGTCGCTGGCGACGTACCTGAAGGCGCTGGGGCCCGCCGTGGGAGCCACGCTGGTGATGGCGGCAACCGTACTGGCCATGCGCTGGGCCACGCCCGCCGGCTTGCCGGCAAGCCTGCGCCTCGGTATGCACGTCTTCGCAGGCGTCGGGGCCTACGGAGCAGTGCTGTACTACGCTCACCGCCCGCGCGTGCGGGCGCTGTGGGCGCTCGTGCGCGAACTGCGGGGCTGACGGGTCAGCGCACCAGGCCGAGCCGCCCTAACGTTTCGACGATGAAGGGCCCCGGGTCGCGCCAGCGCCAGATCTCTTCCCGATCATGCGCTCGCCCGAAACGACAGAAATCGCGCACGGCGGCGAGTCGCGAGGCACGCGCCCCGTTGAGGTGGAGGGCCCGCGCCGAGCGGGTGAGCCGCAGGTAGAGGTGATCGACGTCGCCCCAGAACCAGCGGCTGCGCACACCGACCTGATAGTCCCACACCGGTGCTACCTCGCGGCCCGACGCACAGGCGACCAGCAAGGCCGGGAAATCCACGCCGGCGTCGATGGCCAGCTGGAGCGAGCCCCACAAGCGCCCGTTGACCTCCATGAACACGTAGCGATTGGTGGCAAGGTCGCGCTTGCACTCGACCATCGCCACGCCCCGCCAGTCGAGCAGCTCGAGCAGGCGGGTTCCGGCGGCGACGAGCTCGGGCGGCGCCGCGATGCTCTCGCGGTACACGCTCACGCCCCCGGCGGGCGGCTTCTCCCGCAGGCGTCGGTGCGCGAACGCGGCGAGCACCCGCCCGTTCCAGCGTAACAGAAACAGACCCTCGCCCGGTCCGCGCACGCGGCGTTGCAGTAGCACGGGGAAGGCGCCGGCGGGCAACGCGGCGAGCCCCGCGCGGCATGAGGCGGGGTCGTCCACGTAGGTGACGCCGACCTTCCGTTTTCTCACGTCTCCCATCACTTCGGCGGGAATCACGGAGCGGTGGGGCTTCAAGACAGCCGGGAAGAACGACGCAGCGGGGAGGTTGCCGCAATCCGCGGGCGTCGCGAAGAGCAGTGTATCGGGCACGGCAAGCCCTGCCGCGCCCGCGAGCTCAAGCGTGTGGGCTTTGTCTGACGCGCGCCGATAGGTATCGAGATCGGGGAACGGGAGGAGAACATGCTCGGGGAGCGCGTTCCGGTGCTCGAGCAGCGCCTCGACGGACGGGTCGGTGACGGGCAGAAGCACGTCGACTCCTTGAGCCCGGGCCACTGCTGCAACCTCTGCGGCGTAGTGCGCCGGGCGATCGAGCGCGTCGGAGCGAACGCGCCACGACCGCACGCCACGCGACACGCCCGCGAGTGAGGAACGCCGGCGTGCGGCGACGTAGACTCGGTAGCCAGCGGCCACGAGCGACCGGGCGGTCGCGAGGGCGGCCCGCTCGCCACCGTCCGTGATCAGGATGCGCATGCGCCCTGCGGCAACTGAGAGAAGCGTGCCGCGCGCATCCTGAAGCTCACCCGGGCCAATTGTAGCGCCCGCGCAACATGAGCGCACGATTTGCCGGGGCGCAGGCGGCGCTCAGGCTGGCTTCGGTCTTGCAATGACGGGGGCGCGTGGGCACGCCACCTACCGGCGGGCCAATGCGCGTCGCCTTCGCGGGCGCCGGCAGGATGGCCCGCCTTCATCTCCATGCCCTGCGACGCGTGCGGACGCCGCACTTCGTCGCCGCGGTATGCGACACGTCCGACAGCGCGGCGCGGGAGGTCGCCGCGCTGGCGGGGGCCGTGGCGTACACGTCGCTCGCCGAGCTGCTGCGGGAAGCGCAGCCGAGTCTCGTCCACGTGTGCACGCCCGCGGGGACTCACTACCAGCCCGCTCGTCAGGCGCTGCTCGCCGGCGCGCACGTCTACGTCGAGAAGCCGTTCGTCGAGACGCAGCGCGAGGCGCGAGAGCTGCTCGGGCTGGCCCGCGACCGCGGCTTGCTCGTGTGTGCCGGACACCAGCAGGTCCGCGACCCAGCGTACCGCAAGCTGATGGCGCGCGTCCCGGCGCTCGGCGCGGTCGCGCAGGTGGACAGCCACTTCGCGTTCCGCCCCGTCGGGATGAACCCCGAGCGGGCAGGCCCGAAGGCGCTCGCCGCCCAGCTGCTCGACATCCTTCCGCATCCGCTCTATACGCTGATCGCGGCCCTGGAAGGCACGACCGCCGATTCGTCGGCCATCGAGGTCGCCGCGGTCGTCGCCGCCCCGACGGACCTGCACGCGGTGATCCGAGCGAACGGCGCGTTCGGCCGGCTCGCGGTGAGCCTCCGGGCTCGCCCGGTAGCGTCGACGCTGTCCGTGTTCGCGTCGGGCGGTATGCTCACGGCCGACTTCATCCGCACCAGCGTCGTCGGGGCGGCGAACGCTGGCACCGCTCCGCTCGAGAAGGCCGCCAACCCGTTGGTCGAAGGGTGGCAGACCGCAGCACGGGGCACGGCGGGTGTAATGCGGCGCATCCTCCAGGGCGGTGACTACCCCGGCTTGGCCGAGCTGATCGGAGACTTCTATGCGGCCGTGGCTCGCGGCGGGCCGTCGCCGCTCGCCCCCGACCATCTGCAGCGCGTGACCGCCATTTACGAAGAGCTGGCGGCGAACGTCCGCGGCGCAGCTGAGCGGGCCGCCGTTCAGCGAGTGACCCCGAATGAGCCGGCTGCAGGTGCCCCTCTCGCGGCGGTGACCGGCGCGCGGGGGTTCTTCGGCACGGAGATCACGCGCGAACTGGCGCGCCGGGGCTTTCGGGTGCGGGGGATCACCCGCTCACCCGACCCGGAGGATCCGCACGTACACGAGTGGCGGGCGCTCGATCTTGGCCGGCCGATTCCGCGCGACGCGTTCGCAGGGGCCGCGGTCGTCGTGCACGCAGCCGTCGATACCGCGGGAGGCTACGACGGTCACCAGCGCAACACGATCGATGCCACTCGCAACGTGCTACGCGGGATGTGCGCGGCGGGCGTCTCACGTCTGGTGTACGTAAGTAGCCTCTCCGTCCTAAGGCCGCCACGTACGCCGTGGGAGCGACAGGACGAGCGGACCCCCCTCGCACCGCCCGACGCGCGCAAGTTCGGTTCCTACGCGTGGGGCAAGACCGAGGCCGAGCGCGTGGTGGCCGCCGAGGCGGCGTCGCTGGGCATCGAGACGCGCGGATCCGCCCGGCGGCGCTGGTCGATTGGACCAACCCGGAGATGCCAGGGCTCGTCGGCCGCCGGCTGTTCGGGTCGTGGCATCTGGGCTTCGGTCGCCCGGGACTGGTGTTCGCGGTGTGCGAGGTCGGCCGGGCGGCAGCGGCGGTGGCGTGGTGTGCCGAGCAGTTCGCTGAGGCGCCGGCGGTAGTGAACCTCTTCGACCCGGCGATCTCCACCCGCCGACGTTTACTCGACCTGATTCGCTCGCACGGCTGGCGGGGACGCATGGTGTGGTTGCCGATCCCAGTGTTCGCGCTGCTGGTCACTACGACGCGCGTCGTGCTGAGCCTGGTGCGTTTGCGCCTGCCCTCCCGGCTCGCGGTGTGGTCGATCTTCCGCCCGCGCCGCTACGACCCCGCCCTCTCGACGAAGCTACTGGAGGCGGCCCACCGCGAGCCGGTGCGCGCCGCGCCGCCCCGCGCGGCACAGCTGCTGTGGTGAAACCGGGGCCCGTCGGCGCGCGCTTCGCTTCCCCGCCGCTGGGCGCGATCAACGTCCCACCCTCACCGTCGGTCTCCGTGGATCGTCACTGGGATCTGCTGGTGGGGTGCCTCGCGGTGTACGTGCTCACGGCGGTCGGGCGGGTGCACCAGCTATTCGGTTTTCTCGAGCCGCTGCACGTTGCGCTCCTGTCCGCCAGTTTGGCGATCTGCCTCTACATCGCCGTCGGGGGTCGGGCGAGGCGCTTCCGACTCGTGCTCCAGACCCGCACGACGCGCTGTGTCCTCGCGCTCGCCTGTTGGATGGTGCTGTCTATCCCGGGCGCTCTGTGGCCAGGGGGAGCGTTCCAAATGTTCACCGGCGAGTTCGGCAAAACGGTGGTGATGTACCTTGTGCTCGCGGCAGCGCTCCGCGGGTTTCTCGATGTCGAACGCGTTGCCTTCGTCTACCTGCTCTCGGCCGGCATTTACGCCGCGGTGATCCTCGCGCGCTTCCAGGTCGGCGCCGAGCAGTGGCGCCTGGGCTCGCTGTACTACTACGACGCCAACGAGTTCGCGACGCTCGCCGTGATGAGCGTGCCGCTCGGCGTCTACTTCATGGTCCGCCCACGCCCCCTGTGGCGGCGGCTGGTGAGCGGCACCGCCGTCGCCCTCCTGGCGGTGGGCTTCGTCTGGGCGGGGTCGCGCGGCGGTTTCCTCGCCCTGTTGGCCGTCGCTGTCTTCTTGCTGGTGCGCTATCGCGGGATCCACGTGCGCTGGCGTGCCCTCACGACGGCCCTGCTTGCGCTCGTCTTCGCGGCGACCACAACCGACACGTACTGGGAGAAGATGAGCACGATCCTCCAGCCCAAAGACGACTACAACGTCACGGGCGAGCAAGGTCGCGTGAAGGTCTGGAAGCGAGGCCTCGGGTATATGCTGCAGCACCCGGTCCTGGGCGTAGGCGCCAACAACTTCGCCACCGCCGAGGGGACGATCTCCCCCCTTGCACGGAATGCAACCGCCGGCCGGGGTGTCAAGTGGTCGGTGGCGCACAACAGTTTCCTCCAGATCGGCGCCGAGCTCGGTGTCCCGGGGCTGATCTTCTTCGTTGTCATGCTGGGGAGCGCGTTCGGCGCGCTGCGCGCCGTGCAGCGGACCCGGCTGCGGTGGGCGCCCGGCGAGCGCAGTCCCCCTACAGTGCAGCTCGCTCAGGCCCTTACAGCCGCGCTCGTCGGGTACCTAGTGGGCGGGTTCTTCCTGTCGCTCGCGTACCGTGACCTGCTGTACACGCTGCTCGCCCTAGTCGTGGCGCTTCGCAAGTCGGTCGCGCTGGCGGCCGCGTCGGTGACGTCCTCCCCGTTCAGAACAGGACCGCTCACATGATCGCATTGAGCGTCCTGCTCGGCCTCATCGCCATCGTTTTGCTGCTGCCGAGCGCGTCCGATCTGCTGAGTGTGGTCAAGATAGCGCTCGGCCGCAGGCCCACGCGGCCGCACGTGCCGGAGGCGCCGCCGCGCCTCTTGTTCCTCGTCCCAGCCCACAACGAGGAGCTGCTGATCGAGTCGTGCGTCCGATCGCTTGTGCGCCTGCGCTACCCAACGACCCGCGCCAGCGTCGTCGTGATAGCCGATAACTGCAGCGACCGAACCGCCCCGCTCGCCCGGGCGGCAGGCGCTCGGTGCCTCGAGCGACACGACCAGTCGCTCCCCGGAAAGCCCCGGGCGATCGCCTGGGCGCTGGAGCAGCTCCCGGTGCACGGGTACGACGCCGTGGTGATCGTGGACGCGGACACCGTGGTCGATCCCGACTTCGCCGACCAGCTCGCGACCTGCGGCCCCCTGGCGTCGAAGGCGGTCCAAGCGTTCTTCGACCTGAGCAACCCGGACGAGAGCCCGCTGACCCGGATGGCCGCCGTGCTTGCCACGGCGACACATCGCTTCGCCTATCCGCTCAAGCAGCGCGCCGGACTCAACGTGCCGCTGGTGGGCAACGGCAT
>Ga0134089_10000321_pt1 | contig 10643 bp, 10 predicted proteins | sample 15_taG_24_FD_123127 | JGI IMG/M metagenome (GOLD analysis project Ga0134089, IMG submission 123127) | Grasslands soil microbial communities from the Angelo Coastal Reserve, California, USA - 15_D_Glu_40cm_5_24_1 metaG | ecosystem: Environmental > Terrestrial > Soil > Grasslands ... | reverse complement strand
TGGACTTTTCCCGCTTCATGGAGGAGAACGACGTAGCGCGTTGGCCTGGGAAGCGTGATCTCCGCACTGTTCTCCCCCATAGTCACGACTGAGTCCTGTGGCTGCGCAGCGATTTCGGTGCCTGGCGCCGCGGCTGGCAGAGCCAGAAATCCTACCGCCAGCAGAAGCCCGACACCGTAAAAAGCAACTGGTCTTGGTGGTTTCATAGCTCAGCCCTCCCTCTTAGGTTCGGCAGCTATGTGGTGCCTGGCCGTCGGGCTTGGAACAGCATCAACGGAGTGATCAACACCACCACGAGGCCCCCGGCACCGAGGATGAGGAGCGACCAGGCCAGCACCGGCGATTCAAGGGCCAGGCCCGCCCACCAGATGACAGGGCGCAGCGTGATCCGACTGGCTGACCGGAGCACCTCATTCGAAGCGATCAGCCGGGCGAGCGGGGGGCTCGTCCAGTAGTAGGCTGCCACCAGCCATCGCCCCGGCGCGTGCGTCAGCAGATCTTCGTCCCGGAACTCTCGCAGGATTTGCACTTCTGCGGCCAGCGGCGAGCCAAACGCCGCCGTGGCAATGAAGCACCCGCCGCCCCCGCCTCCACCCCCACTTGCGGGCGGCGGAGGTTCTAAACTCAACAACGCGGCGTGCGCATTGACCCGGCCGCCGGTGGATACCTTGCCAGAGAGCCCAGCCTTGGCATCAACATTGTTCAGGATCGCGGTCTTGAGCTGGGCAACGCTCAATGTTGAATCCTTTGCCAACAGGAGCCCGGCGATACCCGAAACATGGGGTGTGGCCATTGACGTTCCCTGGAGGAACTGCTGATCCGACGCACTTGGTGTCCCGGCACATTGGACTGACAGATCGTCCAGATAGGCTCCATCATCGACGTTACTGCCATCGGATGTCAGCCTAGCCCGGATGAAGCCAGTCGCCCTTCCGTCTGGCAAGTCAGCGGGAGCACTGGTGACAAAGGATCCTCCTGTGGAACCAGTTACCTCTATAAAGTTGGTAAAGTTCACACCGTCCGTCGACCGATCACCAAACAAGAAATCGAAATTGGTCTCCAAATCATAACGCGCCTTCACCGTGACCCGACAGCCGCCCTGATTAAGGTGCTAAAACTTGCGCTCAGGGCGAACGAATTTGTGTTGTTGAGATAGTTCCCGGCTGGACTGTCACCAAGGCTCCGTGTGGGGCTGGCAGCAAACATGGTCGTCACTCCCCAGCTGTCATGGGTCCCGCCTGTAGTCCAGCCGGAGGGAAGCATGGCAGAGGCATCAAAGTTCTCGGAGTACACGGTCGTGAGGGTCGATGAGGGCTTATTGCTGAATGTGTTCACCCCGGGAGCCGCCACCTGTACAGAGGCTGCCCCAAAGTTGGAAAAGCTTGCGAGGGCGTCGTTCTGACCGGTGGCCGCCACAGAGATGACATTGGCCAGCGCCGCGCCGCAGGCGCTGGCGACGGAGTAACTAGATGGAAAGTGCGGGGTTACGTCGTTATTGGTGCCGTCGTTTCCGGCTGCGGCGACAAAGAGCACCCCTGCGGTATTGGCGAGAGCAATGGCTGCGCGTTCGCTTACAGCACAAGTGTTCGCGCCAAAGCTCGCATTGATGATTTTCGCCCCTTTCGCCACTGCGTAATTGATGGCGGCGATCTCATTCGCTAGAGTGCCGATTCCGGCTGCGTCGAGAAATCTCAACGGCATGATCTGAGCCGTCCACATCACGCCGGTAATGCCGGCTCCGTTGTTTCCGCTTGCCGCGATCGTGCCGGCGACATGGGTGCCATGGCCATCCACGTCCATCGGATCATTGTCACTCGTGACGAAGTCCCAACCCCGCACATCGTCAACGAAGCCATTCCCATCGTTGTCCACGCCATCACCGGCCGTTTCGCCCGTGTTGGTCCAGATGTTGCCGGCAAAGTCAGGGTGGGTCCAGGCCACCCCACTATCAATCACCGAGATGACGACGCTGCTTGCACCGGTCGTAATGTCCCAGGCGTCCGGGGCGTCAATGTCTGCATCGGAAGTGCCGGCAGTCCCATTCACCGTCTGCCCCGTATTGTGAAGTCCCCACAGACTGCCGAATGAAGGGTCATTCGGGGTGACAAGCTTGTGACGGTAATAGTTCGGCTCAGCGAATTCCACGTCCGGATTGTTTTGGTAGTACCGAACTGCTTGTTCGACCGTCATACCGTCGGGGATTGTCATCTGGTGCACTCCAATATTGGCAAAGGTCCGAATCTCATTGGCGCCAATCTGCGTGGCGGCGTTCTCCATTGTGAAGGGTGACTTGAGCGGGTTGAACTTGACGAGGACCTCGCCCGGGACGTAATCGAGCGTCGGCCTGATTGGAACGATTGCGGAGTCACTAACCCATAGTGGTGAACGGGGCGTCTTGCTCGGCTGGTCGGTCTCCGCTTGACTGCCGGTGAGCCCGAATACGAAAGCGAGGGCGGGCAGGACGGTGAGGAAGGTGAACGCCGTTGATTTCGACCGCATCGATTACCTGGTCTAGTTGAGCCCCTTCCGTTTGTAGTTCGGTTCCGCATACTCGATCTCTTTCAACAAGGAAAACTTCTGGATGACGGCTTCCGTGGATTCGCCGCTCGTGATCCGGAGATGGTACACCCCGAGGTTATCGAAAACCCTGATGACCTGCGTTCCCATTTCTTCCAGGAGTGGGGGAATACGCTCCTTCGGAAACTCAGATTTGAACTTGACCAACAATTCTCCAGGGACGTACGGCGAGGCTTCCGACGAGGCTTGGTGGACCTTAACTTGTGTCCCCGCTCCGGAAGTCTCGGGAATGCATCCACCGATGGCTCCTGCATAAAGAACCGTCAGGACAACGCTGAAACAGAGGGCCCGCATAGGCTCCCATTCAGTTAGAAATATAGGATCTGGTCACGAGGGGCCCTCGGTGAATTTTGCCAACAGGAGCGTGGTTTCCTGACTGGTGCTGGGATCCAGGAGCTTGACCGAGGCAGCGTCGATGGCTGTGACCTGGAGGTGCCCATCGACCTTCTCGCCCGTGCAAACGATGAGGACCCCCGTCGCGGGACAACCGCTGGAAGCTGCCCTGCCCCCAGGTGAAAGGTTGCAGGCGCCAGTCGGCAGCCGCGTCAAGGAGGGCAGGGGAAAGCCTATGTCCATTATCGATACTCGATGTGCAACAAAGGCGCCCCGGATCGATCCCCATTATACGACTCCGCCGTGCGATGCCCCGTCCCCGTGATGATGAGGGCCAGTGCATTGCCGCTGGACCACCCAGCCTGGTTCACGATCTCCTGGATGACCGGGGCGATCTCGGGGGTGCGCTGATCGGGTCCGGCTACTCCCACCGTGGTCCACGGCACCGGAGCCCACGACACCGCCGCCAGCGTTCTCGGCCTTGACGAAATGTTCCCGGAGGTGGTGGTAAAGGTCAGCGCCTGGGCCACCTTGTGACCCTGAATCGTGAGCGAGGTGGCCTCTGAGTTCACCTCATCCACCTTGAACTGAACGTAGGCCTTGACAATGGTCGCTCCCTGCGGAATCCCCACCCCGTTGAACCGCATGCCCACCTTTTGGATGCCCCTGTCATAGACCAGCTCAAGATCGCTGCTCGTCAGCGACATCCTGCCCGAAGATCTCTCTTCCGCGTCATCGGAACCGGAGGAGACTCGGATCTCGACCGTGGCGATCGGGCCCGGCGGGTTCACCGTAGAGGTCACCGTGATCGTAAACGTCTGGGGGGCGCTGCTGTCCACCCCGCCGTTGGCCGTGCCACCGTTGTCATGCGCTTGCACCGAGACCGTCGCGCTTCCGGTGGCGTTCGGTGCCGTCGTATAGGTCAACGTCCCGTTGGACGCCACCGCTGGCGGGTCCGAGAAAAGAGCGGTGTTGGTGCTATTGACGATGAAATTCACCACCTGGCCCGCTTCATCAGCTGTGGGACCAGGGCTGATATTGGTCGCCCAGCCGACCACCGTCTGCGGCCCAGCATCCTTGACGACCGTCTTGTCCGGCCCCTTCGTGAAGCTCGGCAGATCATTGACGGGAGTCACCGTTACGTTGACCGTAGCCGAACTTTTTCCTCCTCGGCCATCGCTGGCGGTGTAGGTAAAGCTGTTCGTGCCGTTGAAGTTGGTGGTGGGCCTGTAGGTCACAGTATGGTCCGCGTTGACGGTGACGACGCCGTTCCCTGGCTGCGTGACCGAGGCCACGCTCAGCGCGTCGCTGTCCGGATCGCTGTCGTTGCCGAGGACGTTGATTGCAACCGACGTGTCCTCGTTGGTCGCGGCGGCGTCGTCGACGGCCACGGGAGGCGTGTTGCCGGCCACACCCTTCTGGATCGTGAAGGTGTCTCGGACGCTGCCTGTGGAGTCCAGGAAGGTAGCGTCCACTCGGTTGCCAGCCACGTCCAGGACCAGCGACCCCAGGACGTTGAGCGAGATGAACATGACCGGGTGGTTCAGGAGGCCGCCGCTCGTGTGGCCGGAGCTTCCCGCGACCGTGTACACGGCGCCCTGGTTCGACGCCAGGCCTTGCGGCTTCTGGTAGGCCCCGTCCCCCGTAGGGCTGCAGGGCGGCTGCTCGCCGACGCATCGTCCGTCCCCGCTATTCAGGATCATGCTGGGGACGAGCGTGTCGGAGGTGCCGTAGTGGCCGTCGATCAAGAAGGAGCGCTCGTAGGAATGGCTGTGGCCGGCCAGAACGAGGTCGACGCCGCCCTGCTCGAGAATGGGCAAGGCGTTCTGCCGCATCTGGACCAGCTCCACCTCGGTGTCTGAGTTGTGCGAGCCCTTGCTGTAGGGCGGATGGTGCCAGAAGGCGATGATCCAGTCCTGCGTCGTGGCGGCAAGGTCTGCCTTGAGCCAGGTCATCATCGCGCCGCCGGGCGAGCGATCAGAATCGAAGGAGTCCAGGACGATGAAGTGCATGTTGCCGTAGTCGAAGGAGTAGTAGGCCTCGGTGCCGGAGGCGACCCCGCCAGCTTCGGCGTTCCGGGGGAGCGTGAAGATGTCGTAGTAAGGCCCGGTTTGCGTGCCGGAATCGACGGAGTGGCCATCGTGATTACCAAGGGTCGGCCAGAGCACAGATTTGCGCAGCATTTCGGGGTACATGTTGAACACGGCCGCCTGGTACTGGCTGTCCGTCCCGTCGCTGTAGGCGTTGTCGCCGAGCATCAGCCACAGGTCTGTATGCCGGGTGCCGGCGAAGACGAAGTAGGCGTCGCGGACCGCGCGCGCACCGGCGTCGGCCGTCCCCGAATCACCCAGGGCCCAGAGACGGGTCGGTTTTGGCGTGCCCGGGTTGGGAGCGGTGAGGAAGAAGTGGCTGGCGTCATTGCCGGCCAGGATCCCCGTCGTCGTCCCGACCGCGTAGTAGTACACGGTGTCGGGCGAGAGGAGAGAGAGTGTGACCTCGTGCTCCGTCTTCGAGGTGGTGTCGTCGACGGCGGCGGTGAGGCTGTCGGGCGCGCTTCCATAGCTCACGCGACTATCCGTGGCGACGTCGGTCCGCCAGCGGACGACCACGCTGGTCGGCGTCCCCATTTGCAGGTATGGGCCGCGGATGACGGACTGCGCCACCACGGCGGAGGGCGCAAGTGCGACGAACCAGACTGCGGCGAGCGTGACGAAAATCCATCGGTTCACACGGCTCATCGATCAGCCTCCACGAGAGCGTTTCCGCGCGCCAGCGCGGCGCGGATCTGGGCCTCCAGTTTCGCGGTCGCTTCGGTGGTGCGGTGGCGCGCGGGAAGCGACTCAATCGCCGCCAGCGCCTGTTCGTAGGCGAGCCGGGCCTGGGCTGCTCGTCCGGCCTGCTCGAGGATCTCACCGCGGCGTGCAAGCCACGGCTCCTTGCGGGGAGACTGCGCGGTGATTGTCTCCAGTCGCGCCAGCGCGGCCTCGTAGCGGTTATTGGCGAGCTCGAAGTCGATCGCGAAGAGCTGCAGCGTGGTGAGCGGGCCGAGCCTCCGGAGGCCCTCGTCCAGCCCGCGGAGTGCCTCGTCAACAGGGACCCCTTCTTCGGCAGCCAACGCGCGGGCGCGCTCCAAATAGTACTCGGGGTTAGGCCGCCCAAGCTTCTCGGCTACCATGATGGCCCGCGAATAGTCCTTGGCTGCCGCGCTGCCTTGGCCAAGCTTCACCAGGACACGCGCGCGGGTTGCCAGCGCCTCGGCGTGATCAGGGTGGTTGGTCAGGAAGCCGTCCAACGCCATCTTCGCTTGGCTGTATCGGCCCGCCTGGAGGAAGGTTTTTCCCCGAGCCAGGTCCACCGCGGCGAGCGCTGGATCAAGCTGGGCGGCATGCTCGTAATCCGCAAGGGCTGCATCCCAGTCGCCGTCGTAGCTACGGAGTTCACCCCGCTTCAGGTAGAGCACCGCGTTTTGAGAATCCTGCTGGATCTGGGTGGTCAGGGCTGCGACCTGTTCGTGAATGGGGCCATGGGCCGTTGCGGGCAGCGTTCCGAATAACGAAGAGCCGGAAACGAAAACGAGTACTACTCCAGCGGCGGTTCCCACGGGTGTCATTGCGTTGTTCTTTCGCCCCGCTCCTCCCTCGCGTCGCAACGGGCAACGGCCAGGTGGAGCCCATCAGCCGCATTGGAGCCACGCACTGTTGGAGGAACGTCCAAGCAGAATAGTGGGTTGTCGATAGGAGTCACTCCTTATTGGCTCGTATCTGCCGCTCGGCCGTGAGGCTCACGACGGTCCGCTGATGTCCTTCACCAGCGCAAGTGTGGTTTCCAGGCTGGAGCCGGTGTCCCGCAGCTTGACCGAGGCGGCGTCGATGGCCGTGACTTGGAGGTGCCCATCCACCGCCTCGCCCGTTCGCACGATGAAAAGCTCTGACCCCTTGCCGAGAAACGCGCAGGACTTGCCGTTCTGGAGCAGGTACCCGAGAAACCGATACTGTGCCATTGGCTCGATCGTCTCCTGAACCGCCTTCTTTTCCTGGACGGTGAGTTGCTCGGCCGTCAACCCGAGGCTGCGCTTGATCTCGGGGAGGACAGAGGTGACCGGCAGGGTCCCGTTATGAGGCGGCAGGACGGCTAACACGGCCTGTGATGTGACCGCGCCGTGTCCCGTCGCCATCTGGGCCTGCAGGGTGACCATCGCGGTCGCCAGGGCGGCGATCTGGCTGACCGCCGCTCCGAGGGTCGCATTGAGCGCGGCGACCTTGGCTGAGAGCGCTTCGAGCTGGGCCTGCATTTCAGGAGCAGAGGCTTCCTGGGGCTCCGCCGCAACCACCGACGGACCGACCAACGCCATGACCAACACGGCGATGAATGCCGTTACTGTGACCGTTCTCATCTCTGATCTCCTTTCTTTGTTTGACATCTCTTCCAGGTGGAAGGGGCGCTCACACCGTCCCATCAAGACGGCTCGGCCCCTTCCTTTTTCAAAGGCAATGTGGCTTCCTGACTCGTGGCGGGATCCTTGAGCTTGACCCCGGAGGCGTCCACTCCCGTAACCACGATCCGTCCCTCTAACGTTTCGCCCGTCCGCACAATGTAGATCTCCCGCCCCTTGGCGAGAAACGCGCGGTGCTGCCCTCCCTCGGTGAGGTAGCCGAAGAACCGGTACTGCCCCATCAGCTGCCGCGCCTGTTGGGCCGCCTGCTCCTTTTGCTGGCGGGATTGCTGCTCCGCCAGTTGTTGTTGCCGAAGGGCCTGCTGCGCGGCCGACTCCTCCGGAGGGGGCGGCGGAGGTCCTTGGACAGGACCAGTCACTGCGGCGATCGCCAGCTTCGGTTTCTTCCCCCCGCGCGCTCGGGCGTCGGATGTCGTGTCCGACACACTGCCCAGGCGCGCGAAGATGTTTTTGGGTTCCCGGAACGTGACCTGGTTCTTTGGGGGACGCGGTTTGACCGGCGTCGGGAGGCTGGCAACCCCTCGTGCCGCGTCTCGCGCGAGCTTTTGCCCGGATTTATACGAGAGCGGGACCCGTTGCGGCTCCGGCTGGTTGAGCACCCGGATGGCGACGAGGGCCAGCAACACGAGCATGAGACCGCCCAACAGGCACCATTTCCTCTGGTCGCTCATGCCCCACCTGCCGGTGGTTGATCCGGCCGGAGAAAGGTGACCACGCGGATGTTGATCACGACCCGACCGGCAGGGGTCTGGGGCCCTCCCGGAGAGCGGCTGGCATCGAGGCTTTCGATCAGGAGATAGGGGCCGGTGGTCTCCAGCCGGTAGATAAACCGGCGGATCGCCCGATACTCGCCGGCCGCCCGGAAGGTCATCGAAGCTTTCTGCGCGAGGCCGTCCTCCACTTTCTGGAGCGTATAGGTCATGCCCGGAATGGCAACCTGATCCTGCTGGGCCAGCTCGGAGATCGCGAGGATCAGCGCGGCGAACTCCTTCCGGACCGGAAGGTCCTGCCACAAATCCTTCAACTCTTCTTCGGTTTTCAACATCGAGGTCTGGCGGCTATACGCTAGCCGGGCGTCTTCGTATGCGGCCTCCGCCCGCATCAGGCGATCCTGCGCCGGCGTGAGAGCCAGCATGAACGAAGTGGTCGCACCGGCGAGCGCGAGCAGCGTCAACAAGGCGAGCGGTCGCAGCGCACGAGAGGCCCGGACCGCAATCGGCGCCATGGCAGGATGTGGAAGCAGCATGCGGGCTAACCTTGTGGGCGATAGGTCACGGTCATCGTGAATTCAACAGTTCTGGCCTCATCCTTCCCCGGAGTGTTCGACTCGCCTCGGCCGGCCTGTTCCTGGAATCGGTGCTGCGACAGGACGACGTTCCGGAACGCCGGGTGGTTCTCCAACTTGTTGACCAGGGTGGTCAGGTCCTTCAGCGTCAGCGCTGTTCCGTTGAGGGTGATGACGATCTCTTTGAAGTCGAGCGCCACCGAGCTGATCGAGATGTGCGGGGGAACCGCCTCTTCGAGATCGCTCAGGAACCGCGTCCAGGAGAAGGCCCGCTGCTCGGTCAGCCGGTTCACAAACGCTACCTGATGGCCAAGCTCATTGGCCCGCGCCTCGGATACATTCATTCCGGCCTGTGAGGCTTGTTGTACGAATTGGCGATTCGTCTCCTGGGCCCGCTCCGTGGCATGCTCCCGCTGTGCAGCGAGCTCGGCGATCACCCGGCTGTCCCACCAGAACCACAGGGCGACTGTCGCCGACCCTGCGATGACGAACGTCAGGCCCCATTGCACGGCGCGCAGCAGGCTGAAACCGGCTGCGGTCAGAGACAGATGGAGGGTGGGAAAGCTGAGGGACCCGGGGACCCGTTGCTCATTCGGTTGCAACGGGTGAACGGGCGGTCGGGCTCCTGGGGCGCCGCCACCCGCCGACGGTGGGGAGAAAAGGGATGAGAAGAAGCGCCACGTTGTTCTCATGGCAGATTACGCCTCCAGCACACCGGCCAAGGCCGGCAGCCCGGACAGCGGGCGTGCGTCGGGAAGCGCCTGGCCGCGACCGTTCCGCGCGACCGGGACGTGGTCCCACCCGATCGGGATGACCTTGATGCGCATCGACTCGGCGCGGCCGGGATCGAGCACCTCGCGCGTGGAGGGGACTCCAACGACGAAGAAGGGACGGCACACATCGGGAAGCCCCGCCTGGGCGAGAGGATAACTGTCCCCGTAGAATTGGAGTGTCGCGAGCACTTCACCGGCTAACGTCGCCGGGTCGCTGCCGCCTCCGTTGTGCAGCAGCTTGGTCCGGAGGAAGACTGGACATCCGTTCCGAAGCGCGAAGAATGAGAAACTGTCCTCGGCAACGTGGAGAAAGAAGAGCTCGCCGGCGCCGGATGCGCCAGATGCCATAGTTGCCTGCATGACGGGGCGGCAGAGATCGAACAGCCGCGGGCTGGTGACGCCGACCGTGATCGGCAGCAGTCCCGCCTCCTCGCAGGCCCGCTCGTACTGCCCGACAATCGTGTTCCGGACTCCAACGGCGAGCACTCGCGGGGGTGTGGTGCGGAAGACCTGGTAGCTCAGTCGCAGGTCGGCGGCGGGCATGTTGAAGTCTTTCTGAAATCGCCAACGTAGCAGCCGGTCGCGATCGGCGGTCTTCGGGGGGAGTGCCTCAAAGTCGAGGAGGGCGACCCGTGTGCACAGATCCGGCAGGGTCAGCGCCACCGCGGCGGATGGCTCACTCCCAAGCATGGCGCGAAGCTCTCGTGCCAACGCCGGCAGGTCGGAGACGTTCGGCTCGGCCGCCGACAGGCGGATGAGCCCGTCCGGCAACGCGCGCTCGCTGCAGCGGCGCAATCCGATGCCTTCTCGGCTTGGGCCCCAGCCCCGGCGAATCTCAACGAGGCTCAGCGTCCGTGCGCCAATGCTCAGCCCGATGGAGGGACGTCTGAACGGGAATACCGTCATACCGCTCCTCCGTGACTGAACGTGACTCGATTGACCTCCTTCAACGTCGTCTCACCGTGCAGAACCTTCTCTATGCCGGCCTCGCGCAGGCTGGTCATCCCGCCGGCGATGGCTTCTTTACGGAGCTCGGAGGCGGGCTTTCGGTCCAGAATCATTTCCTTGATGCGGTCCGTCAGCGCCAGGAACTCGGTGATGGCGCGGCGTCCGCGATAGCCGAGGCCGTTGCATTCCGGACATCCCTTGCCCTGGTGAAAGGAAAGGTGCTTGACCTGGTCGTAATCCAGTCCGGACTCTTCGCACTGGGCGCGGTCCACGG
>Ga0134089_10000319_pt1 | contig 10662 bp, 9 predicted proteins | sample 15_taG_24_FD_123127 | JGI IMG/M metagenome (GOLD analysis project Ga0134089, IMG submission 123127) | Grasslands soil microbial communities from the Angelo Coastal Reserve, California, USA - 15_D_Glu_40cm_5_24_1 metaG | ecosystem: Environmental > Terrestrial > Soil > Grasslands ... | reverse complement strand
TCCAGAATCTCGGCGACGGCACGTTCTTCCACTCGGGCTCGCTCGCGGTCCGCCAGGCCGTCGCGGCGGGGACCAACGTGACGTTCAAGATCCTCTACAACTCCGCGGTGGCGATGACGGGTGGCCAGGACGCGGCGGGCGCGATGCCGGTGCCGGACCTGACGCGCCTGCTCGAGGCCGAGGGCATCAAGCGCATCATCGTCACCACCGACGAGCCCGACAAGTACGACGCGGGCGCGCGCTGGGGCCGCGGCACCGAGGTCTGGCACCGCGACCGCCTCGACGAGGCGCAGCGGGTGCTGCGCGACATCGCCGGCGTGACCGTGCTCGTCCACGACCAGCGCTGCGCCGCCGAGAAGCGCCGTCTGCGCAAGCGCGGCCGGCTCGAGAACCCGGCGCTGCGCGTGTTCATCAACGAGTCGGTCTGCGAGGGCTGCGGCGACTGCGGCGTGAAGTCGAACTGCCTGTCCGTCCAGCCGGTGGACACGGAGTTCGGGCGCAAGACGCAGATCCACCAGTCGTCGTGCAACAAGGACTACTCCTGCCTGCGCGGCGACTGCCCGTCGTTCCTGACCGTCATCCCGAAAGGCGAGCCGAGAGCCAAGCAGCGCAAGGTCTTCCAGGCCGAGCGCGACCTGCCCGAGCCGGCGCTCAGGGTGCCGGCCACGGCCAACGTCTTCATGACGGGCATCGGCGGCACCGGGGTCGTCACCGTCAACCAGATCCTCGGCACCGCGGCGCTGCTCGACGGCAAGCACGTGCGCGGCCTCGACCAGACGGGTCTCAGCCAGAAGGGCGGCCCCGTCGTCTCGCACCTCAAGATCTCCGAGCGCGCGGTGGAGGTCTCCAACAAGGTGGCCGCCGGCGAGGCCGACTGCTATCTCGGCTTCGACATCCTCGTGGCGACGTCGCCGCAGAACCTCGACCACGCGAGCGGTGAGCGGACGATCGCCGTCGTGTCGACGAGCCAGGTGCCGACGGGAGCCATGGTGACGAAGACCGACGTGCAGTTCCCGGAAGCGTCGGGACTCCATGCGTCGATCGACCGGTTCACGCGCAAGGACGAGAACGTCTATCTCGACGCGCTCGGCCTGGCCGAGTGGCTCTTCGACGACCACATGGCCGCCAACCTCATCGTGCTCGGCGCCGCCTACCAGGCGGGCGCCATCCCGGTGGCGGCGCAGGCCATCGAGCGCGCGATCGCACTGAACGGGGTGTCGGTCGAGATGAACACGCAGGCGTTCCGCGCCGGCCGGCTCGCGGTCGTCAATCCGGAGCTCGTGGCGGCGCGCAAGGTGCATCGCGTGGGCGCCGCGGAGGTCGAGCCGGCGCTGCACCTGCATCCCGAGGCGCGCGCGCTGGTGGACTCGGCGGGTGCGGACGGCGAGCTGCGCCGGCTCCTCGCGATCCGGGTGCCCGAGCTGATCGAGTATCAGGACGCCGCCTACGCGCGCTCGTACGTCGAGTTCGTGACGCGCGTGCGAGACGCCGAGCGCGCGGCGACGCCGGGCACGACCGCCCTCGGCGAGGCCGTCGCGCGCCACCTCTTCAAGCTGATGGCCTACAAGGACGAGTACGAGGTCGCGCGGCTGCACCTGCAGAACGACCTCGCCGCCGCGCTGAAGGAGCAGTACCCCGACGGCGTGACCATCCACTACAACCTCCATCCACCGATGCTTCGCGCGCTCGGCTGGCAGCGCAAGATCAAGCTCGGACGCTGGTTCGAGAGCGTCTTCCGCGCGCTGCGCGCCATGCGCCGCCTGCGCGGCTCCGGGCTGGATCCCTTCGGCCGGGCCGAGGTGCGCCGCGTCGAGCGGGCGCTGGTCGGCGAGTACAAGGCGCTCGTCGACCAGGCGCTGGTGGGATTGGACGCCGCCTCCCACGCCCGCGCGGTGAAGCTGGCGAACCTGCCCGACCTCATCCGCGGCTACGAAGAGATCAAGCTCGCCAACGTGCGTCGCTTCCGCGAGGAGGTCCGCGCGCTCGGCTTCTAGGATCAGTCCTCGGTGCCGGGGCGTGTGCGCAGCCGCTTGACGTCGCTGCGCGCGCGCTTGGCGCCGAGCCGCTGCTCGCGCGAGGAGGCTGTCGGACGGGTCGCCGTACGGTGGCGCGGGCGCACGAGCGCGGCCGCGATCAACGCGCGCACCTTGTCGCGGGCGTCCTCGAGATTCCGGGCCTGGTTGCGCGTCACCTGGCTGGTGACGACCAGGCGGCCGTCGGCGTCCAGCCGGTGGCGGGCCAGGGTGCGCAGCCGCTCGCGCGCCGGCTCCGGCAAGCCCTCGATCGCGTCGAGCTCCACGCGCAGGTCGATCTTCGTCGCCACCTTGTTCACGTTCTGGCCGCCGGGTCCCGAGGCGCGCACGGCCCGAACGGTGAGCGCGGACGCGGGCACGCGCACGGTATCGCTGACCTGAATCGCGTCGCTCACGGCAGTCATTGTAGCGAGGCAGGACGGTTGAGCGGGCGCCGTCGCGACAATTACCGCATAATCCAGCCAAGCAGCGCACAAGGAGGGCATCGATGGCCGGCCTGGACACCCAGTGGAAGACGCTCGTGAAGCAGCTCAAGAAGCTGGAGGTCGACACCCGCAAGGCGCGCGGCGACGCCCGCGCGCGGCTCAAGAAGCTCGACAAGCAGACCCGCAAGATGCTCGAGCGCACGCTGCGTCAGGCCGAGCCCCACGTGCGGCAGGCGCTGAAGGATGCGGCGCGGATCGGCCGCGGCCTGCGCGCCGGCATGGCGGCGGGCGCGGCCGCCTACCGCGAGTCCACACGCAAGCAGAAGTGAAGGTCGCCGAGCGACGGCGCCTCACCGCCGTCGCGCGCGGCGCCGCCCCGGCGGATCTCTACGTCCGCGGCGGGACCCTTCTCAACGTCTACACGGGCGAGCTCTACCCGGCAAACGTCGCCGTCCACGGCGAGCGTGTCGCCTACGTCGGCGCGCGCGACGACATGGTCGGCGCGCGCACGACCGTGCTGGACGCGGGCGGGCGCGTCCTCGTGCCGGGCTACGTCGATCCCCACGTCCACCCCGCGCACGTCATCACGCCCTCCGCGCTGGCGCGGCACGTGCTGGCGCTCGGCACCACCACCCTCTTCGCCGACACGCTGCAGTTCTGGGAGCTGGGCGGGGTGCGCGCGTTCACGGCGGTCGCGGACGCCCTGGCCCGCTCGCCCGTGAAGTTCTACTGGATGATCCGCCCGCACGCCCAGAGCCGGACGACCGACGAGGCCAGGCGGTTCCCGCTGCGTGACCTCGCCCGCGCCCTCGCGCACCCGAGCGCCGTCGCCGCCGGCGAGGTGACCCGCTGGCCCGAGGTGCACGCCGGCGATCCAGGTCTGCTCGCACGCCTCGACCTGGCGCTCGCGCGCGGCCAGCGCGTCGAGGGCCACACCGCCGGCGCCTCGGTGGAGAGGCTCGCGGCCATCGCCGCCGGCGGCCTCAGCTCCGACCACGAGCCGATCACCGCGCGCGAGGTCCTCGACCGCGCCCGGCTGGGGATCGCGGTCATGCTCCGCGAGTCCTCGCTGCGTCCCGACCTCAGCGACCTGCTCGATGCGCTGAAGGAGGCGCCGGGACTCGCCGCCCGCGCGATGCTCACGGCCGACGGCTCGATGCCGGCCTTCGTCCTCGAGCACGGCTTCGTGGACCATCTGATCCGGACCGCGATGCAGCGCGGGGTGCCGCCGCTGGACGCCTACCGCATGGCGACGCTCAACCCGGCGACCTACTTCGGCAAGGACGCCGACCTCGGCGGCATCGCGCCGGGCCGCTACGCGGACATCTGCCTGCTGCGCGACCTCAGCGAGCCGCGGCCGGAGACCGTCGTCGCGCGCGGGCGCGTGGCCGCGCGCGAGGGCCGGACGCTCGTGCCGATCCCCGAGCCGTCCTGGCGGCGCGTGTTCTCGACGCCGGCGGCGCGGCTGACGGCGCGCTGGCGGGCGCGAGCCGCCGACTTCCGGCTCCCCGGCCGCGCGACGTTTCCCGTCCTGAGGCTGGTGAGCGCGGTGATCACGAAGGTCGAGGAGCGCGCGCCGCAGCCGGGCGATCTGCACGCCGCCCTCGTCGATCGCCGCGGCCGCTGGGTGGCGCCGGCTCTCGTGGCGGGCTTTGCCGACCGCCTGGACGGCCTGGCGAGCACGATCTCCACCGACTTCAACATCCTGACGCTCGGGCGCCGCCCGGAGTCGATGGCGCGGGCGGTCAACCGGTTGCTCGAGGTCCGCGGCGGCGTGGTGCTGGTGGACGGCGACGACGTGGCCTGGGAGCTGCCGCTGCCGCTCGGCGGCATCATGACGCGCGCCGAGTTGCCGGAGGCCGCGCGCCACGAGCGCGAGCTGTCCCGGCACCTCACCGAGCGCGGCTCCTCGTTCCACGAACCGTTCTTCACGATGCTGTTCCTGTCCGCCGACTTCCTGCCGGCCGCGCGCCTGACCCCGCTCGGCGTCTGGGACGTCAAGGCTGCCCGCGTGCTGCTGCCGTCCCGCCGACGGTAGATGGCAGTGCGAGCCGAGCCGGTGCCTCCGGCGAGGCGAGCGGTGAAATGATCGAAAAATGTGAGCCGATGGCCGTGCGAGCCGAGCCGGTGCCTCCGGCGAGGCGAGCGGTGAAATGATCGAAAAATGCGTTGTCGTCATGATCCTGCTGGCTACGCTCGCGGTAGCCCCGGCGCGCGCCGCCGGGACGTTCGCCAGCGGCCGACACGAGGGCCGCAGCTACGCGCTCTTCACGCCGAGCACGCCGCCGGCGGGGCCGCTCGTCGTCGCGCTGCACGGCTGCTGGCAGACGCCGGAGGACTTTGCCCTCGGCACCCGGCTCAACGACGTGGCCGAGCGCCGCGGGCTCGTGGTCGTCTACCCCGCGCAGAGCCGGCGCGACAACGCCTACCGCTGCTGGAACTGGTTCGCCGACGAGGCCTCGCCGGCGGCAGGCGAGGTGGGTGAGATCCTGGCGCTCGCGCGCCGCGTGCAGACCGAGCGCGGCCTGCGCGATCCGCACCTCGTCGTGCTCGGCTTCTCCGCGGGCGGCTTCATGGCCGTGAACCTCGCGTGCGCGGCGCCGCGCGTGGTGACCGGCATCGGCGTGATGGCCGGCGGCGCCTACCGTTGCGGCGTCGGGTCGACGGGGGCCATCCAGTGCATGCGCGGCCTCGGCGCCGAGCCGGGCGTCTCGGCGGCCGCGTGTTTGCGCGCCGCGGGCCTGACGACGCTGCCGCTGCGCGCCTCCCTCTGGCAGGGCAATGCCGACGCGGTCGTCAGCCCCCTCAACCTCTCAGCGCTGGAGGCGATGCTCGCGCGCGCGCTCGGCGCGTCGAGCGCGACGACCGAGCCGGCCGAGGGCGCCGTCCACGCCGTCCACCGCGACGCGCGCGGCCACCCGCGGCTCGAGACGTGGCTCGTGCCCGGCATGGGCCACGCGTGGAGCGGCGGTGACGCGCGCGGGACGCACACGTATCCCCCGGGCCCACCCGCCACCGAGCGCATGCTCGACTTCCTGCTCGGACGCTGACGTCGTGCGCCGCCAGCGACGGCTCGCCCTCGGCGTCCTGCTCGCCGCCGCCGCGCTGGCGGTGGCGGCGTTTCCGTTTCGCGCGACGTCGTGGGGCGGCTTCCTGCTCGCCGTCGCCGAGGCGGGCGTCGTCGGCGGCCTCGCCGACTGGTTCGCGGTCACCGCGATCTTCCGCCGCCCGCTCGGGCTGCCCATCCCGCACACCGCGCTGATCCCGGCGAACTGGGAGGGGCTGGCCGAGCGCGTCGGCGCCATGGTCGGCGGCCGCGTGCTCACGCCGAGTTACGTCGTGCAGGAGATCGAGCGCGTGGACGTGGCCGACCTGCTCGCGCGCGGCGCCGAGCGCGTGTCGCAGGCGGACCTCGAGACGGCCACACGGGCGGTGGCGAGCTGGGCGGCCGAGCAGCTCACCCCGGCCACGGCGTCCGAGCTGGTGGCGCGGCTGCGCGCGCTGCTGGTCGCCCAGCCGGCCGCGCCGACCCTGGCGGCCGCGCTGCGCATCGCGCGCGACAACGGCTGGGACGGGCGCGTGGTGCAGGCCATCGTGCTGGCGCTGGCGGACGCGATCGAGCGCCCGGCCGTGCGGGCCACCGTGGCCGAGGTGATCGACGAGCTGCTCACGCGCTACCGCGCGCGCATGGGCGTCTACCCGCGGCTCTGGATCGGCCTCGCCGAGCTGCTCGGCGTGCTCGACCGGGAGCGCATCGTCACCGCGCTGCACTCCGGGCTGCGCGAGGTGGCGAAGAATCCCGACCACCCGCTGCGGGCGCGCGCCAGCGAGATCGTGGCCGAGCTCGAGACGCGCCTGACCACCGACGGAGCACTGGCCGCGCGCGTCGAGGCGGCGAAGAACGAGCTGCTGGCGACGCCGGCGGTGGTGGCGCTGCTCGACGACCTCGCGGCCTCGCTGCGCCGCACGCTGCTGGCCGATCTGGCCGCCCCGCGCTCGGAGGCGGCGGCGTGGATCGCCGAGCGGCTCGAGCGCGCGCGCCAGGCGCTGGTGACCGACGCCGCGCTGCGCGCACAGGTCGGCGACTGGCTGAAGGCGCGCGTGTCCGAGCTGGTGCTGCGCCACCACGGCCGCATCGCCGAGTTCATCGCCAACGGCGTGCGCGCGCTGGGCCCCGAGGGCGTGGTGCGCCTGATCGACGAGCACGCGGGCGACGATCTGCAGTACATCCGCGTGAACGGCACCGTCGTGGGCGGCCTCGCCGGGGGCGCCATCTACGGCGTGCACCTGCTCGTCCGCCTGCTGTAACTGTTGAGCGTTCTTGAGTTTTCACGTAGACTCAGCCACCACTCAGCGCCGGACCTCATCGGGGAGGAATCGCATGTCGCGCAGGCGCGCCACGATATCGTTCGTCGTCGTCAGCCTCGCCCTCGTCATCGCATTCGGCACGCCGGCCATCAGCCAGACGCCAAAAGCCGGCGGCACCCTGAACATCACCCAGCGGGAGGACCTGCCTCAAGGATTCGCGATCCACGAGACCTCGACGATCTCGACGGTGTGGCCGGCCATGCCGTGCCTGAACAACCTCGTGCTCTTCGACCCGCTGAAGAAGACGGAGAGCCTGGACACGATCATCGGCGAGCTGGCCGAGAAGTGGTCGTGGCAGGACAACTACCGCAACCTCGTCTTCTTCCTCCGCAAGGGCGTGAAGTGGCACGACGGCCAGCCGTTCACGTCGAAGGACGTCAAGTACACCTTCGACATGCTGCGCGAGGCGCCGGACGCGCCCGCCAAGCTGCGCATCAACCCGCGCAAGGACTGGTACACCAACGTCCAGACCATCGAGGCGCCGGACCCGCACACGGTGATCTTCCACCTCAAGCGCCCGCAGCCGTCGCTGCTGATGATGCTGGCCTCCGGCTACACGCCGGTCTACGCCGCTCACGTGCCGCCCGCCAACTACCGGACGGCCTGCATCGGGACCGGCCCGTTCAAGCTGAAGGAGTGGCGCAAGGGCGAGTTCGTCGAGTACGTGAAGAACCCGGACTACTTCGTCAAGGGCCGGCCGTACCTCGACGGGCTGAAGTACATCGTCATCGCCGAGCGCGGCACGCGCACGGCCGCGCTCCAGTCGGGCGCGGTGGACGTCGCCTTCCCGGGCGAGACGACGAAGACCGCCGCCGAACAGCTCAAGAAGGCCGTCCCCGAGCTGGCGGTCACGCCGTACAGCCAGAACGTGAACGACAACATCATCATGAACATGAAGAAGCCGCCCTTCAACAATGCGAAGGTGCGGCTCGCCGTCAGCCGCGCCATCGATCGCCGCGCGCTGGTCCAGGCGGTGCATCAGGGCGGGGCCGTGGTCGGCGCGTCCATGGCGCCCAAGCCGCACGGCTTCTGGGGGCTGCTCGACCGGGACCTCAACGCGCTGCCCGGCTACGGCAAGCCGGCCGACGAGAAGCCGCGGGCGAAGCAGCTGCTGGCCGAGGCCGGCGTCACCCCGCAGAATCCGCTGAAGGTCGAGATGGTCACGCGGGCCATCGCCGTCTATGTCGACATGGCGTCGTTCGTGATCAACGAGCTGAAGCAGATCGGCATCGAGGCCTCGCTCAAGCAGATCGAGACCGCGCAGTGGCACGCCACCGCCACCCGCGGTGACTACCAGATCGGCGCCAACCTGACCGGCATCGGGCCCGACGACCCGGACGCCAACTACTTCGAGAACTACGCCTGCGGCTCGCCGCGTAACTACAGCTTCTACTGCGACGAGCAGGTGATGAAGATGATCGAGCAGCAGTCGCAGGAGCTCGATCCCAAGAAGCGGTTCGCCCAGGTGGCCGCCCTGCAGAAGAAGCTCGAGGACGACGCCGCGCGGCCGCTGCTGGACTGGAAGCTCGACTACTTCGTTCGCCGGCCGTTCGTGAAGAACCTGATCCCGCACCAGTCGATCTACAACTTCGGCCGCATGCAGGAGGTCTGGCGGGACAAGTAGCCGCATGAAGAGCTACGTCGCCCAACGTCTCGGCATCGCCATCCTGACCCTGGTCGGCATGTCGATCGTCATCTTCACCCTGCTGCGCCTGGCGCCCGGCGACATCGTCGACATCCTCTTCTCCACGGCCGGCTACGTGAACGAGTCGGAGAAGCAGGCGATCCTCAAGGAGCTCGGGATGGACCGCCCGTACTGGATCCAGTATCTCGACTGGGTGCGTCAGATCCTCACGGGCGACCTCGGCAAGTCCTACCGCTACGACGTTCCGGCCTGGGACGTCATCCGGCCGCTCGTGCCGGTGACCATCGAGCTGGCCGTGCTGTCCATCATCGTCGCGGTCGTGCTCGGCGTCCCCACCGGCGTCATCAGCGCCGTCCGGCAGGACACCGCGCTCGATTACGTGCTGCGCGTGTTCAGCCTCGCCGGCCTGTCGATGCCGTCCTTCTGGCTCGGCATGGTGATCATCCTCGGCATGGTCTCGTGGCTCGGCTGGATCCCGCCGCTGACCTATGTGAGGCCCACGGACAACTTCAAGGCCCACGCGATCCAGTTCGCGCTGCCCGCGCTCGCCGTCGGCTACCGGTCGTCGGCGCTCATCATGCGCATCACCCGCTCGTCGCTGCTCGAAGTGATGCGCGAGGACTACATCCGCACCGCGTGGGCCAAGGGCCAGGCCGGCCGCGTGGTCATCTGGCGCCACGCGCTCAAGAACGCGATCCTGCCCGTGGTCACCGTGATCGGCATCGAGTTCGCGTTCCTCATCGGCGGGCTCGTCGTGACGGAGACGGTCTTCAACCTGCCGGGCGTCGCGCGCTTCCTCGTGCAGGCGATCCTGTGGCGCGACTATCCGATCGTGCAGAACCTCGTCATGTTCATCGCCATCGTGGTCATCTTCTCGAACCTCTTCGTGGACATGCTCTACGGTGTCCTCGATCCGCGCGTGCGCTATGGTTAGCCCGATCGGCGTCCCCGTCGACCTGGTCGTGGTCGGCGCCCCCGCGCGGCCGGGGTGGGGGACCGTGCTCGGCCGCTTCGTGCGGCGCAAGCCGCTCGGCGCCATCGGCGGCGCCATCATGGTGGTCATGCTGCTGACGGCCGTGCTGGCGCCGTGGCTGCAGACGCACGATCCGATCGCCACCGAGGCGGCGTATACGCTGGGCCGGCCGAACGCGGAGCACTGGCTGGGCACCGACCACCTCGGCCGCGATATCTATTCGCGCATCGTCCACGGCGCCTGGGCGTCGCTGGTGGTCGGGGTCGGCAGCACGCTGCTGGGATCGGTGCTGGGCGGGATCATCGGCCTGCTGTCCGCCTACGTCGGCGGCAAGACGGACCTCATTACCCAGCGGCTGCTGGACATCCTGCAGGGGTTGCCGTTGCTCGTGCTCGCCCTGGTCATGTCGGCATCGCTCGGCCCCTCGATCCGCAACGTCATCATCGCGATCTCCATCCCGATCATCCCGCGCGCCTCGCGCGTGATCCGCGCCAGCGTGCTGTCGATCCGCGAGATGCAGTACATCGAGGCCGCGCGCGCCCTCGGCGTGCGCCATCTGCGCACGGCCTTTCGGCACATCCTGCCCAACACGGTGGGGCCGTTCATCGTGCTGTGCACGGCGCAGCTCGGCAGCGCGATCCTCGTCGAGGCGACGCTGTCGTTCCTCGGCATGGGCATCCCCGAGCCCTACCCGTCGTGGGGGCGCATGCTCTCCGTCTCCGCCGCCGAGTACGCGCAAAAGGCGCCGCACCTGGTGCTGTTTCCCGGCATCGCCATCAGCCTCGCCGTCTTCGGCAGCAACCTGCTCGGCGACGCCCTGCGCGACACGCTGGACCCGCGGCTCAGGGGCTCGCGATGACGTCCATTGAATTGGGGGACCCGTACCGCTTCCCCCAAACCCCCTCACTCACGTTGCGCCCGACAACCGTTTTAAACTACCTTGCTCCGGAGTTACTCGATGCGTGAGAGCGATCCGAACTGGCTGTCCGTCACCGAGCAGGCCGCGCTGATCCGCAGCCGCAAGATCTCGCCGCTCGAGATCGTGGACGCGCCCCTGGCGCGCATCGACAAGGTCAACCCGCGCATCAACGCGTTCGTGCTCATCAACGCCGATCAGGCGCGCCGCGAGGCGAAGGCGGCCGAGCGCGCCGTCGGCAAGCGCGGCGCCAAGCTCGGGCCGCTGCACGGCGTGCCGTTCGGCGTGAAGGACCTCGTGGT
>Ga0134089_10000317_pt1 | contig 10692 bp, 9 predicted proteins | sample 15_taG_24_FD_123127 | JGI IMG/M metagenome (GOLD analysis project Ga0134089, IMG submission 123127) | Grasslands soil microbial communities from the Angelo Coastal Reserve, California, USA - 15_D_Glu_40cm_5_24_1 metaG | ecosystem: Environmental > Terrestrial > Soil > Grasslands ... | reverse complement strand
TAAGGACTTCGGTACCGCGGAGGAGTCCCTTGGTTACGCGCGCGTGTATGCGATGCGAGGAGGATATATCACGGCTGCGCCTGCGCTGCTCCCTCTACGGAGGGGAGTCGCGCGTGAGTCATGGCCTTGATGTTCTTCCTCCGGTCCGCCTGAGCGGTCGAGTCGCGGCTCTGGCGACCCTTCCTGTTGATGCAGAGCGCGAGGTTGGCAGCACCGGCCGGCCGTGGTCGCCGTCGGTGCGCGCATCCAGCACGGCGCGCACCTTGCGCGCGAGGGCATCCGGTGTGAGCGGCTTCTGGATGAAGCGCGCGGGGTTGACGATCGCATAGTCCGTGTATCCCGACATGTACAGCACGTCCATCTCGGGGTGCAGGCCGACGAGGCGCTCGGCCAGCTGGACGCCGTTCATCTCGGGCATCACGATGTCCGTGAGGAGCAGATCGATCGGGTCCCCATGGCGCTCGACGATCCGAAACGCGTCCGCGATTTCTCCCGCGCTGAGTACGCTATACCCGAACTCTTCAAGGATCCGTTGCACGAGCGCACGAACCTCGCTTTCATCCTCGACGACCAGAACGGTCTCGCTGCCGCGCGCCGGCAGCGCCGTGCTCACTTCCGCGCTCTGCTCCGGGATACCCACGACGCGAGGTAGGTAGATCGTGAAGATGCTGCCCGCTCCCGGCGCGCTCTCGACCCGGATATTTCCGCCGCTTTGACTGACGATGCCGTAGACCGTCGCCAGGCCGAGTCCCGTCCCCTTGCCCAGCGCCTTCGTGGTGAAGAAGGGCTCGAAGATGCGGGCACAAGTCTTCGCGTCCATGCCGATGCCGGTGTCCCCGACCGAGAGCGTCACGTACGAGCCGGGACTGACACCGACGTGCCGGCGGGACGAGTCCTCGTTCAGCTCGACGTGCCCGGTGTCGATGGTAATCCGGCCGCCGTTCGGCATCGCATCGCGGGCGTTCACGACGAGGTTGACGACGACCTGCTCGAGCTGTCCCGGGTCGACGGTCACGCAGCCGAGTTCCGGGGCCGGCCTGAACACGAGCGTGATGTCCTCGCCGATCAGCCGCTGGAGCATCTCGGCCATGCCAGGGATCACTTCGTTGAGGCTCAGCACCGAGGGGGCGAGAACCTGCTTTCGGCTGAACGCCAGGAGCTGCGTCGTCAGCCGACACGCGCGCGCCGCCGTCCTCTCGATGATGCCGAGCCCGTCGCGGAGCGGATCGGCGAGCGCCGACTGCCGGAGCATGAGCTGGCTGTGCCCCGTGATGACCGTCAACAGGTTGTTGAAGTCGTGTGCGAGGCCGCCGGCCAGGCGGCCCAGGGCCTCGATCTTCTGGAGCTGGCGAATCTGCTCCTCCCTCTCCTGAAGCACCCCGTCGACGCGCTTCCGCTCGATGCACTGAGCGATCTCACCCGCGGCCGACGCGAAGCCACCGAGGGCCAGGCCGTCGAGCGGGGCTCGCGCGAACGCGGCCGTGACGCCGACGAGCTGATCCTCGACGAGGAGCGGATGCCCGACGAACGCCACCAGCCCTTCCCCCCGGGCCCACGCGGGATCGCCCATGCGAGGATCCTGGAGGATCGCGCTGGTCACGTGCGTCCGGCGCTCGGCGGCGATAAGCCCGATCTCGCCCTGACCCAGGGCGACACGGCGATGGGTCTCGCTCAGGTGCGTGCAGCTCCCGGCGCTCGCCTTCAGCTCGAGGACCTTGGCCTCACCGTCGAGCGTCCACACGCCCGCCAGCGCCAAATCGAGGTGCCGGGTCAGGATCTCGGTACACCGCTGGAGGATATCCTCGAGCTTCTCGTGCTGGTTCAGCGTGACGCTGATCGCCGACCTCATCGAGAGGGCACTGAACTGTCGGTCCAGCTGGGTCGTCATCCGGTTGAACGACCGCGTGAGGGCGCTGATCTCGTCGTGGCCATCGACCACGATGGGCTCGCGGAACGCGCCCGCCTCGACCTCTGCCGTCGCCGCGGCCAGACGGGCGAGCGAGCGCGTGATCCGCCGGGCGATGATCGCTGTGGCGAGTAGCGCAAGGCCGACCGCCGTACCCAGCGCGACCAGCACCGCGGTCCAGGTGCGCGTCTCCAGGCGCGCGGCCTCGGCCTGCGCTCCGAGGCTCCGCGCGTACGTCGCAGCCATGAGCCCCTCCAGGTTCTCCTGGAGCTCCGTGATGCGCGTCCGTGCGTCGGTCTCGCTCAGGCCCACGGCGCGGGCGCGGTCGCCGCGCTTCGACAGCGCCTGCTCCTGGGCGACCATGCCGCTGTATCCTGCAAACGCGGCCCGCGCCCGGCGCAGGTGTAGCGTCTCCTGCTCGCTCTCGGCGTAGGCAGCCAGGCCGTCGAGATCCTGGGCGACCCGTGCCGCCCGCTTGGTCCACGCCGACGCGAAGCTCGCGTCGCCCAGCACGACGGCCCGCGCCTCGAGCCGCACGAGGGCGGGAATCGCCTCGCGGGCCGACGCGGCGAGCCGCACCGCTGGCACCGTGCGGGTTGCGATGTCCCGATTGACAGACACGAGCCGGCTCACGGCGCCGAGGCTCAGAAACCCGACGCCCGCGAGCACCACGATCACGAGTGCCGCGGTCAGGAAAATCTTGGAAGCGAGGCGCATCTTTCTCCGTCCCGCCGAAGGTCGGGTCGATGTCCGAAATCCCGGCCAACGCCGTCAGACCCGAGAACCCATCCACAAGATGCGACACGCAAATCCTGTACCCGGAGCGCATTCCATAAATATCAAGCGGTTCTCGAACCTCGGTCGGGATCGAGCCTGGTAGATCCCTTCCCGGACGGACACTTCTTGTACCAGGGCACCCTCGACGTCGCGCCAGAGACCAGCGGTGGAACGAGAACAACTGGCTCATTGAATTGGTGCGGGCATCGTAGGGTCGAAAATAACCGTTGATAACCGGTGCGCGGTCGAGCGCTCTCGTCGTTTTGCCCGATAGGCTATGGGACCCTACCCCGTGGACCCGCTGATTAAGAGTCAGAGTCTTGGGTACCTAACCCAAGGCTCCACTGCAACCCAACGCGCTACCGCAAGCCATCTCCAGGACTACGCTTCCAAGGCGCTCCGAAGCTTCTATGAAACGACGAGATCGAACGGCGCAGTCCCTCGCCACACACCTTTCGCGTTTAGGCCGGATTTCTCAAGCTAACGATCGGTCGGCTGACTGACAAGTGCGGCGCGACGGTCGAAAACCTTCATAGTCCATCCAAGAGCACCAAAGGGGCCGAATCGCTCGGCCCCTTTGGTTTCGCCACGTTACTTGGTTGCGGGGGCTGGATTTGAACCAGCGACCTTTGGGTTATGAGTACAACACGGTCATGTCCGGTAACCCTCTGATCTTTCTGGAAAGGCATGCTGCGGCGAGCAGTTCGACGTTGTCTGCTGATGCGTCGTTCTTCATCTCGTTTCACCCTGTTTCGGGGTGTTGTGGGTGCAAAATGGGAGCAGATTCGAGGGCAGCAAGCTCTACCGTCGTCGACTCGCTCACGAGGGAGATCCGGACTGAAGCGTGGTGAGGTCGCAGCGGTGGCACGTACCACGTACCAGTCTTAGGCCGCCACGACAACGGACACTTCCCCGTGTTCCTTGCGCGTGGGGCGCACTGTGATCTCGATGTCCTGGCCAAGGTTGGTCAGAAACTCCATGAGGCGCTCGACCGAAAACATCCCCGCCCGGTTGCGCATCAGCGCGGAGACGTGCGGCTGCTTGATGCCAAGGATGTCGCCAGCCTTGGCCTGGGTGAGGCCGCGCGCTTTGATGATCTTGTAGATCTGCAGCGTCAGACGCGCCTTCAGAAGTTCCTGCTCGGCATGGGGCAGATCGAGATCGGCAAACACGTTGCCGCTCCCCTCCTCCGCGCGGACTCTCTTGTTCTTCTTCATCATCAGCTCTGCCTTTCTTTGTAGTTCTGCCCGGCCGCGGCCAGCCGTTGCCGGATCAGCTCTATGTCCTTCTGCGGCGTCGCTATGCCCTTCTTTGATTTCTTTTGGAACGCGTGAAGGACGTAGATCGTGCCGGCAAATTGCACGGTATAGACCGTCCGATACGTGTTCGTGTCGTGCCGGTCGACGATCTCCATCACACGTGCACCCCCGAAGCCCTTGAGCGGCTTGGCCGCGGGATCGGTCTCGCCCTGCTGCGCCGTGTAGAGGGCCTGGCCAATATCCCGGCGGACCTGCTCCGGGAAGCTCCTCAGAGCCTCGCGGCTCGATCCCATCCAGATGATCGGCTTGAGGTCGAGCTTCACTATACTACTATACGTATTTTTATATGATTGTCACACCCTGAAGCTGGGGTTCGTGCTGGCGCTTCGCCATATCGATCACTTCCTACGTAACGGAACGATGTTCGGCGTAGGGTTCTCAGAACCATGAGAGTCGTCTGCCGGGCGCAGGAGCGTGGGCGAGACGTTCCAGCGCTGGCCGTCATCAGTGATGACCGTAACGGTCTTCCGATTGTAGCGAGTCAGCATGCCGACGAGGCAGCGATGTCCTTCTGGTTGAAACAAAACCCGATCGCCGATCTTGAACCTGAGCATCTGGGCATGCGCCCGCATCTGAGTCAAGAATTGGAGCCGGGCAACGATTCTGTTGTTCAGGTCGACGAGTTCTGCCTCGGTCAGCTTATCGATGTCGATCTTCATGTCCACTCCGCTTGTCCCTCTCAGCTTCCTGGAACCCAGGTCTTTATGCGGTACGACCTTAAGGAGTAGGTGCCCTGCTCTGCTTACGGCATGTTGGGGACTTCACGCAAGGGGGCGCCCTTTCGGCAGGCCCCCGCATCGGGTCAGTGCTAGAGTCAAGCCGACGATGGCCTTGCCATCCCCAGATCAACAGTCGATTCGCGACGCGATCGCCCGCGAAGAATCTCGACTCCTCCGCCTCGAAGCGGGAATCACCGAAGCGCAGGCGCGGCTGACCACGCTCAAGACCGCCCTGGCGGCGCGGGGCGAGCCGATCGAAACCTCGCCGTCAGCGCCCTCGACAGCCGTGGAGAAGGTCGCGCTCTTCCGCTCGCTCTTTCGAGGCCGCGACGACATCTACCCCAGGTTCTGGACGAACGCTAGGACTGGCCGCAAGGGATACGCACCCGCCTGCGGGAACGAGTGGATCCGTGGCGTCTGCGAGAAGCCGCGGGTGAAGTGCGGCGAGTGTCCGAATCAGGCATTCCTCCCCGTCGAGGACCAGGTAATCCTCGACCACCTTCAGGGACGTCATGTCGTCGGAGTTTACCCACTGCTGACCGATGAGACCTGCTGGTTCCTGGCGGCGGACTTTGACAAGACGTCGTGGACCGACGACGTGGCGGCCTTCGCGGAAACCTGTCGCGCGAATGGTCTTCACGCCGCCGTCGAGCGGTCACGCTCGGGCAACGGCGCCCACGTCTGGTTGTTCTTCTCGGCACCCGTGGCCGCGTCTGCCGCGCGCAAGATGGGCTGCTATCTCATCACCGAGACGATGAGTCGACGCCATCAGCTGAGCATGGGATCGTACGATCGGCTCTTCCCCAACCAGGACACGCTACCCCGCGGCGGATTCGGCAGCCTCATCGCGCTCCCGCTCCAGCACGGCCCGCGCCAGTTGGGCAACACCGTCTTCGTGGATGACCGGTTCGTTCCGCATCCCGACCAGTGGCAGTTCCTGTCCGAGCACCCGTGCATCGAGCCGGCGACGGCCGACAGCGTCGCGCGTGAGGCGACGCGCAGAGGATTGGTGGTCGGTGTCCGGCTGAGCGACACAACGGACGCCGAAAGCTCAGAGCCCTGGACGCGTCGGCCGTCCGGGCAACCGCGTGTCGGGTTCAGCGCGCCGCTTCCACGAGAGGTGCGCGCCGTCCTGGCCCAGCGGCTCTTCGTGGCGAAGGGTGGACTGGCGCCGACCCACTTGAACCAGATCAAGCGCCTCGCCGCATTCCAGAATCCCGAGTTCTACAAGAAGCAGAGCCTCCGCCTCTCCACGGCGCTGACCCCTCGTGTCGTCGCCTGCGCCGAGGATTTGTTAGAGCACGTCGCGCTACCCCGCGGTTGCCGAACCGAGCTCGAGCAGCTCCTTCGCGAACATGGCAGCACCCTTCTCGTCGAAGACCAGCGCTGCGAAGGGAAGCCTTTGGATCTCGCGTTCGAAGGCCGGCTCACGGCGGTCCAGAGGAAGGCGGCACGGGCTCTTCTGCGTGAGGACATTGGAGTGCCCGTCGCGCCGCCTGGCGTCGGCAAGACCGTGATCGGCACCTATCTGATCGCAGCAAGATCCCGAAGCACCCTCGTGCTGGTCCACCGTCAACCGCTCCTCGATCAGTGGATAGCCCAGCTATCCATGTTCCTCGGCCTCCCTCCCAAGGCGATTGGCCAGGTCGGTGCTGGCAAGCATGCGCCCACCGGCTCGCTGGACGTGGCGATGATCCAGAGCCTCGTGCGCTCGGGTCGCGTCGACGACCTGGTCGCGACATACGGCCATGTGATCGTCGACGAGTGCCACCACATCCCAGCGGCGTCCTTCGAGCGAGTCCTGGGGGAAGTGAAGGCGCGCTTCGTCATCGGACTGACGGCCACGCCCCGCCGGAGAGACGGGCTTCATCCGATCACCGAGATGCAGCTCGGCTCGGTGCGCTTCGCCGTCGATGCCAGGAGCCAGGCGGCACGACGACCATTCGAACACCGGCTGATCATCCGCGAAACCGCGTTCGGTCGCGATCGCGCGGTGTCCGTGGACCGCATCCAGCCGCTCTACGCCGAATTGGCGACCGACGAGCTACGCAACCGTCTCATCGCGGATGACGTGAGGTCCGTACTTGCAGAAGGGCGCTCCCCGATCCTGCTCACCGAGCGCAAGGACCATCTTGAGCTTCTTGCCGCCGGCCTTCAGAGCGTCGCCCGCCACGTCCTCGTGCTGCGCGGGGGCATGACACCGACCGAGCGACGCGCTGCGGCGGCAACCATCGCGGCCATCCCTGACGCGGAGCCGCGATTGCTCATCGCGACCGGCCGCTACATTGGTGAAGGATTCGACGACGCCAGGCTTGATACGCTCTTCCTGGCGATGCCGGTCTCGTGGAAGGGGACCGTGGTGCAATATGCGGGTCGCCTCCAGCGCCTGCATCCCGGCAAGACCGAGGTCCGCATCTACGACTACGTTGACCGCGATGTCCCCATGCTCGCCCGGATGTTCGAGAAGCGCCTGCGTGGCTATCGCGCTATCGGCTATGCCCACGGCCTGGCGTCACTCAGGCGTGAATCTGATGGCGAACCCCTCGAAGCGTTCGACACTCCCGCGGCCCCAGAATGACGACCAGCACGAAGCAGAGGGGCAAGCGGCTCAGCGAGACACGGCTCGATCGGTTGGTCGAAGAGGCAATCGTTGACTGCTACAACGAGTCCGAACAAGTCACGGGCCTGTACACGATGATCGAGGGCAACCTTGCGCTGCCGTTCGAGACGATGGTCCTCGGAGTGCAGGTCACCGTGGAGCGCGTTGACCTGACACAACGGGAAAGGCGTTCGACAGGAGGCAGTTCAACGTTTTCTGCTGATGCGTCGTTCTTGCTCCTGTTTCGTCGTGTTTCAGGATGTTATGGGAGCAAAATGGGAGCAGATAACACGGGTTCGATTCCCCAACGGGATTCGAACCCGTGTTCCCACATCGCCGCGCGCTTTTGCCAGCGAATCAACGACTTGCGGCGTGTTGAGTCAACGGGGATCAGGAGGGGACGGAAAATCGCGGACGACAGCGGAACGCCCAAAGTGCGATCCGCTGGCCTTCGTCGATCTTGGCTACGCTGGCCCTCGAACGGCGGCTTTCGTGGAATTGGACGATCGCAGTCCTTCCCGCATCTGAGTGACTATAATGGGAGTCGACATGGCAGCGAGCGAGATCATCTTCGTGGTCGACGAGTCACCCGAGGGCGGCTACGAGGCCCGGGCGCTCGGTCAGTCCATCTATACCCAGGCGGACACCTTCGAGGCCTTGAAGGAAATGGTGCGAGACGCGGTTCGCTGCCATTTCGAGGATGGGGCCGGGCCTCAGGTCATCCGCCTGCACCTTGTCCAGGACGTGGTCATTCCTGCTTGAGGCTTCCGCGAGACCTCGGGGGCATCGAACTCGCTGCCCTCTTGCGTCGCTACGGATACGAGGTCACTCGTCAAACAGGAAGCCATATGAGGCTTACGTCACGCCTGAAGAGCACGGAGCACCACATCACGGTCCCCCGTCATGAATCGCTTCGAGTCGGAACACTCAGCGCCATCCTCGCAGACGTCGCCTCCTACCTCGACACCTCCCGATCAGAGCTGGTCGCAGACCTCTTCGGCCGATGACATGAATTAGTTAGTCCCGGCGGAGCCGACGCCGAAACGGTAGCGCCGGGGTCTCCGTAACCTCACCAAACGTCTCCACTCGTAGCCCGACGCCGGGCAGCGTCGGCAGCAGCCGGGCATTGCTGCCTCGATCACTTCCTCCGCAGCCGAGGATTCGGTGCGCGTACTGGAAGCGGGACTGGTTCCGCTGTTTCCGTCCCGTCCCCATGCATAGCTGTCGGACTCACTCTAAGGTCGCAACACTGATCGATGCAGCAAGTGTCCTGCTCTCGATACTCGCTGGTCGTAGGCCTGAGACAGGTGGGAGGGGATGGAAATCATTCGCGGCTAAGTACGAGAAATCGATCTGGTGCCCCAACGGGATTCGAACCCGTGTTCCCACGCCGCCGCACGCTTTTGCCAGCAATTCGCGGTCTTGCAGCGCGTGGGCTCTCGATCTTTGGGAGGGGACGGAAACCCAAGGGACTTCGTGCTGCGAAATCGCGCGGATTTCGGAGCCGCTGACGTAAGAACGGCGAGATGGCGAGGACGACTGCGCCGTTCTCGTCGCCGTGCCGGACGCGGCTATCGGAGCGGGCGCACATGACCTCGAGAAGCTCTTCGATCCCTTCTTCACGACCAAGCGTGACGGCCTCCGGATGGGCTTGTCGATCGGCCGTTCGATCGCCGAGGCTCACGGCTGACGCCTGTGGGCTCGCCGCAACGCGGATCACGGGCTGACGTTCTATCTGCTGCTTCGGGAGACAAGCCAACCGTTAGCTTGAGCGGCTCGCCAAGGGGGACCGTCCGCCGCCATCTGGATCACGGGGCCTTGTTCTATCGAAGCGATCGCATGCAGCCAGGGCCAAGCTGGACCGAACGCGGCCGCAAGGTGATGGACACCTGAGCGCTCAATAAGGGCTCGGCCAGAGCCTTGCCGACAGGGTGCTGTTGTCGGACAGCGTCGCGTCGATGTTCATGACGCGGTCGCCGGCGCGGTCGCTCAGCACGGTTGCGACGCCCCGGCCCTTCTCGCCGTGCATGATGAGACGCCCCTCGCTGATCTCGACCTTGCCTTTTCCGCGAGACTCGCCGTAAGGTTGGTGGGACACGACGTCGTACGAGCCATCTTCCCGGATGGTCAGCTCAATGCTTTCCGGCTCGGAGCCGGGCCCGTATACGACCCCCTTCCATGTGCCAGCTACTGACTTCATGTCGGATACCGCGACGGGGCTGATTGGGCCAGCGGTGGCGCAACCGACGAGCGCAGCCGCGAATCCGACGACCGCAGTGGTGATGAGAACGGTCCGGAGCCATCGAGCGGCACGGGGTAGCATTGCCTCTCTCCTCCTGTTTCGAGTAAAAGTGATGTCGGGATCGCTACATCAACTAAGTCAACCGCTTTGTACCAAGAGCCGTCAGGCGCGTCCGGCTCAGATTCGCGCCACAGTTTCAGCTTATAGAGGTCTTCGGCCGGTATTTGCCGATCTGCGACCCGATCGAAGAGGTGCTGACGGAGACTTGGTGGAAGATTGGTCCACCGAATCTTCGGCATCAGTCACCGAATGTCATCCGCGCAAGTTCTTCCTTCAACCGCTGCCGCTCGGCAGAGTCTCGAGACTCAGTAAGTCGATTCACGAGCAAAAGGAACCGTTCCTTCTCGGCTTCTTTGGATTGAAGACCGGCTTCGATCAGATCTACGAGCACGCGATTCGCGCTTGTCTTCCTCGTCTTGGCCAAAGCGCGCACACGCCTAGCGATACCGGTCGGAATGGACACGCTTTGGCGAATAGACCTTTCTGTTTCAGCCATGTCCGCCATATTACACCATTGTGCACCACACTGCACCATTCGAGTGATTGGCTTCGGTGATACGTGAGCGCGCTAGGAGCAAGGCGCCTTGATTACGCACCCTCTGCCGGCGACCGGTGGGCCCACGAACCCAACACGCCGCCGCCTTGGTGGCGTTCGTCGCCGGTCCGGAGTCCTCGTACATTACCGGCGCGAATCTCACCGTTGATGGCGGGATGAATGCCTGAACCAATGCCCAGACTCAGTCCACGGAAAACGGCGACGGCGCGCCTCCCGGCCATCGCGCCCTTCAGAAAAATCTTCTCGACCGTGATTGGCCGATCGCGCACGCGCTTGCCTGTCGCGTGATACACCGCATTCGGCGTCACCGATATTGCTGTCACCTCACCGAGACCCCTCACGCCGAGCGCGCTCGCTTGTTCTGGGCTGCGGCGCGCGCCACGTCCGCGGCGCTGATGCCTTCGAGCGCGAGGCTGTAGCCCGAGCCCTCATCGATGATGCGGCGTAGCTTTTGGGTGAGTGCGATCCGGGTGTAGCGGCTGGTGAGCGGCGGCAGCGCGGCGATCGTGTCGGC
>Ga0134089_10000294_pt1 | contig 10918 bp, 11 predicted proteins | sample 15_taG_24_FD_123127 | JGI IMG/M metagenome (GOLD analysis project Ga0134089, IMG submission 123127) | Grasslands soil microbial communities from the Angelo Coastal Reserve, California, USA - 15_D_Glu_40cm_5_24_1 metaG | ecosystem: Environmental > Terrestrial > Soil > Grasslands ... | reverse complement strand
CGGCGCTGCCTTGTCCGGAAGGTCTCCTCGCGCTGCCCGGCAACGTTGCTGGATGGCGCGCCCACACTCTATGCCCGCGTCGCAAGTTTGTCTAGTTTCGCCTTGCTTGATCGCGCCGCGTCGGCGAAGACCACAATAGTGCCACTTTTCCCTTTGAGTTATCGCCTCGACCCGCTAACCTGAACCCGGAGAGGCTATCCAGTGAAGATCCCACAACTCGCTCAGTACTCGGTGCCAGTCAGATATTTGATTGAACTGCGCGCCGGAAGCCGGAACAACCAAGCAAATATCGACCAAACAAATTGCGCCGTCGCCAATACGGAAGCAGCGCTTAAACACAACGTTTTTCGGAACGCGACCAAAAACGCACCCTCGAGAGTCGAGGGACGACCAAAGCCTAGCGCGCCACTCGTCAGCGCGCGAGGTAGCGACTAGCTCACAAGCTCGGCGCGCACGACGATGCGGTTCGTGTAGTCGCCCCCGAACACGGGGTCCCCGGTCTGGTAAAACGAACCGCCGCAGGTGACGATTGTCACGACATCCTGATTTGGTGTCGGATACATCATCTGCAATGCGTTCGGGTCGTTAGGGTCCATCAAGGCGTTCGAGGCCACCCTGTACGCTATCTCGCGCCCATCGTTGTCGCGGAACTTGATAATGTCGCCTGCCTGCAGTGAGGTTAGGTTATAGAAGACGGCCTGTCCGTTCCAGGTCACGTGGCCGGCAAATACCGCGTTGCCGCCGCCCCCCGGCTTCACCGAGAAGTCGTACCAGGCCACGACCTGCGCCGCGTCGGCACCGGTCGGGACGATTGGGATCCTGTTTTCGTCGAGCCCGTATCTGACGACCGGCGCATCCAGGCCGATCTTATCGATGATCATGCGGTAGGACTCTCCCAGCTGCTCGACGGCTGGCGGAGCAGTTGGCGCGAAAGTCGCGGAAGGCGTCGCCTGCACGACCGGCGCCTCCTCATCTGACCCACCTTTGAGCAGGAAGAACCCGAGGGAGGCAGCGGCTATGAGCCCCAGGCATCCTAGGCCAATTAGCGGCTTCGCCCCAACTGCGCCGCTCATCGATGTATGTAATCTTCGCAGGCGCCCAAGCGCCATTCGTTCCATCATGGTCATCACCTCGCTCCAAAGTTGGAACGTCCTCCCCTTGTCTAGGTTACGACCCCATTCATAGCGAGAATGCGTAGCCGCGGCTCGCGATTGCCTAACAATTCGCTCGCGGATACCAGAGCCAGGCGCCCGATCACGATGCCACAAACTCGGTCACCAACGCACGGAAGGAGGCAGATTATGGCGCGCTTTCAACAAACCGCAACCGTTAACACGGCACCCGACGCAGTGTACGGCTACCCGGCCGACATCACAAAGCACCAGCAGCCTGCCCCCCCCCCGGGATTGCAAAGCACACCCCAGACCAAACATGTGACTCGAAGCCGACGCAGGTGGCGTTCACAGAATTCGGCGGGGAGTCTCGGAGCCGCGAACGTTGTAAGCGTCGCTCCCGGCCTCAGGCTCTGTCTACGGCGCAACGGCAAGTACGATAACGCCCGCGACGATAGCGAGCGATGCCCAGACACGCCATAGACCGAAGCCCTCGCCGAGTAGCAGCACTCCCAGCGCCGCGCCGAAAACGATGCCAACCTCTCTAGAAGGTGCAATGTAACCTACACGGCTCGTCTGTAGAGCGAGTAGGACCAGTAGGTACGCGAGCTGAATAAGTACACCGGCCGCGACGATGCTCCAGCCATGTGAGCGCCATTCCCAGCGGACACCGCCCGGATTAATCCTCGCCGCGGCCGTTGTGGTAATTAGCGCGTGACCGGTCATCGCGAACTGGTTCAGGACTACCGGCGATAGTTCATCGAGAGCGTTCTTGTCCCACAACGAATAGCTGGCGATAAGGACACCGGTGACCAGCGCAGTTCGCCCCGCCGGCTGGTTGAGCACGCGCAGCGGCGCGGCGATGTCGCGTATGGCGTGTGGCTGGATATGTAGCGCATAAACGCCGGTGGCGATCATCACGATCCCGACGACCGCTACTGTCGAAATATGCTCGTCGAGGAAAACGGCCGCGCCGATGGGTATCAGCGTGAGGCCAACGCCACGCGACACCGGATAGACTGACGAGAGGTCGCCCAGGCGGTATCCGCGCGCGAGCGAGAGCCCGTACACTCCATGAAGGCTGGCCGTCACTAGTCCGAACGCGATTGCTGTGGCTCCGATTCCATCCACGGCGGCGACAACAATTGCGGGTGCCAGTAATGTCAGGGCGCCGATAATGCCCGCGGACCCGAGGAATGCCAGCTTATGCTCGCTGCGCTTGAGGAGGAAATTCCAGCTCGCATGGCAGACCGCCGACGCAAGCACGAGTACAAGTGCGACCGCCGTCATGCCAAGCGGGTGGTATTTGGACTGATGCTATAGATCCCGGACGCGGCCCTTGCGGGCGTATTTACGCTGCCAAAACTCATGCCCGCCTACTAGGGCTATCGCCGCGAGTGAGACACCAATTGCGAGAAGAATGGCCCAATTATCTTGTCCTTGCCCGCCTGACGCGGTCGGCGCATCCGCGCCGGGCCGCGAAGGCTTAACGTTGGCGATGGTGCTCGGGGTGGCGGCGCCGGGCACAAGCCCATCTGGTGCGGCAACTTCGGCCAGTGAAGCATCCTCGCCCCCTGAGATGAGCGAACTGCCGGCAAGACGCACGCTCTCTCCGGGCCCCGGTTGCGTTGTCCCGAACTGAGCGTTGTCAAAATAAGCTGCCGCTGGCTCCGCCGATGCCGCACGAAGCATAAGCCGCAGCTTGACGCTGTTGGCGCCGGCAGGCGCTTGGACAGGCCCGGTGGTCAATCTGCGGAATGCCTGGGCTGTCGACTGAACCGAGTCCAGCGAATCGATCGAGGCGATAGCCTGCCCGCCACCGTCGGCGCTCGCGTACCAGGAAAGTCGTAGAAACGCCGACTCGGCTCCCGGGCCCGCTAACGCTTGGACCGATCCCTCGTAGTACCCACCAGGTTGTGCGGAGACAGTCTCATAGGCCCATTTTGTCGATGCTGTTTCGGAGACCAGGGCGAGGCCACGCGCGCCTTCGGTCCGCTGTTCGGTAGAGGCGCTAATCTCGCCACCTTGCTTGTGCCAGACAAACGGTGTTCCGTCGATGCGCAGTTCCTCAAAGCCACCGTTGATTAGCTGCGGAAAAGAGTCGGGCTCGGTGCTTCCAGCGCCCGGGCTAGTGGCCTTTGGCGTAGGGACGCGGCCCGGTGTCCGCGTCGGCGTGGGCAGTGGTCCAGGTGTTGTGCCAGGCGGTAGCGGTGTCGGCATCGGAGTGATTTGCGGCGGCGTTGTGGGCGCGGGCGGCGGTGTTGGCGGCGGAGGTACGAAAGTAGGACCCGAAAACGCGAAATCGTCGAGATGCACCGTAAATGCGGAGTCTGCCTGTATCAGGATGCTGGCTCGGGCCTGCAGGGCGGCTATCGGGGAGACCATCGCTCCCGTTGCGAGAGGATGGAAAGCCCCATCGGGTTGCGCCAGCCACGGAGAGTCATAGCTCAGGACGATAGAACCGCTCACGTCAAACCACGAGACACGAAGGAACACCCGGTTGACGCCTGAGGGAGGAGCGGCGACCCAACCACTCAATTCGTAGGTCGAAGCCGGCTGGACATTGGTGAGCTGGTATGCGAACTGAGTACTAGGCTGCCCGCTTCCCGAGAATCTCCCGGCCTGCGAGCCCCCGTGCAACGGCGAAGTTACGGAGTCGAGCTGACCGGCATTCGTTGACCAACCGGCGGTGCCTTCCTCAAAGCCGCCGTTGGCAAATAATTCGGACGCGCCCGCGTAATGGTGACGGGCCAGCATCAGGGCGGCGACCAACGCGCAAATGACTGCTGCGAGGCGTATCAACGAAGTGCGCTCAAGGGGGCTGTGTGATAGCGCTATTCTATGAGCCGCCGGGGAGTTTGAGAAGCGCCAAAGCCGTGAATTTCGGGAATTTCGTGCAGGAGGCGAACCTTTCGTATAATCGAGTTGATGGGAGATAGCGTTGCCGGCCTCGAGGCTTTGGATTCTTCGGCCGAGTCAAGAAGGCCAGCTCCGCACGTGATCGCCGTTGATGGCTCGGCTGCGTCAGGGAAAAGCACGATCGGCCGAAGGCTTGCAGAGAAGCTCGGTTACCCGTTCTTAGACACTGGCTTGATGTACCGGGCAGTAACCCTCGCGGCGCGCGAGCGAGGGGTGGATACAAACGACGCACGAGGGTTGACGAGACTGGCTGACTCAATTCGGATCGGAGTCGGGCCAGCAGCGCCACACTCGGCCGAGACGTGTTCCATTACCATCGACGGGAAAGATGTGACCTCGCAGTTGTGGCGCCCGGATGTCGAAGACGCAGTTTCCCTGGTATCGCGCGTGCAAGGCGTGCGGGAAGCTCTCGTCCGGCAGCAGCGCGAAATCGCGGGCCAGCAGCCGATGGTTATGGCCGGGCGTGATATCGGCACTGTGGTCTTACCCGACGCTGATTTGAAGATGTACTTGGACGCGTCGATCGGCGAGCGCGCGCGGCGGCGTCATGCGGAGTTTTCCCATCAAGGACGCGCAGTCACCGAACAAATCGTTCTCGAGGACTTACGAAGACGTGACCAGATCGATAGCGAGCGGACAGTGTCGCCGTTGAGGCCTGCCGATGACGCAATCATCATCGAGACAGACGGTCTCTCGCAGCAGGAAGTCCTGAGGCGCGCTCTTCAACTCGTGGATGGTGCGTCGTGAAGGAACGCCTTCAAGCTGCGTTTTACTGGCTAAACGTCTGGACGTGGATCAGGGCAGCACTCTGGGTAGTGACTAGCCAGGACGTTGTCGGCAAGGAGAACATCCCCCACAAGGGCGCCCTCATCTTCACGTGCAACCACTTCAGCGTCGGCGACCCGCCTCTTCTTATTGGCATATTCCCACGACGCATCGTCTGGATGGCCAAGCAAGAACTCTTCGACCTGCCATTACTCGGAAAGTTGTACAACATGGGCGGCTTCATTCCCGTGCGCCGCTTCGAGGGTGACCTTCGCGCAATCCGCCGATCACAGGATGCCCTGCGCCGGGGTCATGTGCTGGGCATGTTTCCTGAGGGAACGCGCAGCGGAGGAAGGCTTGGGCGCGCCGAGCCCGGTACGGCGCTGATTGCACTCCGTTCAGGTGCCCTCGTGCTTCCGGTGGCGATCTGGGCGACAGGGCACGTGAGGCTGCCCAGAGACCTATTTCGGCGGACAAAGGCGCATGCGAGGTTCGGCGAACCGTACCGCTTGCCAAATCCCAGCCGAATCACCCGGGAAGCCGTAGCTGCCGGGACTGACGAGATCATGCGCCGGATCGCCGAACTATTGCCGCCCGAGTACCGTGGCGAGTACGCAGACACCGGTGCGCCATCTGCGGCCGCCCAGGCAAGGACATAGCCGAGATGCGAGTGATCCTGGCTCAGCCACGCGGATTCTGTGCGGGGGTAGAGCGCGCGATCGAGGTGGTGGACAAATCGATCCAAGTATTCGGCTCGCCGGTGTTCGTGCGGCACGAGATAGTTCACAACCAGCACGTCGTCGACGACTTGCGCGCAAAGGGGGCCATTTTCGTTGACGACGTGGATGAGATACCGGAGAGCGCGCCGGTCGTCTTCTCCGCTCATGGAGTCTCAAAGGCGGTCAAGGCCAAGGCGAAGAATCGCTCGCTGCGTGCGGTAGACGCCACCTGCCCGCTGGTGACGAAGGTGCACCGTCAGGTCTTGCGGCTGCATCGCCTGGGCTACGAGATACTGCTCATCGGTCACGCCGGCCACCCTGAGGTCGAGGGGACCTTGGGGCAGTTGTCCGGCGGAATTCAGCTCGTTGAGGACATCGAGGACGCGCAGCGGGCCAAGGTGAGCGACGCCAGCAAGGTCGCTTATGTCACGCAGACGACGCTTTCGCTGGACGACACCACGAAGATCGTTCAGGTACTGCGACGGCGCTTTCCTTCACTGCAGAGTCCGCCTACAGACGACATATGTTACGCAACACAGAACCGCCAGCTGACGGTCAAACGGCTCGCCGAGATCGTCGATGTGGTAATCGTGATTGGCGCCGCGAACTCTTCTAATTCGAACCGCCTTGTCGAAGTGGCTCGATCCGTCGGTGTCCCGGCCCATCGGGTGTCCTCGGCCGATGAACTCCGGCCCGACTGGTTCTCAAACAAGCCGACTGTCGGCCTAACTGCCGGCGCCTCCGTTCCCGAAGTGCTCGTCACCGGGGTAGTGAACTATCTTCGGGACAAGTTCGGGGCGAACGTCGAAGAGGACGCAGAGGGCACTCCCGAGGATGTCTACTTCCCCATGCCACCAGAGCTTCGGGCCGCCGGCGCCGGTCAGACGCAACTCTAACGACGCGCAGGCGTTCCTAATAGCGACCACAGCCACAGATTGCGAGGCGCCCTTATGTGCGGAATCATTGGCTACGTCGGCGAGCGAGAAGCTGCGCCGATCCTTCTGGACGGTCTGGCTCGCCTGGAGTATCGCGGTTACGACAGCGTAGGCATCGCCGTGCTCGAGGAGAACGGCGGAATCTCGATCCACAAACGAGTCGGCAAGCTTGACGGCCTTACTTCGCGGCTCTCGGAGGGAACGCCGTCCGGCCACCAGGGGATAGGGCACACGCGCTGGGCAACGCACGGAAAGCCGAGCGACATTAACGCCCATCCCCACACAGACTGCACGGGCGATGTTGTTGTGATCCACAACGGGATCGTCGAGAACTATCAAGAACTAAAACAGCAGCTTCTTGCCGCGGGCCATAAATTCGCCTCCGAAACTGATACCGAAGTCATTGCCCATCTGGTCGAGGACCGTCTACGAGAGGGGAAGGACCTGCATGGTGCCCTGGAAAAGACGGTTGAAATACTGGCCGGTGCCCACGCCATACTGGTGATGGCGAGAAGAGAGCCGGGAACCATAGTCGCCGCGCGCGCAGGCAACGCGGGCGGAGTCGTCGTCGGCTACGGACACGAAGAGAGCTACCTTGCGAGCGACCTGCCGGCCCTCCTACCGCATACCCGACGGGTCGTCTTCCTCGATAACGGCGATGTGGTTCGTGTGACGGCAGGGCGCGCCGTGTACAGGAACCGGGGCCGGGCGGTCGAGAGAAGCCCACAGCAGATCGCATATGATCCTGTCTCCGCCGCGAAGGGTAGCTTCAAGCACTTCATGCAGAAGGAGATCGCGGAGCAGCCCGAGTCTATCCTGAACACGCTCCGTGCGCGCGCGCTCTTCTCGGAATCGCGCGTAGAGCTGGAAGACTTGAAACTTAGCCGCTCGCAGCTCAAGAACGTCAAGCGTGTTGTATTAGTGGGCATGGGCACCAGCCTTCACGCGGCGACGATCGGCCGACACTACATCGAGCGGGTTGCCGGCATACCGGCTGAGGTCGAGAACGCCTCTGAGATGCGCTACCGCGAAGCGATCATCGGTCCTGAAACTCTCTTCGTTTCGCTCACGCAATCGGGTGAGACGGTGGATACGCTGGCCGCCATGGAGATGGCCAAGGAAAAAGATTGCCCGCAGGTCACGGTCTGCAATGTTGTTGGCAGCCAGGCTACTAGAGTCGCGGACGGCGTTATCTACACGCGATGCGGGCCGGAGATCGGCGTGGCGAGCACAAAGACATACGTCGCGGCAATCGGCGCGCTCTATCTGCTCGCGTGTTATATGGGCCAGGAGCGCGGGGTGATTGATCGGGAACGGATGGGCGGGCTCCTTGCGCCCCTCGCGCGGCTGCCATATTTGGCCGGGGAGGTGGTGCATCGCGGCGGGGATTACGAGCGCCTGGCACAAGAGTTCTATCGCTACGAAGATTTCCTTTTCCTCGGTCGCGGGCTGCAGTATCCCGTCGCTATGGAGGGGGCGCTCAAGTTGAAAGAGGTCAGCTACATCCACGCTGAGGGGTATCCCGCTGGCGAGATGAAACACGGGCCTATCGCCCTAATTGACCGCGAGATGCCTGTCGTCGCGCTGGTGCAGCAGGACGGTATCCACGAAAAGATGATGAGCAACATCGAGCAAGTCAGAGCACGCGAGGGAATCGTGATTTCCGTCGCGACAGAAGGTGACGAGGAAGTTGCGAACAAATCAGACCATGTGGTGTACGTGCCCAAGATTACCGATCTGCTTGCACCGGTCCTCACATCGATACCGCTTCAACTGCTCGCTTATCACATAGCTGTTCGTCGCGGATGCGACGTGGACCAGCCGCGCAATCTTGCTAAGACGGTTACCGTCGAGTAGACGGCGCTACAGGCATTAGAATCGTTGTCGATGGACTTATCGATTGTCCGCCGGCGTCTCGAAGAGGGAGAGCAGGCGCTTTCGCCTTATGCTGTGCGCAGCGACCAGACGCGTGGCCGCAGGATCCCCGAGGAACCCTCGCCGGTCCGCACAGAGTTCCAGCGGGACCGCGACCGGATCCTTCACTGCAAGGCATTCAGGCGTCTAAAGCACAAGACACAAGTGTTCATTGCGCCAGTGGGCGATCACTTCGTGACCAGGTTGACTCATACACTGGAGGTCTCGCAGATCGCGCGGACGATCGCACGCGGCCTGAATCTGAACCAAGACCTCGCCGAAGCGATCGCGTTGGCACATGACATCGGTCATCCCCCGTTCGGGCACGCGGGCGAGCAGGCGCTTGCCGACTTGCTTCCGGAAGGCTTCCGTCACGCAGAACAGAGCTTGAGGGTCGTGGACGAGCTGGAGCGCCTGAACCTGACCTGGGAGACCAGGGACGGCATCGTGAATAGTTCGAAAGTGCGAGAAGACATCTTCGCCGAAGGTTTCGGCACGCCTGCTTCCCTTGAAGGTCAAATCGTGAAGGTATCCGATGCCGTCGCGTACATCAACCATGACATCGCTGATGCGCTCCGAGCGGACGTAATCGCGGAGGAAGAGCTACCGGAGGAAGTCTCGAATCTTCTGGGCAGGCGGCACTCGGAGCGGATCAACGCGTTGGTCTGCGATATCATCGAGAACTCTTGGGCGGCGACGGGTGAGACGGGCATTCCGCGTTCGGAAATCCGGATCGGGATGAGCGACAAGGTTGCTTCGGCTGCAAACACGCTTCGCGAGTTCATGTTCCAGCGCGTCTACCTCTGGGAGGGCCGCAGGGAGGAATCAGAGCAGGCCAAACGGGTAATTTCTGTGCTCTACAACCATTTCATACAGCACCCGGAGGGTATGCACACAGATTTCGGCGTCGCTTCAGACCCGCTATGGCGGCGCGTCGCGGACTTCGTTTGCGGGATGACCGATCAGTTTGCGCTAGCCACCGCCGAACGGTTGGGCGCCCCGCTACATTAGTGGCGACGCTTGCACCGACGGGATGTCTCCGACCGCACCCCCCCGGGCAGCAAACGTTTTCTAAGATTCACTCGGCCAAAGCCGAAACTTTCTTGTGAGCCGCAGTGTTGTATAATGTGGGTGTACCAGAGAGAGTCCGTCATCCCCTCTGCTGACCGTCCCACACCTGTCCAACATGCCCAAAAACCACCCTGAGGCTGTGTTCGTATCAGCCCGAGGGCTATAGCTATATGAACGAGGTTGAGGAAGTCAAGGCCCGGCTCGACATTGTTGATGTCATTGGCCAGTACGTAGCGTTGCAAAAGTCCGGCCGTTCCTTCAAGGCGCCTTGTCCGTTCCATAACGAGCGGACTCCCTCGTTCATAGTAACGCCGGAAAGGCAGAGCTGGCACTGCTTCGGTGCCTGCGGGACAGGCGGCGACCTGATTACATTCGTCATGAAGAAGGAGGCAATAGAGTTTTCGGAAGCGTTGAGGATGCTAGCTGAGCGGGCCGGCATCAAGTTGCACGGACGCCGGGAGTCCAGTCAGGAGCAACGGCGACGAGAGCGGCTGTTCACCGCGAATGAGGCGGCAGCCGATTGGTATGGCAAGCTTCTGGTCGATGACAAGGCGGCCGCACCGGCTCGGGAATATCTGAAGCAGCGCGGCATTGACACCGCCACCGCCCGCGAGTTCGACTTAGGATTCAGCCCGGGCGCGTGGGACGCTCTGCGTAATCATCTTCGTCGCATCGGGTTTGAAGATCAGGAGCTGCTGCGCGCCGGCCTTGCGGTGCAAAGTGACTCGGGCTTTCACGACCGGTTCCGAGGACGCCTTATGTTTCCCATCCGCGATGATAAGGGACGTACTGCTGGATTCGGCGCCCGTACACTCGACGAGCGTGACGCTGGAGGAGCTAAGTACATCAACACGGCGCAGTCTCCAGTGTTTGACAAGAGCGGCCTGCTGTATGCGCTTCACCGCGCGGCCGGCGGGATCCGGCGAGAGGGACGAGCCGTAGTCGTTGAAGGTTACATGGACGTTATCGCAGCACACCAGCATGCTTTCGACAACGTCGTCGCCTCAATGGGAACGGCGCTGACCGAGCGGCAAGTCAGACTGCTCCGACGGATAGCAAGTGAGATCGTGCTCGCGCTAGACGCGGATGCAGCGGGGAGAGACGCGGCCATCCGGGGTCACGACGTTGTCCGGGGGGCGCTCATCGACAGTCGGTTGACAGCGCCGGTGGTCACCTGGCGTGGCCTGGCCGGCTACCAGCAGACCGTGGACGTGGAGCTAAAGGTGGCTGTGCTGCCCGATGGACGCGACCCAGACGACGTAATCCGAGCGGCGCCGGAGGACTGGCGAAGTCTGATCGACGGTGCGGTGCCAGTGCTCGATTTCCGGCTGGATGCGCTCGCGGCCGCGCACGATCTGTCCACTCCTGCTGGACGTTCGCGGCTGGCACACGAGTTCCTTCCGATACTCGCTGTGGTTACCGATCCTGTTGTTCGGGCACAGTACCTCCAACGGCTGGGCAGGTTGACAGCCACGGGGGAGCG
>Ga0134089_10000278_pt1 | contig 11097 bp, 10 predicted proteins | sample 15_taG_24_FD_123127 | JGI IMG/M metagenome (GOLD analysis project Ga0134089, IMG submission 123127) | Grasslands soil microbial communities from the Angelo Coastal Reserve, California, USA - 15_D_Glu_40cm_5_24_1 metaG | ecosystem: Environmental > Terrestrial > Soil > Grasslands ... | reverse complement strand
TTCGAGCAGGAGCGCGCCGGCCTCGATCCCGCGCAGAGCCTGCGCCGGGCGCTGGCGCCCGAGGGCGACGTCGTCACGTGGCGGGGCCGTAGCGTCCACGTCGCCGCGTGGGCCAAGCGCTTCCTGTTCCGCCCCGACCAGCTCGATGTGCCGGTCGGCCATCTGTCGGGCGGCGAGCAAGCCCGCATCCTGATCGCGCGGCTGATGCGCGAGCCGGCCGACCTGCTGATCCTCGACGAGCCCACCAACGACCTCGACATCCCGACGCTCGAGGTGCTCGAGGACAGCCTGGCGGAATTCGACGGCGCGCTCGTCCTGGTCACGCACGACCGCTTCATGCTCGAGCGCGTCTCGACGACCATCGTCGCCCTCGACGGTCGGGGCGGCGCGGCGACGTTCGCCGACTACGCGCAGTGGGAAGCGTCGCGCGCCGCCGCCGAGCCGACTCCGCGAACGCCGCTCGAGACGCGCGCCGCCGAGACACCGCGCCCGCGGGCCAAGCGGCTGGGTTATCGCGAGCAGCGCGAGTGGGAGGGCATGGAGCAGGCGATTCTCGACGCCGAGCGCGCCGTCGCGGCGGCCCAGCGCGACCTCGACGATCCGGCGATCGTGTCCGATCCCACGGCGCTGCAGCAGCGGTACGCCGCGCTCGAGGCCGCGCGCGCCGACGTCGACCGGCTGTACGCGCGCTGGGCGGAGCTGGACGCCAAGCAGGCTTGAGTCGGAATCCTCGTCGGGTTCCCTGGTAGCGTGACACATGGGACCGATCCGCGCCGGCTCATTGCGGTGGGCGGTCCTGGCCGGCGTGATCGCGCTGGCGTCTGCCGTGCCTCTCGCATTCGCGCAAGAGCCCGCCGGCTCTGGCTCCACGCGAGAGCCTGCGGGAGCTGCGCAAGAGCCCGCGCGCTCCGAGAAGCTCTACTGGGAGACCGGAACGTGGTTCCCGACGCGGACCCGATCTCGAACCTTAACGAGAACGCCGCGATTCGCGGCCTGCTCCTGGGCACGAGCTACGAGCTCGGGGACGACTATCGGGGGATCTGGGGCCTCTTCGGCATCTTCGACTACCGCTCGCCGCAGGTCTTCCGGATCTCGACGACGGCGCTCGGGCTCGGCACCGTCGGCCAGTGGTGGCTCACACGCCAGATCGCGCTGCAGGGCACCGTCCTCGGTGGCGTCGGATTCGGTGCCTCCGGCACCGTCGGCGACAAGGCGGAGCGTGACTACCACTACGGGGTCGTTCCCGAGGTACTGCTCGGCTTGCGCGCGATCTTCGACGAATGGGTCATGGTCGACGCGACGGGCCGCACGTACTTCGTGGCCGGCAAGGGCGCGGGCGGCGGGATCAGCACCAGCGACATCGGCAGCGAGATCATCAATCGCGTCAATCTCGGGCGCACCGTGCGCGTCTGGGGGCCTCACGGGATCGGCGTGCAGTATCTGGTCTCGACCCGCGACACGAGCGTGCAGGGCTTGGGGATCGTCACCAGCGGGTCGAGACCGTCAACCTCACCTACAACTTCCTGGGCCACACGCGGTTCGGCGCCGTCGAGTGGCGCCCCGAGGTGATCGCCAGCCGCTGAGCCGCCGGGCCGGTCACGCGACGCCTTCCTCCGCCACGCGCGAGGCGGCGCGCTCGGTCGCCGCCGCGGTGGCCGCCGTCGACGGCTCCATCCGGACGCGCCGCATGAGCGGAAGGAACAGGGGCACCGCGGCGAACATCACCGCGAGCAGCCAGAAGTCGTCCGCGAACGCCAGGAGCTGGGCCTGCGTCACCGTCTCGCGATAGAGCATCACGATCGCCTGGCGCTCGGCGGTGAAGGCGTCGCTGCCGCGGGTCACGAAGTGACTCGCCCACTGCGCCAGGCGCTCCCGCGTCGCCGGGTCCCATGCGGTGACGTGGCTCACGAGCGTGGTCTGGTGGATCTGGCTCCGCTGCGCCAGCAGGGTCGTGACGACCGCGATGCCGACGCTGCCGCCGACGTTGCGCGACATCCCGTAGACGGCGGTGGCGTTGACGAGCTTGTCGCGCCGGATGGTGGCGAGGGTCAAGGTCGAGAGCGGCACGAAGACGAAGCCGAGCGCGAAGCCCTGGATGAAGCGTGGCAGCGCGAGGGCCCAGTAGTCCATCCCCAGGGTCAGCGAGGTCATCATGTAGAGGCTGACCGCGTTCAGCAGGCAGCCGAAGCCCAGCATCATGCGCTGGTCGACGCGCGTCACGATCCCGGAGGCGAACAGCGAGAAAATGTTGCCGAGCCCGCCCGGCGCCAGCACGAGGCCCGATGTCCACGCGTCGTAGCCGAGCAGTTTCTGCGTGAAGACCGCCACCAGCAGCATGCCCGAGAAGGTTCCGAAGCCTACGATCATGCTCAGGATGGCGCCGGTCGCGAAGTTCCGGTCGGCGAACACGGTGAGGTCGAGGATCGGCTCGCGGGCCGTCAGCTCGCGGATCAGGAAACCGGCGAGCGCACCGATGGCGACGACGGTCAGCGCGACGATCGTTCGCGAGGCGAACCAGTCCTCGCGCTCGCCGCGGTCGAGGACGAGCTGCAGGCACCCGAAGCCGGCCACCATCAGCGCGAGCCCCCACCAGTCGATCCGCGCGTGGCGTCGCAGATACGGCGGGTCGAACAGGAAGACGCTCGCCAGGAAGAAGCCGAGGATGCCGACGGGCAGGTTGATGTAGAAGATCCAGCGCCACGACCACTCGTCGGCGAGATACCCGCCGACGGTCGGCCCCAGGATCGGGCCCAGAATGAAGCCGACCCCCCAGACCGCCATGGCGAGGCCGCGCTGGTGAAACGGGAAGATCTCCCAGAGGATCGCCTGCGAGAGCGGAATGATCGGCCCGCCGCCGAGGCCCTGGAAGATCCGCGCCACGATCAACGTGGTCAGGTCGGGGGCGGCGCCCGAGATGAACGAGCTGATCACGAACAGAGTCGCGCAGATCAGGAAGAATCGCCGGCGCCCGAAGAGGCCGGTCAGCCACCCGGTGGCCGGGATGATCACGGCGTTGGCCGCGAGGTAGGAGGTGATCACCCACGACACCTCGTCCAACCCCGCCGACAGCGATCCCTACAGGTGCGGCAGGATGACGTTGGTCACGCTGGTGTCGAGTATCTGCATGAAGGCGACCACCATGACCGTCATGGTGATGGCCCACTTCTGGGCCGAGGAGATCGGGGGCGCTTCCGGTGCCGGGGACGTCATTGGCCTCCAGGCGCTTCGCTCGGCGCGCCGAGCGTGGATCAGGCTAGTCGATAGACCCGTCTCGCGGTGCCGCTGAAGAGCGCGAGCTTGTCGGCGCGGCGATGCGCTTGAACGCGTTCCAGAGCGCGGCGTACCCGATCCCCATCTTCTCCACAGGGAAATTGCTCTCGAACATGCACCGCGAGGGTCCGAAGCGCTCGATGCAGAATTCAATGTACGGCCGCCAGTGGTCGGCCAGGTCGCTCGACGAGGGCGGGGCCGGGCGCGCGCCGTAGTCGTACGCGGCCAGCCGCATCATCATGCCACCGAGCTTCATGACCACGTTCGGGCAGCGCGCCAGCTCGGTGATCCCCGCCTTCCACACGGCGAACACCTCGTCGCGCTCGCCGGTGTAGGGGCCGTAGCCCAGCGGCCCGCCGCAGTGCCCCACGATGATGTTGGCCGCCGGGAAGGCGCGCGCGAGGTCGATCGCGTCGGCGAGCTGTGGGTGGAACACCCACGCGTCGAGGGATAGGCCGAGCGCCGTCAGGCGCGCCAGGCCCGCACGGAAATCGGGCTGCTTCATCAGCTGCGGGCCCCCGGCGACGGCGCTGTTGCCGATCACGTCGCTCGCGTCCCAGGCCGCGGAGTGGCGGACGCCGCGGAACCGGCCGCCGCCGGCGCGGATCAACGCCTCGAGCACGGGCTCGACCCGGTCGCCCAAGGTGAGATCGGCGAAGCCGACGATGCCCGCGGCGACGCGGGTCGGGCCGTACTGGCCGCTCTCGCTCATGGCCGCGATGCCGGCGACGAACTCGGTCTCGCCCACGGGCCGCAACTCGACCGGGCCGGACGCGCGGTACATCGCGTGGCACTCCAGGAACACCGTCGCGACGACGTTGTGGCCGGTGCCGAGATCGGCGAGCAGCTCGTGCAGCAAGTAGCGGTGGTCGGGCCGCTCCCACAGGTGATGGTGCGTGTCGACGATTGGCAGCTCGGGCTCGAGGATCGGCTCGCGCGGCGCCCGGGCGAGCCACGCCGCGTCCGGCGGGCGGATCCTTCCAAAGCGCGTCGGCGATCCGGCGTGGCCCATGCTAGAACGTGTGGTGGCCGGTGCCCCGACCGTGCGCGTGACCGCGGCGCGAGAAGCCGCTCGACGGAGGCACCGAGAAACCGCAGGCGGTGGAGCGGACCGGATAGCGCACGTCGGGTCAGCCCCGACCGGCATCGCGCGCGACCCGGAGTGAATCCTCGAGCGCGTCGAGGTCCCTGACGGGGACCGCGGCGACGGTCACCGGCGTCCCGGCTTGGGTGGCGAGCGCGGCGGCGAGGTCGGCGCACGCCTGTCGCGCCGCCGTGGGCAGGTCGACGTCGGTCACGAGCACGAGCCGGCCGGCGATGCCCTCGTCGAGCGGCCGCTGATCGTCGGTCACCGCGCGCGATCATAGCATCTCCGTCGTTCCGGGGGCGCGCTCCGACGGCGCGGCGCGCTCGTGTACACTGTCCGGACGGAGGATTCCCACGTGGCGCTGGCCATCGAGCCGATCACGCGGCCGTTCGACGCCGTGATCGAGCTGCCGGGATCGAAGAGCTACTCGAACCGAGCACTGCTCGTCGCCGCGCTCGCGCGCGGACGCTCCGAGATCACGCGCGCGCTGTTCTCGGACGACACGCGCTACATGCACCGGGCGCTCGAAGCGCTCGGCGTGCGCGTGGAGGCCGACGAGCGCGCGGAGTCGTTCGCCGTCGACGGCGTCGACGGCCGGTTCCCGGCTTCGCACGCCGAGCTGGAGATCGGCAACGCCGGAACCGCCGCGCGCTTCCTGACGGCGGCGGTGGCGCTCGGCCGCGGCACGTTCGTGATCGACGGCTCGTCGGCGATGCGCAAGCGACCGATCCAGCCGCTGCTCGACGGCCTCAAGGCGCTCGGCGTCGATGCCGAGAGCCGCGAGGGCACCGGCTGCCCCCCGGTGGTCGTGCGCGCGCGCGGCATCGCGGGGGGCCGCGCGCGGGTGCGCGGGGACGTCTCGAGCCAGTTTCTGAGCGCCCTGCTGATGGCCGCGCCGTACGCCGCCCGCGACGTCGAAATCGAGATCGAGGGCGATCTGGTCTCGGCGCCGTACGTGACCATGACGCTGTCCACGATGGCCGAGTTCGGCGTGCGCGCCGAGCGCGACGGCGCTCGGCGCTTCCGCGTGGCGGCCGGCCAGCACTACGCGGCGCGCCGCTACGCGGTCGAGCCCGACGCCTCCGGCGCGTCGTACTTCTTCGCCGCGGCCGCCGTCACCGGCAGCCACGTCGTCGTGCCGCGGCTCGGCGCCCGCTCGGCCCAGGGCGATCTCGGACTGCTCGACGTACTCGCGCGCATGGGCTGCGAGGTGACGATCGAGGCCGACGCGATCGCGGTGCAGGGGCCCGCGCGGCTGCGCGCGGTCGACGCCGACTTCACGCGCATGGGCGACGTCGCGACGACCTTGATGGCGATCGCGCCGTTCGCCGACGGTCCCGTGACGGTCGGCGGCATCGCGCAGACCCACTACGAGGAAAGCGACCGCCCCGTCGCCGCCGCCACGGAGCTCCGGCGCATGGGGCTCTCCGTCGAGAGCACGTGGGACTCGGTGACGGTCCACCCGGGTACGCCGCGGCCGTGCGAGGTGCAGACCCACGACGACCACCGGATCGCGATGAGCTTCGCGGTGACGGGCCTGCGCGCGCCCGGGATCGCCATCGCCAATCCCGAATGCGTGTCGAAGACGTTCCCGGAGTTCTTCGAGGCGCTGCGGGGCCTGACCAAGCCGAGGTGACCGTGATCAACGTCTACGCGCTCTGCACCGGCTACATCGAGCTCGACCGCGCCAGCATGGTGTCTGACCTCACGCCGGGCCAGCCCTGGACCGTGCCGGTGACGAGCTTCCTGGTGAGCCATCCGCGCGGCAAGCTCCTGTTCGACACCGGCGTGCATTGCCAGGCGCGCCTCGATCCGCTCGGGCGTCTCGGTCCCGAGCGGATCAAGCGCTTGACGGTCAAGTCACGGGAGGGTGACGACGCCGTGCCCCAGCTCGCCCGGCTCGGCCTCAAGCCCGACGACGTCCGCTTCGTGGCGAATTCACACTTGCATTTCGACCACTGCGGCGGCAACGAGTTCTTCCCGCGGTCGACCTTCCTGGTGCAGCGCGCCGAGCTCGAGGCGGCGCGCCGCCCAGGCTTCGTGCCGAGCTACAGCCCGAGCCCGATCGACTTCGACCACCCGCTCGACTACCGGATGCTCGACGGCGAGCACGACGTGTTCGGCGACGGCAGCGTGGTGCTGCTGCCGACGTACGGGCACACGCCCGGCCACCAGTCGCTGCTCGTGCGCGCCGGCAAACAGTCCCAGATCGTCTGCGCGTCCGACGCGTGCTACACGCGGGAGAACATGGACCGTGACGTGCTGCCGAAGATCCTCTGGAACCCGGCGGTCATGCTCGAGTCGCTGGCCGCGCTGCGCCGCCTCCGCGACCAGGCCGGCGCCACGATGTTCTACGGCCACGACCCCGCGCAGTGGGAGACGATTCCGCGGGCTCCGGCGCCGGTGATCTGAGGGCCGAGCGCGATGCGATTCGGGCTCTTCTATCAGGCCTCGGAAGCGGTCGGCCAGACGCACGCCGACCGCTACGCCGAGATGCTCGAGCTGATCGCGCTCGGCGACACGCTCGGCTTCGACGTGGCGTGGCTGGCGGAGCTCCACTTCGGCGGCGCGTTCTCGTTGCTGGCCAGCCCGCTCATGGTCGTGCCGGTGGTCGCGCAGCGCACCCGGCGGATCCGCATCGGGACCGCCGTCACCCTGCTGCCGCTCCACCATCCGCTGAGCTGCGCGGAGCAGGCGGCGACGGCCGACGTGCTGTCCGGCGGCCGGCTCGAATTCGGCGTGGGCCGGGGCTCGATCCCGAGCCAGTTCCACGGTTTTCGCGTGCCAGTGTCCGAGAACCGCGCGCGCTTCGACGAGACGCTCGAGATCATCCGCCTCGCGTGGACCCGCGAGCGGTTCGGCTACCGCGGCGCGTTCTACCAGGTCGAGGACGTCTCCGTGGTGCCGCGGCCGGTCCAGCGTCCGCACCCGCCGATCCGGGTCGCCGTGCACACGGCCGAGAGCTTCGCGCACATCGGTGATCTCGGTCTCGCCATCTATTCGGGGACGACCACGACGCCACTACCGCAGCTGCGCGAGTACATGGCGCTCTATCGCGCCCATCTGGCCGCGGCGGGCCACGCGTGGCAGAACGATCAGATGGCGTTGATGCTGCCGGTGCACGTCGGTACCACGTCCGGGGCCGCGCGGGAAGCGATGCGCCCGGGCGTGCTCAAGTACTACCGGAACCTCGAGGTGATCTTCTCGCAGCTCCCGGACTCGTACGCCGAGCACCTGCCGCGCCTGAAGACGATCAGGGACACCATCGCGAATCTCCCGTACGAGAAGTTCTGCCGAGATCAGGGCGTGTTCGGCGACGCCGCCGAGGTGGTGGATCGGCTGCAGGCTGCGCGGGACGAGTTCGGGCTCTCGCAGATCATCTGCTGGTTCGACCAGGGCGCGATGCTGCCACGCGCCGAGGTGGAGCGCGCGATGCGGCGCTTCACCGACGAGGTCATGCCGAAGCTCCGCTGAGTGGGTGCCGGTCCGCGAGCAAGGAGAACAGGGTTGGCCAAGAGCGTGGTGACGCCCGAGCGGTTCGCCCGAGGGATGACGTTCGATCAGTACGTGAAGTACACCGGGAGCCCCGAGAACCTCGCGCGCGAGGCGTTCGGGAGCTACTACCCCGACGGCGGGGCGATCGGCACCGCCCGGCGGGACAACAGCGCCGTGTTCCGCGAGCGCTACGCGCGGGTGCGCCTCACCGACCAGCAGGTCGCCGCCATCAAGTGGCTCGCCGCGCAGCCGGACGGGCCCGCGAATATTCTCGTCGTGTCGGAGGACTGGTCGTCCGACTGCCGGCGCGACGTCCCGATGCTGACGCGGCTGGCCGAGGCGGGCGGGCTCGAGCTCCGGATCTTCAACCGCGACGGCAAGAAGATTCTCGGCACGCGGCGTCCGGATCCCGCCGCCTATCCCGACAGTAACCACGACATCATGCTCGAGTTCCTCAACGCCAAGAACGGCGGCGAGTGGGCCTCGGTGCCGGTCGTGGTGGTCTACACGAAGGACTTCGGCGAGCTGCATCGGTACATCGAATACCCGGCCATCTATCACAAGGACCACATCCGCGGATACATGCAGTCGGCCCGCGCCGGCGAGAGCCAGGCGCAGACCCGGGAGCGCGGCCAGCGCGAGTTCGTCGCGCTGCAGGCGTCGCCGTTCTTCGACGTGTGGGCGTCGGCCGGGATCGACGAGATCCTCGCCGCGCTCTACGAGAAGCTGACGGTGAAGTCATAGCCCGTTGCCGCCAACGGCATGACCCAGGCGGCATCAGGCTCCAGGGACTACACCTTCCAGCAGAGCTGACTCGGCGCCGGCAGGTCTCAGCTCTGGCGCGCGGCCACGACCAGAAACCCGTCCACCGGCCGTTTGAGCTCCAGGCGAAGGTGGACCGGAGCGATCTGGCGCAGCTCGAGCCGAGCGCCCGCCAGGGCGCGACGCACGTAGGCTTCCGTGTGGCTGTAGCGGCCGTGCGGATTGATCCTGAAGCCCTGCGGTGCTTCGTCCTCGCCGGCGCGCTCGAGGGTGAACACCAGGTGGCCACCGGGACGTAGCCCCCGCTCTGCGGCCGCCATCGCCTCCGTCAGGTCGCCGAAGTAGACGAGGGTGTCGGCCGACACCACCAGATCCCAGGCCGCCGGTGCGGCTCCCACGAAGGCCGTCAGCTCACCGAGGATCAACTCGTCGTAGAGCTTTCGCATCCCGGCCCGTTTGAGCATCTCGAGCGAGAGGTCGACACCGACCAGGCGCCGGGCGAACGGCCTGAAGTGCTCCGCGCAGAGTCCGGTCCCGCAGCCCGCGTCGAGGATCGCAAGGCGGGCCTCGGGCGGTCCCATCACGTCGGCCGCGGCCTGCGCGACGAGCGCCGGTGCGCGATACTGCAGCTTCTCGAGGACCTGGTCGAAGCTGTCGGCGAAGCTCTCGAAGATCGTCCGCACGCACGCGTCCGAGGCGCGCGCGGGCACCTCGCGTCCCGTGCACGCCGCCAGCAGGTGCGCCGCGACGGGATTGTCGGGCTCGAGGGACAGCCACTTCCGGTAGACCTCCGCCGCTTCGTCGATGCGTCCCCACCCGTAGAGCGCCGATCCGAGGCGGCGATAGGAATCGAAGTGGAACGGCCGCAGCAGCACCGCCTGCCGGTACGCGGTGAGCGCTTCCGCCATGCGATCCAGCGCCTCGAGCGCCTTGCCGAGATTGAGGTGCGCGTCGGCCATGTCGGGGCGGAGCGCGATGGCCCGCTCGTAGAACGCCACCGCTTCCTCGGCGCGCATCTGGTGCTGGAGCACGTTGCCGAGGTTGTTGTGGGCGTCGGCGAGGTCGGGCGCGAGCTCGATCGCCCGCTCGTAGCATTTCGCGGCTTCCTCGGCGCGCTTCTGATGCTGGAGCACGTTCCCGAGGTTGTTGTAAGCGTCCGCGTAGTCGGGCGCGAGCGCGACCGCCCGGCGAATCAAGGTCTCCGCCTCCGCCGGCCGCCCGAGCCGGAACGCGACGACACCGCGGAAGTTCGACGCGTCGGGATAGTCGGGAGCCAGCGCCAGGATGCGGCGGTAGAGCTCGTCGGCGGCCTCCAGGCGATTGTCCTGCTCCAGCTCGCGGGCGTACGCCATGGCCTCGGGGAGCCCGAGCTCTTTCTTCGCCGGCGCGGCCCCGTCCTCATTCGTCGCCATGGCCGAGATTCTAGCGCGGCCACTTGACTCCGCGCCCCGATCGGGCGAGCCTCGCGTGGGGCCCGAGGCCATCGGGCGCCCACGGAGGGCGTCATGAGCGAGCGAGAGCTGACGTACGGCGAGGCGGTCAAAGAGGCGATCGCGGAGGAAATGCGGCGCGACCCGCGCGTGTTCCTCATCGGCGAAGACGTGGCGGAGGCGGGGCATCCCTTCAAGACGCTCACCGGGCTCGTGCAGGAGTTCGGCACCCAGCGGATCATCGACACGCCGATCTCGGAACCCGGCTACGCCGGCATCGGCGTCGGCGCGGCGATGACGGGCATGCGGCCGGTCGTCGACGTGATGTTCGGCGACTTCATCACCCTGACCATGGACCAGATGGTCAACCAGGCCGCCAAGGCGCACTACATGTCGGGCGGCAAGATCAAGGTGCCCATCGTCTTTCGCACGACGCTCGGGGCCACGCGCCGCTCGGCCGCCCAGCACTCGCAGTCGCTTCATGCCTGGGTCAGTCATATCCCCGGCCTCAAGGTCGCGCTGCCCTCCGGCCCCTACGAGGCCAAGGGCCTGATGAAGACGGCCATCCGCGACGACAGCCCGGTCGTCATCTTCGAGGACAAGATGATGTACCGGGTCAAGGGGCCGGTACCCGCCGAGGATTACACGATCCCGTTCGGCGTCGCCGAGGTGAAGCGCGTCGGGACGGACATCACGATCGTCGCCACCAGCAGCATGGTGGCGGTCGCCCTGGGCGCCGCCAAGCTCCTGGAGGAAGCCGGGATCAGCGCCGAGGTGATCGACCCGCGCACGACGTGGCCGCTCGACAAGAAGACCCTGATCGAGTCGGCGCAGAAGACGTCGCGCGCGATCGTGGTGGACGAGGGCTACGAGCGGTACGGCGTCACCGCCGAGATCGCCTCGGTGATCGCCGAGGGCGCCTTCTACCAGCTCGACGCGCCGGTCAAGCGGATCGGCGCCATGGACGTGCCGGTGCCGTTCTCGCCGGTGCTCGAGGATCTCACGGTGCCGACGGAGAAGTCGGTCGCCGACGCGGCGAAGGCGCTCTGCCGG
>Ga0134089_10000272_pt1 | contig 11130 bp, 9 predicted proteins | sample 15_taG_24_FD_123127 | JGI IMG/M metagenome (GOLD analysis project Ga0134089, IMG submission 123127) | Grasslands soil microbial communities from the Angelo Coastal Reserve, California, USA - 15_D_Glu_40cm_5_24_1 metaG | ecosystem: Environmental > Terrestrial > Soil > Grasslands ... | reverse complement strand
GCAGAAGATGCTCGCTAGAAGGGTTTTGCAAGGCTCTCAAGCCGACAAATGTTATATATGTAGAGACGAGGTGACGATTAAGGTTAACGGGTATTTTGAGCGAGGGGAGGGCCACCGTCATCAACCAAATCGAGCTGAAGATGAAGCACTACGTCGATAAGATCGACAGAGGGCTCGCGAGGGAGCTTGAGATGTACTCAGGTTCTCGCTTTCACGACCCACTCGTCTACGCCACCGAGGGAGGGAAGCGTATCAGGCCCATAATTCTGATGATGTCCGCCGAGACGGTCGGATACACCGACGACCATCTTCTCGATGCGGCTGTCGCCGTCGAACTCCTACACACAGAATCGATGATTCACGACGACATAATCGATGAAGAGACTTCGAGGAGAGGGAAGATGACGTTTCACGTGAGGTACGGGTACAGCTCATCGCTCCTGACTGCAGACTTCGTCTTCGCGATGATACTCGCAATCGCGGCCAGGTACAAGGACAAGCGTGTGGCCGACGAGATAAGCAGCGCCGCCCTCCAGATGGCTGAAGGGGAATATTCAGAGCTTACCGTCGACCCGAAGAACTACAAGTTGGGCTGGGACGAATACGTGAAGATAATCTCTGAAAAGACCGCTGCCCTCTTTCAAACTTCCGCCAAGCTCGGCGGGCTCATCGCTGGGGCCTCCGCGAACCGTGTGGACGCTCTGGCGAACTACGGCAAGTTCGTCGGCATCGCGTACCAGCTAAGGGACGACCTCCTCGACTGGGGCTCTCAGGATAAGATAACGAGGGCACTCCTGAACGACTCGAACAATGCGGATGTCATATCGAAGCTCAGGAGGTACTCCGAGACTTACGCCGAGAAGGCGAGGAAGGAGCTGGCGGTCCTTCCGGAGAACGACGCGAGCGCCTTCCTCCTCGAGCTGACCGATTTCGCAGTCCACAGAAAGCGCTGACTCGAGCTATCTCAATACGGTGCTGAGATCGGTTCAATTGCCCTTCACGGGTTTCCCTGCCTCGAAGGACCCAGCGAACATGTGAAAATCGGAATGGCCATCGGCTTTTTTGGGAGGGGAACTCGAGGCTAGGGTTTGTAGTAGGCTGTTAGAACCATGTTCTGGGTCGTGGTGGTAATCGTCCTTGTCGGGTTCGTTGTGCCGTCGTCCCAGTGGTCGAAGACGTGATTCGTGGTGCTGTAAGCAGTGATGGTTTACGTCGTACCAGATTCGGTCGTGTAGGTCAGCGGAGTGTTGCCCGACCTTACGGTTGCACCCCCAGACTTGATTACGGTCTTCATCCCGCTAAGCGCTTGATGAATCTTACAGGGCCACCTTACATAAGGATGCTCAACCTCCTTCGTGGCACGGCTCTGTGAGGGCTCTGTTCCTGAAAATCTTCACAAGAGTTCAGCAGGACCAACCCGCAGAATTCTTATAAGCCGTAGGTCGAGCCCTCCTGACACTTTCAAGTTGAACAGTAAGGCGATCTTCTTGGCCGGCGCCGCGGCCATCTTCGTCCTCTCACTCCTTCAGACCCCAGTTCACGCCCAGGCAGCAGCCTCGCCAAACGAGGTGATCAGCAGCACCTCCGCGAAGTTCATCGCGGCGGGTGTGGTTTTCGCCCTCGCGGCCGTGGGTGCGGGCTACGGTGTTGGGCATGCCGGCGCTGCGGCGATGGCAGCGCTCGCGGAGAGGCCGGAGGTCAGGTCGATGGCTCTCATCATCACCGCCCTAGCGGAGGCGATCGCCATCTACGGCCTGGTCATGGCCATAATAATTCTGGGCACCGCCTCGACATAGAGACAGCGGTTCAACTCGATTCTTTTTTCATCTCGGAAATATGTTAGGAACCGCGCTCGAGGCGAAGTTTATCACCTGCTGAGGAAATAGCCCCAATCCTATCATCAAGCCGACAGAGACGCCAAAGACAACGATGAATGGAATAGGTTCCTTGACCTTCTCGTTGCTCTCAGACTCGTCGATGTAGATTCTTTTGATCACCCACGCGTAGTAACCCAGGCTGAACGCGCTGTTCACGATTCCGGCTACCGCAAGCCAGGCGAATGGCCCATTGATTACGGAAAGAAAGAGGAGGAGCTTGCTCCAAAAACCATTCAGAGGGGGCACCCCGGCAAGAGCGAGAAATGCCACGGTCATCGTGAATGCTGCCACGGGCATCCTCCTCCCCAGCCCGCTGTATGCTTGTACGTCACCCCGCTTTAGCTCAAGCAGAACCAGCGCCGCTACGAGGAAGGCCGCCCCTTTCATGATCGCGTGGTTGAGTATGTGAAAGAGAGCGCCCGTCATCCCGATAGTCGCCTCTGTGAAGTAAGCGTTGGTCTGCTGGCTAAAAGCGTTGGTCTGCTGGCCGTAAGCGTAAGCAACGAAACCCACGAGGATGTACCCCGCCTGAGCTATGCTAGAGTAAGCAAGAAGCCTTGTCATGCTCCTCTGTGTTAGTGCTGCCGCGTTCCCGAGAGTCATTGTGAGGAGTGCCAGAACAGCAAGGATATTGGCCATCGTGAAGATTGGATTCTGAGTTATCACGTAAACAGTGGTAACGGCCAAGAGTACCCTGATGGCGGCGACGAAACCTGCTTTCTTAGTCGCCGCCGCGAGGAGCGTGCTCACTGTGGTCGGGGCGCCTTCGTATGCGTCAGGTATCCACATGTGAAATGGAACGATAGACATCTTGAAACCGAAACCAGCTACGAAGAGGAGTATCGCTATGCTAGTGGCAAGGCTAAACGGCTGAGCCGCGATGGAGCGGACAGCGGGAATAATCTGCGTGGTCCCGGTTAGCCCGTACGTAAGGCTGATCGCGTAGAGTAGGATTGCTGATGACATCGCACCCAAAATGGCATACTTCACGGACGCCTCGTTGGACTGAACTCTCTTCTTGTCGAAGCCGGCCAAGACGTATGTCGGGAGGCTCATCAACTCCCAGGAGACGAAGAGCATGAGTAGGTCCTGAGTGAACGAGAGGAGGAGCATCCCTAGAGCCGTGAAGGAGAGAAGCCCGTAGTAGACGGGGGCATTGTCGCTCTTGCGAAGCGCCTCGAGGGACGCAACTGCAACGAAGAGAGCAACAGTGACCGTCACGATAGCAAAGAAGTTGCCGAGCGAGTCAGAGATGAGAAGGTTCTTGAAGGCTGGGTCGGGCTGTGGCGCGACGCTGTTGAAGGCGACAATCGCCAAGGCGGATAGAAGAGCGACGACCAAAACATAGCCGGATATCCAGCGCTTCTCTTTTTTTGCTGCAACCTGGAAGAGAGGTATGCCCAGTGAGGAGGCGGAGAGCACCACGACCGCGGCCAGGATTAGGTCCAATGATGCGTCATCCTCCCCTCAGATGAATGATGTATTGGCTCACGGGGGCGGCGGGATCGAGAATTACGTAGGGAAAGATGAGCAAGATGAATAGCGGCACGAGATAGGCGAAGAGCGCCGCGCTGTCGAGCCTTGGCGAGTCTTTTACGACCACGCTCCCGGTCGGGGCTGAGAGGACGGTTCTCCTTAACATCCACATGAAGTAGGCTCCCGTCAGCGCGGGAACAAGGACGGTGACTGCGTAAGGGGAAAATGCTGATATCGACGCTGCTATGACCATGAATTCGCTCACGAAGCTCGAGTAGATCGGGAAGCCCATCGCTGCCAGACTGCTCAGCATCAGAAGGGTCGCCGTCCTGGGCATGCTTATCCGGAGCCCTTTCAGGAGCGGTATCTCCCTGGTTCCAGCCTGTTCATGTATGTAGCCGGAGAGCATGAAGAGGGAACCTATCGCGAGTGCGTGGTTGAACATCTGGAAGATCGCTCCCTGAACCCCCAGCGGGCTGCCTGAAGAGGCGGTTGAATAAGCGCCGAGGAGGACGAAACCCATGTGATTTATGCTCGTTAGGGCGATCATCCGCTTGAGATCTTTCGCAAGCGTCGCGACGATTGCGCCATAGAACATCGTCACTACCCCCACGAGCATGAACGCCCAGGCGTACTGCATTGATGCTTGCGGGAAGAGGCCCAGGCTGATCCTTATGAAGCCGTAGCCTCCCATCTTCAGCAGAACCCCGGCCAGCAGAACGCTGACCGGGGCAGGTGCCTCGACGTGAGCGTCTGGTAACCATGTGTGGAAGGGGACGATGGGGAGCTTGACCCCGAAGCCGATGAACGTTGCTAGAAGCGGCAGGTATTGGAGCCCGGGTGGTATCTTTCCGGCCAGGTCGGGTATATCGAAGGTCGGTACGGAGGTTCCGAGGTAGACGGCCAGGAAGCCTAGAAGCATGATCGTGCTCCCACCGTAGGTGAAGAGGATGAACTTCAGGGCCGCGTATTTTCTTCTAGGTCCTCCCCATATCCCTATCAGGAAGAACATCGGAATCAAGACAAGCTCCCAGAAGATGTAGAAGAAAATGAGATTCAGGGATGTGAAGACACCCACGATGGACCCCTCGAAAAGCAGGATCAGAGCGTAGTACTCTGCTTCGTGGTGTGCTATCTGCGACCTCGACCCGATGATCGCGAGCAGGGCAAGAAGCGTCGAGACGACAAGCAGAGGAGCGCTGAGCCCGTCGAGACCCAGGAGATAATCGAGGCTTATGAAAGACAGGTTGATCCAGATATACTTCTCCGACAGCGCGTACTGCCCCGGAGGCGGCAGGTTCGCGTAGAGAAACCAGTACGAGTAAGATGCGATCGCAAACGCCGCCGCTGCGATCGCAAGGGTGAGAAGAATGCCAAATCTCTTGTTCACCCTTATGGCCAGATAAGAAACTGGCGCCCCCACCAGCGGCACCAGAATCAGCAATGAGAGTACGAAGCTCACAGTAATCTGTACGCCCCCGTCGCGAACACGAAGAGGATCAGCAGCACTACAAGACCGGTTGAAAAGACGAGGATGTACTGCTCCGTGATGCCCGTCTGGACCCTCCTCGCCGCTCTCGAGAGGGATTGTCCCGTGCTTGAAAACCCATTCGCAACACCGTCAACTATTTTGGCGTCGACCCAGTTCCCGGCGGATGAAAGGTAGAAGCCGAGGAGAACACCGCCGGTGTTTATCTTGCTCAAGACGCGGTCCTCCACGTTGACGATTGACCACTTGGCGAAGCCTATCGCGGGGTCGACGAAGACCCTGTAGTAGACAGCGTTGATGTACCATCTATTCTCGAGGAAGGTGTAGATGCCGCGCACTACACCCCGGTCACCCACGAGTCGGGCGGGGTTGTACAGCCTCGCGAGGTAGAACGCGGCGGCGAGGGAAAGCCCAACAGCCGCGAATGCGAGGGCGATTAGGGCAGAGGCGACGTTGAAGGCTGGGGGAGCGACCGCTTGGCCGGAGAGCTGCGGGAAGAGGCTCACAAGATACGCGTTAGAGGCCGAATCCAGCGCGTTCTCGACGCCGAGCGGGGCCGAGATAAGGCCGATGAAGAGCGTGCCGACGGCGAGTATCACATACGGCGCCCACATCAGCGGGCTGACTTCGCGAATCCCGTGCTGCGCGACCTCGACTTCCACCAGCTTCTCGCTCTCCTTCCCGAAGAAGATCATCCCGAGCATCCTGAAGGAATAGAAGGCTGTCAATCCCGCAGTGACAGCTCCAAGAGCGAACAAGCCAGTTTGCCCCGCGTTCCACGCCACGGCGAGCACCGCATCCTTGCTCCAGAAACCGCTGAACGGGGGTACGCCTGAAAGCGATGCCACCGCTATGAGAAATGCAGCGAAGGTGATCTTCAACCTACTTCTGAGGCCGCCCATCTCGTCTATGTACTTCGACTCCGAGAGGTGAATCAGTGCTCCCGCGGCCATGAAGAGGCACGCCTTGAAGATCGCGTGGCTGAGCAACTGGTAGAGCCCCGCGGAGAGACCCTGTGCGAAGTCCGCGGAGAGTCCGGTCAACCCGATCGCCATCATCATGTATCCTATCTGAGAGACGGTCGAGTAGGCGAGGATTTTCTTCAGCTCGAAGCCGACGAGCGCCTGCGTAGCTGCAAGGAAGGCTGTAAAGGCTCCAATCCAGGAGACTGTAAGAAAGAAGGGCTGTACTGTCAAGGAGCTCGCAGCGGCAGCGAAGTAGAATAGCGGAGCGACCCTCGCGACGAGCACGACTCCCGCCTTGACCATCGTGGCGGCGTGGATGAGGGCGGAGACGGGTGCGGGCCCTGCCATCGCATCCGGCAACCACTCGTGAAGTGGGAACTGAGCAGACTTTCCGACCGCTCCCCCGAAGATGAGCAGGGCAACGGGGACGAGGAGACCAGACCTGGATAGCGAGAGGACCCAGCCGGTCGAGTTGGCAAGCTGCTGGTAGTTGAAAGTCCCCGAGTAGACGAAGAGAAGGATGATTCCGATGAGCATCGCGACGTCCCCTACCCTTGTCATGACGAAGGCCTTCATTCCAGCATGGGATGGCGGGTAGGCTTGCTCCTCACCCAGGGCGCGCCTACCCGGCGTGCCCACCCAGTACTTCTTTTCGTCGCTGTAGTAGAACCCTATGAGCGCATAACTGCAAAGACCGACGAGTTCCCAGCCAACAAAGAGAGAAAGGAAATTGTCGGAGAGAACGATGAGCTGCATGCTCCCGAGGAAGAAGTTCATGAAGAACCAGTACCTGGTCAACCCCTCCTCCTCTTTCATGTACTCTAGACTGTAGAACATGATGAGAAAGCTCACCCACGCCACAACGTTCGCGAGGATTACGGTGTAGGGGTCATGTAGCAGACCGACGTTTACCCCTATCTCCGGTATCCACGGAAGACTGCTCGGAATCACAGAGTCGTACACGCTTAGCGACTGTCCTTGCAAGATCGGCAGGAGGAGGAGGAGTGCAAAGAGGGCGGCCAAGAAGGAGAAGAGAACAGCCAGGAGGTTTCTGGCCTTTGGAGCTTTCGCAAGGAGGGGCGCGATCAAAGCTCCAGCGTAGGGCAGAAGGACGACCATCCAGAGGTAGTAGGAGGGGAGGAGCGCGCTCATTGGTTTGTCATCCTCCCAGGACGGGAAGGCCGCTTACGTACGGATAGAGGAACCTGGTCACAGACTCAGGGTAGACGCCTATGATTATCGAAATTGCGGCGAGGGAGAGCAGAGGGGCAGTCATCGTCAAGGGGGCCTCTTTCACCCCCTCCATCGCGGAGGAGATCGGTCCAAAGAAGATGCGGCGGATGGGCCAGAAGGTGTAAGCTACGGTGAAGAGGGTTGCTATCATGCCGAAGACAGCCACGACGCCGTAGGCGAGGGAGCCTATGCTCCCCTGAGTGAAGATCCCAACAAACATTATCCATTCCGCCTGAAACCCGCTCAGCGGAGGGACGGCGGAGAGTATCAGGGTCCCCGAGAGCGCGATGATGGCGGTGACGGGCATCCTCTTGGCTAGCCCCCCCATCTCTCTGATGTCCCTCGTTCCCGTCTGACTGAGAAGAATCCCCGCCGTCGAGAAGAGTATGCACTTTCCTATCATGTGGCTGACGAAGTAGAAGACACCCCCGGTGATTCCGAGGACGGTCAGGCTCCCGATGCCCAGCAGGGAGTAGGCTGTCTGCCCTATCGTCGACCAGGCGTAAAGACGCTTGACGTCGTCCTGAACCATGGTGGAATAGCCGGCGTAGAACATCGTGACCACCGCCAAGACCATCAGAGGCAGGCCAAAGAGCCGGAAGACGCTGAAGAGTTGCGCCACCAAGAGCCTCACGATGACGTAGTTCCCTAGGCCAACGATTATCGCGATTATCGCCGCTATCGATGTGGGATGCTCGCCGTGCGCCCACGGCAGCCAGACATGAAAGCCGAAGGTTGCCATCTTGAAGAGCCATCCTACGAGTATGAGAAAGACGACCCAGAAGGCGAGAGGATTTCTAGCAATCGAAGCCATAGCATCGATGTCGAAGCTGCCGCTCGTGAAGTAGACGATCAGGATGCCCGCGAGAAAGAGAAACGCTCCCACATGATTCCAGATGAAGTACATCAGTGCGATTCTCTCCTTATCGACATAACCGAAGAGCCCTATCAGGAGGTAGGATGGGATGAGGACGAGCTCGACGAAGACGTAGAGTTCAATCAGGTTCGTTGAAAGCGCGACCCCCGCCAGCCCTACCGCGAAGAGAAGGTAGTTCACGAAGTAGAGAGGATACTGGTCGGACCTTTCTTTGCCAAACATCGCCTCCAGCCTGTGTTTCATGTAGGGCATCGAGTATACGGAGGTCGCCGCAACGACCGCATTCATTACGAGCGCGACGGGGAGGCTCAGGTTGTCGGCCAGGAAGCCGAACTTGAGGCCAATTATGGCAGCCCACGCGTACTCCTCACGGATCGGAGCGCCTGTATTGAATATCTCGATTCCTGCGAGAAGTAGAAGGACAGAAGTGTAGAGGAGCGCGGCGAAGGAGACCCATCCCACCCTCCTGCCCAACCTTCTACCCAGCGGGTAGGTTACCGCGGCGGCGATGAGCGGGACCACTATCGTCTGCAGAAGGAGGTATGGGATCGCCAAGGTTTCACCATTTATGGGTTGAAGCCGTGCGGATAACTGCGAGAGGACAGAGATCCATCGGATGCGCGAGAGTTAGTTGAAGACGGGCGTGCCTTTCGAGTAGCGGACCGTGCAGAAGCATCTCTTCTTGCAGCGCGCTAACCTCCCAGCGTCTTCAGTTCGCTCACGTCTACGTCTTTGTGCAGCCTGTAAGCGACCACCACAATTGCTAGTATCACCGAGGCTTCGGCAGCGGCAAGAGCTATCGAGAAGAGCACGAATGTTTGCCCCACAGCATTCGGCCATAGGAAAGTGTTGAAGGCGACGAAGTTCAGGTTTGCGGCATTGATCATTATCTCCACCGCGAAGAGAAGCCGGAGAGCGTTCTTCTTCACGATTAGCCCATAGATGCCGATGGCGAAAAGCAGGGTTGAGACGAAGGTGAAGTCGGCGAGGGTGTTCAATGCTCCTCCTCCCTCTCAACCTTGGCCAGAGTTATCGCGCCCAGCACTGAAGCGGCGAGGACCAACGCAAGGACAAGCAGGATTGGTGAAAGGTTAGTGGAGATCAGCTGCCCTATCTCAAAGAAGGTGGGAGTGTTCTGCTGAGCGGGGAGGTCGTAGAGTCTTGATGCTGCGAAGGAGAGGGCAAAGGTTACGGCTATCGCCGCGGCGGCCAAGATACCAAAGAGCCTCGCGAAAGAGTACGTTGCCTCCTTCATCCACTTCTCCTGCCTCACCAGCATGACTGTGAAGAGGATCAAGACCGCAACCGCGCCCACGTAGACCGTGATCTGAAAGACAGCCACGTACGGTGCATTTAGCAGGAAGAAGAAGGCCGCGATCCCGAAGAGGCTCCCAGCAAGTGCGACCGCTGCGTAGACCATCTCCGTCGACTCGAGTGCGAGCACAGCCCCTCCTACTGTGACGGCCGTCACTGCGATGAAGAGAAGGTCAGCCATGAGTAGCCGTTCCCTTCTCAGGGTCTATCTTCACTCTGAATGTGTATCCCACCGTCTTGGGAGGAATCGCGAGCTGCTCCGGCGAGTACTTGAGGCTCGGCTTGTCGTAGGAGGATAGCTCGTAATCGTTCGTCATGAAGAGGGCGTCGAAGGGACAGGCATCGACACAGTTTTTGGTGGCTAGCCCGAGTGGAGCAAATGTATGGTCTTCCTCGACGGTAACGTCCATCACTCTGTGTTGCTTCACCTCCTCGACCTCTGTCCTTCTAATCGGCATGAAGACATAGCGATCGCTAATCTGGAATTTGTCGCTTGATTTGCTCGGGTTGTACCCAAACTGGACCTCCCACAGGCTCGCAAGTTTGATCGCCCACCTCCCAAATACGTTCACGTGATAGGAACGATGTTTGTTCCTCAGTTGTTGCGAATCGATCGTAGCCACTATCCCAAGCCGGGCGTAAAGCGACTGAAGTTGAAAAGCCAGGACCTTGGACGTGGTAGTGATGTTGAGATACTTCTGCCTCGCTTGATTCACCCTGCAGCCGTCCCCTTGCCATTCGCCCTTCAGTAGCTCGAGCTGTTTTTCGCGTTCAGCGAAGAAGACCCAGTCGGGGAGGCACTTGTTCGGGGCACCCCTCCCAAACTGCGAGAAGAATTTTTCAGCCACCGCGGAGTATAGCGCGAGCCTGATGCCGTGATCTCCGTTGTTCCTCCACGAGCATTCCTTCCCGAAGAACTTCCTCAACAGGTAGGCGCAGTCCTTGGCAAAGGTCTCCCGTTCCCTCTCGTTGAAGTCGAAGTTCACGACTCTTCCGCCGTAGGAGGATCCCTCGGCAAGGTAGTACCCGATCAGCCTGAAAAGTTCCGGCGTGGCACTGAGCGCCAGTCCTTTCTTCACCGAGCCCCCTCTGTACATCGAGACCTCCTTCTCGTAGACTTCTGTGGCGACCACCTTCCTGACTATCGGCATGACTAGGTAATCTCCTCGCTTAAGCTCGCCAGGTTTCAGGAACTCGAGGGGCTCGGTGACTCGAAGCAGGCGTCTGTCCTTCTTCTTGGAGAAGGGCCTGGAAACCGCGAGAATCGGGTGATCGGCTGTGCACACGAGTGGTTCGGGTTTGCCGTAGACGTAGATCCTGTACAACGGTCCGTCGTAAAGCATATCCCAGATTTTGGTTACGGGCCTGTACGTCCCTGAGTGTGTGAGGACCTTCTCTCCTATTGAAATCTCACTGATGGTCTTCAGCCCCGGGTTCGTCATCACGGGGGTGTCCGGGTCAATGCACAACCCGCAGAACACACACCTGCCGTAGTCAACCGCCGGCCAGATCTCCTTCTTGTTCTGAGCCTTTCCCTTCGGGAGGGGCTGCATCTCTATTGCGACCGCGACGCCGTCGCACGCGATCGCACACAGCTGACAGCCGGTGCACTTGTCGAAGTATAGGATATGCCTCCCCTTAAAGCCGGGGAGACCCGTCCCGGTCTTCGGGTCGTATCGGTATCCCGGGCCCTCAAGGTCGAGCTTCTGCTCCGGGTATCTGAGTGTCATCCTGGGACGGAAGAAGTGGCGTGCACCCGCCCAGGTCGCGACCAAGACACCCTTCACGAAAGACGCTGTTCCCATTTAGAGCGCCCCGATGCGGAAGATGCCGAGGGAGACGAGCAGCATCGTGAGAAAGATATTGGCGAACGATAGTACCAGCAAGCGTGTCCATCCT
>Ga0134089_10000268_pt1 | contig 11178 bp, 11 predicted proteins | sample 15_taG_24_FD_123127 | JGI IMG/M metagenome (GOLD analysis project Ga0134089, IMG submission 123127) | Grasslands soil microbial communities from the Angelo Coastal Reserve, California, USA - 15_D_Glu_40cm_5_24_1 metaG | ecosystem: Environmental > Terrestrial > Soil > Grasslands ... | reverse complement strand
TCCTACCCGAATCAGGCACCCTCCCTACAAGTCGGGCGGGACAGCCTTATTACATCTCCGACGCTCATTGATTCTGAACCGCTTGGCTGGGAGGCTCGTGATCTTCTGCGGAATCCCGGGCAGCGGTAAGACGACGATAGCACGGATCGTCGCCAAGAATTTGAGAGACTGCTTTCACATTCAGACCGACACCCTCCGCTCCATGATCTCGCGACCTGGGTACACAAAGGAGGAATCGGCGCTTGTCTACAAAGGCTGCATCCTCATCGCGAGGGAGGCACTCAGGGCAGGATACGACGCGATCCTCGATGGCACATTCCTGAGGGATGAGTACAGGGACGAAGCGGTCGAGAAGCTATCGCGCTACTTCTCGACGCACCTCGTTGTCTACGTGGCGTGCGACCCCAAGACCGCATATCGTCGGAACCTCTCTCGAAGAGAGCGAGTTCCAAAGAAAAGCTTTCTGAGACTGTACGAGATGATGCAGACGCCGGTCAGCGCGCTCCGGATAGATTCGGCAATGACGAGACCCAGAGAGGCGGCGAGGGCAATTCTTCTCCAGATCGGGGTGAGGTCTAGTTAGCCGGCTCCCCGGACGGTATCAGCAAGCTCTTCGACCTTCTTCTGGAGGTCAACCCTCCCGGCGAGGAAGGAGTAGAATGACTGCAACCTCAGTTGTCTGGAGACTTCGGCCTCACTCTCCTTAGCGAGTTTCGTGAGTTCCTCTCGTCCCTTGCTTGAGATGACGTACCTGCGCGTCGTCCCTCCCCCCCTCTTGGGAAGCTCGACGATCAGGCCCTTCTTCAGTAGTTCGCGCAGCATGAAGTAGATGGAGCCGGGTCCCGGGTTCCAACTTCCCTTGCTGGCCCGAACGATCTCTTCCCGGAGGTTTGCACCCGAGAGGGAGGATTCCGATAGCAATCTCAGCGCCGCGAGGCGGAGGAGGCCCTTGGGGACGCTGATCATCGCCACACTCTTCGCCCGCAACCCTCTAAATATGTCGGCGAGTTGCCTCGGCAGCGGTCTGGTGGAACTCTCCATCGTCGCTTCGATAGCATCCCACTCGGTCGTCCTCCTTACGGCTGGTTACGTCTTTTACATCAGGTCGATGATAGAGTGAGGGACTTCACGTTAAATAGTTAGGCGGAGTGGTGGCGAGCGATGAAACCCTCGGGCTTCTTCGGAATGGGGTCTGCGGTCGTCGGAATCATCCTCCTGATCTTCACCTTCACGCTCGGATACACCGTCTTCACGGAGTACCGCGCAGCGACGCCCTCGACCGACCTGGGAACTTCGATGAGCGTCCTCCTCTACGCCTCCATCCAGGCCCTCTTCCTGGGAATAATGGGCTGGGTCGGCTCCCTCATGGTCATACGCGGAGTCGACTTCATGAAGGTCGAGAGGGGGGTCGGGGTCGTCACCTTCAAGGTGGACAAGGGAGTCGGGATATTGACTCAACAGCGGGAAGAAGAAACGACGACCACTTGAAGAGAGTATCTTCGACGGTTCGGGGTTCCTTCAGAGGCGTTGCAATCGCGATAACCCTCGTCTCGGTCATAACTTTCTCTACCATAGGCTATTCCGTCTACAGGGAGTACCAGTCTCTTACCGCATCCGGCGTTCTCAAAGGGATAACGGCGAACACCGTAGTCCAGGGCACCAAGGTCTTCTTCTCCTTGAACGGCAGTATTCCGAACAGCGGTCTCTACCCCATCGACCTCTCTTTCTCAATCTCCGCCGAGTCTGGCGGCCATCTGCTGACGAAATCAACCTCGACGGCAGTGAAGCTGCTCCCGGGTCAGAACCGGGCGGTCAACCTCACCTCCCAGATTGACTTGCTCTCCCTGACCAACGCGACAAATCCCCAGAGGTTCCTCTTGAACGAGAGCACCATCTCACTCTTCACAACGGTTAACGCGGGATTGGAGCCGTTCGCATCATTCTCGCTCGGAATCCCCAACAACATCACGCTTCCGCCTCTGATGGGTAACTTCAAAGTCGGAGCTGCAACGGTTACGAACCAGGGCGCACAATCGCTGGTTGCCTTCCCCATCTCTTTCCTGAACAAGGCAAATTATCCGTACCCCTTCTCCATGAGCGCTCAGCTCTCCGCGGGGCAGTCGGTGCTCGGGAGGTCACAGCTCTTCAATGGCACGTCTAGTCCCGGTCAGCCGACGTCTTTCAATCTGAGTCTCACAGTACCGACGGCGCAGCTCAAAGCGGGCACCTACCAGTTGAATCTCCAGGCTGTCATTCTCAACAATAGGATACCGATCAGTCTGACCGTGAAGGTGCCCTAGGTTGTTCGAGAGAAGGGAGACCGGGTGGCGACGCAGAGTCTTGAGGGCTGCGCTCGTTCTGCTCACCAACGTCTTCATCTGGTTTGTGATTGGCAACTTACTCTCTAGCCTGATCGCCGGTTCGATTCCGACAACCTCCTTCACGAGCTCCCTCGTCCTCACCTACGGCATCGTCATAACGGCGCTCCAGACCTTGGGCGCGCTCACGGAGGGGATGGCCCTCTCGGTCCCGTTCAACTCCGCCTCCTACATAGCCTCAGCGTACTTCACCTACCTGGCACTGGACGGCGGGAAGCTGAGCGTTGCCGTTCAGGGGCTTCGGATACAGTTAGTCTTTCCCCTTCTGCTATTCATGCTGATGCTTCCGTCTCTCATCAACGTGGTGAGGATTCCGCTCATTTACCTTCTCGAGGGGAGCGAAGCGGGTAGAGAAGCGAAGGATATCCCATAGGTCGAAGGTCGAGGGTGTCTGAAGAGCTTCTGCATCTCACACTCAAAGGACGTTGACGGCATCGGGTCGGCCGCACTCGTCCTGGCGGCGAGGGGAGGTGGCTTCAAGCTGACCGGATACGACGAGGTGCTCGAGGAGCTTGAACGAGTCCCGGCTGGAGTCGACAGCTTGGTTTTGTGCGACATCGGTGTCGACCAGTCTCGTCTCGCCCAGTTCGTAGACAAGCTCGGTGACCTCGCCAGGAAGTGCGAGGTGATGTACATAGACCACCACTACCTCTCCGCTGAGTCGGAAAAGAGGTTGACGAAGGCGCGGGTGAAGCTAGTGCACGATGTCGAGGAGTGTGCGAGCATGCTTACCTACCAAACCTTTCGAAAGGATCTGCCCGAGGAGGCGAAGAAGATAGCACTCTACGGCGCGGTCACCGACTACATGGACGCTTCGCCGCTGGCGAAGAAGATGATAGAGAAGGAGGACAGATTATTCATCCTTCTGGAAGCCACCCTTCTCTCGAACTCAGTGGCCGAGAGAGGCGACGACATGGAGTATGTCCGCCTCGTGGCCGAAGAGCTGTCCAGGATGAAGCAACCACACGAGATCGACGAGGTCCCCAGACTGGCCGTCGAGCAGCTTCGCAGGACTGTCGGTTTGGCCAGAGAGGTGAAGCGAGGAGGGAAGAAGATGGGGATGCTCGCATACATGAGGACGGATCAGCACGCGACCGGAAGCATCGCGAAGCTTCTCATCGGAACTTTCGATGTCCCGGTGGGGGTTGCGTTTCGCGAGAAGAGTGAACCCGGGTGGTATGAAGTCAGCTTCAGAGGAACCTCGGACTGCAAGGTTCACCTCGGTCGGGTCGTCGGGAGGCTCGCGGAGAGGTACGGGGGGAGCGGCGGGGGTCACAAGCTAGCCGCGGGCTGCAGAATTCCCAGGGGGAAGATTGTCAGCCTGCTGAAAGAGCTGAATCGCAGGCTGTGAATGAATTCTCAGGTCCCCGAGCACTCGACGATTATCGCGCCCCCCATCTGTAGCTTCGTCATCCTGACCTCCCTGAAGAACCTGGAGAGAAGGCGCTGGAGCTGGTCGTTGTCGAGGACGAGCATGTAGGTATCGAAGATCGAACCGAACTTCAAACCCACCCATCCGGCCGAGAGGAGCCCCACCAGCGGAGCGAAGAGGCGAAGGTAGACGGCAATCGCGAGCATCTTCACTCTTGAGGTTGGCTTTCCGAGGTCGCAGAAACCAAATCTCCCCTCTCGTCGAAGGACCCTGCGAATCTCCTGTAGCGCATCCGTGAGGTCCCGCGAATCCCTCAGCGCGAACCCGCAGACGATTCCGTTGAAGACCTCGTACCGGAAGGGAAGGTGCTCGAAGGATGCCTGAACCTTCGTAGAGTACGGGGAGACGCTCAGCATTCTTCGAGAAACGTCCAGGAGCAGTGGTCTTCCTCCGGCCCTCTCGACCGCCCGTGCCATCACCCCGGGACCCGAACCAAGGTCGAGAATCGTCTCCCCCTTCCGGACGGCGAAGTTCACTGCCCGGGTTCTCATCAGCGTGTCGGCGAAAAGGGCTATCCTGTTCGACCCGAGTTCGTACGCAGGGATGATCCTCTCGAGGGAGTTGACGACGTGTTCCCACCTCTCCTGAAGTCCGGGACGACGGAACTTCCCCTTGTTCATTCCACCCTGTCGAACCTTTTCATCACGCTCGCAATCCTGTTCGCGACGTCCGAGGCCGTGATGTGCAGCCCCAGCTCGCTCGTTACCTCAACCCCCGCCGCGCCTGTGATATATGCGGCGCAGCAACCCGCCTCAAAGGGGGTGAGCCCCTTCGCGATCATCGCGGTCGTCAGCCCTGTCAGGACGTCACCCGTCCCCCCGACAGTCATAGACGGCGAATGAGTTGTGTTCAGCCCCACCTGCGAACCGTCCGTGACCACATCGGTCGAGCCCTTGAGCAGGACAGTGAGGCCGTGTGTTCCCGCCTTCTCAGCCGCGACTTCGACACGACCATCGAGGGTCTCGGGGAGAGTTACAGAAAAGAGCCTCTCGAATTCGCCGGCGTGGGGTGTCACCACGGTCCCGGACCCCTTAGCAACCTCGAGGATTGGGGACCTGAGCGCGTCAGCGTCGAGGACGAGCCCCCTTCCCAGACCCTTCAGCACTCTCACGGCGTTCTCGAGGTTCCCCGGACTTTGGGGACCCCACCCCGGTCCCACGGCGATGCTGTCAACCCTCGGCAGCCAGCCCTTCAACTTTGAGATCGTTCCTCGGGTGAGCTTGGAGTCTGGGAGGGGGATGACGATGAAGTCGGGGGAGAGCGACCTCACAGCATCAGCGATGACCTCGGGGACGGCGATGTAGACGAGATCCATCCCCGCCCTCATCGCCCCAGAGGCGGCGAGAAAGGGGGCCCCGTGATATAGGCGACTTCCCCCCACGACGCAGACCACGCCGTTCATCCCCTTGTGCGAGTCCTTCCTCCTCGGGGGGATGGCCTTCGCGACGAACCCCGCGTCGATCGCGATGGTCCGCACCCGGCTCTGCCTCCCTAGCCTAGAAGTTGTAGTGTCGCGCCTTCTGCTCCAGGGTAACCAACGACTCGATCTGGCAGGTGAGTCCCAACCGGCTCTTGAGTTTCTGAACCGACTGGTCCAGCGAGGCTATCATGAATATCCCCACGATCTTTGCCCTCGCTCTCTCAGCGAGGCGTGCGAGCGCCTCAATCGTCGTCCCGGACCTCACCATGTCGTCGACCACAAGAATGTGCTCTCCCTTCTTAATCGCGTTCTTCGGGAGGTAGAGGTACTTCACGGAGGAGGGGGAGTAGACGACCTTCTGTTCGAAGAACTCCTCGACGCCCAGGTCCTTCTCTGCCCTTGCGACCGCGAGGTTGACATTGAACTCCCCCGCGACCTCCACCGCGAGGGGTATCCCGTCCACCTCCATCGTGAGCACCTTCTCCACGGGGACGAGGCTGAACTCGCTGTAGACCACCTTCGCGACCTGCCTCAGCAGGCCGACGTTGGAGGTCACGCCGCTGATGTCGTAGGAGCCGTCCGCGGTAATCCTTACCTGGTCTGTGACTATCTTCCTCAGGAGCCTCTCCCTGAATGTCGCGATGAACTTCTCCGACCTCGAGGCGCTCGGAAGGACGTGCCCTCTGACGTACCTGCTCAAAATGGGAGCCGAGAGCCCGAGAATCGAGGAAAGCTCCCTGTAGCTGTAGCTCTTCTTCAGCGTCGCCAGGAGCTCGACGGATGAGATCCTCGTCTTCACGTCGGTGACTCTGCTCAGGGCTGATACTTAGCGCAGGCATGTTAAAAAGCGTTGGATTTTCATCTCGCTGAGTGCATACGCCCACCCTATCGGTCAATAGGCGGGATCTCACCCCGTTGAGGCTTGATCACGGCAGCGTATGAAGCGGGGCAGATTGCTGTTGGCGAAAGTGAAGGGAATTGCTTCTGCGAGCAGCACTGGATCACTGAAACCCCGATTTTTTTCGCGTCTCAGGCGCACCCGCTTGAGGAGCGAGCGTGCTTGAAGGGCCAAAATGGCGGGGATCGACTGAGCCCGAAATTCGACGCCTTTTTCACTCCGCCGGAGGAGGTACCGAGGGAGAGCGACGCGTTGGCGGGAAAGCCTTTGTCATTCATCTTGCCTCAAGAGACTATTGAACCTTTGTCATCCAGACCTCGAACTCTTTGTCAACGAACTTCCATTCAGGATTAAGCTTTGTGTCACGAAGCTGAGACAGAAGGGCTCTGAAATCTCTTTGGTACTTTTCTTCGAACTCGAAGTAAGTCAAAAAGTCGTAGTCGAGTTGCATTCCCAGGTAGCGCGAGTGGTATAGCCTTCGAAATATCCGGTCAGCAAACTTCAGTCCGATGGCCGTATGACCTTCCCAAGATTCCGTCTTATTGAAATAGGCCTGGCGTTGGTCTTGTGCGAGCCTCCACCACTTCTCTGACTTGTGAATCGGTATCAAGACTCCGATTGTGTTCTCAGAGGCGGTGAGTTCCGGAATGGAAATTCTGTCGAGGAGTTCGCGATGTTGATTACTGGTGTAGTGCGACGGCTGTGCTACCCCGTAGAACTGCTTCACTTGCACGTTCTTCGGGCCCTTAACACCAGGGCGCGGTGGCCTAGGAGAATCGAGACGGACGACGCTCCAACCTCGCGGGAGATTGTGCACCATACCTTGAACCGGTACGACCTGTCGAATTCTGTAGTGAGTAACAGTCCCCACCCCATTAAGAAAGGGCTTCAGGACCCTCTCGCTGGGCGCTACGACAAAGCGGACCCAAACGTAATTTGCTATTCCCGCTGCCATCCTTTCCTACTCTCTCATTCCTCCAAATGCTACATATTTCGCCGTTACGTAACGAGAGCAAGGAATCTAGAGATCAGGAGGGAGCTAGGTGTATAGAAATCCATCTCGAGCAGGACTGCGGTCCACCACCCATCGACGCGAGCCCGCTCTGTGCCCGTCGATTCTTCAAGCTCTGACACTTGACCGGACACGCACACCAATTGCCTCCGACTGGTCGCGGTAGGGGGAACATTCACTGTGATTTCCACATCTATGCCAAGACATGATGTTGAACTGGCGATAGATTCAGGATGCACCTACGTCACCGTGGAAGTCTCGCAAGCCCCGAACTCCGAGCCGGTACGCACCGAAGAGGCGCCGGAGTGGATAATCGAGTCTGGAAAAGCGCTGAGAGAAGTGGGCATGCGACGCATCCTCACCTCCCGATGAGAGCCCTGACCCAATCAGGGAGGAATGCCTTGTCCGGGAAGTACCAGAAGAACCAGGCGAAGTTAGCGACAAGGTAGACCGTGGCGAGCCTGCTCGAGAACCATTCCCTTGTGGTGAAGTAAGCTGTGCCGAGGGCGAGAGCAGGCACCGCGGGGAGGATGTAGAAGGGGTAGGTGACCCTTCCGTAGAGCCAGAGCCCCAAGTAAGGGAGGTACCCCCAGAGGAACCAGACGAGAGCGAAGACGCCCCCCTTGAGGTCCCCCTCACGCTCGGCCGATGGGGACCTCGCTTTCTCCCCGCCGCGCGCCCACCGATACACGACGAGGGGAACCCAGAAGAAGACCATCCAGACCATCATCATGTTCGTTACCCCAAAGTACCCGACTCCGACGTATACTATGTTGGCCTGAGCGGAGGAGACTGTCACGTGTGTTACCAGGTAGGCGATTGGCGTATAGTATGTGAGCCAGTTGAGTGGTGTGATGGGTGACTTCAGCAGGTCGTCTGTCCACCCGGGGCCGGTGAGCGACGCACCGTACTTCAGCATGAACTGCATATGTTGGAAGAAGGTTGGAAGTGAGGGCTGCGTGTACAGGGAGTCGTAGACCTGGAGGCCGATGATGAAGACGATACCAGCTGGTATAGCGATCTTCGCGAGCGAGTAAGCCCAGGCCTTTACTCCCCCCCGAAAGAAGGCGGTATGATACGTCAGGAGGGCCGCGAAGAGGAAGACTGCCGTCTCCTTGGAGAGCCCTGCAAGCCCCAGGATGAGGCCTGAGAGGATCAGGTTGTCGAATTTCCAGAAGCCGCGCCCGTAAAGGTAGACGAGGAAGCCAGCCATCGCGAAGAATGTCGTCGGAACGTCGATGAGGGCGGCTCCCGAATGGACGAAGAAGAGGGTGTCGAAAGCCAGAAGCAGGGAGGCGAAGTAAGCCAGTCTCATCTTGCGAGACAACAGGTACGTGATCGCGAACAGAAGAGGAATGGAGAGGGTACCAAGGATGGTGGGTAAGATTCTCCAGCCGAAGTCTGTGAGGCCGAAGAGTTCGATGCCGACCGCGATCAGCGCCTTGGCGAGATAGGGGTGCTCCAGGTTGCACGCGTCTGCATAGGGCTGGCACTGCTTTCCGGCGAGCAGCGACTGGGCGGCCGGCACGTAATACACCTCGTCCATTATGCAGCCGAAAGCCTGCTTGGTCGTGTCGTAGCAGTCCGTCGTCGGAGGGAGGTTGATGGTGTAGACGTGTAACAGGAAGATGGAGAGAGAGGCGACGAAGAGGAAGAGGATCGGGTCCCGGAGGTCGGCGCGGCCCCTCCAGAGGGTTGCGACCCCCACGACCGCGGCTGTTGCCGAGGAGAGGATGAAGACGACGAAGAGAAGCTGAATCGCAAGGAACCCAGGGTCACTCCGCGAGTAGGCGTTCATGGCCACGAGGGTCACGCCTGCGGAGAGTGATGAAACGGCGAGAAGTAGCGCTCGCCTGAAGAGGGGGAAGGAACGTCCCGAGAGCGGGCGCTCGCTCCCCTTGCCGCTGCTCACGGCGCCCTCCATCCGCATGCTTGGGCGCCGACTCCTGCCGCTTTTAAGTCGTTGATTGAAGAAGAGAGATGCGCGCGGCTCATGAAGGTTTTAGAGAAAAATTCGGAAGACCGCCGACTATCGTTCGAAATCACCGAGACGGACCTTGGCGGACGGGTCGGAAGGCTCACCGTGGGAGGTCGAAGAGCGACAACCCCATGCCTTCTCCCCGTCGTGCATCCTGTCCATCAGATTATCCCCGCCTCGGATTTGAGGACGATGGGGTTCGAGGCCGTGATGACCAATTCTATGATTCTCTACAAGCGGGAGAAAGATAAGGGGAAGGCCCGGGGGATAAGGTCAATCCTCGGGTTCGACGGGTTGGTGATGACTGACTCAGGTGGCTACCAGGCGCTCGAGTACGGCGGGGTCGATGTGACCTACGAGGAGATTGCTGGATTCCAAGTGGCGATCGGTTCAGACCTCGCTGTCACGTTAGACCGCCCTACAGGTCTCACGAGTTCAAGGGAGCACGCGGTGGAGACTGTCGAGTACAGCCTCAAGAACGCGCTCAAGACTCTCCGCGCCTACAGAGATAGAGGAACGGTCTGGGTCGGCCCGGTTCAGGGCGGGCTATTCCTCGACCTGCTCGCCAGGTCGGCCGGTGACCTCGTCGAGGCCGGCTTCGAGTTTCTCGCGCTGGGAAGCCCGACTCAGGTGATGGAGAATTACATGTTCGTCGAACTCGTCAGGATGATCTCGAGGGCGAGAAAAGAGATGCCGTACTCGATGCCCCTTCACCTCTTCGGTGCGGGTCATCCTCTCACGATGGCTCTCTCCATCGCGCTGGGTTGCGACACCTTCGACTCTGCGAGCTACATCCTCTTCGCGAGGCAGGATAGGTACATGACAGAGAGGGGAACGGTTGAGCTGAAGAGAATGCAGTACCTCCCTTGCAGCTGCCCTGTGTGTGCGACCACCTCGGTCGGCGACCTGGCCTCGATGGGGAGGGAGGAGCGGGTGAAGAAGCTCGCGCTGCACAACCTCTTTCTGCTCCGCAAGGAGTTGATGGCTTGCAGGGAGGCCGTGACCGAGGGGAGGCTCTGGGATCTCGTGGAGGAGAAGGCCGCCGCTCACCCGAGGGTATCGGAGGGCTTCCGCGAGATGGCTGGGCAAGCGGAATTGATGAAGGCCGGGACCGCACTTCTCAAGGAGAGGGGGCTCCTTCTCAGGAGCGAGACGGACGAGGAGCGACCCGAGCTGATGTTGGCTTCTGAACGTCTGAGGAGTATCAAGAGACGGCGCAGCAGCAGCACGGCCCTCCTTCTCCTAACCCGCGGCCGGCGTCTCCGAGGGGCCGAACTGCTCCCAGCGAAGAAACTCGGAACTGTGGACCTCTACAGATTGCACCCTCGACTCGGGGTTTACCCCGCGGAGTTGGACTTCCTCTATCCATTTACCCAGACGGTCGAGATTCGAGAAATGAACGGCAGGAGAAGAGGGAATGGGTCTGCCGCGGAGATCGGCCTGGAAGAAGTGAAAAGGATGGGATACGCGAAGGTTCTGACCGCGATTCCCATGCGAGAGGGCGAGAAGCTCAGGATCTGGAGGCGAAAGACCAGGCGTAGACGGAGGCGGAGGAGCCCCTCTCCTTCCTCTCCATCGCAAGCATCTCGCACTCGATAGCCTGGATGCCTTGAGGCGGCGCAATGTCGCCTCCAGCTCCACCCTCGGCGAGAACCCTTTCGCCGTTCAACAGCGGGGGAGACCTTCATTTCTCGTCTGAAGCTTCACTCGAACTCGTGACGCCTTGATTGGAAGACGGACGCTCGGATTTCTAGCGGCAAACCCTTATAGACGGAGACCAGACGCGTTTCCTCGTAAGGCTAATTCATGGACGTCAAGGTTCTGGGAGCCGCAAGGCAGGTAGGTCGCTCTGCGTTCCTCGTCTCGCACAAGGAGACCTCGATACTCTTGGACTACGGGGCGCTCACCACGAAAGTCCCGGGTTTCCCGATGCACGTTCAACCGAAGCAGGTTAGGGCTATCGTCCTCAGTCACGCTCATCTCGACCACTCGGGGGCCGCGCCGATCTACTTCCTCGGGGGAAAAGTGAAGCTGCACAGCACGCCAGTGACCGCCGAGCT
>Ga0134089_10000267_pt1 | contig 11185 bp, 10 predicted proteins | sample 15_taG_24_FD_123127 | JGI IMG/M metagenome (GOLD analysis project Ga0134089, IMG submission 123127) | Grasslands soil microbial communities from the Angelo Coastal Reserve, California, USA - 15_D_Glu_40cm_5_24_1 metaG | ecosystem: Environmental > Terrestrial > Soil > Grasslands ... | reverse complement strand
GCTCTTCATCCGAGGATGACAATGACCAATATCTTCAAGATCTATGAGAAGGACCTTGTTCAGTCTCTCAGGGATCGTAGAGCTACGGTTGACAGAGTTGTCAACCTCCTGACACCTATCTATGAGGAAAAGAAACCGGGTTCGAACTAGGCTTCTTCAGAGGCTTGAGGGGGAAGCGGATTGGGACTGTACCGTTTCTTGTCTTTGTTCTCCTGGAGAATATCCGCGAACGGCTCACCCTCTTCTTCAGACTCAGCCTTTTCGTCAGCTTCTTGAGACTGGGTGTTCTCCTCGGCGGGAGCATTCTCACCGGGTAGATTCGGTTCCTCCATGGATTCCGCTGGAGATGAGTTTGCTTCGACTGGCTCAGTAGGAGGAACGTCCGGAACAGGGTTTGTCAGGGTCTCGGCCAGAGGGGTCTTGGGAACCACCTCGATTGCAGTGGACTCCTCAGCTGAGGTCTCAAGGGAAGGCTCTTCCGGCTCGTCAGACGGAGCCATAATATGTTCTCTTTCCCGAGGGATTATTGCCCTGGGATCCTTGACCCCGTAGAACCGGTCTGTGAAGTAGGAATAGACATCTATCGTCTGAGCAGCGGGATGGGCTGGAAAATCGTCTTTGAGCTGGCAGAGGGCGCAGAGGACCGTTGCGTGTCCAGTCTGCTTGTCAATGGTTACCCTGACAGCTTCTTCGCCGCATCGTGGGCACGTGAAGACGGTTGGTAGTTTCTTCTTGACGATTCTAACTACCCGACGTCTTCTTCTTCCCAACCCAAACGACTCTGAGAGGTCAGGTGGGTGGGAGTCAATATTTACCTTTGGTTCGAGAATCGTCGACATTTCTTTGGGACCCCTTGTATTAACGTGGGATTCGTGGGCAATAGACCTCTATCCTTGCGAACGGCGTAATATTCGCGGACAACGAGGTTAGGTACCCCGAATCGCGTTCTGGAAATCGTTCAGGATCTAGAAGATAAAGGGGATGAGACGTTTGACTCTTCTAGAGTATGTTATGTACCGTTCACCAAACTCGGAGACGAGGGCCTTCTCCTCCTTGGGAATGCGATATCCAGAGAATGTAGCAGCCAGAATGGCCGTTAGGAGAGTGATGATGGCCGCGGCTACCCAAGACTGAACCGCCCATCCTATACCCAGATACACAAGAATAAGACCCGATTACATGGGATGCCGCACGAACCTGTACGGCCCCCTCTCCACCAACTGATGACCTTGGTAAATCACTAACGCTTGGGAGTAATGCCGGCCCAAAGTCTGGTGTCCCCAGAACCATATCGCATTACCTAGAATTGAGAGGGACAGTCCAAGATAGTACGTCCAATCGGGGAGCGGCCCGAATCCAGCATAACCAACCCAGACGGCAACCAATACCAAGAACCAAAAGACCAAGGAGCCCGCCACTAAAATCGACCTGGGTCCAAGCCCGAACTTGGCCTTTGTTGGCGGGCATGCCTAAGACGGATCAGGATAAGAAAAGAGTGCGAGCAAAGGAAGATGGAGACATACACAGCATAGATTATCTGGCCGGGTACGGACAGAAATATTGACACAGGTATCCTGTCCAAGAAGATGGTTCTAAAGGATTCGAGATTATCACTGTAACTCCGGATACGGAACGTTAAGGTGCATTCAAGCCATTTGGATTCTTTATGGGTAACGGAGACATCGCGAACGTTGGAAAACTGCTACTAGTTATCGGCTTTTTTAGCGTAGTTTTCGGTGCAACCCAGTTCGGTCTAGCCAACACCGGTCTTTGCGCTGGGACCGTTCTTGGGGGAGGCTGCACTACGAACTACGCCCCATTGATCCTGCCTTCTGTTATTGGAGGGGCGCTGATGGTCGTAGGGGCTTGGCTATGCTGGGTGTTCAAGCCGCAGAGCAGGACGCCGGCAGGTCGATATGACGATCCGTGATTCCCCCTCGATAGCCTCCCCGGATCGGAATTGGCATCGAATGGAACCTATGCGGTATCGCCGGGGGAGAGAATGCCCCCCGAAGAGACTACGCAATATAGTATACGAAACCATGGGAAATAGACTTTGAGACCAACGCATTTTGGAACCCATTCTGAAATAGGACTTTTGAAACCACTTATTGGCAGCTATTCGGAAACAATTTTTTGAAACCACTTTTGGAATCGGTTTTCTGATCCACTTTTGAATCAGAAAACTGTGACTTTTGGGCCCCCCAGGGCCTACTCAAGTCTCGCGCCGTCCTGAAGACTGTTCAAGGGAATGAAAGCATAGCAAGCGCTTATAGCACGAGATTTTCCCCAAATCCAACTGGTAAGTATGCTCCGGGAAGAGGTCCCAGTTTCTTGTAGTTGCGGCCGGCATCGACTCTGGGAAGCTCTTCCTTTGGTCCGTACTGGCACCAGCCGATTGGCGTCTCACCATCGTACACAAGTGCGGCATGCGAACGACCTTGTTTGACAAGCGTCTCCTTCACTTTCCTGTTCATCATTCCTCTCTCAGCCGTCGAAAATTTTCCGCGGACTGGTCGTGGTCGTTGATAGTACATGCACCAACAGTGGCCCTGCTTTAGCGCAAGCTTCTCAAAATCCGGCCAAGTAGAATTTGACAACTCCTTAACATTGAAATCTTTTTTCTCACTCATCAACGCCACTCCATCATTCATATCCGTGAGCCTAGCGAGGGAAATTAACGTGTCCGGCCAGTTAAGAGGGCGAGGGCTGAAATAACACAGCTTGATCCCCAGTCGCTAGCTTCAATGTGGATCGATAGGTAGCCCGTTTGAAAACGCAGCCAGCCGAGAGACACAAGCATATCCGCGCTAGAGGCTACATTGGAAGCTCAGCGCTAGGAATATCGGACGGGCTTGTCACAAACCTTGCATTTCTGAGCGGATTTGCCGGAGCGACCAACAATCTACCACTGATCCGTTTCGCTGGAATAGCCTCTATGCTCGCCGGGGCCATCTCCATGTTTTTTGGAGGTCTCCTTGCGGAGCGGTCCGAGTACGAGCTCTACCAGGCGGACGCCAAAAGGGAAGCAGGCGAGATAGAACAGGAGCCTGAAGAGGAGAAGAGCGAGCTGAGAAATTTCTACGTCGCAAAGGGTCTCAGTCAAGACGAAGCAGGAAAAGTGGTTGAGACAATTGCTTCTGACAAGGAGAAATTCTTGGAAGACATTTTGATCCACGAGTTACATGAGCACAGGACAAGGCTGGAAAACCCGTTCAAGATGGGCGGAGTGATAGGCCTCTCATTTCTAGTCGGTGCCCTGATACCCTTGGTTCCTTTCCTTCTTCTCAACTCGAGAGACAGCTCTATCCTAGCCGCAGCACTGGTCTCCCCGTTGTTTCTATTCGCGGTCGGAGTGTGGAAGGGTCGGATAGTCGGCAGAAAATTATGGAGGAGCGGGCTAGAAACATTGCTCATCGGCGTTATTGCATCCGCAGCCGTATACCTGATTGGATCCGCCCTTGTTTTCGTCTAAATGAGAGAACACACGAGGTTGACGAAGAGACTTCTGATGGTAAGGGATGTTACCGGTGTTGTGGAATCTCTCGCTGTCCATTCATGTAACTTTGCAGAACATGAGGTAATTCGATCGCTCCGTCGGGTGTCTGGTTGTTTTCCATTATCGCCACAATGGCGCGCTCAGTGGCAACTAGAGTGCTGTTCAAGGTATGTGCGTATTTGGTGGGAAGGCTGGGCTTCTCCCTATAACGAACCCTTGACCTGACAGCCTGGTAAGAGGTACAGTTACTGCATGACGCCATCTCCCGATACTTTCCTTGTCCAGGCAACCACGCCTCGAGATCGTACTTTTTCGCGGCGACCGTCCCAAGGTCCCCGGTGCATACGTTAACGATCCTGTGCGGGATCTTGAGACTTTGAAAGAACTCCTCAACGTTCCGCAACAACTCCTCGTGAAGTTTCCATGAATCCTGTGGTGTTGAGAAGAGGAACATCTCGACCTTTTCGAACTGGTGGACTCGGAATATTCCTTTGGTGTCCCTCCCATGTGCTCCGGCTTCTTTTCGAAAACATGGGCTGAACCCGGCGTAGCGCAGTGGCAGCTTCGGTTGATCGATAATATCGTCATTGTGAAGTGCCAGAAGAGCATGTTCAGCTGTCGGGATCAAATACAGATCTTCCCCTTCGATCTTGTAGATCATGTCTTCGAAGTCGGTGAGCGGAACCGCTCCAGCTATGATGTCGCGTCGGAGGAAGTATGGAGGCTGGTAGAGCTCGAACCCTTTCCTCTTGACAAAATCTAGTCCGTACTGGATGAGCGCGTGGTTTAGCCTGACAAGGTCTTCTCTCAGATAATAGAACCGTGCACCAGCAACACGGCCAGCTTTCTCAACATCGATGAGCCCATGTTTGAGTCCTAGATCGATGTGGTCGAGAGCCTTGAAGTCAAACTTTGGAATAGTGCCCCATTTTCTCAATTCTACATTGTCGTCTTCGTCTTTTCCAAAGGGCACGCTATCGTGAATAATGTTGGGAAGGTTCAAGAGAATATTATCGATCTTCTCTCTTTCCGCATCGATTCTTGCTTCGAGGCTTTTGATCTTCTCCGGGACTGCCTCGGCTTCTTTCATTAGTGCTGTGGCATCCTGTTTCTTTTTTCTCGCCTCCGCGATTGCTGCGGTGACCTCGTTCCGTCTCTTCCTCAGCTGATCAGTCTCCGCTTGGAGCAGCCGCCATTCAGCGTCCAGCTTCAACAACAAATCCACCTGGCCCAGCTTCTCGGTCAAGCCTCTCTTTCTCAGGCTCTCTTTCACCACCTCTGGGCTCTCCCTCACGAGCTTGATGTCCAGCAAAACGCGTTCGCGTCCAAGACTCTCTACGTCGGTAAAAAACCAATGTTCCCCTTCGGTGTGCCAAGACTTTTCAAGGCCCAAGACCCTCTCGGACACTCCAGTCTTGGAGTTACACCAGCACGACGTAGTCTATTTCGGAGTCGTCAACCTCATCGATAACGGCAACGTCATGGGCACGATCGACGTCTGGAAATGCAGATCATGCCCACAGACATTCTGCGAAGACAAACGTTTCGGCATGACAGACCTTGCCCCAGAAGTTGGACTCCCAAAAATAGAACCTGGCTCAAAATGGGCCGCCCTAATCTGCACGAGAAAAGAGGGCTCGAACTGGACCCTTATCCAGACAAGACCTGGCGCAACTGTCCAGCACTCTTGCACGCCTGACACAAAACTCGAACTCACCGTTGGACCCGATTATTCGATAGAGGTTGGTCCCGCCTCTGGCATAGGCCAGCACAGAATCATCCTCGTCGAAAACTTCGTCAACGCACCAGTCGACGTGATAACGGGAAAGAAGCATCTTGGAACAACCAACGCCAACCAAGCGCTGGGAAAGCCGTTCTCGTTTACCCCGCCCTTGTCCGCGGCCGTGATCTCCCCCTCTAGATACAATGTTCTCAACCTCACAAGCATCCTGTTCATCATTTCAGGAATCTGGCTTGGCTTAGTCGCCTCGTTCAGCCTCGCCACCCCAGCGATCTTCAGCATCTATGCAATTCTCGCCCCTGCGGCCGTTGTGTCAGGATTCTTTTTGCGTAAGCCCAAACTCTGGCCCGCTACCATGGGTTTAGCAACAGTTGCAATCGCGTTCGTTGCTCAACTAGTAATCCAGTTTGGCGGCGGGCTCACCGCGAGCGCGATAGCGATAGACATCCCTCTGGCCGCATCTGTTATCTCCGGCTGGTTGTCGTGGTCACGCGTTAGGGGTCTGAGAGCAAAACAGTGGCACCCGCTCGACATGCCAGCCTACGGCTGATCATCGATGAACGCTCAGAACCCGTTCCGGAAAGCCGAGGAGGCCCAGCTACAATATGAAATCGACGTGTTCATCGATGAGATGGGTGACGCCAGCGGCGTCGGCGGCGGAGTCGCCAACTTCCTAACGGGTTACGCGATATACAAAGGCGAAAGATTCCCCTTCGAAGCCGTCGCGTATGGACGCATAGGCGGACAAAACGTCAGCCCGATCCTCCAACCAGACGCGATCAAGAGACTTGAGGAGCTAGGAGTAGACCTCGAACTTTTCACCGCACGATTACAGAGAAAAATGGTCGAAGGAGAGATGACGCTGAACATTGCGGAGGGAACGTCCCCACCAGAATAGACACCTGTTGGTTGTCAGACCCACTATCCAGCGAGCCGGTTTGATGGAACGTACTAGGAATTGATCGTTACTAGCTTCTCGCCGAAATAGTACGCCTTCAGATTGCAGAACTCACACCAAGCGCCAACCCTATTGTCAGTTTGGTCCGAGAAGTAAACGTTCAACCGCGCACGCCCACAGCGTGGACATTCATTGCTCGTAACCTTCTCCAACACTAATTACCACGAGTCTACAGCCTCCGGCAAGTATTATCCAGGAGATGGTGCCAAAAGTGAAACTGAGAACTATCCCGGCGACCTTTCTCTCCTGACTCTGGTCGGGTCCGAAGGTCTGCAAGACCTACGCTTATTGAGAGGAAGAATCGGCGGCAATCTCTGCCGCCTATTTAAGGCGGGTGTTACCAGAGAGTTTCGGGATTAGTTACAACCGGGGAATTACTCGATCGCGTCAATCTTCTTCTTGACGGTTAGCGTATGAGCCAGTGCATCGTAATCTGTCCCTCTTGCGGGCGAGAAATATTGAGCGATGATCAGGTCCGGAGAACCCCAAGGGGGAGGGTCATCTGTGAAAGGTGCGCCCAAGACACCTACCTGGACGTTCCGCTAGCGTGAGGAGAAGAACGAGACTATGCACCCTGTTATCTTCAAGATCCTTGGCAGGCAAGTGGGCAGCAGTCTTGCAGGGCTGATGGCGGTTTTTCGAATCAGACATCAGACTCCAAAAACAATGCCGATGCTTGAAGTACGAAAATCAAGATCGGCATCGCCAGCTCGTCGTCGAAGAAGTTCAACCCGTCCCAATCGAAGACCGAACAATATCGGTTTAACTCGATCGACTCGAAAGGCAAAGATGAAAAAGTCTCGCGCAACACCCAAACCAAGCCAGACGCCCGACATTCCCGCAGCAGCGGTGGCGCCTTTCGATACTTGTCCTTCTTGTGGGCTCCAGGCTCCAGGATCGTTGCTGACCGAGCATTTCTTGGGTAGCCCCTCTCACAGGAATGGTCTTCCGAAAATGGTGGAGGCGGACCCTGTCGAGGCTGAGGCAGCTGCAGAAGCGAAGGAGGAGGATTCAAGGCAGTCGGTGAGAAGCCTCTTGCAGATGCTCGTTCCCCCGAGAGCGTTCGGACATCGCCATGCGTACAGATCAGTGAGTCCAATTTCACCGATAATCAAAAATCTAGGTCCTGCACCTGGACGCACTCGTGGGCTATGACCTCATTCTCAGGGGAGAATATTTTCAAGAATGAACTAAGACTTCCGCTAAAAGACCGTCTTCTACCATTTAGAGTAGAGACTGTAAATTGCGAGAATCGTCCCCATTATCAGCCCGGATTGCAATTCTGGGAGGGGCTTCCTAGATTGCCTAGAAAATCGTTCATGATAACGCGAAAAGACCGCGAGCTTCGCTCTCCCGTCCAAGCCCAGACTGCGCCCTAACCCGCCTGTCTTGCCCATTATCGCTGCCAGACAGGAAATGGTTCCTGTACAGTAGGGGGGTCTTAGCGACTCGACCTCGCGTCGCATGAATATGCTCTCCGCTTCTTTCAGGCTAGATGAATTCTCGAAGTGGAGATTTCCTAGTGTGGAATCTCAAGCGGTACCAGAGTTGGCTCCGGCTTTGGAGAAGCAGTCTCATGCCTCAGATAGGCAGATGGATCACGCAGCCGTTTTTTCTCACACAATTTCTCAAGGAACTTTATCCCTTTACCAACGGGATCCAGCGGCCTCATGTCCAAGTATCCTGATTCCACCGCGCCCCTCAGTATCTCGTCTCCCCTCGGACTTCTCGTAATCACAGTGCTCCAACCAGGAGAGGATCCTATCGCACCAACTGCAATGTCAGCCAATTCAGCCGAGTAGTCAACGCATACGTTGCATTCTTCACGTGCCGCACCTGCAAGGGCTTCGACGGGCTCGTCGATTGCGAGCTTGTCGCCCGTGTAGACGAGCAGCCTGTTTCTCTTTATGTTGACCTTGGTAACGTTGTTGAGGTTTATTCCTCTTTTGCCTTGGACATAGTCGACCATCATCTTCTGATAATCAAACACTTTCGAACAAAAGAGACCGATCGTGAAAACGAGATTTCTCGCGAGCTTCGGCGCGGCTATCCAGTGAGTGCCCATCCGCCAGCTTCCCTGAAGCTCACAAGGCAAGCCAACGAGAGCGATACGTTCTTCCTGGAAGTTGACAACTGATCGGTTAGGAATGGCTACTTCTGCGAGTCCGCCCACCTGCCCTCCTGGCGTGTATCTAGATCCGGCGTGGTTCAACAAGTCCTCCTTTGTCCGCGCGATCTGAGGCTCAGGCCGCCAAGGCTTTCCCGAGGTGAGGCCAGAGTTCACAGCGTAGTCTATGATCTTCCGGTCCAACGCGTACAACAATAGAGAAGTCACTGCCCCACCATCCTGCGCTCGCTTGACCACGTCCGGATCTTTCGACTTGACAGAGTACGCTCCGACATGGATCCCGAGAATTGCCTCCTCGGCAGTTCTCGCTCTCCCGAATACCTGTTGCTCTATCTCCGCGACGGGCAGTTCGATTCTAGGGCAGCTGTAGTAGCAGACCTGGCAGGCAGCACAAGTGCCCCGCATGACCGGTTCCTCCTTTTCGCTGTGAAACAGAATGTCGATCGGGCACGAGGCAATGCAGGCTCCGCAATACATGCAGAGATTCTTGTTCACAACTTCCTGGATGAGGTTGCCGAAGATCTTGAGCTTTATCGGACGCGCTTTCCAGCCCTCACCCTCAACGGTCGACTTTAACGGCACAGTCTGAGGAACGGCTACCGTTGTTGCGGGTTTCGGCACGGTTTGCCCTGACAATGTCTATTCCTCCTTCTGGGGAACCTGCGACGCGCCCCCTATGGTGTCAACGCTGAAAACATACTTGTCGTCCTTCTTTACCGGCGGCTTGGAAAGTCTCTCCGGACTCCACACAAGCCGATCACGAGTATACTCCGCAATATCATACTCCACCGTCTCCTCCAGCGCAAACTCTGGACAATAATCTGTGCAATTGTGTGCTGTCACGTTTCCAGCCACGTAAGACTCATCACCTTCGACTGAAAGGTTCACAACGGGCTGATCATGAACCTCAAAGGACGATATTTCCTCAATCGGCGCGTAAACGTAATTTGCGTCCATTTCAAAACGAGAGAACGTTTTGACCCTCTTGTCTTCAAACTTGACCTGCATCAGATCTGCCATTGTTGAAACAAAACGGCCTCGAACTGTCACTACATAGTTTGGTTTCTTGTTTGCATGGGTGGCAAGTGAGATCTGGCCAACAATTCCTGCGCGGAAGAGGAGTTGTTGCAACTGGAAGGCGAGGGTCTTAGAAATCGTCGTGTATTCGAAGAACGTTGACCTGTTACCCTTAGTCGGCCTGTGGAAGTACCCGTCGCCTCTCCATGCTCCGCGTATGAGCTCTGCCTGCTTCTGGGTCGGTGCAAACATGGCCCAATCGGGAAGCTTCTTGTTCTCCGCCCCTCGGCCAAAAGTCTCGAAGAATTGAAGGGCGACTACAGAATGGAGAAGTACGTGGGTCGAATTGTGCAATGTAAACCTCTTGGTTTCGCGGCCAAAATATTTCTCGAGGAGTCGGGCGGAGTCGGCGATGTATTCTCTTTCGTGCTCGCCGAAGGCGAAACCAACAGTTCTCCTTACAACATAGCCTTCTGCAAGATAGTATCCGATTAGCCTAAACAGACTATGCTCGGTGTTCAGAATCAGTTTGCTTTCAAGAGGTTTTCCGGTACCGGGCTGACCCACTACAACCTCCTGTTCGTAAACGTCGGTGTCCCGGACCTCCTTTGCGATAGGCATCGTCAAGTAGTCACCCCGTTTCAATTCGAAGGGCGTCTTCCAGACAGGGGGGCGCGGTTTCTTCTCGAGCCTTCCCTTCTTGACAATGTCTCTCGGAGATGCCAGTAGAGGATGGTCTTGCGTCATTTTGAGCGGGAAGGGCGCTCCCAATGGTTTGATGTTGTATAGTCTTCCCGAGTAGTTTCTTGTCAGGACCTTACGCACTCGACGATAGTGCCCGGTATGCGTTAAGACTCGATCGCCTGGCAATATTCGGCTTATGGGTGATACAGAAGGATTCGTCGTAACAAGTGTATCAGGGGTTACGCAAAAGTGGCAGAAGCAGCAGCGGCCATAGAAGTACTGTGGATACCATCTCTGGCCCCGCGGTACGATCGTGATGCATTTCTCAGGACAGATCCACGCGCAAATCCCACACCCAGTGCATCGATCGAGGTGGAGGAGGTGCCGTCCTCTGTAGCCCTTTTCAACCGCGTATCGTTGTTGTGGAAATCTCAGGGTATACGGTCTGTGAAAGAGATGACGGATACCTGTTAGATACGCGATCGAAATATCGACCGCCGCCTTGGCCTTGCCGATGATCGGGGCCATCTTTCTACCTGTCCGCCTCTACCGGCCAGTAATCGATGCTCCACCATGCGGTAGGCATGTCCGCCAAACGATTTCCAAGCAGAACCGCTGGTATAGCCGCCATGTTCCGGTATGATCCTGTAATGTACCTTGCACGGTAAGGCTTGTCTCCCCCCTCTCCGATTAGATAGAAGCTGCATTCGCCACGGGCCGACTCGACCCTCCCATAAGCAACACCACGAGGAAGGACGATCGGAGCTTTTCTCCGGATCGGTCCTGCGGGAATCTTCTTGACAATCTGGCGGATCATCTTACAACTCTCTCGCATCTCATCCATATGCACCATCGCCCGGCTGAAGGAATCGCCATCGGGCCGGGTTGAGACTTCGAAATCTAGTTCCGAGTAGGCTGCGTACGGTTCGTCTTTCCGAAGGTCAGCGTCAACACCCGATCCTCGAAGAGTCGGGCCAGTGCATCCTAGCTCGATCGCCTTCTCCTTCGACAGTACACCGATTCCCTTGGCCCGGGATGTGAACAGTGGGTTGTTGAAGAATATCCGATCATACTCTTTGAGACGTTTCTCGAAATACTCTGTTCTCTTGACAGCCTCCTCTGCGAATCCTGGGGGCAAGTCGCGCCGGACCCCGCCTG
>Ga0134089_10000262_pt1 | contig 11205 bp, 9 predicted proteins | sample 15_taG_24_FD_123127 | JGI IMG/M metagenome (GOLD analysis project Ga0134089, IMG submission 123127) | Grasslands soil microbial communities from the Angelo Coastal Reserve, California, USA - 15_D_Glu_40cm_5_24_1 metaG | ecosystem: Environmental > Terrestrial > Soil > Grasslands ... | reverse complement strand
GGGGGCGGCGTCGCGCTGCTCCGCGCGGCGGACGCGCTCGACAGCCTCAAGCTCTCGGGCGACGAGGGCACCGGTGTCAGCATCGTGCGGCGCGCCCTCGAGGAGCCTATCCGGCAGATCGTCGAGAACGCCGGGCTCGAGGGCTCCGTGGTCGTCGAGAAGGTCAGGGCCACGGTCCCGGTCACGCGGGGCTTCGACGCCGAGACCAACGAGTATGTCGACATGATGCTGGCCGGGATCATCGACCCGACCAAGGTCGAGCGGGTCGCGCTCCAGCATGCGGCGTCGATCGCGGCGTTGCTGCTCACGACCGAAGTGCTCGTCACGGACAGCCCCGAAGGCGGGAAGGCCGAGCCGGCCATGCCACACGGGGGGGAGTTTTAAGCCCCGCTGGGATGACGGGATAACGGCAGGCCGGCGCGCGCTGCCGTCTCTTAGGTGGCTATAGGGGACGGCGGAGCGCGTCTGCCCGCCGTCTCGGCGGACTGGATTGGTCATGACGAGAGACCGTTCGCCCTCCGCGGAGGCGCTGCGGAGAAAGGAACACCTGACATGGCGGGTCGAAAACAATCGCGTCGCGTTGCAATCTTCAATTCGCGACCAGATTTCATCGAGGCGCTTCGCGTAGCCCTTGAAGTCGATGGATTCACGACAGCCTGCGCCCACCTTGCCGACATCCAGAACGGCACGCTGGATCTGCTCGCCTTCGTCCGCCTCCACAAGCCCGAGCTGATCATCTATGACCTGCCGCGCCCGTACGAGAGCCACTGGAACTTCCTCCGGCTCCTGAAAGAGACCGACTCGCTCAGAGCGGCGACGTGGGTGCTCACGACCACCGACAAGAAGGCGCTCGAAGCGGCGGTGGGAGCGTCCGGCGTCGTCGAGATCATCTTCGGGGAGCCCTACGGCGTCGCGGACGTCGTTGCCGCCGTCGGCAAGACGTTTGCGGACGCCTTCTAGAGGACCAGGGCTCGATGGATCAACGGCTCCCTTCGGTCCACGTGCTCGTCGTCGACGATTCGTCCGAGATTCGCGAGATTCTCACCCAACTGCTGGAGCAGCATGGCGCCAGGGTGACGGCGGTCGGCACCGCCGAACACGCCCTCGATCTCCTGGAGCGATTACGACCGGATGTGCTCCTCAGCGACCTCGAGATGCCGGAGAAGAACGGCTACTGGCTCATAGGCAGGGTTCGCGCACTCGCGCCGGACCGGGGTGGCCTGACGCCAGCTGCCTGCCTCACGGGGTCCGCCAGTCCCGAAGACCGGGCGCGCATCTTGAGGGCGGGGTTCCAGTATCACATCGCGAAGCCGATCGACCCGTCACGCCTCGTGGGCATCGTGGGGATCTTGGCCCTCAAGCCGTAGGCTCTACCGCCGATCGTCGGAGACACGCAGGAGTTGTGGCGGGCCCTGGGCGTCGTCCCGCCCGGGCGGGCGTCAGGCACTTACGATACACGAACGGGCTTCAATCCCCACGGCTAGCTCGCGTCTCTCTTCACCAGCTTGCTGAATCCGCCACTCGATTTGGCCGAATCGAAGGCCTTCTGATAGGCGACGAAGCTGGCCCTCAGCGCGCAGGCCTGATCGGTGCAGACATACACCTCCCCAAGCCTGGTATTGGGATGCAGCGTATAGCCGAAGGTGGTCAGCCCCAGCAGCTCTCGACCCGTCACCGTGGCCGCGTACGTCGGATCGAGAATGTTTTGCTCCGTCCGGGGTGACGCTACGTAGAAGTCAAAGCGAGCATGGATGCCGCCCATTAACCACGAATCGTTCAGGGCCGGGCTCCAGTCGTGATCGTCCACCTTCAGCACACTACCTGCTCCATTGCTCCCCGCATGGGTCGTGCTGAAGTTCGTGCGTTCGATCTCGTCCAACCCCGACCCGATCTCCTTCAGGTTAATGGGCGCGCCGGAGCCGTCTCTCTTCACGATGCGACCAACCACGACAGCTCCGAGCGCGTTGGTCGCGGCATTCTGGTAAACACGTGGGCCCCGACTCCGCTCCGGCCGATGCCTCGGAGATCACTCGTCGCGGCCGCCGCGTCGACGTGGCCGAAGAGGAACCCATTGCGTCCAATATGACCGATGGCATCGAGGCTCGGCGCACCGTGCTGGCCGCTGAAATGCTGCACCTCGGAGGTAAACGAGAGCTGGCCGCCGTCGCCGAACGTGTCCCGGGTATCCCGGGTCGGATCGACGGTCGCGAACGCGTGAGTCTTGTTCAACTCCATGGCGTACGGGGGATTGACGCTCGCGATCGGCGAGTTCTCATCCCAGACGGGGGAGAGATCGAAGAGGCGAGCCGCCTTGACCTTGCGGATGAATTCTCGGACCTGCCCGCCGGCATGGTCCGGAGCGGCGGCGGTTGCCGGCCCGATCATGTCGGTGATGGCCACGCCAATGGTCGACGCGCCCGCGACCCGCATGAAGTCCCGCCGATTGACTGCTGTTGTCCTCCGGGCCGGAGTCATACCACCGTTGTCGCTCATGGCCGTCCTCCGGGATAGACCTACGATGGGACCGAGGCGCACTCTCCTCCGGGAGCCGAACATTTGAGTCTCGAAGGATCGCGCCGACTCTAGGCGAGGGATGGTTATCGTGTCAACCGCTCGCGCCCACTCAGTAGCCCCGCGCCCACTCGATCACGTTGGCGAGGGGCCGCCCGTCCAGGTACGCGTGCAGGTTGTCCGAGAACACGTCGACACCGCGATGCTGCGCCACGTCGGTGCCGCCGGAGACGTGCGGCGTGATCAACACGCGCTCGTCCTGCCAGAGGCGCGGATCGGGGGCGTGCTCGAACTCCCCCACGTAGACGTCGAGCCCGACGCCGCGCAGCTTGCCCGTCGCGAGCGCGGCGATCAGCGCCTCCTCGTCGAGGATCTCGCCGCGGGCGACGTTGACCAGCACCGTCCCCGGGCGCATGGCCTCGAACGCCGCGCGACCGATCAGACGAGTCGTTTCCGGAGTCCACTGGCAACAGACGGCCACGAAGTCGCTCTCACCGAGCAGCGAACGGAGGTGCTCGGGACCTTCGAGGCGGCTGAATCCCGAGGGCAACGCGTCACCCGGGGAAACGTGCCGTCGCGTGCCGACGACGCGCATCCCCGCGCCGGCGCACAGGCGTCCGACCGCCTGCCCGATCCCCCCGGCTCCGACGACGCAGACGGACTTGCCCTCGATCAGGATCGGTCGATAGCTGCCGTGCTCGAAGCGCTGACGCTGTCGGTCGCGGTAGGCCCGATGCAGCCCGCGGGCAAAGTGGAGAAAACAGGCCAGGACATACTCGGCCATGGCTCCGGTGTTGCCCTGGCCGCGCGATGTGGTGACGATGACGTCGCTGCCCCAGAGATCGCCGCGCAGCAAATTGCTGGCGCCGGCCGGGCGTTGATGAAACCACCGCAGCCGTGGCGAGCGCGCCCGCAGATCGAGCGGAAAGGGCCAGCCGCCCAGGATCACCTCGGCCTGAGCCAGGAGGTGGTCGCGGTCCTGGCGCGTGCTCGGCGGACAGGAACGCTTTCCCAGGTAGCGCTCCACGCTCCACTGCGGCCAGGTTTGCCGGATCTCCTCGTCGAACCAGCCGCGGGCGTCGACGACGCGGAGCCGCGAGTCGAGCCGCGCGATATAGGCGAGCTCCTCGTCCGCGATGGGCTGGATGACGAGGACGTTGACTTCCCTCATCGTGGCGGCGCCGGGACCATGAGTCGTCTACTTGTACTACCCGCCCGGGGGACACGCAAATAGAACGCCCTCGGGAACTTCGGTAGCGATGATCTGTCTAAGCAATCATGAATCGCCTGGCCTTGGTAGAGGCCGAAGCCCTACCCGTCTCAGCGACGGCGACCGTCGGGGTGCTTCCCGCCCCGACGGCGCCCCGCTGGGATCCTCGGCTCTACCAGATCGCCACGCTGGCGGGCCTCCTCGGCTACGGCATCTGGTGGCTGGATCTCGAGGTCCAGCCCCAGACCGCGGTGACGATCGTTCTCAGCGCGCTCGTCACCCAGCTCGTATGCACGCGACTGGCCGGCCGAGGCCCCTTCGATCCACGCAGCGCGCTGATCTCCGGGCTCTCGCTTTGCCTCCTGATGCGCACGGGTGTACCGAGCCTGGCCGTTCTCGCCGCCATCACCGCTATCGCCAGTAAGTTCACGCTGCGCATAAGGGACAAGCACGTTTTCAACCCGACCAACTTCGCGCTGGTCGCGATGCTGCTCTTCGCGCAGGACGTATGGGTGTCGCCCGGCCAGTGGGGCAGCGGCATCGTCTTCGCGTTCCTGCTGGCGTCGGCTGGAGCCCTGGTCGTGAATCGCGCGGCCCGCGCCGACGTCACCCTGGCCTTCCTCGCGTGCTACGCGGGCCTGCTGATCGGACGCTCGCTCTGGCTCGGGGAGCCGCTCGCCATCCCGCTGCATCGGCTCGAGAACGGCGCCCTCGTGCTGTTCTCGTTCTTCATGATCTCCGATCCACGGACGACGCCGGATTCGAGACTCGGACGCGTCCTGTTCGCTGCGCTGGTGGCGCTGGGGGCGTATACGGTTCAGTTCTGGCTGTTTCGGACCAACGGCCTCTTGTGGTCGCTGGCGGTCTGCTCGCTCTCCGTGCCGTTGATCGACCGGTTCCTGCCGGGCCCGCGCTTTCGGTGGCCGGCAGCGACCGCCCACCCGGGGGAAAGGAAGCTCGTATGAAGCTCGCGGCGATTGTCGTGACTACAGTCCTCACCGTCGCGCTCGCGGCGGCCACGGCCCTGGCGTTCTGCGGATTCTACGTGGCCAGGGCCGACACGAAGCTGTTTAACCAGGCTTCGCAGGTGGTCCTGGTCCGCCACGAGAACAAGACCGTCATCACGATGGCCAACGACTTCAAGGGCGATCCCAAGGAGTTCGCCATCGTGGTGCCCGTGCCGACAATTCTAGAGAAAGGGCAGATCCGGGTCGGCGATCGCGCCGTGATCGAGCATCTCGACGCGTACTCGGCCCCCCGGCTCGTGGAGTATTTCGACGACGACCCGTGCCGGCCCCACATCCAATACTATTCTCGGGGGGCCACTCTACGGGAGCTGGCGGCGCAGGACAGGATGGCCGAGCGCGCCAAGAGCCTCGGCGTGACCATCGAGGCCCAATACACGGTCGGCGAGTACGACATCCTGATCCTGTCGGCCAAGGAAAGCGCCGGCCTCGAGGCCTGGCTGCGCGACGGCGGTTATCGCCTGCCCACCGGGGCTTCGGCCGTGCTCGGCAGCTACCTGAAGCAAGGGATGAAGTTCTTCGTGGCCCGCGTGAATCTCAAGGAGCAGGCCCGGCTCGGCTTCACGTACTTGCGCCCGCTCCAGATGGCCTTCGAGTCACCGAAGTTCATGTTGCCCATCAGGCTGGGCACGCTGAACGCCGACGGACCTCAAGAGCTGTTCGTCTTCGCGCTGACGCGCAAGGGCCGGGTGGAGACGACGAACTATCGCACGGTGCGGCTGCCAACCGGCTCGGAGCTGCCCCTTTACGTCAAGGACGAGTTCCCCCAGTTCTATCGAGCCATGTTCGCCGAGCAGGTGAAGCGCGAATCCATGCGCGCGGTCTTCCTCGAATACGCCTGGGACATGAGCTGGTGCGATCCGTGCGCCGCCGATCCGCTCTCCCCGGAGGAGCTCCGCAAGCTCGGCGTCTTCTGGCTCGCCGAGAATGGCGCCGGCGGTGCTCCTGACCCGCGGCGCATTCGCCCGGGCGGGCCGGTCGACGTCTTCATGACTCGTCTCCACGTCCGCTACGACGCGACGAGCTTTCCCGAGGATCTCGTCTTCCAGGAAACCGTCGATCGCGCCAACTTCCAGGGACGCTACATCCTGCACCACCCGTGGAAGGGAGAAGTGAAGTGCGAGGCCGCCGAGCGCTATCGTCAAGCGCTTCGCGTCCGCGCCGAGCGAGAGGCCGCGAACCTCTCTTCGCTCACCGGCTGGCCCATCGAAGACGTGCGCCGGAAGATCGGTCCCCTCGGCGAGGTCAAGCCCGACAACCGCCCGTGGTGGCAGAAGCTCTTCGCGGACTAGAATGCGTCACTTCGCCTTGAGCTTGAGCTCCTCGTACGGCGCCGACCACGGATAGTCCGCGATGAGGCCGAGCCCGGACTCGGCGATCCGCGGACCGTGGGCCTGGAGAAGTGAGAGCTGCCAGATCGGCAGGTACATGACCTTGTCGTGGATCAGCTGCTGGATGCGATGCAGAATCACCTCGCGCTTCTTCGCGTCGAGCTCGGTCGCCTGCTCACGGAAGAGCCCGTCGATGTCGGGATAGCCGCCGTAGGCGTACGAGCCGCTCGAGGCGGTGAACGCCTCGATCCGCGTGGCCGCGTTGCCGGAGACGCCGCTCAGGCCGTAGATGATGTTCTTCAGCTTCTTCTCCTGATAGGCCTTCATGAACGCCGCGCGCTCCAGCGGGCGGAGCTTCGTCCGGATGCCGGCCGCCTGGAGATAGTTCTGCACCGGCTCGCAGAAACTGGTGGCCCCCGCGTCGCACCAGAAATCTCCGGCGTCGAAGCCTTTGGGGTACCCGGCCTCCGTGAGGAGCTGCCGGGCCTTCGCGGGGTCGTACTGATAGATCGGCGGCTGCCAGTAGAACTCGAAGCTGGCCGGGATGAAGCTCCCGGTGATCTTCGAGAACCCGAGGGTCTCCGCCTGGTTGATCGCCTGGCGGTCGACCGCGTAGGTCGCGGCGAGGCGCACGCGGCGGTCGTGCCAGGGTGAGCTCGCGTCCCATTGATCGGCGAAGACGAGCCAGTGGGTGCTCGAGAACGGAGTCGACTTCAGCGTGAGCCCCGGGGTGCGCCGGACTTCCTCGCCGAGCGGGCCGGTGATCGCGTAGGCGATGTCGGCCTCGCCGCGCTTGAGCATAGCCAGCCGCGTGGAAATGTCCGTGGCCACCTTGAACGAGAGCTGCCTCACGCTGGGCGCCTTGCGCCAGTAGCCGTCGAAGGCCTCGAGCACGAGCTCGACGCCGGGATTGAACGAGACGAAGCGATACGGCCCGGCGCCGATCGGATGCTTCTTGAAGCCCTCCTCGCCCACCTTCTCGACGTATTTCTTGGGGACGATCCAGCCGGCGCCCGTGGCGGGCGTGCCGTAGAACGTCATGAAGTCGGGCCACGGCTGCTTGAGCCGGAAGCGAACGCGAGCCGGATCCGGCGTCTCGACCGCGGCCACCTTGTCCTTCAGCAGCTTCGCGGAGATGCCGCGGTAGCGCTCGAACGAGAACTTGACGTCCTCGGCCGTCACGGGCTCACCGCTGTGGAATCGCGGGCCCTTGCGCAGGACGAACTCGTAGACGAGGCCGTCCGGCGACATCGTCCACGACTCGGCCAGGCTCGGCGCCACGCTCTTGCCCGGCATCGGCTTCAGCATCGCGTCGTGGAGCGCATACAGCACCAGGAAGGGCGTGATGAGCCCCGGCGTTTCGGCGGGCTCGAACAGTGTCGGCGCCAGGGTGAAGTGAAGCGCCCAGGTGATCTGACCCGCCGGAGCCTCCGCGCGTGTCTCGGGCGCCGCGAGCAAGTACGTCGACGCGGCCAGGATCAGCGCGAGCGCGCCGGCCGCGATCTGGCGCTTATGTCGGTCCATCGCACGGCCTCCCGTACTGACGTAGTTGTAGCATCCTGGCACGGCGTCTTGAGGCGTTCCGTCCCGAGACGGAGTGGAGCCGAACCGGTTAGACTGTTCAACACCATGACCTGCGGCGGCTGCGGCTTCGACACATCTCCGGACTTCGCCTTCTGCCCGCGCTGCGGCCGTCGCCTGCCGGCGCCGTGCGCGGTGTGCGGCGCCTTGTGCGAGCCCGATTTCGCGTTCTGCCCGCGGTGCGGGGCGGCGCGGAGCTCAGCCGCCGGCACCACGAGCCCACGAACGGCCGCGCAAACCGACACGCGGGAAGCCGACCGGAGGCAGGTCACCGTGCTCTTCGCCGACCTCACCGGATTCACCTCGCTGGCGGAGCGGCTCGATCCCGAAGAGGTCCGCGCGTTCCAGAACGCGCTGTTCGAGGCCCTGGCGCAGGCGATCGCGCGCTATGGCGGCTTCGTCGAGAAATTCGTCGGCGACGCGGTGATGGCGGTCTTCGGCGCGCCGGCCGCTCACGAGGACGACCCGCAGCGCGCGCTCGAGGCGGCGCTCGACATGCTCGAGCGCGCCGCGGCGCTCAGCCAGCAATGGGCACCGCGTCTGGGCCAGCGGGTCATGCTTCACATCGGCGTCCACAGCGGTCCGGTCGTCGCCGGCAGCCTCGGGGCCGCCGCCGGTGCCACTTACGCGGTGACCGGCGACACCGTGAACACAACCGCGCGGCTCCTGGCAGCCGCGGCGCCCGGCACCGTTCTGGTGTCGGAGGCCACTTACGCGCTGACGCGTCATCGTTTTTCGTTCGAGCCCGCCGCCGAGCTGACCCTTCGCGGCAAGTCCGAGTCACTCGTCGTCCATCGGCTCCTCGGCACGCTGCTCGAGCCCGGGTCCGGCCGTGGGCTCGCGGCGCTGGGGCTCGCGGCACCGCTCGTCGGGCGTGCCGACGAGCTGGACCAGCTCCGAAGCGCCTTTGACCGGATGCAGCGCGGCCGGGCCCAGCTGGTCAGCCTCGTGGGCGAGGCCGGAACGGGCAAGTCGCGGCTCCTCGACGAGTTCTTCTCGCGACACGACGCGGAGGGCCGTCTCGCGGGCACGGTTGTCAGGCGGGCAACGTGCTCGTCGCTGGGCGAGCCGACCTATGGCATCTTCGGCGCGCTCTTCCGCGAGGCCTACAGGGTCGATCCGGCCGATACGCTCCGGGTCGCCCGGCAGAAGCTGGCCGAAGGCCTTCGCGCGCTCGGGGCAAGAGCCGAAGAGGCCGAAGCCATCGCCCCGGTGCTGAGCTACGTGCTCGGCGTGGAGGACGCCAAGCCCCGAGACGTCGAGCCCGAGCAGTTGCAGCGCCAGATCGTGCTGGCGGCGCGCACCCTGATCGAGCGGCGGGTGCAGCACGAGCCCCTCATGCTCGTGGTCGACGATGTCCACTGGGCGGATAGCGCCTCCATCGATCTGCTGCGGAACGTCGTCGATCACCTCGCGGAGCGCCCCTTGATGGTACTCCTCTCGCACCGCCCGGAGACACGACCGCCCCAGGTCACCCGAGCCGCGCAAACGGTCATCCGCGTCCATCCCCTGTCCCGCGACGAGACGCGGGCGCTCGTGGGCGGTCTTTTCGCCGTGACGCCCGACGAGCTCGGTCAGCTCCAGGACTTCGTCGCCGCGCGGGCCAGCGGCAATCCGCTGTTCGTCGAGGAGATCGTACGCAGCCTCGTGGGCAAGGGCGTGGTCGTCCGTAGGGGCGACCGCTGGGCGAGCACGGGCGCCTGTGAGGCGGCCGGCGTCCCGCCGACATTGCACGGCCTGCTGCTCTCGCGGGTCGATCGACTTCCGGGCGACGCGCGCCGCGTTCTACAAGAGGCGGCGGTACTGGGCGCGGAGTTCGAGGAGACGCTGCTCCGGGACGTCGTGAATGATCCATCCGCTGCCTCGCTCGCGCTCGGTCCCCTGGTCGAGGCCGATCTGATCCAGTCGGCCGGACCCGGACGCGATGGAGCGCGATACCGCTTCACTCATGCCCTCGTGCACGAGGTGGTCTATCAGAATCTCCTGCTGGCGCGCCGCACCGAGCTGCACGAGAAGGCCGGCCGCGCGCTCGAGCGTGCCGCCGGCCCTCACCCCGAGCGGCTCAGCGACCTCGAAGCGCTCGGCCACCACTGGAGCCTCAGCGCCGATAAGCCACGCGGAGCCCGCTATCTGCTGGCGGCCGGCGACTGGGCGCGTGCGGTTTACGCCAACGACGACGCGATCCGTCACTACGAGCGCGCGCTGCGCACGCTCGCCCAGTGCGAGCTCGGCGAGGGCGAGACACGCGCCGCGCGCGAGCGCCTCGCCGATCTGCTGGGCCTCATCGGGCGGCGGGCCGAGGCACTCGCGCACTACGAATCGGTACTGAAGGAGATCGAGGCCTGCGGCGATCACGCGACCGGCGCGCGCCTGCACCGGAAGATCGGCGGTCTGCACTGGGAAGCCGGCGACCGCGAGCGCGCCGGCGCCTGCTTTGCGGCGGGTCTCGAACGCTTGGGCGATGACGGCGATCCGCTCGAGCGTGCGCACCTTTTCCAGGAGATGGGCCGCCTCGCGTTTCGCGCGGGCGACAACGCCGGCGCCATCGAATGGGCCGAGCGCGCGCTGGCGGAGGTCGCGCGCGAGCACGAATCGACCGTCAATTCCGCCCGGGCCCGCGAGGTCACCGCCGTGCGCGCTCAGGCCTATAACACCCTGGGCGTCGCGCTGGCGAGAACGGGGCGCCTGACCGAAGCAGTCGCGCAGATCGAGCAGAGCATCGGGCTGGCGGAGGCGTGCGATCTGTTGCAGGACGCTTGCCGCGGGTATACGAATCTTGGAGTGCTTTATAGCTCGCTCGATCCGCAGCGAAGCATCGAGACGTGCCTCAGAGGCCTCGCGACCGCAAAGAAGGTAGGTGACCTCGGCTTTCAGTCGCGGCTCTATGCGAATCTCGCGGTGGCCTACTGTGCCTTGACGGATCGGTGTGAGGCCGAAGGGGTCGAAGCGGCGCGCGCCGCGATCGACCTCGATCGGCGGCTCGGGCTGATCGATCACCTGGCCGTCCCGCTGATCGTGCTCGGCCAGATTCACCAGTGTCACGGCGAGCACGCCGCCGCGTTCGCGTCGTACCAGGAAGCACTCGGTCTGGCCGAGCAGGCCGGCGAGCCGCAGCTGCTGTTTCCCTGCTACGACGGCCTGGCCACCCTGCACCTGGATGCCGGCAACCGGGCGCTCGCCGAGTCGTACCTGGCGAAGGCTCAGGAGGTTTGCGAGCGGGCCGGGCTCGAGCCCGACACGCTGATGGTGCTTCCGTTCCTATGCTGAGACCCGTCGCGGTGTCATCCGTCCCCACACGAAGGAGCTCGATATGACGATGGCCGAAGCACGGCAGCCGATCGCGCCTGGAGAGCCGGCGCCCGACTTCACTCTGCCGGCAGTCGACCGCAACGAGGACGTGTCGCTGGCCGACTACCGGGGCCGCAGCCCCGTATTCCTGGCGCTGCTGGTCGGGTTGTGGTGTCCGTTCTGCCGCCGGCAGATCGCGCAGCTCGGGACGATCGAGAGCAAGCTGAAGGCGCTCGGCGTCGAAAGTCTCGCGGTGGTC
>Ga0134089_10000256_pt1 | contig 11319 bp, 11 predicted proteins | sample 15_taG_24_FD_123127 | JGI IMG/M metagenome (GOLD analysis project Ga0134089, IMG submission 123127) | Grasslands soil microbial communities from the Angelo Coastal Reserve, California, USA - 15_D_Glu_40cm_5_24_1 metaG | ecosystem: Environmental > Terrestrial > Soil > Grasslands ... | reverse complement strand
CAAGAAAGGGATCGTATAGCAAATTGGAAGCAGATCCTGTACTCCTGATTGCAGAAGTCTACAGTTTCATCGGAATAGTCTTAGCCGCATTCATCTTTACAAGGCTTGCCATTAAGGCGCGGTCGATCGGTAACTTCAGATTCCAACTCTCAATCTTCATACTCATCTGGGTCGCAGCAGAAATTCCACACGTCCTCGACTCACTCGGACTGATTGATCTTAGCAGTTATCTGACCATCGGCTTAATGCTACATCTGGTCTCCATGATCATGTTCGCCGTCTTCGTTGGCCTGCGATCTCTTCGCTTCCTACATCCACCGCATGGTGCGAGGCCATTCTTCCCAGAAACATCACTGACAGGCCCACTGAAAGGTCCGTCTCCACCTCGGAATCCGAAGGGAGCAGTTGATTAGTGAGCATTAGTACTGCAGCTCTCTCCTTCGATAGTCTCGTTGAGGCCGCGGTAAGGGAAGCTATAACGAGAACTTTAGGCGAGGATGTCTGGAAGGCGATAGGTTTCTATTTCGACCCAAAACAGGCAGCCAGTAATCCCGAAGCCTTCTCAAGTATCCTTGACAAGATGTTTGGTTCCGGTAGCCGCGTGCTGCAGAAGCTCATAACTGAGGCTCTACTGAAAAAAGTTGGAAGTCTCGCGGTGGTGGATAAGCAGGGGCGAAGCTTCTTTGATTGGATACAGATAGCCAAAGCGAAGTTCTCATCAAATCTAAACAATCTCACGCAAAAGGTCCACTAGCGGGGGCCACAGCCGAGGGGCGGCTCTCCCGAGCGACTGCTTGAATATCTTGGAAAGTCTCTTTCACGTCTTGAGACTAGACGGACTACCCCGCCCCTATTTTTACAACTTAGTTTTTTCAGGTGCCAACCTGCAGGCGGGTAGTCTGGGGGTATCGGCTCCAGCTGGGTTCTCAACGGTTAGCCTCGACAAATCCAGTCGATCCTCCCTCTTATGAGAGGAAGGCTCGGTGAGCAGGTCCTCACGGCTTTTTCTCAGACGAAGACTAGGCCTTTGCCGACTTCGATCTCAAACTCTTCAGCATCCCCTTTTACCTTATCGCCCCTCAACCGAGCCACTTTCAACGAGTACTCCTTCCCTCCGCTTTTCCCAGATTCGGCATCTAATTCCAAGACACATTCCGCCCCGTCTTCGGCCCAGCTCTTCACCTCCTTCCCCAGATTATCTAGGTCGCAACTAACAATTACAGTCGCCCCGGTCTCCTTCAACTTACTGGCGAACAGATCAAACTGTTTCCCAAAATCCTTCGCGCTACCACTTCTGCTACACAACCCGTCTATCGAGTCAATAACCACCTTTACCTTCTCGCCCATGAAAATCCCAGAGTTACCTACGATCGATTCCTGAACCTTTGCTAGATCCCAGGGTTCGAGTAGGCTGTAAAGTTCGAGGCTGAACCCGCCTGATTGAGCGGAATAACCATCAACAATGATAAGCCTATAGTTCGATTCATATTCAGAAGCATCACAACCCAATCGCTTCAAGCCTTCACGAACACTACCCGGGGACTGCCCGTAACTGACAAAGATGCATGGGTTGCTCTGTTTCAGGTATCGATCGACAAGACCAAAACACACGGTGGTCTTTCCCGAGCCAAGAGCTCCATCAATTACCACAAGCCCAGGCGTATCCAACGCTCCCCGTGTCAGTTCGAACAGATGCTCGAAGCCTTTGAACGTCTTATCTCCAGCTTGTTTTGTCAGCGGTGCAGGCTTCTCCTCCTTCTTCTCCGACTCCTTTTTCACAACGGGCTTCTCTACCTTAGCTGGCTTTTCGACGGTGAACTCCTTCTCCTTCTCACGTCCCAACGCCAAGGCCGAGTCTGTTTCGGCTAGCAATTTTGACAAATCGTCGAAGCCTCCGAAATCATAGCTCGGCGACTCATTGAATGAGATCGGGGATTCGCCGGATTCTTCCCTAGAGTTCAGTTCCGAAGAAGACACTTCCTGCTCCTTCCCTTTGATCTTCAAAGGCTGTTGCGCGGCAGGTGTGGGCGTTGGTTGTGTTGCGGGCTTTTCTTCGGATCTCCGGGAAGGCTTCGGTGTTTCCTTCACGCTGAATGTTGGCAACGGTCGACTCAATGGAGGGGTTGAGACTTTTGGAGATGTTTGCGATTGAGGTTGCGGAGGAAATGCTGGTGCGGGCGCTGGCTGCATTTGCTGGATTGGCGGTGGTTCTTCTGGTCTTTGGAAGGGCTTCGATGGTTCCTTTACGGCAAACGAAGTTGGGGGCCGACTCGGCAGAGAGGGCGGGATTGTCGTTGGGGGGCTCGGCTGGGCTTGTGGAGCAGAGCTTGGATTCGCTCCTTGTTGTCCTTCCTTCTTCTCTTCCCAACCTTCCCCATCTCGAGACATCTTCGCTCCGTGGGGAGTAATTATCATCGGCTTACTTGGGGGCAGGTTTCGCGGTTGAACCCATTCCGGCGTCGCGGACATGGACTTTGTAACCCCCTCGGGCTTGCTGGGTCCTTGACTTTGATAATCCTGTGACACCGAATTGAATATCTTTGCGAAGCGAGATTCCTTTGTTGGAGCCGGTGGTTCGGCTGCGTCCGAACCCGGGACAGAGGCTTGTGAGGGCACTGGACCAATGTCTTGTTGACTGGGACTATTGACCGTCGCATCCTTGTTCTCGTCTTCCTTCTTTTTCCTACCGAATATTGTAAGCATTCTAATCCCATCTGCCTATAGTCACGGAGCGGTCAGTCGCACACTAGCCATTCTCAGTTGTGCTGAGACAGAGGCCAGCAGACAAGGCGCGAGACGACAAAAGGAATAGGAATGATGTAACCCAGTCATCCACGAAGAGGAAACACCGGCACGGGTCCCAAGAGGTAGAGTCGCTAGACTATCCATCAGAGAGTATCTGGCCGAAGTCCTTGTCGGACGGGGGAGAGCGTGGGATGATTCGTGAGATCGCTAGGGCGGGTATTGCTGGACTTCAGTGCGACGGCGAAGACTCACTGACGATCATTTCACAGGCGAGAATATTCGTCTGAATCGAACTCCTCGGCCTGCTTTTACATTGTATTCAACAGGAGGAGGTTTCACTTGTCTACCAAAGGTCTTCTGAACTTCCAGAGTTCTCTTTCCACCCTCGCCCCCGCCCAGCTCAATGATCCCATCAGCCATTCCTTCTAGCGCTTTCAACGCCTCTGGTGGTACAGCACTCTTCTCAACTGCCAAGAAAAGTATCCCCTTCTCGCTCTTCACCTTCTCAGCCAAGAAGGACAAGAAGCCCAACACCTTCCGTTGTGGAGACTTCTTGAAAGTATTCGTCAACGAATCCACTACAATTACACTCGGGCCGATCGCGGCTGCCTTCTCAAGCATCTCACCAACATTCACCCCAACCTCGCTGAAGTCCAGCGGGTTCTTCACAACGCGATACTGGCCGTCACTGTTAAAACAGTCCAACACCTCCAAGCTACCTTTTTCTATGAAAGGCCCCGGCGTCCATCCATACTTCTTGGCCTTTCCAACTAAGTCTGCCGGGGATGAGCCGTAAGCCAGCAAGCCGCACATGTATCCGTTTGCTAAGTAACGGTTAGCTAGCTGCAAGCATAATGCAGTTGCATCCTCATCTTTCCTGGCCAAGATCAGAACGACGGACTTTTCAGGTATCTCACCGCCGGTCAACTGGAACAGAGTATCAAACGGCAGACCGTCCTCTGGTCCCCCCGAGTTCTTCCAGAGATAAGTTATCCCCGTGAGCGAGCCGAGGGCTGCTGCTACGATGAGAAAGAGGAAGAGTGGTAATGAAAGCAGAGGAGGTACCCCTGGAGAGCTGGAGTTTGCGGCTCTGACGTTTGTCGAGACCGTGGCTTGTCCATGATTTCCATACGCGTCGGAAGCGTCTACCAGAACCGTCCATTGGCCGGATGGGTCATTCTGACCTATGGTGTACAGTCCTGTCCAGTAGCCCTGTGCCGAAACATAGCTCAATACTATTTGGTTGCCTACCTGCGCTCCATCGATTGATAGGGTCACCGTGATAGTCCCGGCACTGAACAGTGATCCGTCAGGGTCCGTGATCGTTGCGAAGAATCCCATGCCGTTCCCTGAATCATAAGATTGACTCAATGGTGAGATTGAGATCGACAGTACTGCCTGTTGTACGGCCACTTGAACAGATGATGCGGCAGACGGTCCAACATTACCGTATCTATCATCAGTACTATTGCGATCAACGAAGACGGTCCACGTCCCCCTCGAACCGCTCAATCCGACCCGATAAGCGGTTCTGAACATTCCTAGGACCGGATCATAACTCGCCACTACGAAGTGTGTTGTGCCGTCCGTCTCGACGATTCGGACGACCGAGCTGCCGTTCTGGACTATAACTCCGCTACCGTAAGTGCTGGAAAATCGGATCTCAAAGGATTGGGTTCTTTGCAAAATCCCTGGTACGACTTGTAGTCCAGCAATAGTCAAATTTGATGGAACGATATTGAAGACTTGTGTATCTGCAGGAACTTTGAGAGTGCTTGATCCCCGGAACGATACGGTGCTTACTCCGAGCGGCGCAGAGGCCAATGGGCGCCATACAATACTTACGATGCCTTGAGTTGTATTAGAGATGCTGAAGGTCGGGAACCCTGCGAGTGATATGCCACTATGGCGAATATCAACGGTTACATTCTCGCCATTCATGTATCCCTGTGCTTTCAATGACACTTGATATGTTCTCATGACGACCTTTGCGATAACGAGGCCGATCTCAAACTTGGCGATGGCGACATTTGTAACGCTCGAGGGGGCGGTCTGGTCGACTCTTACAGTGTAATTTCCAACATAGTTAGTGCTTGCACCAGTGAAATCTCTGGGATAAACAACGCTCTGAACAATGGACGTGAAAGAGAAGCTGCTTGTGCTCTTACTCACCGTCGTGGTCGTCCCTGTGGGGTCGGTGACTCGCCAGGTGAACGTGTAAGTGGTGAAAGTGGAAGTGCTGTTAACTATTAGTTGGAGCGTCGTGCCGCTATTCACTTCCATAGAATACTTCGGATTGGATGAAGCTGAGTATGTTTCCGGTGGTGCCCAAACAGGCAGAGCGAGCATGGTGAGAACGGCGAGCGGAATTAGAGCTACTATTACCGCGGTTGCCACTCGTCGTTCCATAGTCTTCACTGACACACGCAATCAACCGAGTCTAGGGACTGGGCTGACACGAAGTCAAACTGGGAGATTGGACTAAAGGGCCCTGTAACCAGGCTGAGACTTAGAGGGAACTCCTTAGGCCGAGAGGAGGCTAGGATGTCAACTAGTTCTTCTGGTTTTCAACAAGTCTGACTTTGCAAGAATGCCGATGACTTCGTTCCCTCGGGAAACGAGAACCGCATAGTTTTCCCGTAACAGTCCATAAAGCGCGTCCACTGAAGTGTCTTCATTTACGACTGGCAAAGGGGACTCCATCACGTCTCCGACTCGACGTCTGAAGAGTTCTTCAAGGTTCTCTCCGTGAGCAGCTCGGTCAAGAACGGTTTTCTCGCTCAGGCTTCCGATTGAACGGCCTCCATCGAGGACTGGCAACTGAGAGTAGCCACGTCTTCTCATGACGGTGACTGCGTCCCTTACCAATTGATTCTTTCCGACCCAAACTACTCCCCGGCTCATCAATTCTCCAGCACGCCGGACGCGGTCTTCTCCGCTGGCACTTTCTGCTTTCAAAGAGTCTAGTGCTGAGAATAATTTGCGCACTATCGAGTACGAGGGGTCTACTGAGCCGGATTCAATTTTGGCGATTATGGACTGACTGACTCCCGCGATGCCAGCCAGCTTCGATTGAGTCAACCCTGCCTCTTTTCGACGGCGTGAGATTTCGTCTAGTAAAGGAAGCAAGTCTCTCATGGTTCAACGTGAACCCACTAATATTCCTGACGGAATAGATAACTCAGTATTCTCTTCGGAATAGGAGTACAGCACGTCTTATATAATCGGAATAGTGCTCGCAAATGATCGGATCAGGAAAGAGAGAATGTCCTCGACAGTTCAGGCACAGCTCTCAGGGTTGCACGCGAGGTCTGAATCCCTGATCGAGTTGACCAGGGAATATGATCGCAATCGTGTGCCTTGGGAGAAGGTTGAGGATCAATTGGAAAGCGAGACAGCCGATCTAGTGAAGCTGCAGGAGAAACTTGGGTGTGAATATCAAACGGACGGCGCCCTATCATGGAAGGATCAACTTCGACCTGTGGTCGACAGCATTTCAGGTTTGGCCGAGAGCACGAGATACTCGAGATGGTTCGACACTAACACGTTCTACAAGAAACCTATTGTTAATGGTACGGTAGCACTCGCCAAGTTCGATTCTGGCACTTTCGTCAAGTCAAATCTTCTTTCGAAGGATCGAAAGTGGAAGGTTACTCTCCCGGGACCTTACACTTTGACCGAGCTTTCGGAGAACAAGCATTACTCGACTCAATCGGAACTTCTACGGGAATTTGCGAGTGTCCTGCGAGAAATTGTATTGAAGTTGAATAGTGTCGGTGTGGAACTGTTTCAGTTGTCCGAGCCTAGCCTCGTCTATTGGCCGTACCGCGAGACACGGCCCAGCACAGATGAGTTGGAACAAGGAATTGATGCATTGCGGTCGGTTGTAGAAGGAGTTCGAGCTGAGTTCGTTGTCAACACTTTCTTCGGAGATGCTGGTCCGATTTTTTCCAGTCTTCAGAGTTTACCCGTCAAGGCAGTTGGTGTCGATCTTTACGAGACAAATTGGGAGACGCTTCCTCAAGAGGCGAGGGAGGTTGGACTCCTCCTGGGAATTGTCGATTCTGAAGAGTCTTTGGTTGAGCAACCGAAATGGCTCGTGGATACTGCTTCCAAGGTTCAAGGAAAGCTCAGCTGCCCCAGTATAATTTTGGCGCCGAACACTGATCTAAAGTTCGTCCCTCGGGGGATAGCCGATAGCAAACTTTCCTCATTGGGCGAGGCCGCTAGATTACTTCAGGGAGGCTTGAGCTGAGATGGGCGATCATCTCTTTCCACTTCACGAAGTCGGCAGTCTTGCGAAGCCGCGATGGCGGACTAAGGGGCTGCGTCAGCCCTTGACGACCAGTGATTTGAATGAGGCGGAGGAGTGGGCCTCGAGATTGGGTATTGTTAATTTTCATGATCTGGCGAAGGAGGTTCTCAAGAATGGTCCAGATCGACAACGTAAGCTGCTTCAGCTTTCGACCTTGTATGGTCTTAGATTGTTTGAGAAGGCCGGGCTTGATAATGATGGTGTGGGTGGGGAGCAGCAACGGGTGGAAATGTATGAGCATGTTATCAAGAATGTTGGGGGAATGAGGTTTCTTGGGCATGTGAACAGTTTTGATTACAAGTACTTCCGGAAAGCTGTGGCCGAAGGAGCGGTTGATCGTAGTCAGCCGATCTATGTGCAGGAGTTTCGGGATGTTCAGAAGCTTGCCCACAGGGCTGTGAAGGTTCCGATTACGGGACCGTACACGTTGGTGGATTGGAGTTACAACGAGTATTACCAAGCGAAAGGGAACGAGGGTTCGAGTCTCAAGGAGAGGAAGATGAGTGCTAGACGAGATTTTCTTCTTGATCTTGTTGAGAAGGTGATTCGTCCTGAGATTCGGGACTTGGTGGAGGCTGGTGCGTCTTGGATACAGATCGATGAGCCTGCGTTGACTACTCATCCTGAGAGAGCGGAGTTGGAGATGTTTGTTGAGGCGTGGAATGAGACTGTCAGGGGTTTCAATTGTAAATTCAGCGATCACACTTGTTATCCGAACGAGGTTGGCTACCGATTGCTCGCGGAGTACACTCCAGAGCTTGAGAAGTGTAGCCAGCTTACGTTAGAATTTGCGAATCGGGATTCTCCGGAGCTCGGTATTGATGGCGGGGCTCGTGAGGGCTACCAGGCGCTTCGGTATTTTGTTGATAATGGGTACGATGGAGAGTTTGGTATTGGAGCGATTCATGTCCATGATTACACTGGTGCGGCGCCGAAGCAATCCGGCCTTGTCTCTGGTCGGGATATCATAGAGTCACCTGAGCTTGTTCGTGATAGAGTACTCTATGCCAGCAAAATCGTAGGAGATCCAGCCAAGATCTGGGTTAACCCGGATTGTGGATTGAGAACTAGGACATGGGATGTGGCGCTGGCTAAGTTGACGAATTTGTCGAAGGGTACCGAGCTGGCACGGAAGGAGTGGGCTTAGGCTGACAAGGCTTCACGAGCTAGTTGGGCGGAAGCGGGTTGTTACTGTGGAGTTGATTCCGGATCGTGTTAGTCCTGCAGATCTTGGGATTTTGCGTGGGCGTGTTGATGCGGTAACTGTACCGGCTTTGAGGAATGGTACTGCGGATCCTGTCTTTCCGTCTGGTTATCATGTTAGTCCTCAGCAGCGCAGTATTGCTGCGGCGACATTGTTGCGTGGGACGGGGCTTGATGCTGTGCCGACGATTACTTGTCGGGATTCGACGGTGGCTGATGTTTTTTCGCGTTTGTCTGATCTGTTGTCTGTTGGTATTGACAATCTTCTCGTTGTATACGGTGATCCCTCTGGCTCCACTTTTGACCGCTACGAGATGAGGGCTTCGCATCATCTTATTGATTGGGTGGATCGCACTAGTAATGGAAGGTTTTCTGTTTGGGCTATTACGAATCAGTATCATCATGATCAGGAGCGGGAGATTGCTAGGACCTTAATTAGACAAGAGGCGGGAGCGAGGATTGTTTTGACGAATGCTGTGTTTGAGGCAGATGGCGTGTTGGAGTATAGGGATGCTTTACGAGATGCTGGGCTAAGTGTTCCAATATCTGTGCAGATTTCGGTGATCCATAGTTTTGAGAATCTATCGTTTGTTAGTCAAAAGCTGGGCATTCCGGTTCCTATTGGTGTGCAGAGACGGCTTCGCCGGGATCCAGGGGCCGGCGTGGAGGTTGCGGCTGATGCGTATCGGGCTTTGAAGAGTGAGTTTGATGGAGTCCACTTCTCCTACTTGTACCGTAAGCAGAGCCCTATCCCAGTGTATACCCGACTACTGGACCTGATAGGGATCCCGTTTCAGGCACCAGGGTTGAACGGGGAGCTGATGGCTCCGGACCAACTGGTGAGATAGTCTCCTAGAAACCCGTTCGGATTCGGGCTTTTGACGGGTTTGCTCCATGAGGGAGCATAGGCAGGATTCGTTCGGGCTCGGTGTCGAGAATTCTAAAGGGGGCCCCTTCAGAATAAGCATGCTTAAGAAAAAGAATTTACGCGCTATATTGGTTTCAAAAAAAGTGCGTGCATCTCTTATCTCGCGACAAAAGGATGGTTTTCTTTAGTACTGTGGTTCTATAGGACGTGGCGAGTGAACGTGGACCTAGGTGTGAAAGTACTCGTGGTTGGGTGTGGGCTGCAGGAAAATATTTTGGGGGGGAATAACAAATTCTTAGGGTATTTTTCAAAGGGAAGCTTGTGAAGCTTTTTTTTAGCGAATTTGTTTTGGGTTAACGGAAACCGCGAGGGCAAGATCAGCCCGAAAGGTTTGGACAGTGCTTGTTGAGATGATCTCTTCCCTAGTTTGTAGTGGATCTACGTGTAGTGGATCTCGTTGAATTCCTTCCGCAACTTTATGGATTCCTTCCGGACCTTTGCCGGGTCTGCTCGTTCGTAGATCTCGCTCAGAAGGCCTGCAACATGTTCAAAGTCCTCTTCCTTGAATCCTCTGCGGGTCAGCTCATTGGTTCCAAGTCGTATGCCACGATCAACGATCAGGTTCGCACTTTCCAAGCGCTTGGTGAAATCTTCGATCTCCCTCGGATCGGTTATGTCGAGCATTACCTGATGTGACTCCGTATAGCCATAGTCCCGACATTTGACGGGGACCCCGTACTCATCCAGCGCGCTTGCCAGAGCTTTCGAGTTGGCGATGACCTGTTTGGCATAGTCGGGTCCGACTCTATGCATCTCTTCCAATGCTTGAGCCAGGGCTGCTATGCGATTCCAGTGCGCATTATCGATCAGTCCGGGACGCTGCTTGTCCTTGACGGTTCCTTGGACGTCCCTGGTCCCGAGGATCATACCCCCCTGTGGACCAAAGAAGCTCTTATGCGTCGAGCCCAGTAGTAGGTGTGCTCCGTCGGTGAAGGGTTTCTGGAATGAGCCTCCCGCGATAAGGCCTAGAACATGCGATCCATCGTAGACGATTCCGGCACCAACCGTCCTGCATGCCTCATCGAGCTCCTTGACTGGATGTGGAAACAAAAAGTATGATTGTCCATAAACTACTAGTTTCGGCCTAGTCTCTTTGATCAAGTCGCTTGCCTCGTGGATCTTGATCCTCATCTTTTCGGGGTCGTATGGGAAGAAGAGATTCTTCACATTGGCGTATTCCGTGTAGCCTCCTGAAGCTCCGAGACCTTCATAGCCGCCATCGTTGGGACCGACCATCAAAACCGAGTCGCCGGGCTTTGTGAGGGTGGAGACTGCGATCATATCTGCGACATGTCCGGAGAGCGGCCGTAGACTGGCCCAGTCCGCATGGAAGACTTTGCATGCTAATTCTTCGGCCAGGGTTTCGAGTTCGTCCATGTAGCGTGTTCCGCGGTAGAAATTGTCGTCTGCTCGGTATCTATGACCCATGTCACTGGTGAGGAGTCGTCGGACGCAAGGGCTCGTGATGTTTTCTGAGGGTATCAGGTTGAGGCATTCTTCGCCGCGCCATCTGTCATGGGAGGCGACCGTCTCTTGTATCCGGCTTGTAATGGATGGCAATGTGATTGTCGAGGGGGGCATTTGTTTCTTAGTCGAGGAAGAGTGCTGAAGAGTTTGTTGGATTAGCCTAGACTCTTCTGCCTCTGCGACCGCCGGGACGGCGAGTGCCGTCGTGCGGTACCGGTGTCACATCCTCGATCCTACCGATACGGAAGCCGTGTCGCGCGAGCATTCGGATTGCCGCTTGGGCTCCTGGACCTGGAGTCCGGGCGCCGTGACCGCCGGGAGCTCGGACTCGGATGTGTAACGACGTTATGCCCTTGTCCTTAGCCATTTTGGCAGCTGCTGCCGCAGCTTGCATTGCAGCGTAAGGTGTGCCTTGTAGACGATCGGCCTTGACATGTTGTCCGCCAGCGCTTCGGCTTACCGTTTCGGCACCGGTTAGGTCGGTGATATGGACCATTGTATTGTTGAATGAGGAGTAAATGTGAGCAATTCCCCAGCGTTCCTCTGGCGTCTTAGCTTCTGCCATCGTGCTACCCTGGAATCTGGACGGTGGACTGGTTTGACGAATTTAAACTCTTACCAGGCAGATGCCGACTCATCATATATCGTGGCTTGTTTCTTT
>Ga0134089_10000255_pt1 | contig 11330 bp, 9 predicted proteins | sample 15_taG_24_FD_123127 | JGI IMG/M metagenome (GOLD analysis project Ga0134089, IMG submission 123127) | Grasslands soil microbial communities from the Angelo Coastal Reserve, California, USA - 15_D_Glu_40cm_5_24_1 metaG | ecosystem: Environmental > Terrestrial > Soil > Grasslands ... | reverse complement strand
TCGGCGGGGACGGGTGAGGTTCGCACGTTCCCGGCCTCCCATCATCGAGGCGCAAGGCAGGGCAGTTGAAGCAATGAAGGGGAACCCGACGCCTACGGTAATCCCCGGAGTCGATGCCCCGAAGCTAACTCATCCGACGAAGAGTTAACAGAACCCCCGCTTCCGTCCCGACTCTTACCTCTTGAACCGTCATATTGGGCATGCCAGAAGCTCCGGGTTTGAGGGAATATCTGGGGCAGAGGAGCCCGAATCTATTCAGATCGGCACAATCGAAACGATCTCTCTTGGGCGACGCGCCCGTTATTGAGCACTTAAACAAATTCCTAGGAGAACCACCATCTCCATCCTGGACACGGTGTCTGTCGATGAGAAAATGTCGCAACAAGACATTCAATCGACAATGCGGAGAGGCATCTCAGCGCGTTCAGTAGTGCTCGTGATACTGCTCGTCGGACTCGGCGCGGGAGCAGTGGGCTACGGACTCAACAACGCCTTTGCAACCACCAACCCATCACAGCAAACCACAACCACCACCAATGGCCAGTGGTCCGGTTTGAGGGGGGCCGGACCGCCTGGCTGGGACCGCGATGGCGGTTCCTCGCTAAGCTTCAGAGCCTTCAGCACAGTCGCCAACGTTACCGCAACGGGATTCGCAATTAGTGACAGCACACACTTCACAATCACTATTACATATCACGGAACCGGCAGCGCGCCAGCAATCACGGTCGTCGGTCTCGCTCCTGGACTGAGTGGCAGCACCACAGTCGCCTCAGGATGGAGCAACCCAACAACTGTAACCCTAACGCTCACAGGCACAGGCTCGCTCACCACCACAATGCGGGCGCAAGCACTGATCGTACCTCTCACCAGCTAAGATGATGGTCGATGCCCAACCCAAACTCCCCCTTTTCTAGAAATATCCCGAACAAGTCCCAGTCCTTCCAAGCCCGACTGGATATGACGCTGCGATTCCTGTCGCTGGGAGACGAGTGTCTCTCGCGTGGACTCGTTACCGTAGCGATGGGCCTGTTCCTGCTTGGGCTACTATTCGTCCGTCTCCAGTTCTCATAAGCCTCACAATCTTCTACGAAACAGTGAATCGGGGCATCACTAGATCCGTGAATCGACGCATCAAGCTCAATCCCTCTTTGTCAGGGAAGTAGAGGATGAAATATGATACACCGAGCTCTTGGAAACCTTTCATCTTCTCCGCTACCTCAGTCACCGTCCCGATGAGGGGTCGGGTGGATCGCATTCGTTCGACAAACGTTTCCAAAGATTCCTCCGGCTTCCGGTACTGACCATAGTGTTTGTTGAAGGATTCACGAAACTCGCCCTCCGTCCCGCCAACTACGCACGGGCCATAGTAGGATCTCTCGATCGTGTTCAGCTTCCTACCAGCATTCTCACAGAACGTCCGCAGAACCTCCACCTTGCGCGCATACTCGTCAACACTCAACCCGACAGCATTCCATCCATCGGCAAGCTCTGCGACAATCCGCAACAACATTTTCTCGCCGCTTCCGCCAACCCAGATCTTGCGCGACACTGGTCTAGGGTAGCTCCAGGCTCGATCGATCTTGAAGTTCTTTCCCTCAAACGTCGCGTGGTCTTGGGTCCACATCGCGCGTATGATCTGGACAGCCTCCCGCAGCTGCTGCATACGAACTCCTATCGGTGGAAACGGTATGCCGTACGCCTTGTACTCGGGCTCGTGCCAGCCCGCGCCAAGGGTCAACATTAACCTCCCGCCGCTAACGTGGTCGAGTGTTGCGCCCATCTTCGCCAACAAGGATGGATAGCGGAATCCGACGGCACTGACAAGTGTTCCAAGTGTTATCTTCTTCGTAGTTTGGGCCAGAGCTCCGAGGGTCACCCACGGGTCCACGCACGGCTGCCGATACGTCTCTTCGTTTCTTCCCATAAGATGGTCGCAGATGAAGAGACCGTCAAACCCTGACTTCTCAGCCTCTAAAGCCACCTTCCGGATCCCGTTGTAGCTTATCCCCAGATGGTTCTCGATCTGAACACCGAACTTCAAGGACGTTTCTCAAATTCCACGAGTGCTTCCTCTTGGTATTTATTGGCGTAATCCCCGGAGCCTTCGATAGTACAAGCCGAGCAACGCAACTGCGACGCTGATAAGGAGCACCGGCCCTACGAAGGGCAACATGATAACCGAGACAGCGAGCGAAATCCATGGAAACAACTTTGCACGGCCTCCCTTGAGCAGTTTGATCCCCGACGCGGAACCGATCATGTAGACGAGAATTGCCGCGCCACTCGGAATCAAGAGAGCCGTCTGCAAATCGATGCTCAGAAAATACGACATGGCCAGAGTGATCATTCCCAAACCAGTCAATAACGCGAGCGAAAGATGAGGAACACCGGTCGTGCTGTTGATTCGAGCTATCGTTCGTGGAAGGCCTCCCTCCTTCGCGACAGAATAGATGACACGGGACATCCCAGTCGTGTAGGCGTTTACTGTTCCGAAGATGATGAAAACCGCAAGAACCCCAGTGCTAACAGCACCGTAAACGCCCAGAGCGTTCGAGAGAATCGCGGCGAATGGAGCGACACTGCCTCCAGCTTTGTAGGCCTGAGTTCCAACTGTCGCAAAGGCGACGGAGAAATACAAAGCGCTGATCACTATGACACTGAAGACAATGCTTCGATGGAAGTCTCGTTCTGGATTCTTGAACTCCTCCGCCACATTGGACACATTCTCATAACCTAGGTAGGACCAGAAGATGAGAGCGGCTGCCGTGCCTATTGGGAGAACTCCGTTCGGGAAGAATGGAGTGAAATTCTCGAGTCGAACAAGTGGAGCAGACGCGATCACCGCAGTGAGCAGTAATCCAACGATCGCGACTATGACTGCGAGCTGAACTTTTCCGCTAATTACAATGCCTCGATAATTGATCAGGAAGGTTCCAAGAATTATCAGCGCCGCAACAACGTAGATCATCTCCTTGCTCAACGGAATCGCGTACGAAAGATAGGAAGCAGCGATGACGGTTACAACTGGGGCACCTGTCACATACCAGACGATGAAGAGCCAGCCCACCGCGTCCGCCCAACGTTGTCCGAAGCTCTCGCGTGCGAACGAGTAGACTCCTCCCGACTCTGGCTTTCGAGCTGACAGGCTCGCGAAAGTATACGCGAGTGGGTAGCTAGCCAACGATAGTAGGAGCCATGCGATCAGCGAGGCTGGTCCAGCAATCTGGGCTGCCAGTCCTGGCAGGACTAGGACCCCCGAGCCGAGGACCGAGCTCATGTACAATGCGACAGCATAACGCATTGTCACTGCTTTGCGTAGACCCGGGGTACCTTGTGGCACAGCCGATCAAGCAGAGTCCGGATTCGAATCCGGGTTGGATAAAGGCTGGTTCACCAGAGAAATGCGAGGTATCCACTTTGGCGATGGCTTACTTGTGACGAACTGAATGCTTTGGTAACTTGGCGCTCTCGCCCGACTCAATCTTCAGTCTTGTCTGGTGAAACGGCGATTGCTTTGCGTCGAGTACGGTCTGGATGAATTCCTTGTAGCCGGTTGTCATCTCATCATACACCTCCGCGACCTCTCTCATGTCAGGGATGAGCGCCTTGAGCTCCTTCGAGAGTTTTGTATCCGTGTTGCGGATACGGAACAGGTTTCGGATCTTGACGACGGCTGATTCTAGCTTGTCGGTCCAATCTTTTTCCAAAAGTATTCTGGTGAACAGTTCTCCAAAGTCAAATTCTTCTGCCGCTGGTTCGGGCTGGCGCTCAAACATTTCCCGCGCCTTCTTGCGCGCCTGATCAGAGAATCGGTCCTCAAAAGACGCATCATCCTCCGAACTCACAGCAAGGCACTACGCTTTGCTCAAGGTTCGGGCGTCAATCGTAAGTCTCGTGTTACCCTTATCCGCACTCGGCGACTGTCTTCTGCTCGAATCTGCTCCTTGAACCATTTCCGCGGGAGGCAACGTGAGAGGGATCAAGAATCTATTTGAGCCGGAGGGTAGCCATCTATGACAGGAATGCACGTCCATCAACCGATTTCAGTAACAGCGCAGACTCCTCTCGGACAGGCGATGCAGTCGGCGTCAACAATGGGTTTGCTACTCCTAGTACCGCCTCAGCCGCAGGAGACTTGCCCGTTATGCGGTCACGTGCAGTCCGCTGGTTGGAGGTTCTGCAGCAATTGCGGCACGAGACTCAGATGCCCATCATGCAGCACTCAAAGTCTTGGAAAGAACTATTGCCACAACTGTGGCACGCGTCTAAGGTCTTAGAATACTAGTACTCAATCTAAGCTAGTTTTTCGGGATCCGTCCTAGGATTGTTTTTTGCGCATTTGCAGAAGCCTTGTTCTTCGCCGATCTTCTGCTCCTCCTTCGCCAATTGGTCGCTACGGATGTAGCGTTGACAATCCGGGCAGAAATGTTTCCTGATCTCCGCGAGACGCTTCCTGTTCTCTTCCAGATCCAGTAAGCGTGCCTTGCCTGGGCGTTCGTTTTCTTCGACTTTTCGGAGACGCCTGCGTTCCGATAGCGTGAAGCTTAGCTGGGCGCGTTCCCAAGGAGGCACTCGTTTCTTCTCAGACATTTCTCCCTATTTCTTCGAGTTCCTCTATCATAATCTTTCCACTTTGAACGTGTTTTAAGCCTAAAACAAGCCCGGATCCGGAATCCAAGCCCGCAATTTCTAGAACATGATTTTTCCACGCCTATCCCTCGGGGAATCTACGGGAATCGAAAAAGCCGAGACAAGCCGATAACACACCGGTCTCAAAGAAACAAGCTCGTAGTCCAGCCCAGACAGAAAAGGGTCAGAGAAAAAAATGGACCCTTTGAGGGCACCTCGCGTGGCATGAGCGGTCTCCGCGGACCCGGGCGAAAGTAATTCCCGAGACGAGGCCAACGCGCGTATTACGTCCACAAGAACGCAGGCCACAAGCAAGAGAGACATTTGCCTTTCGATCTGCTCACGCAAGCCAGGTTATCGATGAGAGCGAATAATCACAAGTTCCCTGTTCAAATCCGTTGAATTATCATCTGATCCGAGACCATTTTCAAGACTATGAGGTTGAAGATGCCTTTGAAGATGCATAGGCTGCTATCGCTCCTCGCCTTCGTCCTCGCCCTGATAGGCGGCGTACTAGTTGTCGTATCCGCCCTCGGCGGGCTGGCCCGTCTAAGCATTGGCTCTCTCACGATCAATGGCCTAGTCTTCCTTTTCGGCCTCGGCGCTATTCTAGGAGGCTGGATGATCTACACAGGCATCCGCAAGCTCGGCGGCATTATGACATTGATCGCTGGAATCATCCTGTTCGTATTGATGGGAGGCGCAGGCACCTCAGTGCTTCTCGTCCTGGCAGCTGGGGTCCTAGGACTCCTCGCTGCAGAGCTGAAGCCCTGGTGGGCCTTCTGGCGGTAATCCCATCAGTTCTAGAACGATTCCTACAACCCTTCATTGTGCCAGATTAGCCAGTCGTGTTTCCGGGCTGGCCTGCTTTTGCAGCTTGTGCGGCGATAAGCCGTTGTCTTGTAGCCTCTATCGTCGAGGTCGAGTAGAATACTACGAGTATGGTGAATAGTCCGACTCCTGTAAGGAACTGATATCGAAGTAGAGGCGTCGAAGTGGTGAAGGTGAACCCGTTGGTCAGGGCGATCATGATGGTTGCGACCAGCCAAAGGAGAGTTGTTATTGTGAGCGTGACTTGCAGCTTCATTCTCTCTAGCGACTTTGATACTGGCAAGATTCCTGATAGGCCGAGCAGGATGCCTGTGACGCTGATCAGTAGACCGGTGATGTAGGTGATTGCATAGTTGGTGATGTCTTGGAGGGTGATGGTATAGGCGATGGTTCCGAACATCGCTAGCGATGCGAGTACAAGCAGGAACATGGCAGTGTTATGCCAGGAACTCTTCGGATTTCCAACCGTCACGCTGACATTGTCCCTCCGATGTGTTCCCTCTTAGGTAGAGTTATTGGGCTTTTGCTAGCCTCCCCCATCGTCCCCAACCCAATAGTTTCATTATCGAGTTCACCGCTCTCTCCTGGATTAGACCTGGCCCCAGGCTAACCCTGCTTAGGCTGTAGGGCTTGAAGCACGCAGGCTGGATTCTCGACCTCTACCACAAAGCCGGCCAGATGGTCATATGGCTAAAGAAAACAGATGGTAGTTGCGTAAGACTCACCGACCCCTGGAAGCCAAAGATCCACATAGGTGGAAGTTTTCGAGATCTCTTAGATCTCGCTTGTCGTCCCGGTCTTGAAAACGCTATTTTCGTCGAGAGGTACGAGAAGGCTGGCGACCGCGAAAAATCGAGGGTACTAGAGGTAGAAGTTGATGGAGACCAGGAAGCAGTAGGACTAGCCAGGAAGCTCGAACAGTTCGGGCGTTATTCCAAGTTCCGCTTCTACGATATCGACGTCCCCTCGCCGCAGATGTACCTTTATCGCAAGAGCCTCTTCCCGCTAGCGTTTGTTGAAGCAGAAGAAACCAGTCGAGGAGTTAGCTGGACTCTCAAAGACTCAAGAGAATCCATTGATTATCAACTACCACCGCTAAAAGAAATCAGTTTTGAGATCAAGACAGAGAAGATAAGGAAAATTCGGAGCTTCGACGATAAACTAGCCTCGTTCCACTTTAGCCGCGACGAAAAAGAGATACTCGCCCTAAACTCGGGCAATGAAATAGACAAGATCCTCGGACTGGTAGAGGCCTTCAGGCTAGAAGACCCTGACGTGATCATGACCCATGGTGGCGATTCTTTCATCTTCCCATATCTTGCTCGAAGAGCGCAAGAGCTTGGAATTCTAGACAAGCTGATCCTCGGCCGAGACATCTCACCCCTTAGAGTCTATGAGGTTCAGGGCCACAGCTACTTCTCCTACGGCAAGATACTGTATCGTGAGACAGCCGCCCGGCTTTTAGGCAGGTTGCACGTGGACCAGAACAACGCCTACGTGAGTGCCGACTGCGGGCTTGAAGGCCTGTTCGAAGTCTCAAGGACATGTATCATGCCGATCCAGAGAGCCAGCCGTGCTACTATCGGCACTAACATGACAAGCCTCCAGCTATACCACGCGGTCAAACGAGACGTCCTCATTCCATGGAACAAGAATCAGCCTGAAGAACTGAAGAACAGCGGAGAGCTAGTTATGGCCGACCGTGGCGGATTCATCTACCAGCCCCAGATCGGCATCCATGATCATGTTGGAGAGCTGGACTTTGCCGGTCTCTATCCGACACTCATGACACAGAAGAACCTCAGCGGCGAGACCGTCAACTGTACCTGTTGTCCGGATTCCGCGAACCGTGTTCCAGAGCTCCGCTTCAACATCTGCGAGCAATCGGCAGGCATCGTTCCTCTCTCCCTGAAAATACTTCTCGACAAACGAGCCCGGTACAAGATCGCAAAGAAAACCGTCAAGGACGAAGAGTTGAAGGGGCTTTATGATCGCCGCCAAGCGGCGTTAAAGTGGATACTAGTCTGTTGCCTACCACCTGAATCACCTGTACTGATCTCTCAGAATGGAGAGATAGGTTACCAACAAATTGGCAAAGTAGTCGACCAGCAATTAGGCGATGATGTAGGAGTTTTTGAGTGTCATCAGGAATTGTATGTTGCAGGAGTGGATAAGAACCTAAAATCAAAATTTTGCAGAGTCTCAAAACTAATCAAGACTCCTTCCCCAGAAAAACTCCTTACGGTAAGAATGGATGATGGTAGACAGGTAAAATGCACTGCTAACCACTCATTTTATGTTCTGAGAAGTGGTCGCCTAGTTGAAATAAACGCTGAGAATCTGTCAAAAGGGGACCTTGTACCGGTAGCCAAACGCATCGTACACAATACAACAGTTTCGAGATTAGACCTTCTAGAACGAGTCAGACACGAGATAGGCCAGACAGAGAGCGACCTTTGGCGCGCCGAGAGTGATAGCTTCCGAGCAGTCGTGAAGTCTTCTTCGAGCACTCTTCAGGTTGTTCTGAAGAATGAAGGAAGGCACATTCAGAACTTAGAGACGTGGCGTGAAAGTGGAATAATCCCTTTTCGATATCTAGACTTGCTATCCCTACCCGAACAATCCTCAGACACTATCATCGGCTGCGGCAGGAGAGCAGGAGGGCATGTAGCTTGGCTACCCGCTTCCCTCGACTTGGATGAAGACTTAGGCTTCTTTCTGGGATTTTACGTGGCAGACGGAAGTGCGGGAGAGAATTTCATACGGCTCGATGTGGGAGGAAACGAAAGTGAAATCGCCGATCATCTTACTGACATCATCAAAACAAAGTTTGGACTTACGGCCCGATTGTACAAAGAATCCAAAGCTAACATGTTCGTGCTTCAGGTTAACAGCGTAAGCCTAGTTCAGATTCTCAATCGAATCTTCGAACTCCCCTCTTCATCTGCCACTGGCAAGCTGAAAGTCCCCCCTCTTCTCTTTAATGCTTCACAAGAAGCGATCCTTGGGTTCATTTCTGGACTTGTAGCTGGAGATGGTAGCGTAAACAAGGACCGAGACCACATCTCAATAGCAACCCACTCCTACGATTTTGCGGTGCAAATAGGATACCTAGCCCTCCACCTTGGAATACCTTTCAACATAATCAAAGGAAAAAGACTTCACAGAATTTATTTCGTCGGCCCAAATGGGCTTCGCCCCTTCAAAGAACTGTTCCTCAAGAAGAAACATAGAACTCGTTTTGAGACGATTAGAACTAGTTGCCACGCGGATTGTCGCCATGCTATCTTTGAAATGTTTCCAGTAGAGCAATCCGGCCTCAAAGAAATCGCTACTCTCACCCGTACAGTTAGAACTCCCAGGCTAGAAGGTAGAGTCCGAGTTTGCCCTGAACGTGCGAGAAGATCTCTTCAGAGAATAGCGGGAAACCCACACTCTTCCCGACTACGAGAATCTCACTCTCGAATCATGAAGCTACTAGATTCTGATATTGGCTTTGTCGCGGTAAAAGAAATCGAGAAGATTGAATCTTCCTCTCCCTTCGTATATTGTTTTGAGATCTCGGATGATGAGAACTTTCCCGCTTTCTTTACAGGAACTGGTGGCGTCCTTATCCACAACTCCTTTGGCTATCTTGGATTCAAGAATGCCCGGTTTGGAAAGATAGATGCTCATATTGCGACCTGTGCTTTCAGCAGAAAAGTTCTGGGACAGGCCTCAGCTCTTGCCGAGGCTCATGGTTTCGAGCTTGTCCATGGAATAGTCGATTCCTTCTGGCTACGCAAGCCCAAAGCAACGAGAGAAGAGTATGAGGATCTCTGCACGATCATACGTGAAAAACTTGGTCTGCCTATTTCTTTTGAGGGAGTCTACAAGTGGATTGTTTTTCTCAGTTCAAAGATAGACTCGAAGGTGGGAGTGCTTAACCGGTATTATGGTATTTTCGAGGATGGGACACTCAAGGTTCGTGGAATAGATCTTCGGAGACATGATACTCCGGAGATCGTTAGAAAGTGCCAAGAGAAAATGCTCAAAACATTTACCGAGGCTCGTGATTCTGGCGAGTTCAGACTTCTTATCCCAAGGACTCTCAGGGTCCTAGAAGAGTTCGTGTTCTTGCTGCGAGAGCGCAACGTTCCTCTGGAGGATCTTGTGATAGTCAAGAACTTGAGCAAGAATCCGGATGAGTACACTCACCAGGTTCCTCAGGCGATCGCCGCGAGACATCTCGTTGCACAAGGAGGTTCGGTACACGCAGGGCAGCAGGTCAGCTACATTCTGACCAGTGACCAGACTCACACGGCTTTACCGCCGGAGGTTGTTGGTGAAGACACAGTCTATGATTCGGAGCGGTATGTGGACCTGCTATGTTCGTCAGCCGCAAATCTCCTCCTACCTCTCGGGTATGATGCCAAATATCTTCGATCCATGTTCAGAGGAAGCCAGATGAGGCAACCGGTCGCCCCGAGGATCGGTTGAAAGATGGCAGAACATGCCTGGTATATCCAGGAAATCGCCCAGAATAAGCCCTAATCTCGAATCTGGGCCTATCACAATTTTTTGGCCTGAAAATCGTTCGGGAATCATGGGATAGAGTAGGCAAACACCATCTCATCCAAGCACAGACTGCGCCTTGATCAGCTGGACTCGTCCATTATGGGTGCGGACAGGAAATCTTCCAGGAAAAAAGGGGGGTATTGTTCAGCGATTTTGCGTCGCACGAGCGCTTTTTCCGAGGATCAGCCTTGGAGATATCTTGTCAGTGTCTGATTGTCTAAGGTAACAATCTCCGTCTTGTCTTCGTGGATAAACGGATGTCTGGTGACGTTCACCTGAGTGTGTGTTCCTTTGTCGTGTAGTGCAGCGGAGATGTGGGCAGTTCGAGCTAGAACATCGTCCATTGCCTTGCTTCTTGATTGCAGGTTCGTGACAACGATGATCATGTTTCGCTGTTCCGCAAGTATGGCCAAGGAACGAATATTTCTAGAGAATAGATCGAACGCTTCCCTCTTCTCCTTGACATCCGGATCACAGTAGAGAGCGGTAATGTCTGACACGATCGCCAGCCTGGCATCGCATTGGTCTATTGCCTGCGCGAGCTCGTCAGTTATGAGGCTGCTCAACTGGTGATGGGTGAAAGCCCGGCTGAGCTGGATCCGCAGCTTAGTCCTCTCCTGATCCAGCCCGAGGCTGAAAGCGTGCTTCGACACGGTGTACGCATCGAAAACGTTGCCCCCGTCAACAAACACGACATCGCTATCCAGTCCCGGTGGAAGAGGATTGATAGCCCGGACGCAGATGAGATGGCTGAGGGCATTAGACGCTTCGCCTTGAAGGCTGACTAGCTGGCCAAAGCGGAGAGCAAGGGTTTCATCAATCGCTTCAATCCCTGTAGCAAGGTTTGACTGAAAATCTCGGAGTAGACTGCTCCCCCTGCTTAGCTTAGCCTCCAAAGGCTCCCCAGGATCGAACAGCTCCTCCGCGTTTTTGCAGATCGTGTTCGTAAGGAACCGTTTTCCAGGTGGAAGAGCTGACGGCTGGACCTTGAGAGTTTTTTCAAGCTCGAAACCGCACCCCGGACAGGTGTCCAGGAAGACGAGCTGGACTCTGCGTGGATTGATGAACGGTTTAGAGAGAACTAGCGCCTCATCACAGAGACTGCAACTGTACAGATAGCCTTGAGCGCTCGATCGGTCCTGGTCTAGCTGCCAGGTCTTTGGCTGAAGAGGCTCAACAGTATTTCGAGTCCCCATGTCCGGCTCATTGTAGTGGTCCTATTCGTCGCGTTTGTTTCGTGGGACAGCGTCTTCGACGCCTTTTTCTGTGATGTGGAAGTAGGTCTCTGACTCTGGCAGATAGGGCGAGTCTAT
>Ga0134089_10000232_pt1 | contig 11656 bp, 9 predicted proteins | sample 15_taG_24_FD_123127 | JGI IMG/M metagenome (GOLD analysis project Ga0134089, IMG submission 123127) | Grasslands soil microbial communities from the Angelo Coastal Reserve, California, USA - 15_D_Glu_40cm_5_24_1 metaG | ecosystem: Environmental > Terrestrial > Soil > Grasslands ... | reverse complement strand
GGCGATCCCACGCCTGCGGGCGATCGAGGAAGGAGGGGAAGTAAAACTCGATCAGTAACTTGAGGGACGTCGGATGCATAAGGAAACCGACTCGAGCATCGAACGCGATCCGAGCGCTCGGGGCCGGCCAATGCACTGGGCGACTTGAAGGTGATCGCCGCTGCTGCATCGAGGGGGGCTCGTCGAACAGGTGCCCCACCAAATATCCCTCCTGATTCGCCTCGAGGATTCGCGCAACTTCCTCGAGCGCGTCGATGAAGCGCTCCGTCTCCTCGGCGGTGATCGTGACGGGAGGTTGTATCCGCAGTACTGCCGGCCGTCGCTTGCCGGGATTGCCTTTCAAGAGCGTCGTGAGCGGAGCGAGAACACGGACGCGGTGGTGCTCGAGCAGGTAGGAGGCCACGAGCAGCGAAAGGAACCCCTGCCTCGCGGCGTAACGCAACAGAGGTCCGCATTCTTCCAGGTCTTGGAACTCTAGGCCGATCATGAGGCCACGCCCGCGGGTCTCTCGATATACCTTGGGATGTCGCAAGCAAACCGCGCGCAGTTCTTGTAAGAGGCTTGCACCCTTCTGCCGCACCTGCTCGAGCAGTGCGCCGTCGTTGCGAGTGATCATCTCGAGGGTCTGCGCGGCGACAGCGCAGGACAGCTCGTCCTCAGCGAACGTGGACGTGTGCAGCACGCCAAAATCTGGATCGTGGACACGCTCGTGAATCATCGCGGTCCCGATCTTGACCATCCCTCCACCCAGCGCTTTGCTCAGGACAACATAGTCCGGTTCGATGGCCCGCAAAGCGGTGTCGTGCCACGCAAATACGCGTCCGGTACGACCGCAGCCCGTCTGAATCTCGTCGATGATGTACGAAATTCCGAGCTGCTCATGCAGTCTTGCAAACGTGGAAAGTGCATCGTCGGAAACCACGCGGATGCCGCCTTCGCCGAGGATCAGTTCCAGGATGAGCGCGACAACTTTGCTTTCCGGCTCTCGCCGGATGACGATCTGATCGCCGTCGATGACGGTACCCATGAATTCAATCCGCGCCTCGGCGGCGAGCTCGACGAGCAATTCAGGTCGCTCCGGGTCCAGAAAGATGGGACGAATCGCAGATAGCCCTTCGAAGCCTTCGCGATAAGAGCGGTTGAATGTCACCTTAAGGGCCGACGAGGTCTTGCCATGGAATCCGCCCTTCAGCGCGAAGACCACGGGCGCGTCCTGGAATGCTTGGAGCTGGGCCAGGTTGTATTCGTCCAGGTCGTCCCTCAGCTTGGCGAGGTCGTTTCGTCCACCGGGCAACTGGTATGGTGCTTTGCTTTGCGCGGCCTGTCTCACGACATCGTGCAGCTTGCGCGTCGTCGCTTCGTAGTGACGCCGAACCGCGTCGAACCTCACCTTGTAGGCGTGCTTGAGCGCTGCCTCGACCGCTTCAGTGCCACTGTTGGTGAAAATGCAGTAGTAGCGCCCGGCGGATTGCGCAAGCTCGTTAAGCTTCCGTGCGAGTTCGCCGGCCGCCTTTCGCGATCCGCCCTGCGCGACAAATGGCACGCCGGATTGCACCGCCGAAACGAGTGTCGACACAAGCTCTGGATGGTTGTGGCCCAAGAGCGCTGCCCCAAAGCCGCCGACGAGATCGAGCACAGGTATGAGCGAATCCATGTCGCCGCCGCTTCGCTTGAACAGATAGTTTCCGAGCGCACGCTCGTACGTGACGTCAAGCTTGAGGCTCCGAAGCAGCGCGGCTAGCTTTGGTCTGCAGAATCGAGCGAATGGATCCGCGTCAATGCCGTCTCGGCGTTCGTCCTTCATGCAGGGACTCCGGGCGAACGCTTTAGGCGCTCGCGGGCCGTTCTCACGTCACACGGTTACAGGAGTGCGATCACGGTAACCTTCCAGGCAGCCCATCCCAAGAGCAATCCGGCTGGGACGTCCACTACGAGTTGTTGCTTGCAAAAGAGGCTGCTCAGCGCGATGCCGGCTGCGAACAGGAGGCTTGCAGGTCCAAGTTGAGGCAGCAACAGCAGCGATACGTACATCGCGATAGAGCAGTGATTGCTTGGAAAGCAGTTGCCTCGTCCGTCGAATCGCTGCATGAAGCATAGGAAACGGCCGGCCAGGGTTCTGACGGGGTATTGCCGGTATTTCGAAGGTGTATGGACGGGAAAAGCCATGAAGCAGAGCACTTGCGTACCCATCAAGATGAGCGCCCCGAAAACCATGGCAACCCCTTCCTCCACCGACTTGATCGTCACGATGACGAATCCGATCATCGCGTAATAAAGGATCCCGTAGATCCAGACCCAATGCGGCACGAAAGGAATGGAGTCATCCAGCGCGATCCGCAGCGAATGCCGGCGGGCGAAGTGATCGTTTTGCTGAATCCAGAAATAAAACTGATAGACGCCGACCACCACGAATGCGAGCATTACCGAAAAGCCGAGATGCGACTTGAGACTGAGCGGCGATCCGAACCAATTCACTCCCGCAAGGCGGTACGTGATGCTGGCGGCCGCAACGGCGAGCACGAGCGCGAACATGCCGGCGGGACGGAAGCGGGTGGCAGTGTGCACAGGCGTTTCCGGGACGGCATCGACCAATTGCATGAGTACCTCCCATGAATTTGTTCACTCTTGTTTTGATGACGCCTGGGCAGCACTGTATGCTTGCGGCAATGTTGCCCGGCACGTCTGACACCATCAAGCCGGGATTTATGAACCCTGTTCCCTTCGCTTTTGTTGCTGATCGAAGACGCGTCCCACCTCGGTCCAGTGGCGGTGGGGATGGCAGAAGCGCCAAGAGAAGGGTCCGAGGTAGGCGCGATAGATTTTATAGCGAAGCGGGCGGCCCTCATCGCGCGCGGACGGCCGTCCCCGTCGACACCGACGGGTCGAGGTCACTCAGCAGCAGCGTCTTGCCGTCGATCGAAAGTCGGCCATCGAGATGGATGTCACTCGCAGTGAAGGTGAGGTTGGTGATCGACCCCGACAACCCGATGGAGAAACAATCGGAAAGCACGATCCGAACCTGGCCGCTACGATCGACTTCATAACTCAAGGCACAGGTCGTCGAGCTGTTGCCGACCTGCTGCGCGCCAGCGGCGACGATATTCATATTCAGCTGCAGCTCTTCAGTCTCGAATCGTCCTCCGCCCTGGCCGTCAAAGCTCATAACGCCGCGCGACGCCGCGACGCGGTTCGTCGCCGGACTCAGCAGCACGAGGTTGTCGCCCATTCCAGGCTGCCCTGCAGCTCCTTGTGCGCACGTCCGGGTCTGCACGAACGCGTAGTCGCCGGAAAGCCGCGGAACCGCGTCATCGCCCTCGGTTGCGAACGAAAGTCCCGATCCCACCAGCACACCGAAGACGGCAAGAGTACTAGCCACGCTCGCGAGCCATTCGACACGTCCCAGTCTGATCATCTTGGTTCCCCCTTGTGGCTATGACTCCCGTCGCGGACGCCGCGCGACCGAGAGAGATCGTGCGGCCGGAGGCGTGAACGGAGCGTGATCACGGCGTGAGAAATGTGGGGCGCAGGACCGCAGGAGACTGAGGTGCTATAGTACCGAGACTCATGGCGGCCCGCGTCAAGGCGATGTTCGCGCTCTTCGGGGGCTTCCGACTGGCGTTGCCCTCAGGGACTCGCGTCACAGTCAGCGCACGCAAGGCTCAGGCGCTCCTCGCGTACCTCGCGGTCGCCAGGCGACGCTGCTCCCGCGACGAGCTCGCGGCGCTGCTCTGGGGCGACCGTGCAGACGAGCAGGCGCGACAGAGTCTTCGACAGACGCTGGCGGTCCTGCGCCGCACCGCGGGCGACGCGCTCGAGTCCTGCATTGTCGCAGACGATCGCTCCATCGCACTCGACCCTGGCGGCATCGACCTCGACGTCGAGCACTTCGAGCGCGCGCTCGACGTCGGGACGCCGGAAACCCTTCGGCAGGCGTCGGACCTGTACACGGGCGACTTCCTGCAGGGTTTCGTCCTCGACGAGCCGGCTTTCGAGGCCTGGCTCCGGACCGAACGCGATCGCCTGCGGGAGCGAGCGATCGCGGCTCTCGGCCGCCTCCTCGATCACCAGGTCGAGGCCGGAAACGTGTCGGGCGCGATCGATACTGCCCTGCGCCGGCTCGCGCTCGATCCTCTCCAGGAGGCCGTTCACCGCACGTTGATAGAGCTCTACCACGGCCAGGGCCGGCGTGGCGCCGCGCTCCGGCAGTACCGGGCGTGCGTCGAGACCCTGCGGCGCGAGCTCGGGGTGGCGCCCCAGCCGGAGACTCAACTCCTCCGGCGGTTGATCGAGCAGCCGTCGGGCGATGCCGCGCGGCCGCCGGAGGTGCGCCAGATGGCCGCGCGCGCACCCGCCAGGCGCACGCCGCTCTGGCCACGGCCGTCGAGACGACTGCCACTCGTCGGACGCGCGGATGTCCTCGACATCCTCCTGAAGCACTTTGGGGAGGCGCGGCAGGGGCACGGGCGCGTCGTCGTCGTCGCCGGCGAGGCCGGCGTCGGCAAGACGCGGCTGCTCCAGGAGCTGTCGCAGCACGCGCCGCGGCGGCGCGCCCGTGTGCTCCTCGGCGGCTGCCACGACATGACGCAGAGCCTGCCCTTCGGCCCGTGGATCGAGGCGCTCCGCACCGGCGGTGTGATCGGCGACGTCGACCTTCTCGCTGGCCTGGGCGGCGGATGGCGACGGCAGCTCGCGCGCCTGTTTCCCGAGCTGGAGGACACGCCGCACGAGCCCCGCACCTCGACGGACGACGCCTCTCAGCTGCTCCACGCCGTCGTCGAGCTGCTCGTTCACGTGGCCGCGCGCCGACCGCTCGTCGTTCTGCTCGAGGATGTCCACTGGGCGGACGAGACGACGCTCCGGCTGGTGCCGTTGCTCGCCCGACGACTGGCGAGCCTCCGCGTCCTGCTCGTCATTACGCTCAGGGACGACGAGCCGGCGACGAGCCCGCTTCTGGGCCGCGCCCTCGCCAATCTCGATCGCGAGGCTCACGTCGAACAGATCAGGCTCACGCCCCTCTCCCGTCAGAACGCGGCCGCGCTGATCGAGCTGGGGTTCGGCGAGACGCGCGCGGCGACCAGCCAGGACATCGACCAGATCTGGGAGGTGAGCGATGGCAACCCCTTCGTGATCCTCGAATCCGTTGGTGTGCTGCTGGAGATGCCCGTGGCCGGCACGACGCCGCGACTGCCGCGTCGCGTGTACGATCTTCTCGCCGCGCGGCTGGAGCGCCTGGAGGAGCAGGAGCGATCCCTGCTGAGCACGGCGGCGATCATCGGTCGCCAGTTCGACTTCTCCCTCCTGCTCAAGGCGGCTGCGGCCGATCCGGGCGATGCCACCGCGGGGCTCGAGGAGCTCGTGCGACGCCGTCTCCTGAAGGTGGTCGACTCGCGCTTTGCGTTCGCCCACGAACGGCTGCGCGAGGCGGTTCAGGCCCAGCTGCTCCCGCCACGGCGGGCAGTCCTGCATGCGGCTGTGGGCCGGGCGATCGAGGCATGTTACGGCCGCGATCTGTCCAGGTACTACACGGACCTCGCCGTGCATTTCAGCGCCGGCGAGGTGTGGGACAAGGCGCTGACATATTGCCGTCTCGCCGGTGTCCAGGCGATGGAGCGCGCGGCCCACCGCGAGGCGGTTTCCTGGTTCAAGCAGACGCTCGACGTGCTCGCGCGTCTTCCCGAGACTCGCGAGATGCTCGAAACCGCCATCGACGTGCGTTTGATGCTGAGCGCGGAGCGTCAACTCATCGGTGAACGGCAATCGTTCGAATCGCACGAGATCGCGGCGGAGATCGCCCGCCGATTGCACGACGAGCGCCGCGAGACGCGAGTGCTGAATTTCTTGTCGTACAAACTCATGACCCACGGCGAGCTGGGTCGTGCCGAACGCGTCGGCCGGCAGGCCCTCGCGCTCGCCGAGCGGCTCGGCGACGTCGAGCTGGTCGCCGCGGGGGCCCTCGTCGTCGGGCATGCACTGAAGGGACAGGGCCGGTTCCGCGAAGCACTGCGGCACTTCCGCGGCAACATCGAGCCGCTGACGGATGAGCGCCTGGCGATTCGCTTCGGCGGGGGCCGGCCGGCCATCATGTCGAGAGCCCACGCCGCCTGGTGCCTCGCGGAGCTCGGCGAGTTCATCGAGGGCCGCCGGCTCGGGCTCGAGGCCCTGCGCGCTTCCGAGAGGCTGGACCACCATGCGTGCATGGTGACCGCGCACTGGGCGACCGGCCTGCTCTACACGCGCCAGGGGATGTTGGACAAAGCGGTCACCATCCTCGAAACGGGGCTCGAGCTCTCGCGGCAATTCGACCTGCTCGACCACTACTTTCGGTCGATCGCGTCCGTGCTCGGGACCGCCTATGCGCTCCTCGGTCGGGTTGACGAGGCGTTGGCGCTGCTCGACCGGGCCATCGAGGGCTATCTCGAACGCAATGAGGTTCCCCGCTTCGCATGGATTAGCGAGGCGCTTGTGCTCGCCCGGCGGCCGGACGAGGCACGGGCGCGGGCCGAGCAGGCGCTCGCGGTGTACCAGGACATTGGGGACCGATGCTACGAAGGCTGGGCGTTGCGACTGCTCGGGGAGATCGAGGTCGCCGCTGGCAACGCCGACGTGGCGGCGGCGGAGGACCACCTTCATGCGGCGCTCGCCCTGGCAGACACCCTCGAGCTGCGCCCGCTGGCCGCGCGGTGCCGGCTCGACCTCGGTCTGTTGCACCAGCGAGCTGGCGACGGCGGCCGGGCGCGCGGCGAGCTCGACTGCGCGAGCGCCGAATTTCGCGCGCTCGGCATGCCGTACTGGCTGGCGCGTGCCGAGCAGGCGCGCGCACTGCTCGCGTAGCGCGGCGTCCGCACCGTCTTCCAGTCGGGCTTCTCCCTTTCTTGGGAAATTTGGTGAGAGTTTGGTGGAGGCGTATACCCGGAACATGACCGACCTCGAACGGCATTGGCTTGAACGCTTGCAGGTCATAGGCAAGGTCCAGTCCCGTTACCTATGGATTCTCTTGATCACGATGATCTTTTACGGCGCGTTGCAGGAACGGGTATCCGTCGATACGGACCCACTCAAGACGCCCATTGTGGATATCGAAATCAGCGGATCCTTCGTGCTCGGGTTCGGACCGGCGCTCATTTCGTTTTTCGTGTTGGCCATCACCGGCACCATGCGCGCGACCCGCACGGCGCGGGCGAAGCTCAACCTTGGACGCGGCGACTGGAGCGGAGAGGAACTCGACACCTCACCCAATGCACTCGACTTGGCCTTCTACACCACCCCGCAATCCCCAAAACCTATCGCCGTGGTCACCCACTTCAGCGACGTTGCATTCTTGGCTCTCAGCCCCTATGAGGCCGCTTGGATAGCGAAGCGGCTGTGGGATGCTGAAGCGCCAACTTGGTGCCTGTTCGTGGTACTCGGCGCGGTGCCGTGGTTGCCGGCCGTCGGGTTCGTCGGCTACGAATTCCTGCGCCGGGTTCAAGACGTTCCGAGACTCTGGAGAACCAGGTAAGGCGAGATTTCTGAGTGCCGCTCTGCCGCCCGGAGCACAGCGACAATACGGACAATGATGTGGAGGACGCCCACTCCTCGCTCTTGACTCACTTCCCGTCAGCCCGCGCGGGTCCATGCTGGTTAGGCACAGGCGAACACAAGCTGGAGCAGATCTCCGTACGCCCAGATGAGTGTGCCCGCGACCAGAAGTACCACGCCGATTTGTACGGCAATCGCATCCCTCTCCTGGTCCGCACGCTCCTCTTCGGTGAAGGTCTCGACGACATTCATTCGGCGAATGCGCACTCGTTCGGCGGAAGAAAGGCGGAGTATTGAGCGGCTAACAAGTACTGCACCGATGATGCCCTCGACGGAACCCGAGCGGGCAAACCACCTCCAATCGGTACGGTGCACACTGACAAAGACCCAGCCGACTAACCATATGCCTGCGACTAAACACAAGAAGCCGATGTTGGCGAACACGAAGAGGAACAGCGCACTTGCCCTCGACCTTCACCAGCCGGGCCTGTGGGGCCGCGAGGGCCTGGAGGATCAGGCCGCGCACGGCGTTGATCCGAAGGGTTCGGTCAGGGCCGCGGTGGGGGTTGCCGCTCGACCCTGGCGGGAAGGGTGAAGATATCGCCCAGGTTCGCTTCGGCGTTCGCGGCCGTTTCCGGATCTGCGCGCTTCCGTGCTCCTGCTGCGCCGTCACGATTGAATTGAGTAGCACGTTCGAGGTCCCAGAGCTCGATGTAGTACCAGCCCTGGCAATTCAGCAGGCGATGCAGCCAGATCTCGTCACCCTGGCCCCAACGGGATTTGGTAGCCAGGCTAGTCTGTTCGAGGTCACCTTCGAGGGTCTGGCCCGTGCCGCCCAAGCCAGTTGTCAGGCGACTCGAAGACTGGTCGTCCAAAGAGATTCGAAACCCGTTTCCCCAGACCGCCTCACGCTCTGCCGCGGAATCAGTAACTTCCAGTGCGTTGACGAGCAACGATAGAACTCTGCGGGCGACGGAAAGCGGTCGCGCCTCGACTTTCAGAGGCGGCTCACCTCTGCCTCGGTCTGATCCAGCCAGAACCGCATGTCCATCTCGCGGTACATCGTCGTCGCCGTGGTGAGGTGCTCGCGGGCCTGCTCGGGCTTGCCAGTGCGCGCGTAGAGCTTGCCGAGGCCAAGGTGGCAGTGGGCGACGATCGGGCGCATGCCCAGTTCGTCGGCAAGGACCATGGCCTGCCGGTAGGAGGCTTCAGCCTTTTCGGTATCCGGAGGATCGCGATGCGAAGCGATCTCGCCCAGAGCCCGGAGAGCCCATGCTCGGTACGGTTCTCGCTTATGGTCACGGGAGAAATCGAGGGCTTGACTGGCGAGCCGGATCGCATCCGCTCCTCGGTTGGCCAGTCCATACGCCTCGCTCAAGTGGGCGAGGTTCCCGACATACTCTCTAAACGCTCCGAGAGACTCGCTCCGCTCGATCCCTTGCTCGAGAAGCAACAGCCCGTCGGTCAGTCGTCCGGAGAGGACACACGCATAGCCCAGGTACGAAAGGATTCCGGGGGCAAAGGCTCCGATGTTCCATGCCTGAGAGAGTTCGCGGCAGCGATCGAGGAAATGGATCGCTTTGTCGGCAGTGGCCACTGTCCCGACCAGCGTGACGGTGGCAGCAGGGGCCACGAGCGCGAATGTCACGGTATCGACCAACTCGCTGACTGCCTGCGCCTCGTCGGTGGCAACGATCTCAGCGACCTACGGTGGCGTGACCAGGTCCGCCGGGCTCACCGTGACCCCGGCGATGGACACTGTCGCTATTCAGCAGGCCGACTATGTCACCAACCAGCATGCGCTCCGGGTCGCGGCGACGAGCACCGGTTCCACCGCGGCGCTTCAAGTCTTCGTGACGTCGACTGGAGAGCTGATCGGTAGATTGAAGCACTACGACGGAAACAGATACAGCGGGCAGTTCACATGGCCGGTGAACCCGCAGAACATCACGGTCCGGAGCAGTCTGTGCGGGTCGGCGACGAAGGCAGTGACGTCAAAGTAGCGTCGTCCTGGCGAAGTCTCGACCGCTCCCCAATGAGAAACCAATCGTAGGGAGGCTTCTTATGAAGACAGCTGTCGCCCTGAAATCAGACCCGGCACGCACGGCCGCGACCTGCCCTGGGCCACACACGGACGCGACCGATTCTCGATACAGGCGCGGCGACGGGCAGTGCAAGGCCGAAGTAGCGCCGCGCACGAGGTGCGCAATTGGTAGAGCGCTGCCGTGTGCCGTTTTCCTGCTCGTGACAGTGGCATTCCTGCCGCCCTCGTCTGCTGAGGCGGCAGGCATCCAGGCGCTCTTCAATCTGAACGTGCCCTCGGATGGCCCGTTCCCCTCGGACCGCTTCACGATCCCAGACGACAGCCAGAACACCTGGCTCCGGGTGAACCTCCCGAAGCCCGACTGCGCCGTCCAGGTGTCGGACTGCCAGGACCTCGACGTCATCGATACGCTCGACGGTTTCAACCTCCAGCCGCGCCTCTCCATCCCATTCAGCGGCCCGATCGACGTCGAAACGGTGAGGAGCGACACCGTGTTCCTGGTCAGCCTAGGCAGCGCCCTTCCCGGCGGGGCGTCTGCCGGACAGAAGGTCGGCATCAATCAGGTCGTCTGGGACATTGAGAGCAGCACGCTGCACGTCGAGTCGGACGAACTGCTCGACCAGCACACCCGCTACGTCCTCATCGTGACCCGCGGGGTCCGAGACGCGGCCGGCGATCCCGTGGAGTCCAGCGAGGCGTTCAGGCGGTTCAGACATGATCTCAACTTCGGGCAGACGAGGGATAATGCGCCGGATCTTCGAGAGCGTCTGAAGGCGTACCGGAATGAGCTACTGCTCGGACTCGAGCAGGCGGTCGAGGCCGGCATCGACGAGGCCGACATCGTCGTGGCGAGCGTCTTCACCACGCAGAGCGCCACGGCGGTACTCGAGAAGATCCGCGATCAGATAAAGGCGGATACACCTGAACCCGCAGACTTCCTTTTGGGACCGACTAGTACCAGGACGCTCTTCCGGCTGGACGACATTACTCAGATTGCCTGGCGGCAGCAAGTCCGGGTCGACCCGCCCGCATTCAATCCGCTGCCGGTTAATGTCAACCTCGCGCTGCTAAGAATCATCCCCGGGGCGGTCGGCCAGGTCGCGTTCGGGAGGTATACCTCACCGGATTACACGGCGCATCCGGGTGAGTACATCCCGCAAGTCGGGACTCGCACCGGCGCGCCCGTGGTTCAAGGTAGCAACGAGATCTTCTTCAACCTCGTCGTACCGTCTGGTCCCAAGCCTAGTGGCGGCTGGCCGGTGGCGATCTTCGGTCACGGTGGCGGGGGAAGCAAGAACTCCGCGATGACCAACGTCGCCGCTGTCATGGCCCAGCACGGAATCGCGACGATCATGATTAACTCGGTCGGCCATGGCTTCGGGCCGCTCAGCACGCTAACCGTCACCTCGAAGGAGGGTGTCTCGATGACCTTCCTCGCCGGCGGGCGCGGCATCGACCAAGACGGTAATGGCGTCATCGGTAACCCAGAGGGAATCGCCGCCGCGCCGCCGAGGGGCATCATTGGCAATCGCGACGGCTTCCGGCAAACGGCGGTGGACCTCATGCAGCTTGTCCGAGTGATCGAGGTGGGCATGGACGTGGACGGCGACTCCATCCCCGACCTCGATCCTTCCCGTATCTACTACTTCGGCCAGTCGCAAGGGGGAAACTACGGGACGTTGTTGCTGGCGGTCGAACCTGGGATTCGTGTGGGCGTGCCCAACGTCCCAGGAAGCCCATTAATCGATAATGATCGGCTTTCGGCGAGCCGCCGGCCGACCGTGGGCGCCCGGCTTGCGGCGCGGGTGCCGCCGCTCCTGAACGCTCCTGGCATCACGCAGTACGGTGGGCTTCCGGTCTCGATCCCCCATTTCCACGACAACCTGCCCCTACGGGACGGTGTCGCGCTCGCCGTTGGCTTGGCAGACGGTACCAGCCACATCATCCGCTCACCAATGACTAACAGCGTCGGGCCCTACTGGTTCAGATACGATCTTCCTCGCTTGTGCATCCGCTAAGAAGGTCTCTAGTTCTTCAACGACTCGCCTGTAGTTGCTTCTCTTCACTTCAATGACTCCGAAGGCACTGCTCTTC
>Ga0134089_10000223_pt1 | contig 11804 bp, 8 predicted proteins | sample 15_taG_24_FD_123127 | JGI IMG/M metagenome (GOLD analysis project Ga0134089, IMG submission 123127) | Grasslands soil microbial communities from the Angelo Coastal Reserve, California, USA - 15_D_Glu_40cm_5_24_1 metaG | ecosystem: Environmental > Terrestrial > Soil > Grasslands ... | reverse complement strand
CGTTTGGCCTGTTGCACGCGCTCCTCCAGCGTGGGGTCGCCCAATCCTCGATCACGAAACCGCTCGATCAATTTGAGGTTGGAGGGATCCAATTCGAGTGAACGAAGCCAGGCTTCCCTGGCGTCTTGGGTCCGATTCTGCTTGTAGTAGATCTCGCCGAGATGCTCGTAAATGACCGGGTCCTCTTTCACGAGCGAGGCGGCCTTCTTCAGCTCCGCTAACGCCTCGTCAAGCAAACCCATCTTGAAGAAGGCCCAGCCGAGGCTGTCCACATAGTACCCGTTGTTGGGTTTCAGGGATAGAGCCCGCTTGATGAGGGACACCGCCTCTTCGATCTTGATGCCGCGCTCAGCGTAACTGTAGCCGAGGTAATTCAGCGCGTCCGCATGTTTGGGATCGAGCCGCAGCGCGGTCTCCATCGCTCCGACTGCATCGTCGAACCGGTTCAGCTTGTCGTACGCGGTCCCCAAATTAAAATGCAGATCCGGATTGCCGTGGTTATACGTGATGCCTTGCTCAAAGGCCTGAGACGCCAACGCATACTGGTCGGTCTGAAGATACGTCAGCCCCAGCAAGAGGTGCGCATCAGGCTTCTTCGGGTTCAGCTTCACCGCCTCCGTGAAGTGCACGATCGCGTCTGGATACCGCTTCAACCGGTAGAGCAGAAACCCAAGGTGCAGATGGCCGTCGACGTACGTCGGCTGTAGCTCCAGATTGCGCTCATACGCCTGCATGGCCGTGTCATAGTCCTTGAGCTCTTCGTACATCAGCCCCAGATAGTCGCGAACCTTGAGCTCCGCCGGCCGCGCAGCCAGGATCTTGTTCAAATACTGGATCGCCTTCTGATAGTCTTTCAGTTCTCCGTAAATCAACCCCGCTCGGAGCTGCGCATCGAGATCATCCGGGTCCTGAATCAGGCCGATCTCGAGCTCGGCGAGCGCCTCGCTGTAGGATTTGTCGCTGATCAGCAGCCTGACGAGATGCTGGCGCACTTCCTTGCTGTGCGGGTTCACGAGCTGGAGATACCTGCGGTAGACCGCCACGGCCTTCCCCCGGTCCTGCTGGGACTCGTACACCGAGGCCAAGGCGATGTACGCCGGTTCAAACGTCGGGTTGGCCGTGATCGCCCGCTCGAAGTTCGCGATCGCCCGGTCCGGTTGATTCAGTTCGACTCCGATGCGCCCCAGGTAGTAGTACCCGATCGGAGAGTCTTTTGCCTTCTCGATCCCCCGTTCGAACTCACGCGCCGCTTCCTCCAGACGTCTCAAATTGACCAGCAGGATGCCCTTGGAGAAGTACGGTTCGCTGCCCTTGGGGTCCTGAGCGATGGCGCGATCGTAGAGCGCCAGCGCTCGTTCGGCCTGTCCGGCGCCCGCATAGATCCCGGCCAACAGGACCAGGATGGCCTCCTCCCGCACGTCCGTCACGGCCACCCGATTGGCGAACCGGACCGCATTGTCCATGTCTCCTCGTGAGAAATAGAGCGCGGCGATCCGCGCCTGCAGATAGCTGGAGGATGGGTCGTCCCGGAGCGCGCTCAGGTATTCCCGGATGGCTCCTTCAGCGTCCTGATTCAGTTCTGCCTGGTACCCGAGCATAGAATGGTACACGGCGCCGGGATCGGCGGGGGCAGCCGGTTGCACCGACCGGATCGCTGAAGGGCTTGGAGAAGCAGCGACACTCGTTCCCGCCTGCGGAAGAGCGGTACAGCCGCCGAGGATGGACGCGATCGCGAGCACGCTCAAGACCGTCCGCGGCCACCTCGCCCGGAGTGGTCCCGCCGGGATCGACACGCGCCCGCGGAGGCATCTGGTCACGCTCATCTCCCCTCAAGAACGGCCGCTGCTGAAACTCGGGACTTCAACAGGCTGGCGTTCGAAATGATCTCAAAATTATACGAAGTCGCCAGGAGGGGTGTCAAACCGCTTCGTGTTTATCGAGGCTCTCGAACTTGGCGAACTTGTCGTGGAAGAACAGCTGGATGTCGCCGGTCGGACCGTTGCGGTGCTTCTTGAGCATGATCTCGGCGATTCCTTTCTTCTCCGAGTTCGGGTCGTATTGGTCCTCGCGGTAGATGAAGATCACCACATCCGCGTCCTGTTCGATCGCCCCGCTTTCCCGAAGATCCGCCAGCATCGGGATCGGGGGCTTGCGGCTCTCCACGGCCCGGCTCAACTGCGACAGCGCCATGACGGGGACATTCAGCTCCTTGGCCAGGGCTTTCAGAGATCGCGAGATGTCGGAGATCTCCTGCTGGCGCGATTCCGCGTCGCTCCGGCCTTGCATGAGCTGGAGGTAGTCCACGACCAGGAGGTCAAGGCCGCTCTCCGCCTTCAGGCGCCGGGCCTTGCCGCGCATCTGCTGCACGGTCAGCGCGCCCGAGTCATCGATGAAAATGGGGGCCTGCTCGAGCTTTCCTGCCGCCTCCGCCAGCCGCCACCAATCCTCCTTGTGCAGCTTGCCGGTCCGCAGGGCATGCGAATCCACGTGCGCTTCCGAACTGAGCATCCGCAGCACGACCTGCGCTTTGGACATTTCCAGGCTGAAGATCCCCACCACGGACCCGTGATGGATGGCGGCGTGCTGGGCGATTCCGAGCGCCAGGCTGGTCTTGCCCATGCTGGGGCGACCGGCGATCACCACCAGATCGGACGCTTGGAAGCCCGCCGTCAGGTCATCGAGGTCATAGAACCCGGTCGGAACTCCGGTGATCTTCTCTTTCCTCTTGGCGAGACGATCGACGAGATCCAGACTTTCTTTGATGATATGGTGGAGCTGAGTGAACGACCGGCCGAGCTTGCCTTGCGCCAGACTGAAGACGGACCGTTCGGCGAAATCCAGCAGGTCGTCCACGGAAGCGCTCCCGTCGTACCCTCGAGAGATGACCTCGGTCGAGGTGCCGATCAGGCCACGGAGGAGCGCCTTATCGCGTACGATCTTGCAATGGTACTTGATATTGGCCGCGGTCGGGACCACCTGGACCAATTCCGCCAGATACGCGGCTCCCCCCACCGACTCGAGCTCGCCCTTGGTCTTCAAGTGCTCCGTGAGGGTGATCTGATCGATGACCTCGCCGTGCTCCGAGAGGTCGAGCATGGCCTGAAAAATCTTCCGATGGGCAGTTCTGTAAAACTCCTCTTCCGTCAACACTTCCATGGCCTTGGCCATGGAGGCGTTGTCGAGCAAGATCGCGCCCAACACCGATTGCTCGGCTTCAAGGTTTTGGGGCGGTAATCTGGGCGCTGACAGATCGGAGAGACTCACGGGTCCACACCCCTCTCTGACTCATGAAGGCTGAACGCGGGATGATGGATGACGCACGATCGGCAAGTTGAGCAGATCCTTGATCTTGACTTTTTGCGGCGCCAATTTTACGGAACGGCCCGCGTCTGGGCCCGTCGGGAATTCTGTTACGACCAGTGCCTCGTCGGCAGCCACACGCGGGCTTCCCAGAATCACCACGGCCGAGGCGCCCAGCCGGCGCCCCTCCGCCACGGCGTGGCCGACCGCGTCCAACCCCGGTGAAGCCACCACCGCCTGGACCACGCGAAAGCCCTTTTGTCGCAGCATCTGACCCACTTGGAACATCCGGTCGGCATGGCGTATCGGGGCCGAGATCAAAAACTCGGCCTGAGCGCTCGGGTATCCGTCCTCGATGCGTTCCATCGCCCGGAACAGTCGATCCATGTCCAACGCGAAGCCGGTCGAGGGAAGGTCCCGTCCGAACCGCCCGATCAGGTGGTTGTACCGGCCCCCGCCGCCCAACTCATACCCGATGCCTTCCGCGAACACGTCGAAGACCACACCATCGTAATAGTCGAACCCCCGGAATTCGCCCAAATCCAGCAGCAGGTGGTCACGCAGGCCGGCGGTCCCCAGCAGGCGATACACGTCGGTCAGACGTTCGAGCGCGCTCCGCAGCTCTCGATCATGACCGGCGAGCGCCTGGCCCCGGGCCAGCACCTCTTCCCGCCCGTACAGGCCCGGCGCCTCCAGGATGGCCCGCGCCGATCCTTTCGGAATGCGCTCCGCGGCGAGAATCTCCGCGAGCCGAGGCAGGTCCTTCCGCGCTGCGGCGTGCTCGGCCCGCTTCTGCCCGTCCGGAGACATTCCCGATCTCGCCAGCAGCGCCTTGAAAAACCCGACATGACCCAGAGCGATTTTGAACGACTGCAGACCGAGCTGCTTCAGGCATTCGATCATCAGCGCGAGGATCTCGCCGTCCGCGGCGACATCATCAACCCCGATCAATTCGGCGCCGACCTGGAAGATCTCCCGTTCGCGCCCTGCGTGTTCAGGTTCATGGCGGAACACCGTGGTGCGATAACATAACCGGAGCGGCACGCTCGGCCCGACCATCCCCATGGCCACGATCCGGGCAATCTGCGCCGTGACGTCCGGCCTCAGCAACAGAATGCGCCCGGTGGTTCGGTCCGCGAACTTGTAACATTTCTCGATCAATTCCGGTTCCAGCCCGGCCGAGAGCACATCCAGATACTCGAAGGTGGGGGGGATGATCTCCTGGTAGCCCCAGCGGCCCAAGGTGGTCAGGAGCGTCTCCTCCAGATGGCGCACGCGCCGGGCGGCGTGGGGAAGGACGGTGGTCATGCCCACCGGAATCAGCGAGCGCTCCTGTTTCTTCATCGAAGCCGCAGGAGCGCGCGAGGCTTTGCTGGTCTGATGGGATGGCGCCGGGCGGGGCATGGACCGGGGTCGGGCCACTCAAAGCCCTTTTGAAAGGTCAACCAGTTTGACGGACAGAATGTGTTTCCCACGCCTGATGGTCTCGAGCACTCCAGCCGGCAGGGGCGCGTCCAGCCCGATGATCAGCAGGGCCGTGCCGCCCCGCTCCTCGCGGGAACATTGCATGCGGGCGATGTTGACACTGTGGTCCCCCAACACCTGACCGACGGCGCCGATGACTCCGGGCCGGTCCACGTTGAGGATCAGGAGCATGTGTCCTTCCGGCACCACCTCGACCTGAAACTCGTCGATCTCGATGATACGGGGGTCCTTGCGATTGTGGAGGGTCCCGGCCAGGCGGTGAGGCTTTTTCCCGGCGTCCACCCGGACCCTGATCACGCTCGCAAAATCCCCGGCATCGCTGCTCTTCACCTCTTTGACCTCGATCCCCCGCTCCTTGGCAATCACCGGGGCATTCACATAGTTCACGGCATTCTCGAGGATGGGGGTCAACAGGCCTTTGAGCACCGCGATCGTCAGGGGAGCCAACGTCAGCGCAGCGACCTCGCCGTTGTACTCAACCGTGACTCGCTCCACTCCCCCCTCATAGAGCTGGGCCTGAAGGAGCCCGATCTTCTCCGCCAGCGTCAGGTAGGGCTGCAACCGCGGCAGCAACTCCGGTGGAACCGACGGAGTGTTGACGGCGCCCCGCGCAATCCCCTTCGTAAAATAATCCACGATCTGTTCCGCGATCCCGATCGCCACGTTTTCCTGCGCTTCACCGGTCGCAGCCCCGATATGGGGAGAGCAGATAAAATTCTCCAGTGTCAGCAGGGGGTGGTCCGGGCTGACCGGCTCATCCTCAAACACGTCGAACGCAGCGGCCGCCACCCTCTTCGACTTCAACGCCTGGAACAGGTCCGCCTCGTTCACGATCCCCCCGCGCGCGCAGTTCACGATCATCACCCCGGGCTTCATCTGCTGGATGGCGGCGGCGTTGATCAGCGACCGGGTTTCGGCCGTGAGCGGGGTGTGCAGTGAGATGATGTCCGCGCGCCGGAACAGCTCGGCGAGCTCCACCATCTCGACCCCCATTTTGGTCGCCCGTTCCTCGGCCAGATACGGGTCATAGGCGATCACGTTCATGGACATTCCTTGGGCCAGCTTCGCCAGGTAGCCGCCGATCTGTCCGATCCCCACGATGCCCAACGTCTTGTTGTAGAGTTCGACCCCCATGAATCTATCTTTTTCCCACTTGCGGGCTTTCATCGAGGCCGTCGCCTGCGGAATCTGACGGGTCATCGCACAGATCATGGCCATGGTATGCTCGGCCGTCGTGACCGTGTTCCCTCCCGGGGTGTTCATCACGACGATCCCGCGCCGTGTGGCGGCCTGGGTATCCACATTGTCCAACCCGGACCCGGCCCGGCCGATGACTTTGAGCCGCTCGGCCGCCGCGATCAGGTCGGCCGTGACCTTCGTGGCCGAGCGGACAATCACCCCGTCGTATTGCCCGATCTCCCTGATCAGCTCCTCTTTGGAAAGCTTGGTCTTGATGTGCACGGTAAACCCGGCCTTTTCCAGAATCTCGACCCCTTGCTTCGACAGACTCTCGCTGACGAGGATCTTCATCGCTTAGTCCGGCTCGTAGGAAACAGCACATCGCTCTGAGCTATTGGCTGTTCGCTCATCCTTTAGCCATGAGTAATTCCTGAGCCTTGGCCACCCCGCTCCCCAGTTTGACGGGGTGCCCCAAGCCCTTCAGCACCATCTCAATGGCTGCCAAGGTCAGGATGACATCGAAGGTGTCCATGTATCCCATGTGGGAGACCCGGAAGATCTTCCCCTTCAGATGATCCTGTCCCCCGGCGGCCGTGATCCCGTATTGCACTCTCAGGTTTTTGTAGATCGCCTGCCCGTCCACCGAACCCGGCGCCGAGATCGCTGTCAACGCGTCGCTGGGAGATTCCTTGGGAAAGAGCGAGAGCCCGGCGGCCTTGACCCCTTCGCGCATCGCATGGGCCAGCCGGGCGTGGCGCGCAAACACCGCGTCCAGGCCTTCGGCCTTCAGCATCCGCAGGACTTCCTGGAGACCCAGGATCATGGACACCGCCGGCGTGTAGGCCGTTTGATTTTTCGTCTGCGACTCCCGCTCCTTCTTCAAGTTGAAATAGAACGCGCCGTTTTTGGCCTTGTCAGCCAGCTGCCACGCCTTATCGCTGACGCTCACAAAGGCCAGACCGGGCGGCAGCATCATCGCCTTTTGCGAGCCGGCGACGACCACGTCCAGCCCCCAGGCATCTGTCTTGAGGTCGAAGACGCCCAGTGCGGTGATGGCGTCCACCACCAGGATCGTGCCCTCGTAGGGCTTGATCACTTCCGCGAGCCTCTTCGTGGGGTGGGCGACGCCGGTGGAGGTCTCGCTCGCCTGCACGTACACGGCCTTGATGGAAGGATCCTTCTTGAGGGCGTCGGCCACCGCCTGAGGGTCCACCGCATACCCCCATTCCACCTTGAGCTCCACCACCTGCACGCCGAACGTCTTGCAGATTTTGCCCCAACGCTCGCCGAACTTTCCTCCGTTCACGACCAGCGCCTTGTCGCCCGGCGACAGGAAGCTGGCCACCGCTCCTTCCATCCCTCCCGTCCCGGAGGAGGCCAGGATCAGCACGTCGTTTCCGGTCTGGAACAACCATCTGAGGTCATTCCGTACTTCACCAAACAACTGGGCGAATTCAGGAGCTCGGTGATGGATCACGGGCTTGGCCATCGCCAGCAACACCTCTGGCGGCACTGGCGTTGGTCCCGGCGCTAGCAGATACCGCTTCAACATCCTTCATTCTCCTCACGGCACAAAATACACAGAGAGAAGCGTCCGGCTCTTGGACCGGTAGGAGTCAGCCCCTTCATTGGCCGGGTCACCACTTGGTGTGCGCACACCCCAGGGCCCCGCCTCGCACCGGACATCCCGTCTTGTCGACGTTCGCCGCGCCGGACGCGCGAGACCATTTTCGCTGGGGAGAAGGGCGCTACGCTATCACACGACCCCTGTGCTGTCAAGGCGACCAACAGGCCTTGGGGGCCGCTGATTCCGCTGGTGGCGCGTCCGCGACCAGGCATAGCCCATGCCCCACATGATCAGTCCGTTGATCGGAAGATGAGCGTGGCGGGATGCCGCAGCCCGGTTCATTCTTGACAACTGCGGAGGCGATCGTTACCCTTGCCGTCGTCTCCCATCGACCTGGACGGAGAGGAGAAGCGGGATGTCTGAGTGGAAGCACGTGAACCCGGGGGGGCTGGCCGGCCTTTTCCTCGGCGCCTTGCTGGTCGGATCAGGGATCCCCGGCGAGGGACTCTGCGCGGGCGCTGAGCAGGTAGAGGACCACAAACAGGGAACGCAGGCAGTCCCGCCGACCAATCAGCCGACCGACTCGAGCGAGATCGCTGGGCAGAGCAAGAGCGCGGCCGTTCAAAGCGAGAATCTTGACACAGTCGGGGTCCCTGAGGCTCTCGAATCAGACGCTCCGGCGACGGATCTCGAGCTTCAACCGGGGGGGATGCTTGAGGCTCCGGTCATGGCTTCAGTGAGGCCTTGGCGATTCGCCGGGTCGTTTACGCCGTCGCGCGAGCTGGCCCCGACGCCCGTCCCAACTGAAGACCCTGCCGACGGCGCGGAACCGTCGATCTTCAACGTCCCCACCGACCTGAATCACAAAGTAGAACGTCATATCCGATTCTTCAATGTCGCCATCCGCGACCGGTTCGAGGAGTGGCTCACCCGTCTCAATCACTACAAGCCCCTGGTCGATCGCATCCTCTCGGAGTTTGATCTGCCGAGCGACCTGGTTTTCCTCTCGCTGGTCGAGAGCGGTTTCAACCCGCATGCCTATTCCCGCGCCCGCGCGACCGGCCCGTGGCAGTTCATGAGAAGCACGGCCAAACTCTATGGGCTTCGAGTCGATGACTATGTCGACGAACGTCGGGACCCCATCAAGTCCACGGTTGCCGCCGCACGCTATCTGCGCGATCTGCACGACCTGTTCGGCACCTGGCCGCTCGCGATGGCCGCGTACAACGCGGGCGAGGGCAAGGTGCTCCGCGCGCTCCAGAAAACTCAGGCCGACAGTTTCTGGGAGATCGCCCAGACCCGACACCTCCGGCGGGAGACCAGGGAGTACGTGACGCGGATTCTGGCCGCCTCGATGATCGCGAAGAACCCCGACCGCTACGGGTTCAGCCAAGCACAGTCGGATCTGCACGAGTTCGAGGAAGTGGTCGTCCGCCGCCCTATCCTGCTCCAAGACCTCGCGAAAGTCACGGGGGTTTCGTCCCACGAATTCCGGCGATTAAACCCGGAGCTGCGCCGGGGGGTCACGCCTCCCGACGACGCGGAATATCATCTCAAGGTTCCCGTGGGCACGAAGGCGACGATCGAGCCGCTGCTGGACCGGGTCCCGAGTTGGAAAGTCTCGACGTCAGCCGGCACCGGAGGGCAGGACCGGGGTGGATCGCCCGAATGGTACCGAGTGCGGGTGGGAGACAGCCTCTGGACGATTGCTAGACGCTTCCGTCTCTCGGTGCAGGACCTGCGAGCCAGAAACAACCTGACGAGCCGTCGGATCAAACCCGGCGACCTGCTTGCGATCGGCCCCTAACCCGGGCCCATGTCTCGGCTACGGCTTCATCGGTTTGGCTGAGGGGGGTGCTGCGCCCTCCGGTCCGCCCGACCCGGCGTCCGCGGGACCTTTCTTCGCCTCCAGCGCCTTGATACGCACGGTCGCTTCGCTGGCCAGGGGAGAATTCGGGTAGCTCTTCATCAACTCCTGATAGTGGGCCAAGGCGCCTTCGGGACGGGACTGGGCCTCCTCCATTTTCCCCAATTCAAAGAGGGCGTGATCCTTATTGAGCGCCCCAGGCACATCCAGTACAGCCAGAAAGGCGGTCACCGCCTGGTCACGATCCCCATGGAGCAGGTAGGCGTACCCCAGACGCTGGTACACCAGACCCAGCATGGTCTTGTTGGCGCCGTAGGTGGCGATGTACTTCTGATAGGCCTCGATGGCGCCTCCCAGATCATTCGCCTGCAACAGCGCATTGGCCAGGTGATAAAGGGCCAGATGGGCGCTAGGGCTTCGCGGGTACTGGTCGACGACCTGCCGGTACAGGACGATCGCCTGCTTGAGGTTCTGGTCGGCCTTCACCGGCTGATCGGCCGGCCGGGCCAAGTACAGCAGCGTGGCTTGCCGATGGAGTTCCCAGGCCCGTTCGGCCTGGCGATGGTCGTACCACAGCACGGCGGCCACCGCCGCGGTGGCCGCGAGCAGCACGAGCGCCCCGGCCAGAACCCCCCTGCGATGATGCTGAACAAGAACCAGAAAGCGTTCCATCCCGCTCAAGAGATGGGCTTCATCCGCTGGGGTGCCTTTGGCGGGGATTTTGATGCGGTACGGCACGCTACCCGTGATGCTCCAGAGAGCGGGTGACCACGATCCGCCCGATAGGGCCGGCAATTCCGCGCTTATACAAGGTTGACCATCTGATGTCAATCCAATCATACGAACATAGAGTGGGGAGCTCCGCCACCCGATCTCGTTGACAGGACACGACGCCGGGTATTAGGTATCTGAGGTCTATCACCTCAATCTGGGCGAGAGGCAGGATGTTCGAGGATCGTCTTCGTGAGCTTGAAGGGCAGCACCTGCTCCGCCGGCTGCGGCTTGTCGAATCGGAGCCCGGACCGGTCGCGACGATCGAGGGGCGGCCGGTCATCGTGATGGCCTCGAACAATTACCTGGGACTCGCCACACACCCGCTGCTGAAGCAAGCGGCCATTGCGGCCACCGCGCGGTTCGGCGTGGGCGCCGGCGCCTCGCGGTTGGTGTCCGGGACCTTACCCCCGCACCAGGACCTCGAAGCCGCCCTCGCGAGGTTTAAAGCGACCGAAGCCTCCCTCGTGTTCGGCTCCGGGTATCTGGCCAATGTCGGCCTCATCCCGTCGCTGATCGGGGCAGGCGGGTTGATTCTGGCCGACCGGCTGTGCCACGCCAGTCTCATCGACGGATGCCGCCTGAGCGGGGCAACCCTGCGCGTGTTCCGTCATCGAGACCTCGCGCAGCTCGATACGCTGCTTGCCAGAGGCTCCCCGCACCGCGAGACGCTGATCGTGACCGACGGGGTATTCAGCATGGATGGCGATCTGGCGCCCCTTCCGGAATTGGTCGCGCTCGCGGAGCGGTACGGCGCGCGGATGGTGGTGGACGACGCGCACGGCACCGGCGTGATGGGTCTTCATGGACGCGGCACGCTGGAACACTTCGGGGTGGAGTCCCGCATCCCTTTCCATATGGGGACGCTCGGCAAAGCCCTGGGCACCAGCGGAGCGTACGTGGCGGGGCCGCACAGTCTGATCCGTTATCTCGTGAACACGGCCCGATCGTTCATCTACACCACCGCCCCGCCCCCCGGGACCGCGGCCGCCTCGCTGACGGCGCTCGAGGTGCTTCGGGCGGAGCCTGAGCGACGGGCTCGGCTGTGGGACAACCGCAACCATTTCCACGCGGGATTGAAGGCGCTGGGGTTCCGGCTGGCCGACAGCCAAAGTCCGATCATTCCCGTGCTCATCGGAGAGCCGCAGCAGACGCTCACGCTGGCCGAGCGGCTGCTGGAGCGTGGCGTCTACGCACCGGCTATCCGTCCTCCCACGGTCCCCGCAGGGACCAGCCGGATCAGAACCACCGTCACCTCCGAGCACACCCGCGAGCAGCTCGATGCCGTCCTAGCCGCGTTCCGGGAAGCCGGACATGAACTGGGCTTGATCTAACTCAGATCATTGAAACTTGCTTTTTGCTCCAAAGACTAGTGCCCGGGATGTTACTATAGCGGCCGGGTAACATGAAGTTCAGTCTAATCTCGCGCGCAGCAGCCCTCGCATTCCTCACGGCTTTTGTCACGTTGTCCACCCAGATCCTGATCCACCGGATGGTGTCGGCGAAGCTTCTGAACAATTACGCTTTCCTGTTAATCCCGCCTCTGGACATTTATGACTTGAAGCTCAACACGAAAGAAACCAAAACCTGTCGTGCCCCGCTAAAGATTTTGAAGGGGAGAAGCTAAATTCTGCG
>Ga0134089_10000212_pt1 | contig 12008 bp, 9 predicted proteins | sample 15_taG_24_FD_123127 | JGI IMG/M metagenome (GOLD analysis project Ga0134089, IMG submission 123127) | Grasslands soil microbial communities from the Angelo Coastal Reserve, California, USA - 15_D_Glu_40cm_5_24_1 metaG | ecosystem: Environmental > Terrestrial > Soil > Grasslands ... | reverse complement strand
TTAACCTTGCATTGGCTCCATTATGGAGCGGGCGAGGGGATTTGAACCCCTGACAGCCAGCTTGGAAGGCTGGAACTCTACCACTGAGCTACGCCCGCCCATTCCGAAGTTATGAGTGCTGAGTCCTGAGTGCCGAGCGAGGGCTTAGGCGCCCTGACCGCGTCGTTGTGTTCTGCTCGGGACTCAGCACCCAGCACTAAACATGGTGGGCAGGCAAGGATTCGAACCTTGGAAGCCGATGGCAACAGATTTACAGTCTGCCCCCTTTGTCCACTTGGGTACCTGCCCGTCCGAGTTCGTGGATACTCGCGTCTCCACCCCACGCGATACAGCCATTCCCTGTCAGCAGGATCGTGAATCAGAATCGAAACACACACCACCCCGCTCACAGGTATCCCGCCCCTTGCACCCTGGAGCTGGATAACTGATCGAGGGGGAGAACACCATTGGTTTGCGAAATATCGAATTATATTGGCCGTTTATCCAGTTGTCAAGGGGGAAATCAAGATGTGGGGCTGGGGCCGCATTTCTGCGGTTTGGCCGCGGCGCGAGCTAGACGGAGAGCAAGCAGATGGCCTCCGGCGCGGCAGAACCAAGCGACGTGATCAGTGGCAGAGTCTCCCGCCCTCGGAGGGTGCCGGTCGCGGCTCCATGACGGCAGCGGAGCGTTGGGCCTGTTCGGCTGGTTCTTCGAGCAGGACTTCCAACAGGAGTGCGACCTCGCGCGGTGAAATGCGATGCGAAGGAGCCAGATACCGTTTCCGGGCGATCATGCGTTCGGCCGGATCCTCGGGTTCGTAATAGCCGATCAGATCCCCGTCCCGGTCCGCCTTCCGTAACCGTTTGAACCAGCTTTCCGTCCCACGGTGGTTCCGAGACCCGTGGGCACCGCGCTGTCCCGATAGTTCTAGTCCTGTCCACGTCGCCCAGCCTACGAACACCGCCCAGGTCTCGTTGAGGGCTTCCCAGGACTCGCGGTCGGTCAAGTACCGGGTCTCGGTCGCCGACTTGCGCTGCAGCACAGGCGTAATCGCGACGGTCTGATACCGGCACTGCTGCTGCTCGGCCGCGAACGCGAGCAGTCGGGAGGCGTTGGGATCAGCAGCGGCCACGTCAGGCAACGACCTGAGGTAATCCATATAGGCGTGAAACAGTTCGTGATAGAGGGTCCCTAAGTCACGGTGGGTCATCGTATCCAGTGGCCTCAGGACTCCGCCGGCTGCGTTGAACGAGAGCGTGCGGTTCAGCACCATGCGGTGCTCCTCCGGATGGTACTCAGCCGCAAACGCGTGCAGGTCTTCGAACTCCAGCGTCACAAAACCAGGGGGGATGAGGCGCAGGAACCGAGTCGGAAGGCCGAGCCCTTGCGCCCGCTCGATCAAGGCATCCCAGACGCTCTTCGAGGCAGGAAGGCGCTCCGGGGCTACCGCCGGCCCGGCATGAACCACCCCAACGAGCGCCACCGATAGCCCGAGAATCAACGCGCGCATCCCGAGATGAGCACAAGACATTGAAGCGCCAACTCGGCTGATCACCCCCTGCACAACACCAGACGAGTGATCACGGGCCCCTCAACCAGGACGTGCCCGGTGGGGCGATCCCTACTCGCCGCCCCGTCCGCTCCAGCCGCGGGAGCTGTCTTCTTCCACAAGCGCCCAGGTATCAAACAAGGAGGGGGACACGTCGTCCAGAAACCGGGACGGTTTGGAGAGCACCGAGCCGGTGGTCTTATCATACACGTTGATGGGATAGGTCAGGTAGAGATGCCGCTTCGCGCGGGTCACGGCCACGTAGAACAGCCGCCGTTCCTCCTCTAATTCATCCTCCGTCAAGAAGGCATAGGCGGACGGAAACCGCCCGTCCACAACCCAGATCACGAACACGCACTGCCATTCAAGCCCCTTGGCCGAATGGATGGTCGAGAGAACGAGCCGCTCGTCGTCCCGACCCATCGCCTCCACGTCGGCGACGCTTTGATCGGGAGGCTCCAATGCCAAGTCGGACAGAAACTCCTCGAGGCGATGGTACCGTTCGGCCATGGTGTAGAGATGCTCCAGGTCACGCATTCGCTTCGGATAATCGTCGTACTGATCTTTCAGGATGGGCAGGTAATAATCATAGACCTGGCTGACCTGCTCCGCCGGCGTCAAGGCTCCAGGCCGGGCTGTTTCCTCCAGCATCCGCGCGAGGTCCTTCAGCGCCCGGGAGGATCGGCCGCCGGCCTCACGGAGCACGTCAACAGGTCGTTCGGTCTTGAGACACAGGGCGACCAGGTCCTGCGCTTTCTTGGGCCCCACCCCCTCCACCAGCAACAAGACGCGGGTCCAGCTCACGGTGTCGAGCGGGTTCTCGACCACCCGAAGGTGCGCCAAGAGATCCTTGACGTGCGCCGTCTCGATGAATTTGAACCCGCCCTGTTTCACGAACGGCAGATCCCTCCGTGACAGCTCGATCTCCAGATCGAATGAATGGAAACTGGACCGGAAGAGGACCGCGATCTCATCAAGCGGCACGCCCTCCTCCCGCAGCTCCAGAATCTTCTGAGCGATGAACCGAGACTGCGCGTTCTCTCCGCCAGCCTGGACCAGCACCGGCAGCGGTCCGTCCAGCTTTTGCGTGAAGAGGCGCTTGCTGTATTTCTCGGCGGCTCCCCGAATGATCTCGTTGGCCAGATTCAGAATCGGCTGGGTGCTCCGGTAATTCTCTTCCAGTTTGTAGATCGTCGCTCCCGGAAACTGCTCGGGGAACTCCATAATGTTCCGAAACGTGGCTCCGCGGAAGCCGTAGATCGATTGACTATCATCCCCCACCACCATCACATTGTCGTGCGTCTCCGCCAATTTCCTGATCAGGTCCCCTTGCAGACGGTTGGTATCCTGATATTCGTCCACGAGGATGTAGCGATAACTCTGTGAGATCGCCCGTCGCGCGGCGTCATCTCCGCTCAGCAATTCCCGAAGTTTCACCAGGAGATCGTCGTAGTCCAAAAGTTGCCGCTGTCGTTTCGCCGCCTGGTAGGCACGTTTGAGCTTCTCGAGGTCTTCCAGATGCTCCGAGAAATGCCCAAACTCCCCCAGCACGATCTCTTCCATGCTCCGGAGGGTGTTCTCGCATTTACTGAAGATCTCGGCGATCGTTCCCTTACGGGGGAAGCGCTTGTCCTTCTCGTGCAGGCCAAGCTGCGTGCGAAGCACCCCGATCAGGTCTTCGGCGTCGCCCCGGTCCAGGATCGTGAAGCCGGGCTCCAGCCCGATCGGTCGTCCGTAGCGTCGCAAGAGCATGTTGGCAACCGAGTGAAAGGTCCCGCCCGACACACGCTCACTCCGCGACCCGATCAGGAGGCCCACCCGCTTCAGCATCTCCTGCGCCGCCTTGCGCGTGAAGGTCAACAAGAGGATTGTCCCTGGATCATTCCCCAGGTCGATCAGGTACGCGACGCGGTACACCAGCGTGCGGGTCTTGCCGCTGCCCGCACCCGCGATGACAAGCGCCGGTCCATCCCCCGCCATCACGGCCGCCAGTTGCTGCGGGTTCAACGCCTGCCCGTAGTCCAGGGACAACTTCGGGGGAACACCCTCCTCAGCGCCCCGCCGGAGCAGGTATGGTTTCATTTTCCGATCCATGCCGCCTTCACACCTCCCGCACGGTATCCGGTCTTGCCGCCTGGATGCCGATTCCGCGCGACCGCATCCTTCCTTTCGGACACTCTTCGCATATGATGGGGCTGTATAGCATAGCGATTCCCCCGTTGCAACGACCGACCGGCTCCGCCTCGCCTGCGAAACACTCTTCCTCCTTGGACCGTGCCCCGGAGTTGTATATAATGGTCGCACATTTCTCGGAGGGAGGCATGGCAGGGTCCCACAGCCCGTTTTCCGGCTTGTTGCGCGACCTGGGCAGTTTGATGGTGGCGGGAGCGGGAGAATCCGTCACGATGGTGAAGCGCAGCGCCCCGGAGCAGGCATTGAAGCTAAAGAAAACGGATGAATGGAAGCTGTACCTTGAATTTCTGAAAGTCATGTTCAATCTGGCAGATCGGCTGTCGGCCCTCCACGTGCCGATTCGGGAGCAACCGCAGTTCATGGATAGTCTCGAAGACACTGTCAGCCACCAACTGAGGACGGTCCTGGAACCCGCCCTCAGCCCTGACAGCGACGAGATGGAGATCGTCTACACGATCGGCCGCGCGGTGGCAGAAAGCCGGGAACGCTACGACCGCTTTCGCTTCCTGGTCACGGAGGAGAGCAAGGGCAAGGAAGAGTTTTTCAAGACATTCAGCGAGCGAGTGGCGCAGATGATGGGCGCATCGGGCAACGGTATGGTGCTCTCCGCGGCTACGCTCTGTGCCAGCTCAATGGTGCCGGCCATGAAGGCGTTGTTCGAAGAGGCCACTGGAGGTGCAGGGTCCGTGCAAGGGAAGGCTTCTTCCGCCGTCTCGGATCGACAAACCGCTGAACAGGCTATTGGAGGTCTGATCGGGAACGAAATCAAGTTGATCAGCGTCATGTCCAGCGTGGCGGGTGAAGAGGTGGAAACCCGCTGGGGCCTTCACCCCCGGTTCAGGGAGGACTTGAGACCCGAAGAAGCCCAGGAACTGACGCGACGTATGAACCGGGTCACCAAGATTCTAGGAGAACGCTACGCAAAGGTGGCGTTCTCCGCGGACTGGAAGAGCTGGCACTTTAGCGGCCATGCGTGATGAAGGAGATTATAGCGAGTAGCCGGCAGCGAATAGCAAACAGTGGGGTCGGAATCTTGGCTACTAGTTGCTCGCTGTTAGCTGCTTGCTTGAAAAAGGAGGGGGAGTGAGCGAAGCACAACCGATTGCCGGACCGCCGGGGCCCCTGCCCGGCGGTCTGGTTCGTCTGCAGGAACTCGCAAACAATCTCTGGTGGAGCTGGAACCCGGATGCCAGACGGCTGTTCGAAGCCATGGATCGGACGCTTTGGCGACTGACCGACCACAATCCGGTCAAACTCCTGCATGACCTGAAACCTGACCGGATCGCCTCACTCGGCACGGACCCCGTCTTTGTCCGCCAGTACTCCGCCGTGCTCAAGGCCTACGACGAGTACATGGAGGCCCGAGGCACTTGGTTTGCGACCCAGTATCCCACACTCTCGTCCTGCGCGATCGCGTATTTTTCGGCCGAACTCGGACTCCACAGCTCGATTCCGATTTACAGCGGTGGGCTCGGGATCCTGGCGGGCGATCATTGCAAGGAGGCCAGCGACCTGGGAATTCCACTTGTAGGCCTGGGATTCATGTACCCCCAGGGCTACTTTCAACAGCGGATCACAGCGGAAGGCTGGCAGCAGGCTGAGTACGTGCCCTTCAATAGACTGGATTCCCCGATCCAACAGGCTATGACGCCTTCCGGTTCTCCTTGCCAAGTCAAGGTCGAAATGGACAGCCGGACCGTCTCCGCGCTGGTCTGGCAGGTTCGCGTGGGACGAGTCAGGCTGTATCTCATCGACACGGATCTACCGGAGAACGCGCCGGAAGACCGCGAACTCTCCGCCAGACTCTACGGCGGCGATCAGGAAATCCGCCTCCGCCAGGAAATGCTGCTCGGCATCGGTGGCGTGCGGGTGTGCCGGGCGCTGGGGCTCTCGCCGGTTGTCTGGCATGCCAACGAGGGACATTCCGCGTTCCTCACCCTGGAGCGGACCCGAGAGCTGGTCCAGACTGGGCAATCCCACGCTGAGGCAGCCGAACTTGTGCGCCAGAGCACCGTCTTTACTACTCATACGCCGGTTCCCGCCGGACACGACGTCTTCCCGATCCCTCTGATCGAGCGCCACTTCAGTGGCTACTGGGAACAACTGGGCCTCACGCGTGACGCGTTTCTCCGCTTGGGTGAGCACCCTGACACCTCGAGGGCCGGATTCAACATGACCGCGCTGGCCATCCGAATGTCCGCGCACCTGAACGGGGTCAGCCGCGAACATGGCCGCGTGACACGTGCGATGTGGAGCCCTTTGTGGCCAGGAATTCCCCAAGATCTTGTGCCGATTCGGGGCATCACAAACGGCATTCATGCCCCCACCTGGATCGCGCCCGAGATGAACCACCTATACAGTAAGTATTTGGGTCCGGACTGGGCAGATCGGTCGGATGAGCCGGCGGTCTGGCACCGCGTGAGCGATATCCCGGAAGATGAGCTATGGGCAGTCCGTCAAACCCTCAAACGCAAGCTGATGAGGTTCATTCGCGAACGCGCCCGCGAGGGGTGGATGCAAGGTCGCCTGGAGGCCTCGCAAGTCTTAGCGGCCGGCACCTTACTGGATCCGGAGGCCCTTACCATCGGGTTTGCGCGCCGGTTCGCGACCTACAAGCGGGCTACCCTGCTCTTCCGGGACCTGGATCGGCTGAAAGATATTCTTCAAAGCCGTCGTCGTCCCGTCCAAATCGTGTTTGCGGGCAAGGCCCATCCGGCGGATGAGCCCGGTCGGCAGTTCATCCACCAGGTGTACAGCGTCTGCAAGGACCGCGGGCTCGGGGGCCAGATCGCGTTTCTAGAAGACTATGACATGCATTCGGCGAAGTTCCTGGTTCTTGGGGTGGACGTGTGGCTCAACACCCCCACCCCGCCCATGGAAGCCTGCGGCACCAGCGGTCAGAAGGCGGCGCTCAACGGCGTTCTACACCTGAGCGTGCTGGATGGTTGGTGGCAGGAAGGGTACGATGGGGCGAACGGCTGGGCGATCACCTCCTCGCCAGACCCCGCGGATCCGCATGCCCAGGACAGCCATGATGCTGAGCAGCTCTACCGCCTCCTCGAGCACGAGGTGGTCCCCCTGTATTACGCGCGGGATCTGGACGGAGTTCCGCGAGGCTGGATCCAGATCGTGAAGAATGCCATCCGCACGATCGCGCCGCGATTCTGTGCCCGCCGGATGGTCAAGGAATATATGGAACTGCTCTACGCCCCCGCTGGCTCCCCGCAGCGGAAGGCCTGGTAGCGCGTCACCCTTCCTCCTTCGGCAATAAGCCTTGCCTGATCAGTTCTACGGCACGACGCGGACGGAATCCCCACAAAACATAATTCCCCAAGAGTGAGGGGGGTCCCTCTACGAAAGAGTGGGGTGCTCACTTACATGCAGGGACCGTGCGTGGACCCGGTCTTGGGGCTTGGCCAGCCTGAGCAGAGGGTTTTTTCGACGGGGTGAGGCTTTCGCTGCATTGTTGGCTTGACACCGTTGACCCCGATGCGAAATGATGCCGCCGGTGAACGTGAGCACTTCGGGAACGGAACAGCTCCTCCCCCTTCGGGCGATCACGCTGTGCGTCTTCGTGGCCAGCTTCTCTTCGCCCACCCTTCTCCAGTCCGCTGAACCGGGAGCGGCCCCCAACGCCCCGGAGCCCCAGCGTGACGCACGGGTCGCCTTTCAGAAGGGCCAGTACGACCAGGTGATCCGCCTGCTGGAAGCCGCCCCGCCCGATTCAAAACAACCCCGCGAGTTGCTGAAGGTCGGGGTCCTCAGTTATGTGCGTCTCGGCCAGCCCGAGGCGGCGTTCACGGTCTACACCCGTCTCATCCCCCCGGGAAGCCCGGACGATCTCACGTTGCTCCGCGAACTGGCCCTGGTTTTCATCACCAGCCGGGTGCGCGATCCGCAAGAGCATTTGCGCATCGCGGCCTACACGGCCTTGGCCGAAATAGGCAGTCGCGACGTCGTCCCACTGCTTGAAGACGGGCTCTTGGATTCGTCCGTGTTGGTTCGTGCCCAGGCAGCGGAGGGCCTTGGCCGGTCCGCACCGGAGGCCGATTGGACAGCTCTCAAGCGAGCATTGGAGGACCCCTTTCCGGCCGTCCGGATCGCGGCGCTGAACGCCCTGGGCGAGCGACGGGACCCCGCATTGCAGGAGCTGCTCACCCGCATGGCACGGTCCGAAGAAGGGGCGATTCATGTGTTTGTGCTGGCCGCGCTGGTGAAACTGGGGCAAACCGACGCGCTGGCCGAAATCATGAGCGCCGCCACCCTGCCGGAGGCGGACACCCGCATGGCGGCCTTGGGGGTGCTGGGGCGCCTCAAACATCCACCCAGCCTGACGGTGCTCAGACAATCGCTCTACGATCCGAACCCCGACGTCCGTGCGTTCGCGGCCGGCGCACTCGGGGAGTTCGGCCAAGCCGGAGCTGCCACGGCCCTGGTGCGCGCGCTGGAAGACGAGAACTCGCGCGTCCGCGGGACCGCCGCCGCCAGCCTCGGGCGGTTCCGCGTGGCATACACCCGCCCACCGCTGTGGCAGGCGGCGCGCGATCCGATCCCGCTGGTTCGTGTCGGCGCCGTCGAAGGATTGCTCAGATTGGGGGAGCGCGACGCGGTCCTGGCGGCCGCCGACCTGGCGAGGCATTCCGATCCCTCGGTCCGGAGTGCGACGGCGCTGGCGGTGGGGTCCGCGGGCAACCGCAAGGCGCTTCCGGTGTTGGAGACTCTGATTCAGGACCAGCAACCCCAACCCCGCTTGATGGCCAGCCGCGCTCTGGGAAAGGTCGGCGGACGAGCCGCGATCCCGCTGCTCAAACATGCCCTTCAGGATTCCGACCCCGCAGTCCGGGTTGCGGCGGCAGGGAGCTTGGCCCAGGTGTCGTCCCTGCCACGGTGAGGACCTTGAACGAAGGAAGGAGACTTATGCTGAGATTTCTGGGGCTGGTGGTGCTGATCGGGACCACGTTCGTGCTCGGGTACTACATCGGCCAACGTCCGATCAGCGAACTGAGGAAGACCGTGCGGGACCTGTCGCGGGACGTCCTCGATACCACCTTGGGCATCGAACGCAACTTGCGACAGCGTTCAGGGCTCGTCGATGCCAAATCGCGGCTGATCCAGGCGAAATCAGAACTGCTGGACCGGAATTTCGGCAGCGCCGCCAAGGAACTGGCGGAGGCGGTGGATCATCTGGAGAAGGCAAGCAGCGTCGAACGGGACAGCGGTCGGACCTCCTCGATCAAGCCGCTGGTCGCAAGAATCCGAGAGGCGCAACTGGAACTCGCGGTGGGAAAAGCCGTGCCTCGAACGAGGCTGGACGAGATCCAAAAAGAGTTGGATCGGTTCATGGCCCGGCAGTGAGGGAGACCTGCGTTCAGGCACTGGCAGTCCGCTTTTTCCACGCCGCGAGGATCCGCTCCACGCGCATCTTCACAACCAGATCCGGATCCTGGAGGAGCGGCTTGATCGCCTCGCGCCCCCGTTCGTCGCCGATCGTTTCCAGGGCCGCCGCGGCAGTCAAGCGGATGAACCAGTCCTTGTCCTGCAGCCTCTCGATCAGAGCCTCGACGGCCCCGGAGTCCTTGATCCGCCCGAGCGCGATGACCGCTTGCTTCCGGACATTCTCGTCCTTGTCTTTCAGCGCGGCCACGAGTTTCTCCACCGCCGGCTGGCCGAGCTCGACAAGGGCCTCGGTCGCGTCCTCCTTGAACTCATCGCTCCGTAACTGAGCCAGCAACGGATCCAAGACCCGTTCATCCTTGATCTTTCCGAGCGCCCTGATGGCGTACTTCCGGATGTCCCAGTCCCGCAACTGTTTGATGAGTGGCTCGACCGCCGGGGAGCCGACCATGGCGAGCGCCTCGACAGCCGCCTCCCGTACCTGCCAATCGCCATCCCGAAGCGACCGCGCGAGCGGCTCGACACACCGCTCGTCGCCCATCTCCCCCAGCGTGATGACCGCCTCGCGGCGCACCGCCCAATCCGGATCTTTCAAGAGATCGATTTGGATTTCTATCTCATCCTTGACCCTCTCTTCTTCCAGAACCACGTCTTCCGTCGCCTCGGCGGGCGGCTGGTCCATCGTCGCCGTGGGATCGGCGAGCCGGTCGGACGTCGTCGTGATGGCATCCGACACGTGGTCGGTCAGCTCATCACCCGAGGGCGAGGCTTCAGGCAGGGAGCGTTCTGTGGGCTCCTTCGTCTCGTCGCTCATGCATTCGTCTCCGTCGTCCGGGTCAACTTCATCAGGTCCGATTCTATCGCTGCCGAGGGTGGGGTTTACACATCAGCGGGCGCTTCGGTCTTGGCCTTGGGCGGCTTGGCCTCTGGCGCCTCATCTGCTGCCTTCTTGGCCTCCGGCTTGGCCTCCGCTTTGGTCTCTGCCTTGGTCTCCGCCTTGGCCTTCTTTCCCATCGCATGCCGTTTCCTGAGCTCGAGGCGCCGCCGCTTGCGCTGAATGCGTTTCAGGCGCTTGCGCAGCGAACGAAGGGCCGGATCCGTTTCCGGAGCATCCTTCGTGGCCGTACGTTCCCGCAGCCGGGCCGTTAATCGGGTTTCGTCATCCTGTCGTGCCGTCTTGGCCATTCGCGCCTCACCTGTCCCTGTTGAATCAACCCTCTGCCGAGGATGAACGGTCGCCGCCGTGTCAGTCTAGTCAATGCCGATCGAGTCTGTCAACACGGCGAAATCGGAAGCAAGAGGACGAGGGAAGGGTTAGGGGACTTGAAGGGTCGCCATGGCATAGACCCGGTGTTCGGCGGCCAGGATGTCCGCCACACGACGGGCGCGCCGCGACCGCAGGATGTCGCTCGGCGGGAGAGGAACCCCGCGTGCTCCCGACGCTCCGCGACGGATCAGGGGCTGGTCTGCAGGTCGAACTGACCCGGGGAGAATCAGAGAATGACTGACCCCTAACCGAGCAAGGGTCCACTGGGCCAGCATTCCCCGATCGACGGGGAGCAGAAGCCCCGCTCCTTGATGCCCGATGACCTCTAAGTGCACCGCCGCAACTCCGTGTTCCACCATGCCGAGCTGGCGGGCCGCTGCAAGGGACAGGTCAAGCACGCGCCCGTTCACGTAAGGACCGCGGTCATTGATGCGGACCCGAACCTGCATCCCGTTCAGCACGTTCGTGACCCGCACCACGGTCCCCAATGGAAGTGTTCGGTGCGCGCCCGTGAACGCTTCCATGTCGAAGATTTCCCCGCTGGCCGTGGCCAACCCGTGAAAGTAGGCACCGTACCAGGACGCCATGCCTTGCTCTTTGATCCCCACATCCAGTTCCGCCCGGCCTTTTGGCAGGCAGGTGCAGGCACTGATCCCAAGGCTCGCAGCAACCAGGAGCAGCCCTATGCGGCATCGTTGTTGTCGTGCTCGCCCTGTCCTCAAAGGCACCTCCCTTCGCAACGCAGCACACCGCATCCGATGCGCTGCACAGACCCCGTCTCTTCTGAGACAGTCAGCCGCTCAGAACGGGATAACCGGATATACCCTATCGCTGGGGATGAACCGGAGATGATCGGAAGTGGCGGGACTCTAACAGAGCTTCGACGAATCCGTCAAGAGGGATTTTCTGCCTCCCGGGAAGGCATCCGGCCGTTCGGCCTGCCGGAGTCTTGTAGCCAGGCCCTGGCTCGTCGGGGGAGGGAGGAGCCTGCCGGCTCTCACTTCAGCCGCAGGACGTTGTTCTCGACCTTGGTGGTGGTCAGCAGCTTCTCGAGGCTGTCTGTCAGAATGACATTCAGGAGGCTCTGCGCATCTTCCGGCTCGAACCAAAAGACGCTCTGTGACCCCTCCCCGTTCAGCGTCATACGGACGACGCTGTCGTCTGCTGTGTTCTTCGCTTGGATCGCCATCTTGGTCGTGGCCGTAATTTTGGTCGAAAAGACCCTGCTCTTGGCGTTCACCGACATATCCAGCAGCTTGCCCGTGAACAGGACGTCCGGGCTGCCTGCCCCGGACGCGCCCCCCGCTTTCGCCACCTCGGCGCGCCACCCCTTCTGCTTCAGGTACTCGGCGATGACGAGGGGCACCACATCCGCGGGCTTGCCGCCCGTCAGATCAAAGTAGGTCTCGCCTCCCCAGAGGTGGGTACGGGTCCCGAGCCTCTTCGTCTCCGGCCGGGCATCGTCAAAGGCGGCCACTGCGACGCGCACCCCGTCGGATGTCTTGGCCATGGCTTCGGTGGCCGGCGGAGTCGTCCGGATATCCAAGGTCACGACCTCCCCTTTGCCTGCGCACCCGGCAAGCGCGATGAGTCCCGCCCCGAGCGCGAACAGAACAGTGCGTGTT
>Ga0134089_10000210_pt1 | contig 12079 bp, 6 predicted proteins | sample 15_taG_24_FD_123127 | JGI IMG/M metagenome (GOLD analysis project Ga0134089, IMG submission 123127) | Grasslands soil microbial communities from the Angelo Coastal Reserve, California, USA - 15_D_Glu_40cm_5_24_1 metaG | ecosystem: Environmental > Terrestrial > Soil > Grasslands ... | reverse complement strand
GAACTGGGCGTGGTTGGTGTCCTGGAACTCGTCGACCATGATGTACTTGAACCGGCGCTGGAGCCCGGCTCGCACGTTGGCGCGCGCGCGCAGGAGCTTCAGCACCAGCACGATCTGGTCGCCGAAATCTACGCAGCCGTCGCGCGCCATCAGCTCCTGGTACTTGGCGTAGGTGGCGGCCAGCTCGCGCTGCTGGGCCACGCGCTCGCGCGCTTCCTCGTAGTCGGGGGCCGCGGCCGTCTCGCCGGCGAGCCCCTCGACGTACGCCAGATACTCCTCGGGCGAGATGTCCGTCCTTGCAGCGGCTGACGAGCGTGATGAGCGCCCGGATGTGGCGCGTCGGGTCGCCGAGTGGCCGGTAGTGGACCAGCGGGAACTCGAACAGGCGATCGCGGAAAAAGATGACCTGCTCGGCGCGGTTGAGCACGCGGAAGTCGGGCTGGAGCCCCATCTCGAGCGCGTGCTCGCGCAGGATCCGATCGCCGAAGGCGTGGAAGGTCGAGATCTCGACGTCGGCGTAGCCGTACTGCACGAGCGTGTCGACGCGCTCTTCCATCTCGGCCGCGGCCTTGTCGGTGAACGTGAGCGCGAGGATCTCTTCGGGGCGGGCCTTCTTCTGGGCGATGAGCCAGGCGATGCGGCGGGTGATGACGGTCGTCTTGCCGGCGCCGGCGCCGGCGACGATCAGCAGGGGCCCGGCGTCGTGCGTGACGGCCTGGCGCTGGGCGTCGTTCAGGCCGTCGAGGATCCGCTCGCCCGCCATGCCGGCTCGACTATAGCAGGGCTGTCGCCACCAGGCTCGATCTCAGCGACGCACGTCGGGTCCGCCGGCCAGCACGTCGGCGACGTCTTGCGGACTCACCAGCGCGATGTCGCCCCACGTCGAGCACTTGAGCGCCGCGACCGCAGTGCCCGCGTCGACGGCCTCCTGAAGGCCGCGCCCGCGCAGCGTCGCCCAGAGGAACCCCGCGGCATACGCGTCGCCCGCTCCGATCGGATCGACCACCTGGACGACCGGACGCCGACTCGGCCGGATCAGCCGGCCGCCGTCGAGCACCGTCGAGCCCTCCTCGCCGCGCTGCAGGCTGATCGTGGCCTTGGGCGCCAGGCGCGCGAGGCCGTCGAGCGTCTGCTCGGGCGAGCCCGCGAAGCCGAAGAGCGTCTGTGCCTCTCCCTGACCGATGAAGAGATATCGCACGCCCGTGAGCACCGGCTCGAGAAATGCGCGGGCCTCGGGGGGCGACCAGAGGGTGGCGCGATAGTTGACGTCGAAGGACACCGTCGCCGCTTCGGCCAGCGCGCGCTCGAGGAGCGATCGCGGCGCCTCGCCGAGGGCTGGCGTGATCCCAGTGAGGTGCACCATCCGCGCGTGACGTACCGGGTCCCAGTCCACCTGGGACGCCGTCAGCCGGGCGAACGCAGAATCCCGCCGGTCGTAGAGGACGCGTACCGGGCGTGGCGGCACCCCGTACTCGAGGAAATAGACGCCGATGCGCGCACCCTCCGTCATGCGCACGTGCCCGCAATCGACGCCGTGGCCGGTGAGCTCGCGCCGGATGCGCTCGCCCCACGGATTCGCCGGCAGGGCGGAGATCCACGCGGTGCTCAGACCGAGCCGCGCGCACGCGGCCGCCACGTTGGCCTCGGCGCCGCCGAGCTGCAGGTCGAGCTGCCGCGCCGTCTCGAAGCGCGTGGGGGACGGAATCGCGAGCCGGAGCAACACCTCGCCGAGGGTGACGAGGTCGTACATCTATCCGGTCTTCAGACTGATCTGAACGGAGGTCCCCAGGATCATCGGCAGGCTCAAGCGCTCCGGCCGCCGATCGCCGCCGAACGTGATCAGGGCGGGTTGATTCTGCTTCGCCCACGACGAGAACCGGGTGAGATCGAATCGCGCGATCGGCTTGCGCGTCTCGGCGTCGACCGCCACCCTGAGGGTCAATGGCGCCAGCTCGGCGCGGTAGCGCGCCTGGACGTCGTCGGGGCCTTCATTGCTCGCGATCTTGCGCCGGACGATGTGGGTCACCAGGCTGCCATCGGCCTGCGGCTGCCACCGCTGGTCTGCGTAGTTGAGCGTCGCGCTGATCGCATCGTCGACGAGCGACCCGTCCCGCATCGGGACCACGTCGTCGACGACGCGCAGACGCCGCAGGAAGAACGTTTCGCCCTTGAAGTGATAGTCGACCTGTCGCGCGGCGTAATCGTACGTGATGTCGGCGCGAGACTCCCGCCCCTTCACGGAGAAGAAGGATTTCGACCGTAACGGAGCCCAGCGCCCCTCGCGGAGGGTGCCGGTCGACTCGATCCGGTTCGCGATCCCGTCCCCTTCGCCCGTCATCGCCACCTCGTACCGGCCGCCCGCCCTATCGACAGACTCCGCGAGAATCTCCTCGATGCGGTAGGTCAGCGCCCCGTAGAGAAGGCTGACCTCCACGCGATAAGGGGCCGAATGGGCCACGGGGGCGGCATGGGCCCGTGTCAGGGGCGACAGAAGCAAAGCCAGCGGAAGGCTGAAGAAATCGCGACGTGCGATAACCTGCCTGGACATGTTTCGTCGGTTCACCTATTCTAGCAGCCTCGCGCGAGGGAACTTGGCCGTTTGACAGGTCACCTGCTAACGTCAATGCTGGTAATTTCGCTGGAAACGCGACCCAGCCTCACCGGGGGTAGCAATCGATGAAGCACCAGCCCGTCATCACCGGACTCGGCATCGTTTCCCCCATCGGTATCGGCGTCGATAAGTTCTGGGAAGCCGCAGTGGCCGGCCGTTCGGGCATCGGGCGCCCGACCCTGTTTGACTGTTCGAAGCTTCGACCGGAGTGTCGGATTGTTGGGGAGGTCCAGGATTTCAACCCGCGTCTGTGGATGCCTGCCCCAACGGTTAAGGTCTCGGGGCGCTTCAGCCAATTTGCCGTTGCGGCTGCGCAGATGGCGCTCCAAGATCCTCAGTTGGATCAAACAAGAAAGGACACCAGCAGCTTCGTAGTTTCGGTTGGTTCATCGATGAGCGGCTTGGTTGACGTTGAGCACTCAAACTTCCTCGCGTTTCTCCGCGACGACGCCATGCGCCCTTGGGCAGCTCTCGAATATCCGGTGCACGCGGCTACCAGTCATGTCGCTATCGCCATAGGAGCCCATGGTCAAACAGCGAGCCCCGCTACAGCATGTGTCGCAGGACTGGATGCGATCGCATGGGCGGCCGATAAGGTCGCTCGGGCCCAGGCTCCCGCCGGACTCGCTGGAGCGACGGAGACACCGCTAGCGGGTGCCTCGATGGAGGCCTTTCGAGCCCTTGGGGCACTGGCGACTTGGCCCGGGCGTCCAGAAGAAGCAAGTCGGCCATTCGATAGGCTGCGGTGCGGCCTCGTCCTTGCTGAGGGCGCAGCGATGGTCCTCATCGAGGATGAGGAGGTCGCTCGCGCCCGCGGAGCGTCCGTCTACGCTCGGGTACTTGGGTTTGCGAGCATCACCGAAAGCGCGCATATGCGAAATGTTGATGCAACTGGTGAACCTGCGGCCCGGGCGATGACTATGGCCATCGATTCTGCAGGTCTCTCACGACGCGATATTGACTACATCTGTGCTCATGGTAACTCCCTCATTGACTATGACGCTTCGGAGACAGCGGGTATCAAACTGACCCTCCAAGAGCGCGCCTGGTCTGTGCCGATCTCTTCGATCAAGTCCATGTGCGGCCAAGCGTTGGCTGCGAGTAGCGCGATGCAAGTGGTCGCTAGTTGTCTCGCTATCCGAGACAGTATTGTGCCACCGACGATCAACCATCGTGTTCCTGATCCAGTCTGCGACCTTGACTACGTTCCAAATTTCGCTAGACCAGCGCGTGTGCGCAACGTCCTGATCCACGCCCAAAGCATCGGCGGCTCACATGCCGCCTTAGTCTTGGGCGCACCCTGCTGAAAGCGTGCGCGCACTTTCACTCCTAGCACTTGCTTCTCTGCTACTAGGACTCGCCGCCTACATTTGGCAAGCTCGCCGCGGCAGCAGGATAAATCGGCGATTCGCGATGCTTACTCTATCAATCGCTGGCTGGGTCCTCGGTATTGGAGGCGTTGAGAGCGGCATTCTGACCGAAATATGGGGCCGCGTGACTTTCACCGCAGCCTGCATGATGCCGGTCGCTTTCCTTGCCTTCTCTCGAGTCTTCCCGGCCACGAGTAGATGGCCGTCTACAACCATTCTCTGGATCACCTTCACTATCGGTGGTGTGCTGGCCGTGCTATCCGCAACAACTCGGCTCATTGCGTACGACATCTCGCAAACCGACGCCGGCATTCAGCGCACGTCCGGTCTTCTGTTCCCTCTTTTCACGGCCCACTTCTTGGCCTGTTCGATCGCCGCCCTAAGCGTGTTCATAAGCAAGTGGCGAAGCGAGCGAGGCTTAGCTCGGGCGCAGCTCCAATATCTTGTTATCGGGCTGCTAATTCTAAGCGTCGGAGGAATGACAACTAACCTAGGCATACCAATTGTGACGGGACGATCCACACTAAGCTGGGTAGGTCCCTACTTTACTCTGCCCTTCGTCGCGCTCGTGAGCCATGCGATTATTCGCCACCGACTAATGGATCTAAGGATCTTCGTCAGTCGGGGATTGGCTTACGCGCTGGCAATGGCAGCTGCATCTGCGGTCTTGATCGTGAGTGCACGACTGTTCTTCCCGGTCTGGGCGGCTAACACAGCGTTCGTTCATCCGAATTTCGTTATCATTACAACCGTCGCTCTCCTTATGCTCTCAAGCCCGGCTCAACGCTTCTTCAGTCGCGTCCTCGACCCGTATCTCTATAGAGGCATCGAGCATCCTGTGGCTCTCGCCGGCGCAACCCGACGCTTGAGTCGTCTTATGCAACCGGCGGAGCTCGCCACCGAGCTTCGGCAGGTTCTCTCTGAGGTTCTTGTCCCCGAATCCTTCACAATGCTTGTCACATCATTCGAAAGCGATTCGTTTGAACAACTATCGGGCGAGTCATCTCCAGAAGTTGATCCCTACGGTTTGGCCGCGTTGCACGCAGGGCAGCCTAACACCACGGTTGTGATGGTGAATCCATCTGAGGAGATCGGGGAGGCGAGGCAGACACACGCCGCGCTGCGGGCCGCCGGCGTCGAGATTCTAGTGACCCTGGGCCGGCGCGGCCACTTACTCGGGTTCGTGCTTCTTGGCCCTCGCCGTAGTGGGGATGCTTACTTTCGAAACGATCTGGTGTTCATCGAATCGCTCGCGGATCTGGCCTCTATTGCGCTCGAGAATGCTCTGCTATACCGACAGCGCATCCATATGCTCGAATACTCTGAGCGACTTCTCGAATCCCTCGATCCCGCAGTAGTCGCCGTCGATGTCGGCGGCAGAATCACGAGCTTCAATCCGGCGGCGACCAAGCTGCTCGGCTTGAGTGATGAGTATCGTGGCGCCCTAATGCATGTCCTCCCGTCTGAAATCGGCTGGGCCTTGGTTCTCGCGGCGAGCGGAGGCTGGCATCCACGAGAAGTTGAGGTCACAATCGATCATGCCGTTCGCGGCATACTGCATGTGATCCTATCGACTGCAGTTCTGCATGATGACGAGCAGCGCATATCCGGAGCTTTGGTTGTCGTCACCGACCTCTCAGCCGTCAAGGCGCTCGAAAGAAATCAACGCAGGGTCGAACACCTTGCGATCATGGCTCGCTTCTACGCGGGCATTGCCCACGAGATCCGCAACCCTCTCGCCGCTATATCGAACTTCATTGCGATGCTCCCTGACCGCTTCGACGATCCCGAATACAGGGACACAGCCGTTCGACTCCTCCCGTTGGAAGTCTCAAGGATTGTCCGACTGGCCGATCGCCTGCGTCTGATGGCTCCGAGTGAGGGTGGAAAGCTCAGTGACGTCTCCATAGCGCCGCTGCTTCACGATATTGTCGCGATCCATTCCCCGACCTCGCACGAGCAAGATGTCAAGATCGAACTGCACTGTCCGGATAATCTCCCGAAAGTTCAGGGTGACCCCGGTCAGATCGTTCAGCTTTTTGTGAATCTGCTTAGAAACGCTGTTGAGGCGATGCCGGATGGCGGCACGGTAACGATCGAGGCCGATCACACGCCGAGCAGAATTGGAGCAGGCTCCGTCGTTGTCCGTGTCCTAGATGAAGGAACTGGTGTTGATCCCGCGGTCCGAGCAAAGATATTCGATCCGTTCTTTACAACAAAGCCCGCCGGAACGGGCCTGGGGCTTTCTATCTGTCGCGAAATTGCTGATTTTCATCGTGCGCGATTGACGCTCGTGCCTCGCTCCCTCGTCGACGGTGGAACAATCGCTGAAGTTGAGTTCCCATGTATAGTCTCGGATTCTTTGCCGACATGATCCAAGTCTCGATCTATCTCATCTCCTGTTCGCTTCTGGGGCTCGCATTTCTTGTGTGGCGAGCTCGACCGAGCAGCGCCACGAATCGTTCATTCAGCGTCTACACGCTCTTCATCGCAATCTGGAGTTTTGCGATCGCCTCGATGCAGTCCGGGGGACATTTAAATCTTGCATCTCGCCTGACGTTCGCCGCGGCCAGTCTGATACCTGCGACCTTCCTTGCTTTCGTCTACTACTACCCAACCCCATCTAAGTGGCCTGGTAAGGCTGGACTCTGTCTGAACTTCGGAGTGGCATCCGTCCTCGTCACTGTATCGCTTACTACACGACTCATAGTAGGTGATGCAAGGATGACAGCTGCGGGGCTCACCCGCGAGACTGGCCCTCTCTATCCGCTGTTCGCGACCTACTTCCTTCTAGCTTGGCTCACGGCACTGGTGGTCATCCTTGCGAAATGGAGACGAGCACGTGGACGAGCGCGGGTGCAGCTTCACTACCTCGCACTAGGAGCGATGATTTCGAGTGCAGGCGCCATCACGACGAACCTCATCCTCCCGCTGCTGACGGGAAGATCGATTTACGCCTCGATCGGACCGCATTTTGCCCTCGTTCTGGTCGCCATGGTGGCGCATGCCATTATTCGCCATCGCCTCATGGACGTCCGTCTCGTAATCCACCGTAGCCTAACATTCACCCTGGCACTCCTGCTCTCCCTGATCCCCGTGGCCGTCTTGCTCGCGTTAGCCTGGCCGAGACTTTCGGATCACCTCGCCCCCGACGAGCTTGTTGCTCTCATATTGGCGGTCGTCGCTGTTGGCGTGCTGATCCCGCTGACCCGCGATGTCACAGGGCGACTGCTCGATCGTTACGTATACCGCACGCACGTGAATTACCAACGGACTCTCCGAACGACAAGTGAGACGCTCACCGGTGTTCTCGACCTCACAGTCCTTTTGCCGATCCTCAACCATACTGTAGGCGCCTCGACGAACGCAGAGGGAGCGTCAGTCTACCTCTGTACAGGCACTGTCAGATCAGGCCCAGGATTCCGAAGAGCGATTACCGAAAAGCGCGACACTCAGAGCTCGTTCGATACGCCTGACGAGGCGCCCAATGAGATCGTTACCGCGCTGACAAGTACGAGGGATCTCCTCCTCACCGATGAAATCGGGCGTGATCGGTTGAGCGGGGGCCGCGAACGACTCCACAACGCGCTCACGCAGCTGAACTGGGCCCTCGTCCTCCCCCTCGTCTCCGAAGCCACCGTCATCGGCGCCATCGTGGTGGGACCCAAGCTCTCCGGCGATCCGTTCTACCCCCAGGATCTCGATCTCCTGATGACGCTCGCCAATCAGGCCGGCGTCGCGGTGAAGAACGCTCAGCTCTATGCCCAGGTGCTCCTGGCTAATGAGCACCTCAACAACATCGTCTCCACAATCGAGAGCGGGGTGGTTGCCGTCGACGCGACCGGGCAGGTCAGCCTGTTCAACCGGGCCGCGGAGCAGCTCACGGGGCTCTCGGGCGAGCAGGTCCGGCTCCAGCCGCTGAGCGCGCTGCCGGCGAGCGTGGGCTCGATGCTGGCCGAGACCATCGCCGGCGGCGGTGCCAGAACGCAGCCGGAAGTCCAGATATCCGACGGCGCGACGACACGGCCGATCATCTGTACCACGTCACCGCTGCACGATCAGACGGGCGCCGTCCTGGGAGCCGTCGCCGTCTTCAGCGATCTCACGCCGCTGAAGGCGCTCGAGGTGGAGCGGCAGCGCGCCGAGCGGCTTACCTATTTCGAGATGCTGGCGTCCGGGATCGCTCACGAGATCAAGAACCCGTTGGTGGCGGTCAAGACGTTTGCCCAGCTCCTGCCGCGGCGGCGAGGCGACGACCGCTTCGTGGCCGAGTTCGGCCGCGTCGTGGGTCACGAGATCGCGAAGATGGAGCGGCTGCTCGACCGGCTCCGGGCGCTCTCGCGGCCGGGGGAGCGGCCGCGTCATCCGATCGACCTGAGAGCGCCGATCGGGGATGCGATCGAGGCGATGCGTCAGGTCTTCGCCGAGAAGAGCGTGGTCCTGTCGGCGGCCATGGGTCCGTCGCCCTGCACCATCCTCGGCGACCACTCCGAGCTCGAGCAGCTCTTCCTCAACCTCTTGATGAATGCCCACGAGGTCACGGCGCCCGGGGGAATGGTGCGAGTTGAGGTCGCGACGACGGCGGACCGTGCTATCGTCGCCGTCGTGGACACTGGCCCCGGCGTCCCACCCGCGCTCCTGGAGCGGGTCTTCGAACCGTTCTTCTCCACCAAGGAGCGCGGCTCCGGGCTCGGGCTCGCCATCTGCGCCTCCATCGCCCAGACGCACGGCGCCCGCATCAAAGCGACCAATCGCGACGCGGGCGGCGCCGTCTTCACCGTCGACTTCCCCGTCGCCGTCACGGCGACCGCTCCGGTGTCGGCATGAACACGATCCTGGTCGTCACGTCCGACGACGCGCTGCGGGCGCGCCTGATGGTCGCGCTCGGCGACCATTCCGTCTTCACCGCGCCCAACGACGCCGAGGCCCTGAAGACCCTGCGGCTCATCGAGATCGACGTAGTCGTCCGCGGGGGCGTCGGGATCCCCCGCGACGTCGAGTCGTTCGTCGCCCGGGTGCGGGCAATCGCGCCGACGGCCCTCACCGTCGCCATCGGGGTGACGGCCGGGGACCCCGAGGCCGCCGACTTCACGCTGCCGGTGACGTTCACGCAGCGCGAGCTGGACGGCATGCTGCGGCGGGTGATCGACAAGCTCCGCCTGACGCGTGAGATCACGGCCCTGCGCTCGAGCCTCGCGCCCGAGGCGCCGGGCACGACGGCCGACCCCGACGAGCCGTGGGAGGGCGCCGCGTTCGCCCGCGTCCTCAAGGAGTTCACGCGCGGGTTCGCCGCCGGATTCGATCTGCCGCGCGCGCTCGAGATGTTCCTCGACGCGATCGGCGAGCTCGTGCGGCCCACGCGCATGGCGCTGCTCCTGCCCGACGCGGACGCTCAGGAATACCGTGTCGCGACCCATCGCGGGCTGGCGCGGCCGATCGTCGAGTCGGTGCGCCTGCACGCCGAGCAAGGCCTGGTCCGCTGGCTTGCCGCCCAGGGGCGGCCGGCCCGGCTCAACGACCTCACCGACCCGGAGATCGTTCGCGAGCTCAAGCTGCTCCAGAGCGTGCTGGCCGTGCCCCTCCTCGCTCACGGCGAGCTCGTCGCGATCCTCACCGTCGGGCAGCCGGTCGTCGGCTCGATGTATCGGCGCGGCGAGACCGAGACGCTGTTCGACCTCGCCTCGCACCTGGCCACGGCCATCCGCGACATCGCGCTCCACAACCAGCTCGAGCGCGAGCAGCAGTTCAGCGAGCGCATCCTGGCCCACATGTCGAGCGGCGTCATTACCATCGGCCGCGACCAGCGCATCGGCACGATCAACCGGCGGGCCGAGGAGATCCTGCAGCTCTCGTCCGGTGAGGTCCTCAAGCAGGACCTGCGCGCGCTGCCGTCGCCGCTGGGGGACATGCTCTTCGACACGCTGAAGACGGGGCGCGCCGCGGGCCGGCACGAGATCCAGCTCGCGCTGCGCGGGCTCTGGCTCGAGGTCTCCACCTATCCCGTGCGCGGCGAGGACGGCGCGCCGCTCGGCGCGGTGCTCGTCTTCGAGGACCTGACCGCGCAGAAGGAGCTCCTGACGCAGAAGCGGCAGGTGGAGCAGACCCAGCTCCTCACGCGCGTGGTCGCGCGGATCGCCGACGAGATCAAGAATCCGCTGGTCTCCATCAACACGTTCATCGAGCTCATCGGTGAGCGGTACGACGACCCCGATTTCCGGCGGCATTTCTCGTCCGTCGTCCGCCGCGACGTTCGCCGACTGGTCGAGGTGTTCGAGAAACTTGCGGGGCTCGTGACGGAAGGTGAGTTAAACTTCACCACCGTGGATGTGCACACGGTCGTCGACGACGTGGTGACCGCCATCGAGCTCGTCGACGAGGTGCCGGCCCGGCCACTGCAGCTCGACGTGACGCGCGAGACGACACCACAGGTTGTGAAGATCGATCCGGCTCAGCTTCGAAAGGCCCTCTCGTATCTCATCTGGTATCTGGCGCACAACTCGCCGCCGGATCAGGCGCGCGTGTCGGTGTCGGTCGCGCGGCACGCGGAGCGCGAGGGCGGCGAAGGCGTGCGCATCCTGGTCGGCTCGCGCACAGCGGTGGTGCCGGCCGAGAAGCTCCATCGCGTCTTCGACCCCGTGCAGATGGTCCAGGAAAGCCTCATCGACGTGGGGCCGGCCGTGAGCCAGCGCCTTGTGGAAGCCGTGGGCGGACAGCTAGCGGTGCGGCAGGGCCGCCACGAGCTCCACTTCCTGGTCACGCTCCCGCTCGCGAGCTTATGAGCACGACCGCCACCACGCTGGGCCGCGTTCTCGTCGTCGACGACGAGCTGGGGCCCCGCGAGTCGCTCCGGATGCTGCTCAAGCCGAGCTACGCCATCCAGACGGCCGAGAACGGGCGCACGGCGCTCGACCTGCTGCGCCGGTTCCAGCCGGACGTTGTGATCATGGACATCAAGATGCCCGAGATGGACGGCCTCGAGCTGCTCCGGCACGTCAAGCGCGCCGACCCGTCGATCGAGGTCGTGATGATCACGGCCTACGCGTCGCTGGAGACGGTCCGGCACGCGCTCACGCACGGCGCGTTCGAGTACCTCATCAAGCCCTTCTCGCGGCAGGACCTCGAGGACGTCGTCCATCGTGCGCTCGTGCGCCGTCAGGCCGACCTCGGCGCCCGCGGCCAGGTCGCACGGCTCGTGGAGGAGATGCGCAAGCTCTCCGCCAAGACCCGTGAGCTCGAGGAGGCCGAGGCCACCGAGCAGTCGCTCCGCGTCACCCAGCTCTCGATCCTGCGCGAGATCTCCCGCACGATCGTCGGCCACCTCGATCCGCAGAACGTGACCGCGGCGGTGACCGAGCAGCTGCGCGCGGCGCTCGGCTACGACTGCGTCGAGATCGTCCCCGAGATTCCGGTGGACGTCGACAAGAACGATCCGTTCGTCGTGGCGTGCGTCATCCGCGACATGCAGGGGCCGCTCGGCCACCTGGTGATCGACAACCGATCCTCGCAGCGCGCGATCGACCCGCGCGAGCGCGAGCTCCTCGAGATGCTCTCGGAATACCTGGCGATCGCCCTCCGCAATTCCCGGCTCTACGGCGAGATCGCCGACACCAAGCAGCGGCTCGAGCAGACCATCTCGTCGGCCGGCGAGGCCATCATCTCGGTCGCGCCCGACGATCGCATCGAGAAGTGGAACCCGGCGGCCGAGCGCATCTTCGGCTACGGGGCCGCACAGGCGATCGGGCGCCCGATCACGGACATGCTCCCGCGCGGCGACTACGCCGACGCGCGGCGGCGACTGGCTGAGGGCCCGTCGCGCAGCGAATTCCAGACCACCGCGACCGCCGGCCAGCCGCGGCCGGTCGAGCTGGCGGTGACCCTCTCGGCGCTGCACGGACGCCACGGCCGGCTCGAGGGCCTGATCGCGATCGTTCGCGACATCACGGCCCAGCGCGAAGTCGAGAAGCAGCTGCACCAGTCCGAGAAGCTCACGGCCCTGGGACAGCTCGCCGGCGGCATCGCGCACGACTTCAACAATCTCCTCCAGGCGATCCTCGGCTACGCCCAGCTCATGAAGCAGAACCCGCGGGACGCCGAGTTC
>Ga0134089_10000202_pt1 | contig 12159 bp, 10 predicted proteins | sample 15_taG_24_FD_123127 | JGI IMG/M metagenome (GOLD analysis project Ga0134089, IMG submission 123127) | Grasslands soil microbial communities from the Angelo Coastal Reserve, California, USA - 15_D_Glu_40cm_5_24_1 metaG | ecosystem: Environmental > Terrestrial > Soil > Grasslands ... | reverse complement strand
GAACCCGAACGACATCCGGAGGTCCGACGTGGCGGGAAAGTACTTCGACGAGCTCGAGATCGGACAGACCTTCCGGCACCAGCCCGGACGGACGGTCACCGAGGCGGACAACGTGTGGTTCTCCTGCCTCACGATGAACCCCCAGTCGCTCCATGTCGACTTTCACGCGGCGGCGAAAGCCGAGTTCGGCAAGCCGCTGGTCAACAGCCTCTTCACGCTCGGCGTCGCCGTCGGCCTCTCGGTCGGCGAGACCACGCTCGGCACGACCGTCGGCAATCTCGGGTTCGAGAAGGTCGAGTTTCCCAAGCCCGTCTTTCACGGGGACACGATCTATTCCGAGACCGAGGTGGTCGACAAGCGCGAGTCGCGGTCGCGCCCGCAGTGGGGCATCGTGACGTTCGTGCACCGGGCCCGCAACCAGAACGGCGAGGTCGTGATGGTGGCGCGCCGCAACGCGATGATGCGCAAGAAGGGCGCCGGATCGTGACGCGCCGGCGGCGCTCGCTCCACTTCGTGCCGGGCGGCAACGAGCGCATGCTCGCCAAGGCGCTGACCATCCCGGCCGACGGCCTCATCCTCGACCTCGAGGACGCGGTCGCGCCGGACCGCAAGTCAGCCACCCGAGGGGTGGTCCGCGAGTGGCTGACTCGCGAGTTCGGCGGCCGCGAGCGGTGGGTGCGGATGAATCCGATCGCCACCGGGCTCGGCCAGGCGGACCTCGAGGAGACGATCGCGTCGCGCCCCGACGGCTACGTGGTCCCCAAGCCCGGCAGCGCCGCCGACATCCGCGCGATCGTCAGGATCCTCGACCGGCTCGAGCAGCGCCACGGGATTCAGAACGGCGCCACGCGGCTCGTGCTGATCGCGACGGAGACGCCCGAGGGGCTGCTGAACATCCGCGAGATCGCGGCGGCCACACCGCGGACGGTCGCGATCTCCTGGGGCGTCGAGGACCTGGGCGCCGCGATGGGGCTCGGCCGGGTTCGCGACGCCGCAGGCCGCTACATGGACATCCCGCGCTACGCGCGCGTCATGTGCGCCGTCGTCGCCGCCGCGTGCGGAGTCGCGGCGATCGACACGGTCTTCACGGACATCGCGGACCTCGACGGCCTGCGGCGCGAGTGCGAGGAAGGGGTGGCGATGGGCTTCACCGGTAAGATCTCGATCCATCCCGCCCAGATCCCCGTGATCAACGAGGTCTTCACGCCGTCGAAGGAATCGGTGGACGAGGCGCGCCAGCTCGTCGCGCTGTTCGAGGAGCACGCGCGGCGTGGCGTCTTCGCCTTCACGTTCAAGGGCCAGATGGTGGACGCCCCGCACCTCGCGCGCGCGAAGAAGCTCGTGGCGAGGGCGGGCGGCGAGTGAGCCCGAGCCCGGCCGCGCCACTCCGATAGGATGCGGGCGCTCGTCCTCTCCGCCCCGGCGCCGATCGAGACCGCGCCGCTGCGTCTGGAAGCTCGTCCCGTGCCCGCGCCCGCCCCCGGCGAGATCCTGGTCCGCGTGAGCGCGTGCGCCGTGTGCCGCACCGACCTGCTCATCGTCGAGGGCGAGCTTCCGCCGGTCCGGCCCCTCGTCGTGCCCGGGCACCAGGTCGTCGGACGGGTCGAGCGCGCGGGCAGCAGCGCGCGGCGCTTCCAGCCCGGCGACCGAGTGGGGATCGCGTGGCTTCGCGGGACGTGCGGCGCCTGCGAGGCGTGCCGTGGCGGGCGGGAGAACCTCTGCGGGCGCACCGAGTTCACCGGCTATCACGCCGACGGCGGCTTCGCCGACTACGCGGTGGTCTCCGAAGCCTTCGCCTACGCGATCCCGTCCGTGTTCGGCGACGCCGAGGCGGCGCCGCTCCTCTGCGCCGGCATCATCGGCTACCGGGCGCTCAAGCTGAGCGAGGTCAGGCCGGGCGGACGCCTCGGCATCTACGGATTCGGGGCTTCGGCTCACGTGACCCTGCAGGTCGCGCGGGCCCGCGGCCTGGACGTCTTCGTCTGCACGCGCGAGGAGTCGCATCGGGCGCTCGCGCGCCGGCTGGGCGCGACCTGGGTCGGCGGCGTCGCCGAGGCGATGCCCGCGAAGATGCACGGCACGATCCTCTTCGCGCCGGCCGGCGAGCTGGTGCCCGTCGCGCTCCAGAATCTGGATCGGGGCGGCACCCTGGCGCTGGCCGGCGTCTACATGACGGCGGTGCCGTCGCTCGACTACGAGCGCGATCTGTTCTACGAGCGGAAGGTCCGGAGCGTGACCGCCAACACCCGCGCCGACGGCGAGGAGCTCCTCGCGGAAGCCGGGCGGATCCCGATCCGGACCGAGACGACGACGTTCGGCCTCGAAGACGCCAACCGTGCGCTGGCCCTCCTGAAACGAGGCGCCTTCGCCGGGGCCGGAGTGCTCTTGACCGGTGAGGGTTCTCGCGTATGATCACCGAACGGTTCGACGGAGGCTCATCGATGAGCGATCAAGAAAACCTTCTGCGCCGCGCCGATCAGGTCCTTCCCGGAGGCATCCTCGGCAGTCACCGGAGCGGCCCCGGGCTCGAATTCGTCGTCAAGGAAGGCCACGGCGCGTACCTCTACGACATGGTCGGGCGGCGCTATCTCGACTACCTGCTCGGCTCCGGCCCGATGCTGCTCGGCCACGCGCACCCGGCCGTCGTCGAGGCGGTCGAGCGCCAGATGGCGCGCGGCACGTCCTACTTCCTGCTGAACGAGCCGGCGATCGAGCTGGCCGAAGAGATCGTCCGAGCCGTCCCGTGCGCGGAACAGGTGCGCTACACCTCGAGCGGCTCGGAGGCGACGTTCTTCGCGCTTCGCGTCGCACGCGCCTTCCGGAAGCGCGACAAGATCATGAAGTTCGAGGGCGGCTTCCACGGCACGCACGACTACGCGCTGATGAGCGTGGTCCCGCGCTCGCCGAAGGCGTTCCCGGCGGCGATGACGGACTCGGCCGGCGTCCCGCACGCGATCGAGGCCGAGGTACTGATCGCGCCCTATAACGATCTGGCGACCGCCGAGGCGCTGATCGCCGCGCACCACGACGAGTTGGCCGCGGTGCTGATCGAGCCCTACCAGCGGACGATCGTGCCGGTGCCGGGCTTCCTGGCGGGGCTGCGCGCCGCGACGCGTCGCTACGGCGTGCCGCTCGTCTTCGACGAGATCGTGACCGGCTTTCGATTCGCGTACGGCGGCGCCCAGGAGTACTACGGGGTCGTGCCCGACCTGGCGGCGTACGGCAAGGTGGTGGCCGGCGGCTTTCCGCTCGCGTGCATCGCTGGGCCGAAGGCGATCATGCGTCACTTCGACGCGGCGCTCGAGGGCACCCCGGACTACGTCTGGCAGGCCGGAACGTTCAACGGCAACGCCATCGCCTGCGCGGCCGGTCTCGCGACCCTGGCCGAGCTCCGGAAGCCGGGCGCGTACCAGCGGCTCTTCAAGACCGGCACGCGCCTGCGCGAGGGGCTCGCCGCCACCGCGCGCAAGCACGGCGTGCCGGCGCAGGTCAGCGGCGAGCCGCCGGTCTTCGATATCTTCTTCACCGACCGTCCCCTCGTCGACTATCGCGCCACCTTGACGGCCGACCGCGACCGGATCAAGCGCTTCAATCAGGAGCTGGTGCGCCGCAAGGTCGTCAAGGCCGCGAACAAGATCTACGTGTCGCTCGCTCACACCGACAAGGACGTCGACGAGACGCTCGACATATTCGACCAGGCGCTCGGGGTCATCGCCGCCGGCGCGTGAGGTCGCGGAGGAATCCATGAATCTCAGCCGACGGCACCTGCTCAAGCTGAGCGGCGCCGCGCTGGCCGGCGCGTCGATGGCCCCGGCCGTCGCGCGCGCGCAAACGCCCAAGCGCGGCGGCACCCTGGCGATCCGGACCTGGGATCCGCCGCACTTCGACCCGTTCCAGACGATCTCCTACAAGTCGCACATCGCCCTCAGCTTCACGCACAGCCGGCTGCTCCGACACAAGGCGGGGCCGAGCGTCGTGCCCGGCACGTTCCCGATCGAGGGAGACCTGGCCGAGTCGTGGACCCAGCCGAGCGAGACGACGTACGTGTTCAAGCTCCGCAAGGGGGTGCGCTGGCAGAACAAGCCGCCGGTGAACGGCCGCGAGCTGACGGCCGACGACGTCGTGTTCAGCGTGAACCACTTCCTGACCGTGCAGGGCAACGCCAACGCCTACATGCTCAAGTCGGTCGACAAGGTGGAGGCGCTCGACAAGTACACGGTGAAGTTCACCCTGAAAGAACCGTTCGTCTGGTTCCTCGACATGCTGGCGAATCCGCACGCCGTGGCCATCGTCGCCCGGGAAGTCGTCGACAAGCACGGCGATCTCAAGAAGTGGGAGTCGGTCGTCGGCACCGGCCCGTGGATGCTCGACTCGTATCGTCCGAACGTCGGGCTCGCCTACGTGCGCAATCCGAATTACTTTCAGTCCGGTCTGCCCTACATCGATCGGATCGAGGCGACCGTCGACGAGGACAACGCCTCGCGCATGGCGGCGTTCCTCAGCGGCAAGTACGATCTCGGCTGGGAGTTCCCCGGCACGATCAACCGCGTCGACTGGGTGCAGATCAAGGACACGCTCAAGCAGAAGCGGCCGAAGCTTCAGACCGTCGAGTTCCCGTCGCCGGTGATGAGCCATATCTCGATGCGGACCGACCAGAAGCCGTTCAGCGACGTGCGGGTCCGGCAGGCCATGTCGCTGGCCATCGACCGCAAGGCCATCATCGAAGCCGTGTTCGAGGGCGTCGGCGCGATGAACCCGGCGGTGCCGGCCGCCCTGAAGGAGTGGTCGATTCCGTTCGACAAGCTCGGCGACGGCGCGAAATACTACCGGCACGACCCCGCCGAGGCCAAGCGGCTGCTGGCCGCCGCCGGCTATCCGAATGGATTTCCCGGCACAATGTGCTTCACGACCTACGGCTCCACGATCCTGGTCGACTCGCTGCAGCTCGTGCAGAAGGACCTCAAGGCCGTCGGCATCGACGTGAGGATCGACCAGAAGGAGTACGGCGCCTACATCGCGACCTGCTTCTACGGCAAGTTCGACTCGATGACCTACGGGCCGCAGACGGGATTCCTCGAGCCCGACAACTTCCTCTTCGGCCAGTACTACCCGGAGGAGCTGAAGAACCAGAGCCACATCGTCGACAACAAGGTCGCCGAAATGCTCGTCCGCCAGCGGCGCACGTTCGACCAGGCCAAGCGGCGCGAGATCATCTACGACATCCAGCGGCACCTGGCGACGCAGCAGTACTACGTCCAGATTCCGTCGGGCGTCTACATCGCGGTATGGGAAGGCGCGCTCAAGAACTACGGCCCGAACATGGGCTACGACTACGGCGGCCGCCTCATGGCCGCGTGGCTCGACCGCTAGCCGGTGCCCGACCGCTCGTGCTGAGGCGGTACCTCGCCAAGCGGCTCCTGGTCGCGATCCCGTCGCTGCTGATCGCGTCGCTGATCGTCTTCACGCTCCCGCGCCTGATTCCGGGCGACGTCGTCATGCTCATGCTGGCCGAGAAGGCGTACGCCAAGGATCTGGACGAGCTGCGCGCGAAGCTCGGTCTGGATCGGCCGCTGCCGGTGCAGTACGTGGAATGGCTCGGTCGCGCCGTCCGCGGCGACCTCGGCGAATCGCTGTGGACGAAGCGCCCGGTGCTGGAGGAGATCGGCCAGCGGCTGCCGCTGACGTTCGAGCTGGCGGTGTTCGGGCTCTCCTTCGCGCTCCTGATCGCCATCCCGGTCGGCCTCATTTCGGCCGCCCGCCACGACACGATCCAGGACTACATCGCCCGGAGCGCCGCGATCCTCGGGCTGTCCGTCCCCCCCTTCTGGCTCGCGACGCTCCTGATCGTGCTGCCCGCGATCTGGTGGGGCTGGCGGCCGGTGACCGGCTTCGTCGAGTTCTCGCGCGATCCGGTCGGGCACGTGACCCAGCTTCTCTTGCCGGCTCTGATCCTCGGGATCGCGACGGGCGCAGCGCTGATGCGCCTGACGCGCGGCATGCTGCTCGAGGTGCTCCGGCAGGACTACGTGCGCACGGCGTGGGCGAAGGGGCTCGCCGAGCACGTGGTCGTCATGAAGCACGGGCTCCGCAACGCCATCATCCCGGTCGTGACCTTGCTCGGCACCCAGCTCCCTCAAGTCATCGGCGGCACCGTGATCATCGAGACGGTGTTCGGCCTTCCCGGCATGAGCCGCTTCCTGTTCGACGCGATCAACCAGCGCGACTACCCCGTGATCCAGGGCGTCAACCTCATCGTCATCTCGCTGATCGTCGTCATCAATCTGACGGTCGACGCGCTCTATGCCGTCCTCGATCCGCGGATACGATATTGATCGGGGGGAGCGTCCGCCGCTCCCCCCGATGCCCCCCACCGGTCGCCCTGTGTGGCCGAGGCTAGGACCGATTGCGCCGGCAACGCCGGCGCTCGAACCGCGCCGATTTCCGCACGGCTGCCCGTTACGACGGCCCGGCGAGTTGGCTTCGGCGTGAGTACGCGCGTCGAGATTCCGCAGCGGGTTGCGCCGGCGAAGGCGGCCGGGGCGCGCGGGCGCGCGTGGATCGGCGGGGCCGACACGCTCCGCGCGCTCGGGAGGTTTGTCCGGCGCAAGCCCCTCGGCGCGATCGGCGCCGTCATCGTGGTCGTGCTGCTCGTGATGGCGGTGTTCGCCGAGCGGATCGCGCCGTACAGCTACGACGAGACGATCCGCGGCGCCCGCATGCGGGCGCCATCGGCGGCCCACTGGCTCGGCACCGACAACCTCTCCCGCGACATGTGGAGCCGCATCGTCTACGGCGCGCGGGTGTCGATCACGGTCGGCTTCGCGACCGTCGGCATGGCGGTGCTGCTCGCCACGACCGTCGGAGTCTCGAGCGGTTACTTCGGCGGCGCCTACGACCTGGTGGTCCAGCGGGTGGTCGACGCGTGGCTCTCGTTTCCGTATCTCGTCATCGTGCTGTCGGTGATGGCGGTCCTGGGCCCGGGGCTCTTCAACGTGGTGCTCTCGCTCGCGATCATCATCGCTGCCGTCAACTCGCGGGTGATCCGCGGCGCGACGATCGCGATCGCCCAGGGCACATACGTCGAGGCCGCGCGCGCGGTGGGCTGTGGGCACACGCGGATCATCGTGCGTCATATCCTCCCCAACGTCGCCGCCACGATCATCATCCTGGCGACGATCGGTCTCGGCACCGCGATCCTGGCCGAGTCGGCGCTCTCTTTCCTCGGTTTCGGCGTGCCGCCGCCGTACCCGGCGTGGGGCGGAATGCTCTCGGGCTCCGGGCGAACCTACATGTTCCGCGCGCCGTGGATGGCCATCTGGCCGGGCGTCGCGATCTCGCTCGCCGTCTTCGGCTTCAACATGCTCGGCGATGCGCTGCGCGACGTGCTCGATCCCCGGTTGCGCGGCAGCGGGAGGTGAGTGCCGTCGCGGCGCGGGCCCGAGCCGGTCCAATCGAAGCTGGACGCCGCGCCACTTGACGTCCCGCGACCATGTGGAGTACAGAGGGAGTACGGTGACGCGATCGGGTGTCGCGCACCGTCGTGGGCCCACGCGAATCCAGGAGGTGTTAGATGGAGAAGACACCACCGGACCTGACAGCCGCGCCCCACGGAGCCTGCTAGCGGTTCCGAGCGGCGCCCGCGAGTCGTAGTAATTCACTCCCGACGCAAGTCGGGACGCGCAGCCCGGCCTGCGCAATGCAAAGAGGGGGAGGCCGTGGGCGAGCCCGTCTCGCCCACGCCCCCGATGCTCCCTGATGCTTCGAGAGGCATCACGCTCGCTTGCCCACTGACCTCTTTCTCGCCGCGTCCGGCTGGCCCACCGATGTGCTCGCCCGGGCCGTTCCGCCCTCGTGCGATCGCGGCATCGTGTCCGCCCCCGCCGTCGTGGCGGAGGCAGACCAGCTGCTCGTGACCTTTCCTGAGTGGCGCCCCCGCGTGCCCGCCCACCGCATGGTGCCGGCGCTCAGCGCCCTCGGCGCGAGCCCGCGTGGCTTTCGCTTCGAGCTCTCCGCGTTCGCGGCGGGCGCGTGGTCGCCCTGGATCACCGGCGCCACCATCGGACGCGCGCGATTCGTCGAGGGTGTCGCCCGATCCGAGACGCTCGTGTGCGAGATCGACGAGTTCATCGCGAATCCGCCGGCCGAGCGCATCCGCCTGGTGCTGCGGGCGAGCGCCGACGCCGCGGGATCGTCGCTGGGGGCGCGGTGGTGCGCGTCACTATCGGCGTGGAGTCCCGGATCCGACGCGCCCCTCGCCGCCCGTGGCGCCCGCCTGGTCGTTCCGGCCTTCAGTCAGATGGAAGAGGACGCGGCGCTCAGGCATCGCGTCTGCTCGCCGACGTGCGTCGCGATGGTGCTGGGGTACCACGGCCTTCACGTCGCGGTGGCCGACCTCGCCCGCGAGATGTTCCAGCCCGAGCTCGATCTCTATGGGGTGTGGCCGGCCGCGATTCGAGCCGCGAGTCGGCGTGGCGTCGGCGGCTATCTCCTCCGTTTCCCCGACTGGGCCGCCGCCGCGTGGTGTCTCGAGCGCGACATGCCCGTGATCGCGTCGGTCCGCTACGGCGCAGGCGAGCTGACGGGCGCGGCGATCGGCGAGACCTCGGGGCACCTGCTCGTGCTGACCGGCTACGACGGCGGCAGCGTCTTCGTCAACGACCCGGCGGCGCCGCGGGCTTCGCAGGTCGCGCGCCGCTACCGCCTCGACGAGCTCCGCCGCGTGTGGCTCGCTCGGTCCGGGATCGGCTACGTATTCTTCGCCGCGGCCTCGGCGCCCGACCCGAGGGCCGCGCGGTGAGGAGCCCGAGTTTCCCGGTGCGATACAATGCGACGGGATGCGCAAGGAGCCGACGCTCGCCGTGCTGCTGGTGGCGCTCGCGATGTGCGCGTGCGGGTCCGACACCCGCGAGTGGATGAAGCTCGATCAAACGTACACGACGGCCGAGTTCCGACGCGATCTGCAGGAGTGCACGATCAAGGGCAAGCTCGACGACGACTGCATGAAGGCGCGAGGCTGGGTGGCCGTCACACCGCCCAGGGCCGAGCAGAAGAAGGAAGACCCGCTCTCGCTGCCGGCCGGTCGCAGTCCTCGCCGCTAGAGCTCGCTCCGTTCCTCGAGCGGCGCCTGATCGGCCAGCCGCGAGGCGATCACCCGCACGCGCTCCAGCTCCTCCGCGTCACCGGCGCGCGCGGCCAGCCCCTCCGCGACCCGCATGCATTGCTCGACGGTCGAGCGGTCGCCGAGCACCCCGAAAGCTTCCGCCGCGTGCAGGACGCCGTTGAGAGAGCGCTGCTGGCGAGCGCGAAAGAACGCGATCCAGTACGTCTCGCGCGCCCGGGCCGCGGCATCGCGCGCGAGCCCGGGGAAGACGCCGAGACGGAGCGACGCGTTGGCGACCGTGAGGAGCCCGAGCCAGCCGGGATGGCTGAGGGCGGACGAGTAGGCTTGCCGCCACGCGCGAACCGACTCGCCCGGATCGTTGCTCTGAAGAGCCTGGTCCATGGCCTGGATGTGGGCTGTCCAGGGGCCGAGCGTCTCCACCTTTCCGAACATGGGCCGTACCATCACCGCACCTCCCTCATCGAAGCGTCTTCCGTGTGACATGGCCACCGTCCTAGGGGGTCAAGCCCCGGCCATCGTTTTCCTGGGCGCTCGCCGCCCACCGTTCCGTGAAGGCGCGAAGATGCTCCCCGGCGTACGGATCGCGCGACTGGGCCGCGACCTTTCGCGCCACGCTGATGCACCGCTCCACGACCTCGCGGTCGCCGAGCTCGGCGAAGCGCTCGGCCGTGATCAGCACGCCCGCGAGCGAGCCTTCGCTGCGCGCCCGGAACAGGGCGGTGAGGTAGGCTTGCCGGGCCTTGGACACCGAGGCGGCCCGGAAGCCCGCCCGCGCCCCCAGGGCTCGATAGGTGTCCCCGGTCGCGATCACGCCTTCCCAATGGCGGCTCTTCAGGGCGGCCGCGTACGCCTCGCGCCATAGGGTCTCGGCCTCGGCGAAATCTCCCCGCGCCATAGCCTGTTCGACCTTGAGGAGGCGGGCCTGCCAGGCGAGCTGGGCCTCGGTTCCGATGGCGTGGTCGGCGAGAGCGTCCCTGATGGTCGCCACCAGCAGGACGGGTCCGAGCGTCGAGGCGATCGCTGGGATGAACAAGCAGAGCCAGCGGCTCGACCAGAGCTCCTTCATCACGTCCTCCATGCGGGGTTGATGAGGCAAGGGTGATACCATCCGGAAATCTTCGGTAAAACAACGGGTTACTTCTTGGGACAGCGAATCGAGACGGGGAAGCTGGTCAAGAGTTGAACACCGTCCTGACCGGCGAGTAGGATGCTTCAACCATGAAACACCTGGCTGACCTGCTCGGTGAAAGCCCGGGCATCCAGGCCATTCGAGAAAAGATCGCCAGGCTCCTCACTAGGCAGCAAAACGCTCGTCGGCTCCCTCCCGTGCTCATCGAGGGCGAGACCGGGACGGGCAAGGGACTGCTGGCCAGGCTGATTCATCGAGCGGGTCCGAGGCCGGACGGCCCGTTCGTCGACGTCAACTGCGCCGCCATTCCGGAGACTCTGCTCGAGGCCGAAATGTTCGGCTTCGAGCGCGGCGCCTTCACCGACGCCCGGCGCGCGAAGCCGGGGCTCCTGCAGACGGCCCATGGGGGCACGATCTTCCTGGACGAGGTGGGGCTTCTGTCAGAGGGCCTCCAGGCCAAGCTGCTCAAGGTGCTCGAGGAGCGGACCGTGCGCCGGCTCGGGAGCACGCGCGACGAGGCGATCGACGTCTGGATCCTGACCGCGACCAACGAAGACCTCAAATCCGCGATCCAGGGGCGTCGCTTCCGCGAGGACCTGTATCACCGTCTCGCCGTGCTCACGTTGTCCCTGCCCCCGCTCCGCGATCGCGGCCGCGACATCCTGATGCTCGCCGAGCACTATCTCGTCCGAGCGTGCACGGACTACGGCGTATCGGCCAAGACGCTCTCCGCTGACGCCCGGGCGGCGCTCACCGCGTACCCTTGGCCCGGCAACGTCCGCGAGCTCGCCAATCTGATGGAGCGCGTGGCGCTGCTGTCGTCGGAGCCCGCCGTGACCGCGGAGGCGCTCGGACTCACCGCCGCGGCTTCGAAGACCGTGCCGGTGGCGACAGCAGTGTCGGGCGCCCCGGCCAGCTCGCTCGACGACGCCGTGCGCGACCGGGTGGCCGACGTGCTCCGTCAGACCGGCTGGAACATCTCACGCACCGCGGCGCTGCTCGGGATCTCGCGGAATACCTTGCGGGCTCGCGTCGAGAGGTATGGCCTGCGCGTCGGTGAGGCGCCGGCCCCGGCGCCGCCGCGGCCCGAGCGGCGCCCGGCGCGCCGGCCCGATCCTCCATCGGCCGCTCCAGAGGTCGTTGCGCCCCCGCCACCGACCGTGGTCGCCGTCCCGACCGCCTCGGCGCCGCTCGAGTGGGAGCGCCGACGGGTGACGATGCTGCGCACCGCCCTGGTCGCCCCCTCGGCGCCCGAAGCGCTGCTCGAGACCAATCGCGCGCTCGAGCTGGTGCTCGACAAGATCCGAAGCTTCGGCGGGACGCTCGTGGGACGCGGGCCCACCGGTATCGCCGCCGCCTTCGGTCTCGATCCGACCGAGGACGCGCCGAGCCGCGCGGCTCACGCGGCGATGGCGGTCGTCAACGCCGTCACGCGCGCCCGGCGGGACGCCGGAACGGGTCCCGCCATCAAGGTCGCCGTCCACACGAGCCCGATGCTCGTCGGCCGGGGTTCGGACGCGCCCGAGATCGACCTCGAGGGTAAGCAGGCCGCGCTGAGCGTGCTCAACGCGCTCATCGCGCGCGGCGGCGCCGACAGCGTCATGGTCAGCGAGGCCACCGCGCCCTTCCTCACGCGCGGCTTCGAGTTCGTCGAGCTGCACGGCGACGAGTTCGCGCGCGGGCGCGCGTACAGCCTGGTCGGGCGCGGGCGGCCCGGCGCCGGTCACGAGGGGCGCGACTCCACGTTCGTCGGCCGCAACCGCGAGATCGAGCTCCTGTCGAGCCGTCTCGAATCCGCGATGCGGGGCCGCGGGCAGATCGTCGGCATCAGCGGCGAGGCGGGCATCGGCAAGTCGCGCTTGATCTTCGAGTTCCGCGAAAGTCTCGCCGGCAAGGGCGTGACGTGTCT